>ERZ1034842.8-NODE-8-length-160555-cov-16.996897_pt1 | contig 160555 bp, 115 predicted proteins | sample MGYA00520634_ERZ1034842 | MGnify/ENA primary metagenome ERZ1034842 (study PRJEB33766, sample SAMN09781734) | gut metagenome | biome: gut microbiome | host: Homo sapiens | place: Madagascar | study: EMG produced TPA metagenomics assembly of the PRJNA485056 data set... | reverse complement strand
CTCCGGCATGCCGGATGCTGTAATTTATGTAAAGCCGCAATCGCGCGGCATTATAATATACACCGAAAGAGCGATGTTTTCGAGCAAAAAATAATTTTATGCATCCCCATGGAATAAAAACACCTTCGACGATTATCGCAGCCAAAAAAGCCATCGAAACAATGCGCTTAAAAGCCGCAACAGACTTTGCCGGTCAACAGACTGCTTTGACTTCCCGCAAAGCAGATTCTGCAACATTGACGGCATTTGAATCGCAACGGCAAAAGATGAACCAGCGGTTCAATGAGCTGATTCGCCTGATTGACCAGATAGACCGCAATCAGAAAACCGCATTATTACCGGAAAAGTTAGACGCTCTGATCTTATTTCTTGAGCCGGACTCCTCTTCTGTAACCGCTAAACAACCAGAAAAACTCTCCCGAGGAGCCGCTCCTGTGAAACAAAAAAACAACAGTTTATGAGCTGAAATCTGATTCAACCCTTTTCTCATTCAAAAGAAGACTTGAATTTGATATAAGGAGATGATATATTATTTATCATACGAAATGCATATTTAACAAGTAGTCCTCACCAGGAGCTCTATGAGCGTAAATCTGCGGGATCCCCGCTTGAAATGAAATATGAAACGGGAAATGTTTCTTCTGTTCTGATGAGATTTCATAGTGTTGTTTTCCTTTCAATTCCTGTTTTTGTCTGATGTCTGTTCTGCCGTTCCGTTTGATCTTTCTGAAATAAGGAATGTTATTTCATATTCCATATTCCATATTTCATATTTTCTATTTCTCAATGCGTCCTCCTCCGTATGATTGTTTTTATTTCAAATGGTTTGAAAACGAGCGGGTTCTGCGCGGGGACGGGATTGCGTTCCATGAGATCTGTTTCGAGCCATTCGCCTTCGGGAAGCGCAAGCCGTTCCGGAATGCCGCTGGTCTCGAACAGCCGGATTGCAATGTCATCCGACTCTTCCGCCGGCTTGACGGCGCAGCCGATGATTCCGGTTCCCGTGGTATCGGGAAGAGCGGAAACGGCAGGTTTGGTTTCTCCGGCGGCACAGCGTCCGATTCCGACCGGATAGAGCGGGGCGTTGAGTTCGAATCCGCATTGCGGAACGAGTCCGGGGCGAATCCGGTAGCGGCAGGTGTACTCTCCGTCGGGCGGACGCTGAAGCGCTTTCTGCGAGCCGTCGGGGAGAATTTCCACGCCGCCGCTGCAGTAGCCGATTCCGCGGACCATGCAGGCGCGGACGGCATCTTTTTTGAATTCCCAGAGCCGGTGGTCGCATCCGATGGTGGTGAACTTTCCCTCCCGTCCGAATGCGATCCATTGTGCGGCGAGACGGAGATGTTCGATTTCGTGATCCGGCTGGTTCCCGCGCTCCGGAGTGACAATGTCGCTGAAGTTGAGTCCGGCTTTGTAAACCGTGTCGGGATAGCGGACTTTGCCGAAGGGAACACCGTATTCGATTTCATGCGGTTCCGCATCGGGATAGGGAAAACTCTGGACAAGACGGACGTAATTTCCGCATTTCCAGTGAACCGTGTTTTCAATTTCGAGTTCGGGGAGCCCTGCGGGAAGGGTTATTTTCTGTTCAAACGGCAATCCGTATACGGTTCCGCGGATGACGAAGCGGCAGACGACGGGTGTGTGTTCCGCGATTTCAATGCTGTCCGCAACGGCGGGAACGACGCGTCCGGTACGCGGCATATTGCAGATATAGTCGCCGCGCATCTCTTCAATTCCGGAAATTTCTGCGTCGCGGAAGAGACAGCGTTCCTCCTGTTTGCTGAAGAGCGTGAGCCTCCCGGTTGCGCGGTCGATTTCCAGACGCAGAAATCCGTTTTCCGCAGAGAGCTTTCCGAGCGGCTGATTCGCCCAGTTCCGTTCCGTGTCCTTGCTGTCGGCAATGACAAACGGGTCGGGCTGCCGCGCCGGCTTTGCCAGTTCAAGATAATAGGCGCGCGGGGCGAACGCGGGAACTTCCGCCTGGAATTCGACTTCAAAGGAGTCGGCGGAGCCGTGGAGCCAGCGGACGAGACGGAATGGAACTTCGTTTCCGGCGTCGTCGATGACCCGGTAATTCTGCGCATGGAGTTCCGGATGGCGGATGATGCCGGGACCGTAGACCGAAGTTCTTGCGCGAACCAGTTCGGAACGTTTCCAGGAGAGGCGGTTGAAGATGACGAGCGGGAAGCAGTTCTTGCGTGGAGCGGCGGTGCGGGCGGCGATCCGCATCGCCAGTTCCCTTGCCGTGCGTTCGGCGGTGAGCCGGGCGAAACGTTTGAGATCGAGTTTTTCACGGTCGGCGGGCTCTCCTCCGGTTCCGTTCTGGTTGTGATCCATGGCGTCAAGCAGAGCGTCCCATGCTGTTTTCATCCGTTCGCGCGGGAAGAACTGCGGATTGAGCGCACCGAAGAATTCCGCCTGCAGCATGGCGTTTTCGGCGGGAAGGTCGAGCGGCCAGAGATCCGGCCAGCTGCTTTCGACGTTGGGCCAGAGCGACGGGATTTCTCCGCTGACCTGCCGCGCGTTTTGGGGAAATTCCTGCGAAAAATACTTTGCCGGCGTCAGAAAATGGAACGGGCGGTGTCCCTCCTCATTCCAGCGGCGGAAGTTTTCGACGGCGTTTTCATTGAGAAGATAGAGATCGGTTCCGAACTGGCAGAGCTGGGGATAATCGACACCGCCGAAAATTTCTTCGATTTCTTTTTCGTTTTCGCACATCTGCGCATAGTCTGCCGCGTCATGGAAGAGACGGCGGCAGCGTCCGTAGTGAATCGGCGCATAGGCCTTGATGCCGGTTCCGTCCGGAGCGATGTAAAGAATGCGGTCGGTGTGCGGCGGGAGCCCGTGGGAGAGGAACAGTCCGGAAAATCCGGATTTTGCGGCGATCTGCGGCATCTGCGGCGTGATTCCGGGAATGTCGGAAAGCGTGGCGGTTTTGCCGGAAGCCCCGAAAAATTTTTCGCAGAACTTGCGTCCGCTGAGAAAGTTGCGGACGATGGTTTCGCCGGAGGGCAGCTGCGTGTAGAGAATGGCGCGCATGGGAATGACTTCGAGACGTCCTTCTGATTCGAATTTCCGGAGCTTTTCACACTCTTCCGGATAGGCGTCGGCGAAATATTCGAGGAAGTTCACGGCTTCGATCATGAAATGGAAGCTGCTGTGTTTTTCCAGAAGCCTCAGTGCGTTCTGGATGATTTCCGCACCTCGCGAAAGACACTCTTCGCGGGAGCCTGCCCAGAAGAGGTCGAGATGCGCAAACGGTATGATGAAAACTGCTTTTTTCTGCATATCTGTTCCTTTGCATTTTTGTTTCCGGAAATAAGATATGCAGAGAAAAAAGAATTTGCAAATTTTCGCGTTTTGCTTCTCTCTTTATGGTGCAGAACGCTTTTATGCCGCTCAGTAGTGTCTGGAAATCTGTGCGGCGAGCGCACAGAGCAGCCGGGAGATTTCGGGCGTGCAGGAGGCGTGCGGCATGAAGGAGCCGAGACAGCCGATGGTTTCGCCTTCGAAGGAAACGGGACAGCAGATGACCGTCTTGTCAATTTTCCGGTTTTCCAGGACGGTGCATTCTTCCTGAGCGATCTGCTTCATCTTTTCGAGGAACTCTGTTTCGCTGATTTCGCCCCAGAATGAGGGGAGGGGATATTTGCGGCAGAACTTCAGCTGTTTTGCGCGGCTTGCCCGTGCGACGAGACAGATGCCGGAAAGGGAGTCGAACGGGTTCTCTTCGGTCGGGAAGTACCAGCGCAGCCCCGGATCCGCCTCTTTGGCGCGGATCCGGCAGACAATGTGTTTGTAGTACCCGCGGAGGACGGAGAAGCTGATGTATTCACCGACGGTTTCCGCGTATTTTTTCAGGTACGGCAGCACGAGCGGCCGGAGGTCGTCGAATTCCCGGTAGCCGCCGGAGAGCTGAAGAAATTTTTCTCCGAGAACATAACCGCTTTTCCTGCCGACGTTTTCGAGATAGCCGAGCACGGTCATTGTGCGGACAATTTTGGAAAGAGTCTGTATTTTGAGTCCGGTCTCTTTCGCCAGTTCCCCGACGGTGTGGGGGCGGCTGGTGTCCAGTGCGATTCCTTCAAGGATTTTGAATGCGCGTTCAATCACCTGTATTCTGTCGTTCATGATGTCCCTCCTTTTGCCGTTACAATAAATGCCGTCTGCGGAATTTCAATCAAAAGTGAAAAGATTCTCCACAATAAGCGGAAAACGGAGCGCACGGCGGGAAAGAGTTCTTGACAATTTCCGGAATCCATGCAAGATTATTCCCGGCAACGTCAACCCAAAGAAGGAACTGACCATGAAACATTCCGTTCACCGATCCGCAGCATTTCTGCTGCTGACTCTCCTGACTTCCGGTCTGTGCGCCGGAGAAAAACTCCTGCTCGGAATCTATCCCGACATGCGGACTTTCAAGCTGGAGCGCCCCGTCGGCTTCCAGCCTCTGAAGATGAGCGACCTGAAGGTCAATCCCGACCGCATCCGCGCTCTCGGGGAACTGCGCGCCGTCCCGTATACCACGGATCAGCTGGTTCAGGCGGCAAACTTTTTCCGTGATGTTCCAGCCGGACGCGACACGTGGCGGCGCCAGAATACCGCGCATGTCCTGAAATATGTCAATTCCTGGAGTCTTCCGCCATCGAATCTCCCCGCGTACCAGCTCCGCTGGTTCGGTCTGGAGCGCATCGCGGAGACCTGGTTTTTCACCGGAAATCCGCAGATCGGGAAATTCGTGCACGATTACGCCGTTCACGGCATGACGCTTGACCGCTGGTTCTGGATGGGGCAGACTTACCGGAACTGGCTGAAAGATGACGTCAAAAAGCGCTATGCGGATCTCAATACTCTTCAATTCGCCCGCACCCTGAACCTCCTGCTTGTCCGCTGCCGAGACCTGTTTACTGCGGAGGAAATTGCGCAGATGGAAGCAAAGTACCGCGAATTCGTTCTGGAATCCGCATACGAGGATCTTCAGCGGCGCCGGAAGTGGCAGGCGAACAACTGGTCTGCCATCCTCAGCGGAGCTCTGCTGCTTTCCGCAAAGTATTTCAACGATACGGAAAAAGCCGCGTTCGCCGTGGAGACTCTGACCAATTACTTCCAGTCCAGTTTTGAGCCTGACGGAAGTTACGGCGAGGGTGTCGGATACGCCGGATACGCGATGAGCGTTCTCCCGGATGTCCTTCCGTATCTGACCGAGGCGGAGCGAGAGACGCTTTTCCGGACTTCTCCGCTGCATCTCGTGACGCGCTGGATGGTGCATCATGATTTCTGCAATCCGGAAAAATATGCGCGGATCGCCTTCTGTGACGACAACAGTTTTGCTCTGCCCCCGGTCGCTGTGATGTACGCGCTTGCGCTGGAATCCGGCGATTCCGCTGCGGCGTATCTCGGTTCGCGCACCAAATGGCGCACGCCGTGGTGGAACTGGAATGCGGCAAGCTATCTGCTCGGCAATGGAAAAAATCCGGAAGTGAAGAGTCCGGAAGCTCTGAATCTGCCGCTGACCGCGCAGTTCGCTTCCGGAGAACTGATTGCGCGTTCCGGCTGGAAGGCGGGCGACACCGTGTTCGGCTGTTACTTCAACGTCCCGACCAAAGTGAGTGCGCACAAACGCCGCGAGAGCGGCAATTTCGTGCTCGGATACAACGGCTTCCCGATAGTGGTTCATTCCGGCAACACCAACCTGTACCGCCGCCCGATTCATCAGCTCTCCATCCGGACCTCCGCCGCGAACACCGTGACCGTCGACGGCGCGGATCAGCTCCCGGTGAAACAGCAGAACTGCGCGACGCTGGAATTCCGCGATGAACCGGAGCTGCTTCTGCTCCGCAAGGATATGCGCTCCGCTTATTCCCAGCCGATGAAAACGATGATCCGCACATTCGCCTGGCTCAAGAAACAGAACCGCCTGGTTGTGATGGATCAGATGAGTGCAGAAAAGGGAACGTTTGAGTTCCGCGCGCATCTTCACCTCAACAATATGCATCATGATGCTTCGTTGAAAAAACTGACGGAGAAGAGTTTTCATTATGTTCATCCGAAAGCGGAACTGCAGATTCAGACGAATGCACCGTGCTCGGTTTCCACCGGTTATACGGTTTCGGACATCGGAAGCATCTGGAATGAGAAGCTCCAGCAGGCGGAAGCCGACAAGGGCAATGCCTTCGTCCTTTCGTACGGTCCCGCGGGAAAATGCGTTTCCGCCGCATTCTTTGCTGTGCTCGGCAAAAATGCCGCATCGGTCAAGGAGTCGCCGGAAGGTGTGACGGTCGACGGCGTGCTGATTCCATGGTATTCCGGAAAGTGAGGGATTTATGACGTCTGCCATTCTGATTGCCGGAGATTCCATTGCTGCAACATATCCTGCGGAACACGTCCCCATGACGGGCTGGGGACAGGTCCTCGGGGAGCTGACGCGTCCGGAAATCCGTGTCGTCAACTTCGCTTCGCCCGGACGGAGCACGAAGAGTTTCCGCACGCAGGGACGCTGGGATGCTCTGCTTGGAGCTCTGCGGAAGGATGATTTTGTTCTGATTCAGTTTGGACACAATGATCAGAAATCGGATATTCCGTATGATTACGCTGATGAAAACGCCTATTGCGCGAATCTGAAACGTTTCATTTCCGAAGTCCGCGCGAAGGGGGCGCTTCCCGTTCTGCTGACCTCGGTTGCGCGCCGCAAGTTCGATGAACACGGTGTTCCGCTTCAGACCCTCGGAGTATATCCGGAGCTGATGCGCGGAACCGCAGAGGAGACGGACGTCCCGCTGATTGATCTGAACTCCATGACGACGGACTGGCTGACGCGGATCGGCGCGGAGGCTTCAGGCGAGTATTTCATGCATGTCCCTCCGGGAGTCTATCCCGACTGGATGGAGGGGGCGGCGGACGACACGCATTTCCGTGAAAAAGGTGCGCGCCTTATTGCCGGGATGATTGCGGAAGATGCGAAGCGTCGGCAGCTTCCGCTTGCTGAGTGTTTCCGCTGAGCTCTGCCGATGTGCAGAAACTGAATTCGATTCCCTTGCGCTTCCGGACTTGCGCGGATGCGGATTCCCGGTCAGAATCATCTCCGGTGCGCTTGACGCCCGCGGGTTCTGCACGGGAAAAACGGAAGAACTTCTCCGCAGACGCTGGAAAAAACAAGCGGACGTGGTATGTTTCGTTAAAAACGGAGAATTCAGAATGAAAACAATATTCGTCATGGGTGCGAATCCCGCATGGCAGAAGACACTGGTGTTTTCCGCACTGAAAACCGGGGAGGTGAACCGCGCGGTCTCGATGGAGGTTTATCCCGCGGGGAAGGGCGTGAATGTCTGTCGCGCCGCCGCATGTTTCGGAACGGCGGAAACGCGTCTGTTTCAATTCGCCGGAGGTGCAACCGGACAACGGCTTTGCGCGGCTCTCGATGAACTCGGAATCCGGCATGAAACAGTTGAAACCCGGCATGAGACCCGCACTTGCGTGACGTGTCTGGATTGTGCGGAAGGGAGTATGACCGAACTGATCGAACCCTCAGGCGCTGTTTCGGAGACGGAGGCGGAAAAATTTTTGCAGATATTGAAAGCGCACATTTGCGAAGCGTCGGTTTTTGTGATTTCGGGAAGTCTGCCGGATGGAACAGATCCCTCACTTTACAGACGCGTCGCGGAAATCGCGGTTGCCGCAGGAGTTCCCGTGATCGCGGATGCGGTGAAGGGGATCGAAGCCGTATTGGAACTTCCCGGACGCATCATCTTGAAAGTCAACCGCGAAGAGTTTTTCAAAATTACCGGCTGCTCTGAGATCAAGTCGGCGCACCGGATGGCGGCGGAACGCTGGAAAAATGTTTCTTTTGCCGTTACGAATGGCCCGGACGCGGCGACTTTTTCCGGCGGCGGGCGGCTTTTTCGTTATGCGATTCCGCGTCTGGAGCATGTGATCAGCCCGCTTGGCGCGGGGGATACGGCGACAGCTGTTTTCGCATCATGTCTGCTTGACGGAATGGCGGAGGCGGAAGCGTTCCGCGTCGCGCTTTCGGCGGCGTCCGCAAACTGTCTTTCCGCCCGGGCGGGAGAGTTCGACCCGGTGGAACAGCGGAAAATTCTGGAGAATTTGCGCTGTTCGGACACCGGGTCTCTCTCTGTTATCTGATTGTGTGAACTCCGCTTCCGAATTCGTTTTCCTTGCCGTTGAGACGGAAGACGGCTGTTGTGTTTTCCGGAACGGAGAGCGTGTACGTCCCGTCGCGGAAAACGAGGCCGATTTCGCCGTGCGGAGTCGGAACCGCCGTTTTGAACCAGGTCAGATCGACCGGAGCGGGGGCGACCGTGAAGCGTTTGAATCCCGGTTCCAGCGGACGGATTCCCGCGATCCATGCCGGCAGGAGCGAACACGGACCGGCGGTCCAGCCGTGGCAGAAGCTGATGTGGGCAAGTCTGTTGTTCTCGTGACGTTCCGCGAGTTGCGGCATGGAGTCGGAATACATTCCCTCGAACAGCGTATCGGCTCCGCAGGAGAGCAGAGTGCCCCAGCGCTGGCGGATCAGTGCGAGAGCCGCGGCGGAATCGCCTTCCTTGAACAGAGATTCGATCACTTCATAAATTCCGGTTGAATGCGAGTAGAGCGATTTCCGATCCTTCAGCGGGCTTTTTGCGAGCAGTGCGCGAACGGCGGGTTCCGTTTTCGCAATCAGCGCATCGTAACGCGCCGCGCCTTCCGCATCTCCGGCGAGTCCGCAGGCTTCGCATGAGGTTTTCAGGGCGCGGAGATAGAGACTGTTGAGGAACGGATCGATTCCGACGGAACTGTCGAGAACCACCATCCAGAGTTTCAGCGGGTTCGGGGGAACGTCGATCAGACCCTCCGCATTGGCGCGCGCGGTGAGCCAGTCGGTTGCGCGGCAGAGATTCTGTTTGAGTTCGAGCAGGAATGCGGCGTCTCCGGTATACATGTAGTAATCGTGCAGGGCGATGACCCACCAGGCGTCGTAATCCCAGAGCAGGGAGGCTCCGGTTCCCCATGCGGAGCCGATCGCGCCGTTTTCGTACTGACACTTCGCGAGTTCGCGCATGCTGAATTTGAATAGTTCGGTATCGCCGAACAGATAATAGTTGTAAAGTGCTTCGGCGCGCGTGTCGCCGACCCACAGCAGACGGTCGCGCTTGATGGCGTCGAGATAATACTCCTGCATGCAGAGATGCAGCGTTTTGCGTCCGGCTTTCCAGATTCCGTTTAGCGATTCATCGGAGCAGAAGAACGCGCCCCGGTAGGCGAGCGGATAGAGGGTGTTGCGGACATGGAATTCATCAACTTCCACTTTCGCCGGACAATGGAAAAATTCGATGCGTGCGAAGCGGAATCCGACGCGCATGCGGCTTTCCCACTCCTGCACGCCCGCCTGGAGCGAGATCGTTTCGATGAGCATCCGGTGCAGCGGAATTTCCGGCTCCGGTTCGGCAAAGCATTCATCCAGACATTCCCCGTAATAGATGCGGAAGCGGACAACTTTTCCGGATTTGACGCGCATCCGGAAATATCCGCAGCATTCCTCCCCGAAGTCTATCGTGAACTCCGGTCCCTCGTAGTGCGCGGTCGCGGAAGCGGTGACTTTGAAGCCGTCCGCGTTGATTGTTCCGTTTTTCGCATTGATTTCCATCAGATTTTTCGCGCGGACGAATGCGGGGGGATGCGCTTTTGCGCTTTCGGCGTATTCGGGTCCGATCAGTTCACTCAGCTCCGCGGAGGGCGTGAAGGATTCGGGCCGTTTCGTGTAGAACGGGGAATCGACGAATTTCGGGACTTCGGAACAGAAAAACGGTGTGTTCGGAATCGGGGAGATGATGCGCTCCGGATCATTTCCGGGGAGCGACGACCACTGCGGCATTCCGAAAATTTCCATCGGCATGACGACCGGCTCGCTCCACGCGGAGTCGTCGTATTCAGACAGCATCCAGCCCCAGAGTTCGGCGTCGGCAACCTTCCAGCTTTCATCGGAGCTGACGGAGTCGGTTCCGTTCAGCAGAAGCTCAAAAGCAAAACCGCGGTGTCCGGCGGTGTTGATCGCATGGACCGCGATGACATTGCGTCCGGGGTTCAGGTACATGCGGACATTGTAGTCGCGCATGTTGTTCCACTCATCAACGTATGCGACGAAGCGTCCGTTGAGGAACAGTTCGTATCCGGTATCGACGAAGATCCGGAGAACAGCGCTTTCCGGTTTTTCTTTGAGTTCAAAATCTTTCCGGAAGAAGGCCTCTTTTGCGCATCTTCCCCATAACTGACCGGGAGTCTTTCTCATGATTATACCCTTGTTTAGTTAAAAGTGTCCTACTCTCTTTAATGTAGTCTCTGTTCGGAAAAATGCAAGGGAAGATGGAAAAAAGTTGCAAAAGAGCCTGTCGCGGGGACAGGCTCCCGGCGGTGTGTCACTGTTTGACCGGTTTGCTTTTGGCGGGGCGTCCGGGGGCGTCGGCTGGGGCGTCCCAGTCGCATTGTGCGACAAGCACGAGTTCTGAGAATTTAGTGGAACTGGATACGCTTGAGAACAGATAGCCGAGGTACGGAATGTCCATGAGGAACGGAACGCCTGTGGCGGATTTGACAACTTCCTGTTTTTTGAGTCCGCCGATCACAAAACTGTTCTTTCCGTGCGGCAGGCTGACCTCCTGCGTCACGACGCTGTTCGCCGAGATTCTCGGTGTGCCGTTTGATTCAAAACCGAGCAGACTTGAGTTGTTCAAAGTGATTTTGAACCGTGTTTCATCCAGGTTCACGGAGGCGTTTTCGACGTTCATGGAGAAGCCGAATCCGGTGAATTTTGTGACTTCCTGGCGGTTGCCGCGTCCGACGGGAATCTTGTCAGCGTCCTGCTCAAGTTTTCCGATCAGCATGGAGAGCAGTTCATACGGGCCGAGGTCTTTGAGCGAGTGAGAGGCTGCTGGAACGGAGGTGTCCACATAGAAAATCTGTGTTTTGCGTTCGAGGGTTGCGGGGGTATTGTTGCGGATGAGCAGTTCGCCCGTGTACGCGACTTTTGCTTTGCCGATGCTGACGAGAAAATCAATGTAGCGTGAGTTCCATTTCGGGTTGAAATTATAGAAACTTGTCCGTTCGGAACCGGTCTGTCCGAGAGTTCCGCCGTATGCGGCCGCCCAGTTGTCGCGGTAACGTCCCCCGACGGAGAAGAGGTCAACTCCCTGATTGTTTTTCCACGCCTGGAAGTCGATGCCCATTTTATCATCGTTTTCTCTGGTGATTTCGTAGACGGAAATTTTAAGGCGCACTTGCGGGATGGGAACATCGTAGAGCTTCAGCATTTTATCGATGTTGGGCATGGTGTAGTTTGTGACGTCGAAGACGAGCCAGTTGAGGTCCGGATCGGCGGCGACGACATCCTGTCCCTGCCAGATTTCAGTGACGTCGGTGATGTTCATTCCGACGTTTTGGATGAGCTGCATGAGATTCCGTGCGGGTACGAATTTCGGCATATAGATGAAAGTCTGCGTTCCGCTGCTTGCACCCATTTGCGGTTTGTCGAGCAGCTTCACGAGTGTATCGAATCCCATGCCGTTTTCATGGTCTTTGAACCGGTACTCTTCGGCGCTGATGATGAGAAGCCCGGTTCCGTCGGCATATTTCAGACACTCGACGGCGGTGTTGCTTCCAAGCTGTGCGGGCGGGGCGTAGGTCGGCTGCGAGCTGACCGGTTCGGCGGAAGGTGCGCCGACGGTTGCCTGATACGGCATTGCCGCCGTGTTCATCGGGAAAATCTGCTGCATGCTGGTGTTGCCGACCCGTTTCGCCTGCACCATCTGGCGGATGTAGTCGCGGAGTTCATAGGGGGCTGCGTGTTTGAGCAGATAGCATTTTGTGACGACGCGCGGATCGTTGTTGTCCCGGATGAAATGGACAGTGTCTGTTTCATCTTTGACATGAACGTTGAGGATAGCCTCGATCCGGGAGCTGTCGTATCCTCCGCTGTTGTTGAAGTTGGAATCGCGCGGTGTGACGGGCGGCAGATCTGCCGCATGCACGGTAATAACGGAAAGAAGAAGCGGAATGAGCAGATGTTTTTTCATGGTTCTGACTCCTTATTTCAGCTTTATGAGTTTTCCGGCTTGCGGACTCTGACGGGCGGTATCGGCCATTTCTGCTGTGACCGTCATGCAGACACGGGTTTTCTCCCGGGTTGTCGTGGTAGTGCTGAACAGGTATTTGAGAATCGGGATTTCAGACAGGAACGGAACGCCGATGGTCTGTTCAACCTCTTCGGATTTATCCCATGCCGCGAGAATTTTTTCGGTGTTCAGTTCGATGGTTGCGTTTCCGGTGAATTGGCTGGTTTCGATGAGTTCGGTTCCGTAATTGTTCCGTTCAACGGCTCCGGCGACCTGGATGTCGTATCCGAAAAAGAGAGTTCCGGGCATCCCCGCATACTGCCCCGGCGCATAGTCCGGGATTGTGAAATCGACTTCCGTCCCTGCGTGCAGGCAGACTGTCGGGGCGAGGATTTTTAGATAGAGCTGGTTGGTGCCTTCCGGCAGTCCGGAAATGGCGCTCGGGACGACGGCGGTGTAGTCGTTGTTGGTTTTTGTGATGTTCTGGAACTGCGGGTTGAAGAGCATGGAGTAGTTTTTCGTATCGGAATTCAGAACGGTCATGTCGGCGGAATTGCGGATTTCCGCTTTGCCGTTCTGCTGAAGCAGTCGGATGAAGCTGGCGTCGAACTGCGGAGCGAAAAAGAATCCGCCGACGGGGCCGGACGCCGCTTGAAGAGCCGCGGTTCCGCCCGACGTGATGCTGAAAGAATCCCATGCCGTCTGGAAGATGTTGAGTCCGGGTCCGTTCTTCCATGCAAGATATTCGATGCCCATGTCGCGGAGTGTGCTTTCGCGCACTTCATAAACCTTGAAATGAAGATTGATCTGCGGAGCCGGGCGGTCGAGCCAGGCAAGAAACTGGTACATGAATCCGGAATTGGAGGCGTTGTCCTTCCAGTAGATCTGATTGGAATTTTTGTCGTATCCGTAGAGGGAACCGTAAGGCCCTTCGTTGATGACAGCGTTGACGGTTACGTTGATGAGATCCTGTCCGGAGCGGTACTTCGGACGATAGACGGCACGAGTGATTCCGGTTCCGCGGATAATGTCGCCGGGAACTTTGCCGTCGATTTTGACGTCGCGGTCAGCCTTTGCGATGAAGTCGTCGACGTAAGGCATCATGTGGACGGGACATGTGACCGTCAGAATCTGCTGATTGCTGTTTCCGTAGTCAATGCAGTTGACGGCGGAGTTCATGTTGTACCGTTTGACGATGCTCATGACCCACGGCATGAGGTCGTTTGCCTGTGTGTACTTGAGGATGTAGATTTTCGAGACCATGTAGTCCTGCGCGTCATCCTGGACGAACCGCAGAGTTCTGGTTCCGGACGGATTGTCTTCCGCCGCGTCGGCCGGAAATTCCCCGGCGAGCAACGGCAGAACTGTGCATAGAAGCCATGTTTTTTTCATGATGGAATCCCCCCTTTGATGGAGGGAAGATAACGCCGTTCCGGAGGAAAATCAAACCGAAAACGGAGCGGACGGAAACGTTTGTTTTATTGTTCCGTGCGCCGGAAAACGGGCAAAAAAAATCCCGGAGCAAGTCCGGGATTCATGAAAGTGTCCTTGCGGCTTATTCGCCGTAGACAACGGTCTTGTAGCTGCCGTAGATGCCGAGGATGTTGAGGACTTCCTGGTTGACCCAGCCGACCTTTGTGATCTTGGCGTCGCTGCAGGCCGCGTTGATGGAAGCATCGCCGCTGGCGAAGCATCCGAACATGGTCTGGCATTTTGCCTCGCCCTTCTTGGAGTAGCGCATTTCGCCGTTGCCGACGGTAACGGGCAGCTTGACGCTGGTGTAGACGAGTCCGAGCGGGAATGAGGTTGCGCATCCCGTCAGGACAGCGAGGGACGCCAGAGAGACTGCAGTGACAATCGCTTTGATTTTCATGGAAAAGCTCCTTAGTTTGTTGGTTTTCTTCTATACACTGACAATATACAATGAATTGCCACGGAAAACAAATGGAATTCGTAAAAATCCATGAAAAAAAACTCGTGCGCATTGAAAAAATGCAAATCGGCTGTAATGGAAAAATGCATGGAATGATTATCTTGGAGCTATGCGCAGGAGTGTCGCGGACAGTTCGGAGATTAAGGCGCTGCTTCAGCCGGCTTTGACAGAGAAGATTAATGACAGGGAAATGTTTATGAAAGGAATAGATTATTCTTATTATTACGAATCCGATGATCCGGATATGGAACCGGATGATAAATGAAAACGGGTGCTTTTGATATGATTCAGTTGACTACAATCTGTAGTCAACTGAATTTTCTGCGGATGTTTTACGCGAGAAGCGCGGCATTTTCGAGGATGCGGAGTCCGGCGGCGCAGGCGGGACAGTCACACCATTTCGCGCCTTTGCTTTTGATTTCGCGGGCGTGGGCGGCAACGTTTTTCGCCGTTTCCTCTCCGAAAAGCTTGACGGCGTCCGCGGTTTCGAAAAATCCGATGACGTCGTCCACTGTGCAGATGTCTTCCTTAATCTCTTTTGCAAGAGCGTCCGCGGCGGCTTTGGCGCTTGCTGTTCCGGCTGCATCGAGCCACTTCTGACCGGCGTTCTTCAGCTCCTGGCAGCAGGAGGGGGCGGCGATCATTTCTTTGACGGTTTGAGCGAGTTCCTGTTTATTCATTTTGAAACCTCCGTTCGGGTTGGTTGTTTTCATAATTCTGAACATTCCGGAGTACGCGTTCCATGTAGGATTCCAGCTGTTCTATTTCTTCTTCTGAAAAGCCTTGGCAGGTGATGCCGGTCATGGCGGCTGTTACCGCATCATACTTTTCCCGCAGTCCGAACGCCTGTTCCGTCAGAAGAATCCGGATTTTTCTCCGGTCCCCGGGATCGGCGGTCCGGCGGAGCAAATTTTTCCGTTCCATCCGGTCCAGCATCGAAGTTAATGTCGCATTGGCCAGTCCGGTCCGCTGTGCAAGCTCCTGAATGGAAATGGAATTGCTGTTCCACAAAACATAAAGGATTCGTCCCTGCGGACCATTGAATTCATCAATGCCGTATTTGACCAGAAGACGGGTCAGGATGCGTTCCTGATACTGCTTCGTCAATGTAATCAGCAATCCGATTTTCCGGGGCATTTCCGATACTCCTTTTTGTTTTGATATAATATATTACGATATAGTAATATTTCAAGAGCTTTCTGAAAAAATGTCTGAAAAGTTTCTTCCCTGGGGAATGGCGTGGAGAAAAGGCAAGCGGTTCGGTCAGACTTTCCGAGTGTCGTAGGCCCAGTGCAGGAGAGCCTGGCGCTGACGGCGCCGGCAATTCCAGTCGCCGGGGAGAGGACAGTTCCGGAGTTGTGCGAAGTGACGCACCATCATTTTCCAGCGGCGGATCTGGCGTTCGTCGTCGGGAATTCTGCGTCCGGTCCAGTATCGGCAGTACCACTGGAACCAGCCGCGCGGGTCTTCAAAATAAATCCAGCCTTTGCGCCGCCATTCGGAAAGCGGGAGCGAGGCGTTGACGCCGAAAAAATTCAAAGCCGGATTATGCCGTTCCGGGCAGAGCTTTGCGTGTTCAAACCAGTCTTCCGGGAATTCCCCGGTACAATCGGTCATGTATTTTCCTCCGAATACGCCGAGTTGAAGCATTTGTTTCGGTGTGAGTTGCGGGCGGAACTCCGGATGAAAATTTTTGCCGGGCGGTTCTGTGCGGAAATAGAAATATTGCGACTGCATCCGGTCGGAAACAATCACTTCCCGTACTTTCATTTTCCTACTCCCTGTTTTGGAAATTCGAGACGCTGAGTATCGAATCCGAGCCTTCGGATATCGGCGAGCAGTTTTTCCCGTTCGTTTTCCGGGAGGCGCGGCGTCCGTGAGAGAATCCAGAGAAAATTATCGGTTGAGCCTGTCACGACCGCATAGCTGTAATCGGGAGCAAGGCGGATGATTCTGTAGTCGCTGTAAAACGGGCGGAAGAAGGAGACGCGGAGTTCGCCGATGCCGGGGGAGCTTTTGAATTTTGCGATTCCAGAGATTTCGCGCTTTTCTCCATTCCGAATTCCCCGGTTGATGACTTGGACCGTTCCGTCGGTGTTGAGAGAATATTCTGCAGTGACATAATCCATTCCGTATTCGAAACGATTTGGCAGGCGTGCAATTTCGTACCAGTTTCCAAGATAACGCGGAAGGTCAAAACAGGAAACTGCCGAAATTCCTTGCGTGCTTCGCGCCGATGAGCAACCTCCGGAAAATGCCAGAAGAAACGGCAGAATGAATCCGTAAACTTTCATTTTCTTTCCCCCCTTTGAAAATTAAAGCCGCTGTCGGTTCTGACAGCGGCCGCGGGGAAAAGTTCCATTCATCCCTGGCATGGGAACGGGAATCAATTGCCGAAGAACGCATATGGAAGCCACTGGGAGTCGGCGCAGTCGGCGACGCCCATGACCCAGAGAATGGTTTCCGACGGTTCGGCCGGTACGGGGGCCACTCCGGCAAGCAGTTCATGCACTCCGCTTTCCAGTGTGATGTCGCAGTACTGATTGTGCGGGACGGTGTCGAATGACGGCGTCACCCAGCCGCCGTCTCGCCCGAAACGGTAGACTCCGTCGACCCAGACGCGGGAGGTTGCGTTGCAGTTGAAGATGACACGCACTTTTTTCGTTTCGTCGATCGTGAACTGGAAACGCATCATGTAAAGCGAGTTCGGGGGAACTTCGAATGCGTTCAGATAGTTGAAGGTGCCGGGAATGGTGTACTCCTTGTCGAGGTGGAGATACTCCGGAATGGGAAGGATCTCGTGCCAGCGGTTCCAGTTGCGGTGAATGCCGAACTGAACGGGGATGAGGAACGGTGTGAAGTCCGGCTGGTCGCAGGCGCGCGGCGTATGCGCTTCGATTCTGGGCGCGAGCTCAAGAATCTGTTCGATGAAGGCGTCGAGCGTTTGCGGATAATCCATAACGAGTTCCGGATCGCTGAGCTGGATCTTTTCCGAGACGGGCGCGAGCCAGCGTTCGGAAATGGAATCGGGCTTGAGCAGGCCGACGAGTTCACCCGCCATTCCTGCGTTGACCGGAGTGTTGCGTGCGCAGTTTGCGGCAATGAGGACTGTTTTTTCAAAATCGCCGTTTCCGAGCAGATACGCGAGAAGGATGAAGCCGGTGTTCATGATGCCGTCTTCATAATTTTCATTGTCGAATTTGGCGAGGAATTGGCGGCGGGCTTCCTTCCAGTCGTTTTCCCTGGCGCAGAGTTCGCGGGTGAAGCGGACCGCTTCCGCAAGTCTGGATTCGCCGGGAATGGCCGCGAGCGCCGCGTTGAGAAGTGCATCGGGGTTGCTTTCAATAAACGCATTGCTGAGCAGAACGGCAAAGAATTCCGCTGCGAAAACGCCGTCTTTATCATGGTCGACGCAGGCGTCTTCGTAGGTGATTTTCAATGCGGTGTCGGGTTTTGCCGGATTGAGGAACGCCCAGAGATCGGCGCGGCGGGCGGCTCCGAAGTTGTCGCTGAAATAGTCGTCGAAATTTCCGGACCAGGGCGGCATGATGCTGTTCCTGAGGTTGCGGAGGGCGATTCCGTATTCCGCGTCATAGTAACGGATATGATCAAGCCAGCATTGTGCAAAGAAATTGCGTTCGGGGACGGGATGCGGCATTTTGGACAGCTCGTCAAGCCAGAGAATCTGAAAATCGAGAAAACAGCTGGAGGAATCCGGATCGGGGAGCGGATCGTAAAAGGTCAGCTCCAGTGGTTCGTGTGCTCCCAGATAAGGACGGCCGAGGTTTTCTCCGATGGTTTTACCGAGGAGAGCTCCCTTGATTTTGTGACTCCAATATTCTTTATCCATAAAAAGCACCTCTCACATAATTGCTGATTATACAGGCTGAAAAAACACTATCACGGAAAACTTTAAATGTCAAATGCTTTTTCTCTTTTTATTTGATTTTTTTTATAAAAAACGTCCGGTTCGGCGGAACCGGACGGGGAGAGAATCAGGCGTTTGTTTTTTCGCGGGTGATCCGTTCATTTTCTTCATCGTAAGAGGCGTCGGTGAAATCATTGCGGCGGAGCCATTCGTGGATGCTGCGCGCGGAGAGGGGGAGTCCGGCGTTCTTGGCATTCCAGAGGTCGAGCACGTCGGATGCGGCAACTCCGCCTTCGTTGAAATCGCGGTTGACGCGGAAGATCACTTCTTCCGGGTTGGCTCCGCACCATCCGGCGGCAATGCGGAGAATCTGCAGCATTGTCTTTTCCGCAGTTCCGGCAACGGCGCGCATGAGAGCTGTTTTGACTGCAAGACGCGTCTTCAGCGCTTCGCCGGATTCGTTGCTGCGGCTGTCGAGAGAGATTCCCATGTTCTGGGCAATGGCGTGCAGATCGTTCTGGGCGGCGCGCATCTCCTGAAGTCCGGAGCCGGAAATTTCCAGGTAGCTTCCGGAAGCGTCGGGGGACTCTGTGTGAATGTAGTTGCCCGCGCCCATCATCGGCGGTCCGTCAAGCTGGAATCCTTTGAGAAACAGAGTCGACTGCGCCTGCATGAAAAGCGCATGGCGGTAATCGGCTTCACCGCGGTAGATGGCAAGACACGCATTGGCAAGCGGCAGGAGCGGAGGCGTCGGGACGGCCGCGCCGGAGTCGTTTACGTTCGCAAAGACAAACGGAATGCGGTTGAGGCGGCGTCCGCGGATTTCCGGGAAACACTCGTCGGGAAGAAGACACGGGTTCGTGCGGAAGGCGCGAAATTCATCCGGCGTCATGCGGACCGAACAGTATTCGCCGTCGGGAGAGAGTGTGCAGAGACGGACTTTGCGGCGGAATTCCCAGCCTTCCGGACCGCGTTCCCAGCCGGATTCATCAAGCAGAAGCGAGGTGAGAGCGGAGGAATCGCCGTTTTCGCAAGTCCAGTCGAGAATCTGCGGTGCGGCGCAGAGAGTCATGACGGGGACGGCTTCGGGGGAAACGGTTGCGGGAGGAACGTCGAGGAGAAGGCCGCAGCGTCCGTAGAGAAGTTGGAAGAGATTCAGTCTGCGGAGAGTGTCGTCAAGCGGGAGACCGTCGCTGGAGGCGGTTGTGCGGATGGCGCGGATGCGTTCGGGCAGTTCGACGGCCTCCGGCGGTTCGCGGTGCATGATGCCGAGCATGGTGGCGATTGTGGTCGCGAGATAATTGAAATAATTCGCGCGGGCTTTGTAGGCGTCGTACCGGCGCATTCCGAACTGGGCGTCGGCCATCTGCCCTTCGGTCCGGGGGAGATAGCGTTCGCCGGCGTGTTTGACTTCGCGCTCTCCGGCAAAGCAGTCGGAACAGACCTGCCAGTCTTCAGCGGCGCAGAGGTATTGCGGATTCAGCAGATCGCGCAGATTCAAATTGTGATTCAGCATAAAAGGCTCCTTTCTGATGCTGGTTTTTCGGAATATGTCAACCGAACGTCTTCTGTTCTTGACAATTTGGAAAAACAGCGTTAAATTATCGAAAACAGAGAAAATGAGGGAGCAAATGGAGAGCGGAAACGGCAGGGATTCGGCAGAAAAGACAATTCTGATTGACCGGACGGTTGTATCGGGAAAAACGGCTCCGGCGTCATCCGGTAAAAACGCGGTGAAGACCGGATTCGGCACCGGTTTCTTCCGGAAGAAACGGAAAGACGTGGATTCGCGGATCGAAGAGCTGCGCGAGCATCACAATCCCGGGAACGTCAATTTTTCGGGAGATGAACTCAAACTTGATTCTCTCAATGATGAATATGAAGTCCGGGAGAAGATCGCCGAGGGCGGACAGGGACTGCTCTTCCGCGGATTCGACCGTCGGCTGCACCGTCTGGTCGCCATCAAATCCCTGCGCAAAGAGGCGGCGGAGAACGGGGAACAGCGGCGTTTTTTCCTTTCTGAAGCGCGCGTGACCGCCCAGCTTGATCATCCCGCGATCGTGCCGATCTATTCTCTGAAATCCGACGGAGAAAACGGGCTTCATCTCGCCATGAAGATGATCAACGGCATCACCCTTAAAGACTATCTGAAACAGGTCGCTACGCACTACCGTCTCGACGGAGTCCGCGCGTTCGACGAGGAGAAGAGTCTGCGGAACCGTCTGGAAATTTTTCTCAAGGCGTGCGATGCGCTCGAATACGCGCACAGCCGTAACATCATGCACCGCGATTTGAAACCGGAAAACATCATGACCGGAGAATATCATGAAACCTATATCATGGACTGGGGAATTGCGCGTCCGATTTTGCCGCAGCCGGAAGGCGCCTCCGTTCTGGCGGGCACGCCGCAGTATCTTGCGCCGGAGGCGATCCGCGGGGAACCATGCGACCAGCGCGCCGATATTTTCGCGATGGGGGCAATCCTGTTTGAACTTGTTACGCTTCATCCCGCATTTTCCGGCGAGACGCCGGAGGAGGTCATGTGCGCGATTCGCGACGGGCAGATGAATCCGCCGGAACATGAGTTCGGAGCGAAAATTGACGGTGATCTGAAAGCGGTCATTTGCAAGGCGCTTGCGAACGATCCAGCGGAACGCTATCAGCAGGCGGGGGAACTTTCCGCCGACCTGAGACGCTGGATGATGGATCTTGAAGTGTCCGCAAAGCCCGACAATCTTCTGCGGAAATGTTTCCGCTGGAGCCGGAGCCACAGCCGTCTGCTGCTGCTGCTCTTCCTGACAGCGCTGCTGGCGGGCGTTTCGGCTCTCTCCTATTCGCTCTTCCAGAGTTTCCGTTTTTCAGAGGAGATGCGGCTGCGCGACAATGCACTGAGCACTGCGTTTTCAATCTGTTCACGTGCGGCATACCGGCTCGATGAACAGTTCCTCAAACTGGAACAGGCAACGTCGCTTCTTGCGGCGGATACCGCGTTTCTGCTGAATTATGATCTGCATGAACACTCCGCCGGAACCGCCGCCGTGTCCCTGGCGGAATTTCCGGAACGGAAATCGGACACCATGCTGCGTTCCCGTTTTCACCACGGGACCATTGATCCCGCCGTGCTGGTCTACACTGCAACTCCCGATACCGCGCTTCCGCTGAAGACGCGTCTGGAACCGCTTTCCCGTTTTATTCCGCGTCTGCGGCAGATTATTCTGGAGAGCGGAAATGTCGCATGGACCACGGAGGCGCAGGAAAAGGCGTTTCTGGAGGGAACGCCGGTGATCCGCGTGCTGTTCGGTTTTCCCGACGGACTTTATGCCGCATACCCGGCGTCGGGCAAATTCCCGCGCGGCTATGATCCGCGCCTGCGCCGCTGGTATCGTATTGCGGAACATGCGAAGCAGGGGACGGTTTGGACGGAGCCTTATATCGACAGTATTCCGGAGTTCGGGCTGGTCATCTCCTGCAGTGCTCCGATCCGCCTTGCCGGCGGAACCGCGAGCGGCGTCTGCGGACTCGACATCTCCATTGCCAAGCTCGTGGAGGAACTTCGTCTGGGCGGCAACAGCGAGGCGGTTGCGGAGGAGAAGGCGATTGTGACGAACACGGGGGACATCATCGTTTCAACCGGACGCGACTTTGCCGCCGGAAATCTGCGCGGATACCGTCGGGCGGATGAAAAAGTCGTTTTCACCAATCTCGGCGATCCCGTTCTTCTGGACAGAATGAACCGCAAGCAGTACGGAGTCAGCATTCAGCGCGATGTGCAGGGACGCGAGTTCGTCTACGCGTTCTGCCGGATCCGTTCGGTCGACTGGTTCTATGTGGAGAGAATGGAACTGAAGCGTCTGGTTGCTTCCTCAGAACAGCGCGGAGTAGAGCCCGGTCAGCAGAATCAGCAGCATTAAGGCGATGAGCACTCTGCGGCGGCGTCTGACAGACCGGCCGACGCTGTTTTCTTCCGCGAGCCCGTGGAGAGAACCGACGCTCAGAAGCTGGGTAAGCTGAGCCCGGTTTCCGGATTTTCGCCAGTAATCAATGCGTGCGATGTTCGGATCGTCGGGAGTCATTTTACAGCGCAACTTTCCATGCAATGATGAACGAGAGGGCAAGGACAAATGCCGAGAAGAGAATGGTCAGAATCAGCGGCAGGAAGAATGCGAATCCTTTTTTGAAAAGCGTTCCGGCCGGAATATCCGCGAGATCCATTTTTGCCGCAGTCTGAACGGCAGTCCCCGCTGCATGTTCGGAGGGAAGAGTCGTTGCCCGGATAAGCTCGATGCGCCCGTTTTCAAATGTGCGGAGCGCTTCGTTGAGGGCCGGATGAAAATCGGAATCCGAAAGTTCGGGAATGCGGCAGGATTCGAGCCGGGCGAGGATTGCGCGGAGTTCGGCGAGCGTCTGAGCGCAATCGGCGGCGGAGCGTTCCAAACGCATCTGCTCCGCAGAGCTTTTCGCTTCGGCTTCGTTGAGCTGTCCGATCAGATCGCGTTTTGTGCGGAGCAGTTCTTCATAGCGCGGTTTGAGCAGAGCGTTGCGCGCGGCGTTGTCGACTTCCGGAGCCCGTGGCTTCGGCTGTGGCTGCTGTTCCTGCGGGTCGTTTCCGGATTCGGGCGAGTCCTGTTCCTGATTGTGCTGATGCATCCGGGCCGAAGCCTCTGAGATCTGACCGCTAATGCGATGGAGCGAGCCGGAGACAAACATTGATTTAGCCATGGATGCATTTCCTTTCCCAGTATAATTCTCCTTTAATATTCCACTCTTTTTGAAAAAAATCAAGCGGAAAACTTGAATCATTCAAAAAAAAATGATATATTATAGGTTGTAGTAAAAAAGAGCGGATGAAATCTCCGCTGAAACATTAACCGGGAATACAAACAGATGAATGCGGTGAATTACCAGGCACTTACAAAGGAACAGCTGCTGTCCTGTCGCGAAGAACTGCAAAAGAAGTACGAGAACTACGTCAACCAGAACCTGAAACTGGATATGTCCCGCGGGAAACCCGCCGGAACCCAGCTTGACCTTGTGAACGGCATTCTCGACACACTCGACAGCTACATCACCGCCGACGGAACCGACGCCCGCAACTACGGTCTGCTCGACGGCATCCCGGAAGCCAAGAAACTCTTCTCCGACCTTCTCGGAATTCCGGTGGAAAAAATCATCATCGGCGGCAACTCCAGCCTCAATATGATGTATGATACGATTGTCCGCCACTACATTTTCGGCTCACAGGGCAACACTCCGTGGAAAGACCTCCCGAAGGTCAAATTCCTCTGCCCCGCTCCGGGATACGACCGTCACTTCGCCATCTGCGAGGATCTCGGTTTTGAGATGATCACGGTTCCCATGCTTGCGGACGGACCGGATATGGACATGGTCGAGAAGCTCGCCGCGGAAGACGATGCAATCAAGGGCATCTGGTGCGTTCCGCTCTACTCCAACCCGCAGGGAGTCTGCTACAGCGACCGCACCGTGGAGCGTCTCGCCTCCATGAAGACCGCCGCGCCCGATTTCCGCATCTTCTGGGACAACGCTTACGGCGTTCACCACATTTATTCAGAAGAGAAACTTGCAGATATTTTTGCTCTCTGCGAAAAGGCAGGCAACCCGGATCGTCCGATTTACTTCTTCTCCACCTCGAAGATCACCTTCCCGGGCGCCGGAATCGCTCTGGAGGCCTCGAGCCTCGCAAACGTCCGCGAATACAAAAAACACATGGGCGTCCAGACAATCGGTCCGGACAAGCTCAATCAGCTCCGCACGGTTCGCTACCTCAAGGATGCGGAAGGCGTCCGCAAACACATGCGCGAACTCGCCAAAGAGCTGAAGCCGAAGTTCGACATCGTTCTGACCACGCTGAACCGCGAACTCGACGGAACGGGTCTTGCGACCTGGACCGAGCCGAAGGGCGGATACTTCGTTGCCATCGACACGCTCGACAACTGCGCGAAAGAAACGGTTGCTCTTGCGAAGAACGCGGGTGTCAAGCTCACCGACGCCGGTGCGACATTCCCGTACAAGAAAGATCCGCGCGACCGCAACATCCGTATTGCGCCGACCTATCCGACGATCGATGAACTGCGTCAGGCGATTGAACTTTTCTGCGTCTGCGTCAAGCTCGCCGGAGTGAACAAGCTGCTTGAATCCAAGTAAGCGTTCCGCAGAATATTTGAAGGAGCACGGGGAATATCCCCGTGTCTCCATTTTAAAATAAGGAATTTTTCATGAAACGATCCTGCACCCCGGTTCCGCGCTTTGAAGTTGACTCCTACGACTGGAATGAGCGTCATCAGTTCTGTCAGGAACGCGCGCTTCGCGAGCATGCCGATGTGATTTTCATCGGTGATTCCATCACTCATTTCTGGGAAAATAAACACGGCGGTTCCGTGTGGGAAAAATATTTCAAAGGCAAAAGCGTGATGAACATCGGTTACGGTTGGGACCGCACACCGAATGTCCTGTGGCGTCTGGACCACGGCGAATTTGCAAATCAGAGCCCGAAACTGCTGGTTTTGAACATCGGCACGAACAATTTTGCAAAGACGGAAGCCTATCCCGGCGATGAACCGGAGGATGTCGCGGACGGCATTTGCGCGGTGATTGCGAAGATTCATGAGCTTTCTCCCGCCACGCACATTCTCGACATGGCTGTTTTCCCGCGCATCGAGCCGAGCCACTGCGACAAGGTTCCTGTGCTGAACCGCATTCTGAAGGAGCGGCTCGCCGGGTTTGACTACGTGACGTTCCTTGACATTACCGCATCGTTCATGAATCCGGACGGCACACGCAACAACGCATATTTCCGCGACGGCGCGCACCTCACGAACGAGGGCTATGAAGTCTGGGCGGATGCCCTGCGCCCGTATCTGAAACGGTTTGCGGATATGGATATCTGATTTTGAAAATCTCCTTTTAAGCAAGGGCGGACGGAACGCAAAGCGCGCTTCGTCCGCCCTTGTTTCAAACGTCAGCTTTTGTAAAGTTCGTCGTTTTCGAGACCGCTTTCCGAAAGGACGGGGAAATAAGTCCGCGTGCGGTGTTCGTTTGAGAAGCGTGTGAACAGCAGATCCTTCCGCGGATATGTCTGATTCTGAATGACGCATGCCACCCGGATTCCGCCCGGCTGAACGTCAAGCGGCTGCGAGTTGTCGATTGCAAGCAGATCCGTTTCAAGCGAGAAGAGGCCGTTGCGTTTCATTTCGAACGCGTAAACGAGGGGACCGCGCATCAGTGCGGCGCGTCCGGTCTGCGCCATGGTTCCGCGAATCAGGCGGACGGGCATGGGGAAGAGCAGTTCGATTTCAGTTTTTCCCGCATTGACCGGAAGGGTGAACCAGCCGGAAGCGGGATAAAACACATCCGTTCCGGCGGAGACTTTTGCATTGCGGCACCATCCCGGGATGCGGAGAGTCAGAGAGAACGCCTCGTCTGCGGAAATTTCCAGATGAACGGTTTCCGCCTCCGGATAGGCGGTTGTCTGCTGAATCTTCAGTCCGGGAAGCGAGAGTTCGGATTCCGTATAAAGATTGAGCGCGATTCCGTCCGGTGTTTTGAAATAGACGGCGTCGGGAAGTTCAAACATCATGCGGCGCAGGTTGTTGGGACAGCAGTAGGTTTCGTGTTCGTACCACTCGCCCGGCTCGTTGAACGGAATGAAATAACGCTGGCGCATTCCGTCTTCCGACTGCGCGCCGAAGAAGGCGTTGAAGAGAATGCGTTCGTAAAGATCGCCGAATTTCGGGTCCGCATCAAATTCGAACATCTTGGCGGTGCAGCGGAGCAGATAGGCGGAAACGCAGGTTTCGCCCCACCTGCCGAGTCCGGTCTGTGTGTTGTCCCAGACTTCACCCCAGAAGAAGCCGCCGGAACAGGAGCCGGAGATGGAGGAGTAATTGCTGAAGACGCGGCGGTACAGTTCCTCTGCTCCCTCCAGCAGAACCGGCGCGTCGCTGCCGGTGATCTGCGCGTACTGAAGCTGTGCGAGAACGCGGGCGATCCATGTGTAGACGTGCGCGACGCCGTTGACGGGGACAATATGGTCGTAGGCGTCGATGGATTCGGTGATTTTGAATTCATCGCGGCAATAGTCGATGAATTCATTCCGTCCGGATTCCCTGCCGAGCATGAGGAATGCGGTTTCGATTCCGAGCGTGAGCGGCGCTTTGCTGCGGATGAGAAATTCGCCGAGTTTGAGCGCGGCTTCGAGCGATTCCGTTTTGCCGAAGAACCGGTGATCAAGCACAAGCGCCTGAATCATGTACGACTGGTCATGGGGATCCCAGAAGCCCGGTTTGCCTTCGTAAAACGTGATTGCGCCGTCCGCGGACTGCGTGGAGATCAGGTCGTCGATATGTTCGTCCTTGAACGTCCGGAGTTCCTCTCCGCCGATATTGTGGGCGGCGGCTTTGACGATGGCGTCGAGGAGCATTCCGTATCCGGCGAATCCGCCGGGAACATCGGGTTCGGTTTTGCGGTGATGAAACGGCGCGGCGAAGAGATGTTCCACATCGGTTTGATGCAGAATTTTTCCGGCGGTCAGCTCCATGCGGGCGCGGATTTCTCCGCCGGCGCGGACAGCGGAAGAGGAGATCGGCTGGAATTTCATTTTGCGTTCCCCGGGAAAAGAAGTTTGCGCATCATGCGGCTGGCGGCGATTGCATCCTTGCGCTTGAGAATGGCGGTGATTTCCGGCATGTCCGCGCGGTCGATCACCGATTCGAGCGCATCAAGCCATTCGGCGCTTTCGGAAACGGCGTCGCGCCCGTCTTCGCGGTAGGGATACTGGTCGATTGTCATCCAGCCGGTGTAGCCGGTGCGGCGGAGCCAGTAGAAGAATTCGAGATATTCGAGCGTGTGGACGGAGCCGGCGATCATGTCGTCGTCCCACAGGCGGTAGTTGTCGTTGATGTGGACATGGAAGAGGCGGTTTCCGTATTTGTGAAGGATGGCGACCGCTTCGGCGGGGCTTTCGTAGCCGAGGAGAACATGTCCGTAGTCGAGCGCCGCGCCGCAGTTCGGTTCGCCGATTTCGTCGAGAATGAGGACTGCCGCCGCGGTGTTGTTGAGATAGCATCGGTTGCGGGGCTCCTTCGCCTTGTATTCGAGGGCGATGCGCATCTGCGGATTGTGTTTGCAGGCTTCGCGGATGCCGTCGGCGAACCAGGTGCGTTCCTGTTCGTAATCCGCCTGGAAGATGTAGTCGTATCCGTCCTGTCCGGGCCAGATCGTGACGAGATCGCAGCCGATGTCTGCGGCAAGGTCCATCGCCCGTTTGGTGTCGTCGACGGCGCTCCGGCGTACGGCGGCGTCGGGAGCGGAGAAGGAGCCCTGTTTCCATTTCGCCTGGGCGAAGTGGTCGACGGCGAGGGAGACGGGCTTGAGGCCGGTTTCTTTGAGCATTTCGCGGACCGTGTCGAATTCCGCGATCAGGTCCGGGGTGAGAACGAGGTCGACTCCGGTCAGGTGCGGGACGGTTGCGGCGCGCTGAAAGAGTTCGCGGACCGTGTACGGTTTTCCGTAAGCGGCGCAGTAGCGGTCGGAGCAGGAACCGACGTTTCCGAGAAAGACGGAATATTTTCTTGTCATGGCAAAATCTCCTTGTAAAATTGTTTTTCCGTACTATATTCTCCTGCAGGGGAAAAGTCAACATCTTCCTGTATGTAATATTCGATGAAAAATATGGAGAAAACGATGATTGAGGCGAAAGTGTCCTATTATGACAGCAGTCCGTGGACCCGTGGAGAGCATCAGTTTCTGATCCGGGGTTTTGCTTTGGACGAGACGATGCTTCCGGTGATGATTCATCACGGCGAGAAACGCGCGTACCCGTGGCCGTGGCTGTTCATCTGGTTTGCAACCCAGGTGACCGTGCGGAAGGAGTCGGGGGAGCTGGTTTCCTGTGAGAATTCTCTGATGGTATGGCGTCCCGGAAAGACGCATTGCTACGGGAACGAGAATGGCGCGTGGATGCATTCGTGGCTGATAGCGGACAGTCCCGATCTGGAACGGATGCTGGATAAGTGGCCGATCCCGACCGGAGTTCCGGTTCATGTGGACGCCGGACCGGTGTTTGAGACCTATCTTCCGCTTTTACGGCAGGAGCTGGCGGATGAGGGCGATGAATTCTGTCTGAAGAATCTGCTTCAGCTGTTCATCTACAATCTGCACCGCTGCTGCAAGCGGAATCTTGCGCCTGTTCCGGCGCGGGTGCGCGAGATGGAACTTTATCTGCAGAAGAACTTGCAGAAGGATTTGACCGTGGAAGGGGTTGCGGCGCATTTCGGGCTTTCCGCGCCGCATTTCGCCGCATTGTTCCGGGAATATTATCACAAGGGGCCGATGAGCTATCTGAATTCTCTGCGTATGAACCGCGCCGCGCGTCTGCTCTCCCTGTACCCGTATTCGTGCAAGGAGATTGCGCAGCAGACGGGGTTCCGGGATTCTCTTTATTTTTCACGCCGTTTTCACCACTACTGGGGAGTTTCCCCGCGGGATTACCGGAGAAAAGAGGAAGAGAAGATCCCGGATTGAGGTTTTTCAATAGAGGTGTTTCCACTTCGCGCGGTACTCGATATCGTCCTTGCTTGGTTTCGGGAATCCTTCGGCAGTGCCCCAGGCGGGACGTCCGCCGAAATCGCAGTTCTCGATCCGCAGTCCGGAACAGCGTTCCACGGTCAGCGGCGTTGAGAAACTCGGATAGGGATCGGCCCAGTCGATGCGGATGTCGCGCAGAAGCAGGTTTTTCGTATCGCGCAGAATGACCGGAGCGGACGGTTTCGGCAAGTCGCGGTAGGGACAGAGCGAGCGGTCGATCTGACGGAGACGCAGATCCACGTTCTCAATTGTGATGTTCTGCGTGGGATAGTTCGGGAAGATGTTGATTGCCTGGACGCAGCTGCCTTTGAAGTTGCGGAAGGTGATATCGCGGATGAGAACATCGGCTTCCGGACGTTTCAGCCGGTTGTCGCTTTTCGCAATCCGGATGGCGGTTTCTGAATTGACCGTGAAGTTGGAAAATGTGATGTTCTCAATCGCCTTGACGAGACCCCAGTTCACTCCGATATCGGCGGCGACACGGGTGCGGGCGATGATGTTGTCGACCCGGACATTGCGCATGACGCCGTTGCCGACTCCGACGCGCACGCCGTAGCAGACGGATTCGAGAACGCAGTTGGAGATCACAATGTTTTCGCACGCCTGTTTCCGCTTCAGTCTGCGGTGGTCGGCTTTGATGACGATGCAGTCATCTGCGCTGCGGATCATGCAGTTGGTCATGACAACGTTGCGGCAGCCGTCAAGCGTGAAGCCATCGCCGTTGCGGGTCCACGGATCCATGTCGATGCGCAGGTTCGTCACCTTGATGTCGTTGCAGCCCTGCAGCAGGCAGGTCCAGAAGGGAGCGTCAAGAAACGTTACGTTTTCGATGGTGATGCGGTCGCTTTCGCAGATCCAGATCATTTCGCCGGGGCGCCACGGCATGGGGACGGTGAGGCGTTTCCAGGGATCCCTGACGGCGATCGGTCCGAAGGCGTCGCGGTTGCCGGAGATGGTTCCGCCGCCGCGGATGACAATGTCATGCTGTTCGACTGCCACGATGAAGTGCGCGCCGGAAACCCAGTCCATCGGACGCGTCATTTTCTTTTCCCACGCGTTCCAGTTCTTTTCGGGCGAGTCGCCGCGGTTCTGCGGACAGAAATTGCTGGCATTGTAGTCCGCTTTGTCCGGGCTGGCGAGCAGAACTGCGCCGGGAGCGAGGTCGAGTCCGCCGTTGGATTTCAGATAGAGCGTACCGGAAAGATAGGTTCCGGCGGGGAAGTGGACGATTCCGCCGTCGTCGATGGCGCGCTGGATCGCGGCGGTGTCAAGCGTCTTGCCGTCGCCGACTGCGCCGTAATCGCGGACATTGCGCATGGCGGGAGTGGATTCCGCTGCAAAAAGTCCGGCGGTCAGAAGTGAGAGAAAGAGAAGAAGTTTTTTCATTATTGAGCCCTTGCGTTATTTTTCTTCAGCATACCAGAAGGCAACGGTCGGCGCGACTTTTTCGCGGATGGAGGCGTTGCTTTCCGCTCCGGCGTGGAGGTCGGGGAAGAGAACGTTGGTCCGCATATTGTGACACGCCCAGTAGCGGTCGGTTCCGGTTGAGCCGAAGAGAGTGTTGACGCCGCCGAGTCCCCTCACTAATGCACTTGAATAGGGACTGCTTCCATTGCCGCGCGAGCAGGCGAGCATGACGAAATCCGACGGCGCGCGGGAGGCGCGCAGGATTTTCGTGTTGTTGCTCATGAAACCCCGGTCGACGCCTTTGTAGTGCCAGCGTCCGAGTTTGTTGCTGGCGGCGATCCACTTGCTGGCGTAGTTCTGATTGTGCCAGATGCCGTCGCCGTTCATGGCGTAGGTATATTCAAAGAGACGGGAGTTGGCGTTGTGCGGAATTCTCTGTTCGGAGCATTGCAGGAATTTTGCCGTTTTGCTGATATATCCGGCGGAGAGCAGCATCTGTCCCCATGGCGCCCAGTCGTAGTAGGGGGTGGCCGAGGAGTGGGTCGGCTGGAATTTCCAGCCTTCCGCTTTATCGACGCGCATCATGAACCAGTCGTCGCTGTCGGAATTGTACATGCCGATGCAGAGTCCGACCTGTTTCTGATTTGCGAGACAGTTGATCGCTCTTGCCTTGCTGCGGGCCGCATTCAGGGCGGGCAGAAGGATGCCGGCGAGGATTGCGATGATCGCAATCGTTACAAGCAACTCTATAAGGGTGAAAAAACTGTTTCTTTTGATCATGGGGAGTTCCTCCTTTGGTTATTTCAGATCAAGAATGTAGATCCCGCGTTTTCCGTCGTGAGTCGAATCTACGGTGACGTAACGGCCGTCCGGACTCCAGCGCGGGTGAAGGTCGCAGCGGGTTTCCCAGCCGGGGACCGGTTCGTGGTGGAAGGTCCCGAGGAGTTCGCATGCGCCCGTCGCGACGTCGAGAAGCGTGAGAATCTGATTCTGATTCGCGTCCGGATAGCTGTCTGCGAGAATCTTTGTGCCGTCGGGTGAAAAGATCATGTGCGCCATTCCGCCGTGGCTTTTCGAGAGTTCCTGCGCAATGAACGGGCGGCGGCTTTCATCGAAGACGACTGCGCTGTGTCCGTTTCCGGTCCAGTCGGCGTCGACCAGAATTTCGTTCGGCGTGCGTCCCCAGATCTGATGCGAGATGAACTGCTGCCACTGGCATTCGGAAAGAACGCATTCGGCGTCGTCGCCTTCCTTCGAACTTGTGTAAAGGAAGGTTTTCCATTTGATGTGTTCGCGCTTGCACGACTCCGCGCATTGGCGGAAGAGCCAGAGGACGCGTGTCGAGTCGCAGTTGATGATCGCGTGGTTCATCCAGACGTGCTGTCCCGGGAGACTGTATGCGTAGGGGTGGCGTTCCATCATGGTGCGGTAGCTGACGATGAGTTTGATTTCTCCGGTTTCCAGATTGATGCGCCACAGGCCGTCGGCGTCCGGATCGGCGGGATGAATGTCCTCGCTCAGAACGGCGTCGGCATAGCTGTAGCCGCGGCGCGGAATGCGGGAAAAGTTCAGGCTGACCGCCCATTTGCCGTCCGGAGAGATGGCGTAAACGGGCAGTTCATAGCGTCCGACGACTCCTTTGCCGAGCTGGTAAATCCGTGCGACGAGCCGGTCTTCGCTCTCCTCATAGTCGTTGAAAATGAAGCAGTCCGGACGGTGTTTGAGGAAGAGTTCCATGCAGCCCTGCTGATGACACCATGCGCGTGTGGTGACCAGCGGTTCGTAATGCCCTTCGAGGTCGATCAAGCCGATTTCCGCCCGTTCGCCGCGCGCGGGCAGACGCTGAATCTGTGGAGCTTTCATGACGAGATGCTTTGTGACGTCGCCGTTCCACGGGTTGCGGTCGTAATACCCGAAGAAATAGTGACCGTCGTCAGGCGTCAGTTTTCTCCAGTTGTACTTGCTGCTGATTTGCGGTTTCATTTGCGTTTCTCCTTGTTTATTCGTATAAATGAGTTGTTGTAAAAAAAGTCATGCGGATTCCCTGATGATGACGGAGCAGGGGACGGAAACGAAGTCTGCGTGCGCGGGATCGGCGAGAGTGGCAAGCAGTTCGGCGATAAGAGCCTGCGCAATGCGGGAGCAGGGCTGTTCGACCGTGGTCAGCGACGGTGTGAGATAGGCTCCGGACTGGATGTTGTCGAATCCGGTGAGCGCAATATCGCGCGGAATGGAGCGTCCGGAGTCGATGATTGCCCGTTTTGCGGCAATCGCGAGTTCGTCGTTGTAGGCGAACACGGCGTCCGTATCCGGATTTGAACTCAGATATTGACGCATGGTTTCATACGCTTCTTCCATCGGAAGGTTGTTTTTCGTATGGGGAAGCGGCAGATATTCGGGGGTGAGTCCGGCTTCGCGCATGGCGTCGGTATAGGCGCGGACGCGCAGTTCGGGCGAGAGGCGCAGACCGAAGAAGACGGGACGGCGGCGTCCCGAAGCGATCAGACGGCGCATGAGTTCGAGCGAGGCGGAGTAGCGGTCGGGGAGAACCTGGCTGATTCCCGCATCGAAGCGGCGGTCGCCTCCGTAAAGGACGACTGCGATTCCGGATTTTTTGAGTTCCATCAGCGGTTCAAGATTCTCCGGAGCAAAGGCGATGACGCCGGCGACGCACATTCTGCGGAGGTTTCCGATGACCTCATGAAGCTCTTCCGGTTTTCGTGCGGGAGCAAGGTAAAGCATGAATCCGTGCGGCTGGAGCGCCTGCTGAATCTCCTGAAAGAGTTCTGCATAGAAGAGACTTGTGAGACGCGGAAAGATGGCTCCGATGACATTGGCGCGTTTTCTCCGCAGCATCTGACTGGCGAGATTCGGCTGATAGCCCGCTTCCGCCGCGAGTTTGCAGACCGCTTCACGCACGGCAGGCGAAATCCGTTCGGAGCCTTTCAGCGCCAGGGAGACGGTCGCCTGCGTAATGTTCAGTGTTCTGGCTATTTCTTTCTGGGTCATGACAAATCCTTTGCTTATACGTATATATTATATACGATAACCGCGAATTTGTCAACCCCCGGAAAGAAATTTTTTTGAAAATTACAGCTGATTGCCGTATGCGTCGTGGAGGAAGCCGGGCTTGCTGACACCGTCTTTGATGCGGATTTGCAGCTGAGAGAGCCCTTCCGTGCCGACATGACCGTCTGCAAAGCCCAGGTTTGCGCGTGACTGGTGCATCAGCGCCATGCCGTATTCCGGGGAGTTGGGGTTGACGTAATAGAAGTTCTGCCCTTTAGGAATGCTTGCCGTTCCAGCGCTGTTGCTGTCGCATATGTAAAAATATTCGCTTGGTTTTTTTACCTTGTTGTTTTGGAAAACCCACAATGCGGAGTCATAAAGATAAGGCGCTTTTGTCGTTCCCGCGTATTTTTGTTCATAGGGAGTGCTGAAGGGCAGTTTCACTCCGTAAGTGTTGTAATGGTTCGGGCGTCCGGTCGCGGCATCAAATGCGGGGCGGATATTGGATGGACAGTAGGTATACGTTTTGGCTTTCCATTGATTCTTCTGCATGTATTCCAGTCCATAAATGGTTTGCGACCAGGTGATGCTGCCGGTCGGTCCATAGACGGGCCACATATCCTGATTGTCGCCTGCGTACATCTGGAAATCAAGAAGAACCTGTTTGATGTTGCTTGTGCAGCTGATGGCGCGCCCCTTTTCCCGTGCTGAATTGAGGGCGGGAAGAAGCATGCCGGCGAGGATGACGATGATGGCAATTACCACGAGGAGCTCTATAATGGTAAATCTCATGGACTTCCTTCTGGAATGTGAAACGGGGCTTTGTCTGAATGTAAGGTTCATAGCGTTGTCTGCCTTTTTTTGTTTGAATGCTGCGGGGAACGTTTTTGCATTCCCCCGGGTCGTTTCACTGTTTTGGATTCAGAACGAGGCTGAATTCGAGTGAGGATTCCGTAATCATGCCGGAATACGGGGTGAACATCAGACGCAGCTGGAGAACATCGGCTTTCCATTTGCGCAGATCCTGAAGAATGACGGCGAAGTTTCCGGTGATGGTCCACGAGGCGTTCGGGGCGTCGACGACGACGGTTGCTGTTCCGTCGGCCGGAGCGGGAATCACTTTCTGGTACGGTTTCTTCGGATCGAACGGTTTGCTGTAATCGAACGTTTCGCCGTTGACGGTGACTTTGATTCCGACTCCGGGTTCATAGCGGATGCTCTGTTCGTACATCAGTCTTCCGCAGGAGAACGGCTGAGCGGATTCCACGGAGAGTTTCGCCTGAAGTTCGGTCGGGGATTTTTTCGTGCACAGGATTTTCACTGGAATGCGTTCGCCGTCCGCCGTGGTGAGGCGTCCCTCCTGTTCGCTTCCGTCGAAGACGAAATCCTTCATGGGCTTGTATTTGCCGTTGTACTGCTGGAGTTTGAAACCTGCGCCCCATGCCGGATTCGGGAATGCGTTGTGGACGACAACGGATCCGCGGTCCTTGTAGTAGTCGAGCTGCGGTTGCCGTTCAGCGGCTCCAGCGGAGCAGAGGGCGAGCAGCCCGGCTCCGATTAACAGTTTGCGTGTCAGTGAAACGAAGTTCATGGTAAAACCTCCTTTTGCGGTTAATATATTCTTCACGCCATTGAATGTCAATGGTAATTTTCTCTTTTTAATGGGAGAATCGTAACATACTCCCGTGTTTGTTCAAGCTTTTTTCGAGATAGCCTTCAGGTGATAAATCCGGCTGTCGAAATCGCCTTCGAGCGGAACGTGGATTCCGATTTCGGCGAGTCCGCGTCCGGTCATGCGTTCCGGGGTTTCGAGGGTGGTGTTCTGATGATAGAAATCCCTTACTGCCTTTTTGCCGTGGCATTCAATCGTGTAGGAGGTCTGCGGATCAAGTCCCTGAAGACGAATGTTCGGCAGTTGCTGCCCGTATTGCAGCGCGTGCGAGAAGACGAAGAGGAGAGCTTCGGAGCGATCCGGAAGAACGAATTCGAATGCAGCATGGCGGTCGTGATGCCAGGAGGCGATGCGGTAGAGTTCGCCTCCTGCGATGATGTGGCGGATTTCACGGTTCAGCGCGAGGTAGGCTTTGCACTCTTCGATCTCCTCCGGCGTGCTCTTGTTGAGGTCGATTCCGAGCGATGGCCAGCCCATGAGCGCGGCGTGTGCCATGAAGGAGAGCGGAATGACGCGGTGGTTGATGACGTAGGTGTAGTTCCTGCTGATCTGGCAGCCGCCGCCCGCCATGCGCGGATGATGAAGGTAGGAATAGCCCTCCTCGATGTCGAGAACGTCGAGCGTGTCCTGGTTGTCGCTGCGGTTGGTGCGGCAGAAATAGCGGTCCATTTCGAGATCGCAGCGTCCGCTTCCGCTTGCGCAGTTTTCGAAAATGACCTGCGGGAACTCCTCGTTGAGACGGCTCATCAGGCGGTAGAAGTTGAGCATGTACTTTGTTTTGATTTCGCGCCGGTGTTCATGGAACGCGGGGACGAAAAGGTAATGGTTCATATCCATTTTGAAGTATGCGATGTCGTTTTCGCGGATGAGCGTGCGGATGGTGTCGCAGATGTATTCGAACGCGTCTTCCCGGGCGAGATTGAGCTGCGCCGCGCCGTCGCCGAGAACCCATTCCGGACGTTCGGTCCAGAGACGGCTCTGCGGAACGACGACTTCGAATTCCATCCAGAGACCGAACTTCATGCCGTGGGCTTTGACGCTTTCGGCGATCTTCTTGAGTCCGTTGGGAAAGTTTTTCGGATGAACCGTCCAGTTCCCGACGTCGGTCTGCCAGCCGTCGTCGATGATGAAGAGTTCGCATCCGACTTCGGCGGCTTTGGGGATGAGGTCGAGAACTCCCTGTTCGGTGAGTTCTGTGCGGCGGATGCAGGAGAATGTGTTGAAGACGACGGGGCGGGGACGCTGCGCCCAGTATTTTGAGCTGAGGTGCTTTGCGCTGAAGCGGTGAACGGTGCGGGTCATCTCACCGAATCCGCCGCGGGTGAATCCGGCGAGGAAACGGGGCGTTTCGAAATGTTCGCCGGGTTGGAGCGTGAGCTCGAAGTCATAGTTGTTCAGTCCGCCGGAAACACGGGTTTCTCCGTAGACGTCGCGCTCGACGATGAACTTCCAGTCGCCGCTCCAGAGGAGTGTGCCGAAGTGGACGTCGCCGGAATTTTCATCCGCGTTGCCCGGATCGAACGCGAAGAAGGGGACCGTTGCATGACTGCTGATTCCGATGCGGCTTTCGAGCACGCGCTGTCCGGGCGCGACTTCGGCGCGGCGGACGCGGTACTCCTGTCCCCATTCGCCCTGAAGGGTTGTGAGGCGCGGCGCGTTTCCGCGCGGGAGGCTCCATGCGGCGGAGAAGAGCGTTTCAAAACGGAGAGGCGCGGAGCCTTCGTTGACGACTTCGGAGTGGCGTTGGATGAGGTCGAGTTCGGGGAACAGTTCGTAGTGCAGGAGAACCGCGAGCGAGGAGGCTTCGTCGAAAAGAGAGACGATGAGATGATTTTCGTTTTCGAGCGTGTGACCGCGGTACTTCAGATTTAGCGTCTGATCCGGTTCGAGAAGTTTGAGGTGGGGTTCGTAGCAGTAGAGACGGTTTGCTGCGGAATACTCGTATCTTCCGAGTTTTGCGCGGAGGTTGTAGACCTTGATGCGGAACCAGGCGACGGTGTCGGTTGAGGGAAGATCGCTGATTTCTTCAATCTTTCCGCCCCAGTGCAGATTGACGGGGATTCCGTCTTCCGTGAGGCCGAACGCATAGGACATTTTATCTGTGCTGCACAGGAAAATTTTCTTTTCCCGATCGAACTGAACAGGCATGAGTTTGCTCCTTTTTTGTGATTTTCCGTTTGCGTGAATAATATATCCCGGTGTTTTCCGCGCCGCAATAATAAGAAAGTACGATACATGGGAAAATAGTATTTCCTCCACTTTTTTTTCTTTTCCGTGGTGCTATAGTACGGTAAACAGGGAGGTCTCATGCAGCAAATCTATTTTGACGACTGTGACGGACAGAATATCTGGATTGATTTCCGGCGGGAAAACAAATGCGGCGATGTGAATCCCGCGACGATATCGACTGCGGGCGACCGGCGGATTCAGGCGGGAGAGCGGTACTACAAGACGCCGGATCTGCTTCTGCGGATCATTGGCGGGGGGCCGTTCCATATTCTCCAGTACACCCAGCGCGGAAAGGTCCGCTTCATCAACAAACAGCCAGACGGGAGAAAACAGGAATATGAGGTGGGACCGGAACAGTGTTTTTTCATTACGCCGGATGAGAAGTATGAATTCTACAATCCGGACCAGTGCTTTTACAGCTTCATCTACATCGGTTTCCGCGGACCGCTTGCGGAGCATGTGTTCAAGCGGATTCTGGAGATCGGGCCTGTGCATCAGCTTTCGCGGAATTCGGAAATTGTGGAGGAATTTCATACGCTTTTCCGCCGCGCTCTGCACAACGAACTGAATTTCTGCGAACTCCGCAAAATCGCAACCGTGATGCTGCTGGATCTGGAACGCGACATTTGCGACAAGGCGTTGGCAGGTTCGGACGAGTTTTTGCGCGGACTCTCCAACTGGGCAAGCGAAAACATTGCGGAAATGAGCGTGGAAAAACTTGCGGAGCATTGCCGGATGAGCACAAAATATTTTCAGGCGTACTTCCGGAAACGCTGCGGCATCACTCCGGGAAAATTCCTCAATGATCTGCGTATGAATTACGTGGTCCGCCTTTTGGAATGCACGGGAATGAAACTCAGCTCGATCGCGGATGCGGCGGGGTTTTACGACGCAAGCTATCTGTGCCGCGTCTTCCGTCAGCAGACCGGCATCACGCCTGAAGCGTTCCGGAGCGGAGAGCCCGTCAGGAAGGGCGATTTTGTTTTTCAGGGGAAAAATACTATTCTCCCATAGTTCATACTATTCTGTTATTGTGCGGAGAAAACGGAAGTGTTATATTAAAAACCGGGTCCCACAATAACAAAAAAGGAAAAATCATGAAAAAAATCGCACTGATGGCGCTGATGTTTGTTTCAGCGTGTCTCGCCGGAGCCGGGGAGCTCCGGAATCTGCTTGCGAATCCGGATTTTTCATCCGGAATGGCGCACTGGGAAGTGGAGGGGAAAATCGGAACGGTCACTCCGAAGAACGGCGGCGTCGAACTGAATGTGCAGAAGAGCCGCAATTCCGGTCTGCTGAAACTCCAGCAGGCTCTGCGGAATCTGAAAGTCGGTGAAACGTACCGTCTTTACTTCACGGTCAACTGCGAAAAGCCGCAGACCCGTCCGGTTGTGATCTCCTACCGGATGCGCAGAAAACCGAAAAACCTCGGGTTCATCAAATGGGTTCCGCTGCGTCGGGGGGAACAGAAACTTTTCGTTGAAATCGTTCCCGGGCTGGAGAGCGACAATCCGGAAGATCCGCCTGTGCTCTCGTTCTACATCGGTGAGCTGGACGGCAAGGTCACGCTCTCCGAAATGGTGCTGTTCAATCTGAACGACATCAAGCCGGTTCAGCCTCCGTTTTCGGAAAAGTGGACGGTGTTCGGGCTTGTCGATCCTGCGGTCAAGGCGTTTGACGCAATTCCCGCCGAACTGCCCGGAATCAAGGAGAAAACGGTGAAGCCGGTTGCGGTGAATGCGCCGTCCTCACTCAAGGAGAGCAAAATCAATCTCCGTCTGGAAGCCGGAGCCACGCGCAAGCGTCACTCGGATCCCGCGATGCTCTACAATGAGTTCGAATCTCCCGTCGATGCACAGATTCCCGTCGGATTCGGGGCGGACTGGTATATGGAGATCCACCTCAACGGCAAACTGGTTTATTCGACGATGGCGGAAGGCAATCAGAAGTCTCCTGTTTCCGCATCCAATCATCTCGTCTTCCTTCCGGTGAAGAAGGGGAAGAACCTGCTGGCGGTCAAGGTCCTTGCCGGTTCCGAAGGCTGGAAACTCTTCTGGGGTCCGGTCCAGCCGCCTCCGGCTCCGCAGCGTTTCACGGCAAAAGAGGGATATTATCCGATCGATACCGCAAAGCTCGCGGTGAAGAAGGGAAGCGCGCTCGACCTTTCCTCCATCATTGATGCTCCCGCAGGCAAATACGGACGCGCCGTTCTGACTCCGGAGGGGCATATTGCCTTCGAGAAGAATTCTGCGCCGCAGCGTTTCTTCGGATTCTCCAGCGATGTGGATGAGAAAGTCTGGAAGACTTCAAGTGACCGCGATTTTCCGTTCCTCGCCGCCGAGTACGCCCGCGCCGTCCGCGCGCAAGGTTACAATCTGTTCCGCATGCACGGATTCGACGAGTGGGTCATGACGGATTCCCGCGAGGATCAGAAACCGCTTCCGCGCTATCTGGACCGCTGGGACCGTCTGATTTATGAGATGAAGCAGCAGGGAATTTATCTTCAGTTCAATATTTTCGCTTTTGCTCTTTACGTCCCCTCGCAGAACCGTTTTCTGACGACGGAAAAGCGGAATGCGAACAAGATTCTTTTTCTGCTTGGAGAGCCGGAAATCCGCGCCCGCTTCGCGGAAGTCAGCCGGAAGATTCTCAATCATGTGAACCCTTACACCAAGCTCGCGTGGAAGGACGATCCCGTCTTCATTGCAATGGAATATTACAACGAGCTCGGGCTTGCGGTTGAGCTGACCCGCAAAATGGAGAACGCGTATCCGGCGGAATACCGTTTCCTCAAGGAAAAATGGCGCGGCTTCCTCCGGAAAAAATACGCCGCGCTTCCGAAAGAGAAGAATCCGCACTCCGCCGCGACGATGGCGAATCCGCGGCTCCCGGTCTTCTGGGACCGCTCGCAGCTGCGCGTGGATTACGATGAATTCTGGTACGAATGCATGAAGGACGCCTACCGTTTCTGCGATCAGGTCATGAGGGATTGCGGTTACAAGGGCTTGACGCTTCAATGTCCGATGCCCGCGCTCCGTTGTGCGGCTGTGTCGTGGGAGAGCGTGCAGATCGTCGACGGTCACGGCTACCACTGTCATCCGGACGGCGGGGAACAGCCGGGCGCGAGCGTGAGCCAGGTGAGTTCGATCGCGGAGGCGGCAAACGTCTTCCGCCGTCGTTTCGGACAGCATATCTACGGGCGTCCGTTCTTCTTCAACGAGCACAACTACTGTTTCCGGAATCCGTTCCAGTATGAAAAACCGGTTGCGCTTGACGCTTATGCCGCGCTGAACGACTGGGATTCTCTGGCGATTCATTCAGGCGCCGTTGCGTTGACGAACGATAAGCGCGCAAGTTCGTTCGAGGTCGCGAACAACCCCGTTCTGCGTGCCGGAGAGTTTCTCTCCTCGCTGTTCTTCCTGCGCCGCGACGTCGCGCCGGCAAAACACAATGTCGCAGTCGCGCTGAGCAAAAACTACGTGTTCCGTCCGGGCAACAGCGCAAATGCGCTTGCGCCGACGCAAAGCCGTATCACTCTTCTGACGAAAGCCGCATCGCTCTTCACCGATCTTCCGCGTTACGACCGCGTCCCGCAGCCGGGCGGACCGGATATGACGATCGCTCCTGCCGGAAGCGGAGAAATCGTCTGGCACGGCTGGTACGCCGCCGCGAAGGAGACCGCCGCGGCCGATTCCTCGCTCGAAGCTCTGGTCAAAACCATGCGTTCGCGCGGAATTCTTCCCAAAGACAACATCACCGATCTTGCGAAGCAGATTTATCAGAGCGAAACGGGCGAGATCACCATGTTCGCCAAAGAGAAGAAAATGACAGTCGTCACGCCGAAGAGCGAAGCCGTCGCGCTGACTGCCGGAAAAACGGAGAAGCTCAATACGATCGACGTCAAAAAGAACAGTGTCAATTCGCTGATCGGTCTTGCATCTGTCGACAACAAGGCTCTGACGGAATCGGGGCGCATGGTTCTGGTTCTCTCCACGCGAGTGGCGAACACGAATATGCAGCACGACCCGAGCGGTGTTCATCTGCGCGTCATCGGCACACTCCCGATTCTCTATCAGTGCGGCGAGTATGAGATTGAAATCAGACGCGCGGAAAAACTGCGCTGTTATGCGCTGAGCCTGACCGGAGAGCGCAAGGAGGAAATCCCGCTCGTCCGCTCCGCCGATGGCTGGAAGTTCGCGCTTGACATGGCGAAACTGAAGCACGGTCCGACTCCGTTCTTTGAAGTTGTCGCTGAAAAGTAAAGCGTGTTTTATTTCCCCCGCAGTTTCGCGGGGGAGCTTCCGGTGATGCGGCGGATGGTGCGGGCGAAATATTCCGGCGAGGAAAAGCCGCTCGCCCGTGCGGTCTCTTCGATGCTCCTGCGCGGATCTTTGAGCAGATGCAGCGCATGATTCACCCGGCAGGCGATGAGATGTTCAATGACCGAATGCCCGTAACACGCGGAAAACGCGCGTGAAAGGGTGACGCGGTGGAGACCGAGAAGCTCCGCGATGCGGTCGACGTTGAGTTCCGGATTTGTGAAGTTCCGCTCAATCACCGCTTTGACCCGCTCCGCCGTCGAACCTTCCGGTTTGGGGGCGGGGGAGGCGATGCGCGTCAGGATTTCAAACGCCGCCGCAAGGACTCGCATCCGCGCGGCGTTGTCGGCAGATTCAATTTCCAGTTCGATTCGCGCAAAAAGCTCCTCGGGGCACACCCCCGCCGCATTGAGACCGGGGAGTATGTGGAGCCCGTCGAAAAGTGTCTTTGTTCCCGGTCCTTCCAGCGAGAGCCAGCGGTAATGGAAGAGGGGATCGCCGGGGATGTAATCGTGCCGTGCGCCGGGCGGATAGTACCAGACCTGCCCCGGAAGAAGCGTATGGCGTCTGCCGTTCAGCGAGAAGAGTCCCTTGCCCTCCAGACACCAGAAGATTTCTCCGAAATCCGCAGTTTTTATTCCCTCGCGGTTGTCCGGAAGAACGCGGAAGTGTCCAACAGAGCGGACGAAAAACGCGGTCTTTCCGCGAATGACCGCGAATTTGTAATCCTTGAATTCCCGCATAGTTTCAAAAACGCCTTTCCGATGTTGCAAAAGTGCAGATTCTTTCTGTTGAATATTCATTAAATATACGTTATAGTCTTACAAAAAGCAAATATGGAGGATTTTTTTATGAGAACAGAGCAATCTTTGAACGGAATCTGGGACTTTGAATTTTCAGTGAAGGCTCCGGAACAAATCAATCTTGCGGAGCTTGCGTTTCCGGAACGCATCTCGGTTCCCGGGTGTTTCGATGCATTGGCAAAATATGCCGGGAAGCGCGGGACGGGCGTCTACCGCCGTTTCGTCGAATGCGGAGGAACGGTCCGCCTGAATCTGGAAGCGGTTGGTCTGCGTGCGGATGTTTACTGGGACCGGAAGAGAATCGGGCGTACGGAACTGCCGTATTCGCCGTACACTCCCGTTTTTGATGCGGGAGCGCGGGGGCGGCACGAGCTGGTGATTGTGACGGACAACCGTCAGGACTCGGGAACGGCTTCGCTTTTCCATGCATATTATGATTTTTACGCGTACGGTGGAATTTACCGCAATGTTTCGCTGACCGAACTTCCCGCATACCGGATTGACCGTGCGGAGTTTATCCCGGAGGATCTGGAAGAGGGAACGGTTCGGATTCGTCTTGCGCTCGGCGGAGAGATTCCGGAGCAGGTGACTGCGGAAGTCCGGTTCGATACTTCTGCGGAGGCGGAAAAGATTACGCTTCATTCGGGTGTGGCGGAAGCGGTCTGCCGCGTCCCCTGTTTCAAACTCTGGTCGCCTGAGTCGCCGGAACTGCACACCGCACGTGTCGTCATTCCCGGAGATACCGTTTCTGTTGAGTTCGGAATGCGCAAAATCGAATGTAAAAACGGAACATTTCTGCTGAATGGAAAGCCGCTGAAGCTGATCGGCTGGAACCGTCATGAAAGTCATCCGGAATTCGGCGCGGCGGTTCCGGAGTTCCTGACTTGTTCCGATCTGCGCATGATAAAAGAGCAGGGCTGCAACTTCATTCGCGGCTGTCACTACAAACAGAGCGAAGCGATGCTGCGTCTGTGCGACCGCATGGGTCTGCTCGTCTGGGAGGAGTCTCTGGGCTGGGGCAACCGCCGGGAACAGCTTGCCGACCCCGAATTCCGCCGACTCCAGCGGGAGCAGACGGTTGCGATGGTGCGGAGCAGCATCAATCATCCGAGCGTGATTCTGTGGGGCTTCCTGAACGAGTGCGCGAGCGAAACGCCGGAGGCGCGTGGTTGCATTGCGGAACTGGCGTCGGCAATTCGCGCGGAAGATTCTTCGCGTCCGGTGACGTTTGCTTCGAACCGCGGAGTCAAGGATGTCTGCCTGGATTTGGTCGACGTCATCGCGTTCAACACCTATCCCGGCTGGTACGATCACACCGAGATTGAGAGTTACGGAATTGACCGCGTGATTCCTGCCCTGGAAGAGCTCGCGGAGTTCGCAAGCCGTCCGGAGTATCGCGATAAACCTTTGATTGTCAGCGAGATCGGCGCGGCCGCAATCATCGGAGACCATTCGGGGCTTCCGTGGTCGGAAGAATATCAGGCGGAGCTTCTCGGCGCGGCGCTCAGTTTCGCTCTGACGAATCCGCGGTGCGGCGGCATTGCGATGTGGCAGTTCTGCAATGCCCGCACGTACACCGCGAATTCGTGCGTGCTGACGCGTCCGCGCGGCTTCAACAACAAAGGCGCGGTGGATGAATACCGCCGTCCGAAGCTCGCGTGGCACCGGATCCGGCAGATGCTTACGGATGCGCGCTGAACGTTTCGCCGAGATATTCGGCGACGCCCTCCGCGGACGGTTTCATTCCCTTTTCGCCCTTGTGCCAGTTCGCGGGGCAGACTTCGCCGTGTTCCTCGAAGAACTGGAGCGCGTCCAGAATCCGCAACGCCTCATCGACGCTGCGTCCGAGCGGAAGATCGTTGACGAGTTCGTGACGCACGACGCCCTGCCGGTCGATGAGGAAGAGTCCGCGCAGGGCGACGGCGTCATTGAGGAGAACACCGTAGTCGCGCGAGATGCTTTTTGTGGTGTCCGCGACCATCGGGAAGCGGACGCAGCCGATGCCGCCCTTGTTCGGCGGAACGGATTTCCAGGCGAAATGCGTGTACTCCGTGTCGGTTGAGACGCTGACGAGTTCGCATCCGCGCCGCTTGAATTCTTCATATTTTTCATTGAATGCGAGAATTTCCGACGGACAGACGAACGAGAAGTCCATCGGGTAGAAGAAGAGAACGACGTATCTGCCTTTCAGACTGGAAAGTTTGAATTTGCGGAACGAGTTGTCTCCCATGACGGCGTTTGCGGTGAAATCCGGCGCATTTCCTGTGACGAGTGCAGACATGATGAAATCCCCCTTGTTTGATTCGGAAACGGCATGTTTCCTTATTCAAGCATAACACCGGAAAACGGGAAATTCAAGCGAGGAAAATACGCCCGTCTGCTTTTTGTCCGACTGTTTGAACGGAGAAAAGCAGACGGATTTTTTTTCAGGTTTTTCCCTGTTGTTTGCGGTAATGCTGTGTGCCGAAAAACTTGAGATCGGCTGCGGGGAGCACCATGCCTCCGCGTTTGAGGATCCCGCCTTCGCGGAGGACATCCAGCATGGCGCGGCGCATGGAGTTGTCGGCCGGATAGGAGAGCGGATCTCCATCCATGCGGCCGAAAAGGAAGAAGAGTCCGTCTCTGCCGTCTCCGATTTCATGCGGATAGAGGTATCCTTCGCGGAGGAATGCCGCAATGTTGGATTCGGGAAGGCGTTTTTCCCACTCCGGGTTGAGAATCCAGGAGTTGCAGGTAAACAGCCGGATTTCCTTATGGAAAAAGGACCGGAAAAAGGCGAGGGCCTGGTTGAGAGAGTCGCGCAGGCGTTCGGGAGTCATGCCGCCACCGCCGGGGATGTGGATTTCGAGAATCGTCTCCCACGGGGAGATGAGCGGTTTCCATTCCGAATCGCTGAGAGTCACGGTTTTTCCGGGGAGGGCGACTCCGAGCGGGGATATCGGAGTGCCCGTGACAGAACCGTCGATATGATCGAGGGTCGTTTTGAATGCCGCATCAGGGGAATCCATGCGGACGCGCAGACCGTCTTTGTTGAGGAACCAGCCGTCGCCGCAGAGGAGCAGAGTGCGTCCCTCCGCATTGCGGTAGATCGCCGGAACATGGCTGGGAACTGTCGTCATTTTGAATTCGAGGCGTCCGATGCGGAAGAGCGTTCCGTCGATGGAGCAGCGGAGCCAGCGGATCTGGTTCAGGAGGAATCCGGGCAGATTTCCATGGCTTTGATTGAAAAGCAGGGAGCTGCCGCCGATCCAGCTTGCGGAATCCGCCGCGTAATGCTCCGGAATGCCGTATCTGCGATGAGTCGCTTCGATCATCGGTATCGCCGCGGTCGCCACCATAAGAAATAAGACGCCGGCATCGTCGCCGAAAACCTTTTCGGGGAGGGGGAGGGCGTCCGGGGTGTTGTTGTCGCGTGTATGGAGATAGATCCGGCTGAGATAGCGCGCAAGCGTCCGCACCTCCGGGTTCTGTTCCGCAATGGCGGAAATTCGCCGGATGGCAGGCATGGCGTCGATCCTGCAGCGGGTCTGCGGATAGTATTTTTCCTGAAATGCGATTGTGAGGAATTCGGGCGTTTCGGAAGAACGTTCATCCGCTTCGTTCCAGCCGCAGTTCCGGAGCATGGTTTCGGTTTCGGCGGAATAGCCGAAGAATCTGCAGATGCGGGCGAGTTCCATAATCATAACCCTTTGAGGCCGAGCCATTCGGCGACGGTTTTTCCCATGACGGCATCGTGGAGTTCGCGGTCTGCACCGATTTTGCTGAGAATCTGTTCATAATGAAGTTTTCCCTGCGTTTGAGTGTTGGGTGCATTGATGTAGCAGTCGGTCCCTAAAACGAGCTTGCGGAAGTACTGCGCATTGTCCTTGCAGAGGAAAATCGCGGGTTTTAGCAGTTTAGTGAGCTCTTCGGCGGAGAGGGCCTGCCAGGAGCCGCAGCCGGCAAGGTCTGCGTAGACGTTGGGGTGCAGCTTGATCATTTCCGCAGCCTGAAGACGCCAGAATCCCGTGCCGAGGTGTGCAATGACGATTTTAAGTTTCTGGAATGAGCGAGCCGGGCGGTCGAGATTGACGGGATCCATGTTCTTGAGCGTAGGGCGGCGCTGGATCATGTGGTGTGGCGCCGGGCGGTAGTTGCCGGTGTGGAAGAGCATGGGAATGCCGAGTTTTTCACATTCTTCGTAAAGCGGCATGTAGAGGTCATGGTCGTAAGGATGCCAGGGGTCTATGCACTTTACGCCTTTCGCGCCGAGATCGACAAGCCTGTGCAGTTCCCCGAGATCGGGTTCCTTGTCGGTGAGCTCGATGTTGGCAAGGGGAATGAGCCACTCCGGATATTCGCGGCATGCGCGGAGTACTGCGTCGTTGCCGGGCCATGCTCCCTCGATGTGCGGACAGTGGCAGAGAGCGGTGATGCATTCGTTCCTTTCGCAGTTTTTTACAAACTCCCGGACAAGCGCGGGATCTTCCGAATTGAAATGGGCATGAAAATCAAGATTCACGGGATTCTCCTTTCCTTGAATTGTTCAATGATAATATAGGCGTGAATTTTGCAAAAGCAACGACGATATTGATTGAAGAATGGCATTTTTGATGAAATGGAAAATTTTTCGCTTTTTTCCCGCGTTCAGGGAGTTGCATTATTCTTTGCTGAACGTTTTCCGGTACTCAAGGGGCGTTTTGTCAAACTTTTCCTTGAACTGGCGGTGAAAGTTCGGGAGCGTGGCGAATCCGCATTCCCGGGCGAGCTGGGCGACAGGAAGGCCGGTCGTGCGCAACAGCGCGGAGGCGTAGTTCAGGCGCGCTTCGATCTGAAGTTCCTTGAACGAACATCCCGTTTCTTCGCGGACCACATGTGCGGTGCGGTCCGGACTCAAATTCAGATGCCGGGCGAGGGCGGCGAGTCCGCCTCCGCGCGTTCCGATATTCTGATGAATGAGGCGGCGGATGAGATCGGCGCGGGAAAGGTCGCTTTCCGTGTATGCGGAGTCGCGCATTTCCGCATGCCATTCGCGCAGCCGCGCGGCGAGCTGGGCGAGAGCTTCCATGACCAGACGGATTTCCGCTTCATCCGTCGGAGCGAGCCCGCGCACGAGTTCTGGATTGTTGAGCTGGGGAGCGCGGTAGACCGGAAGGTCGGCGGGCAGCGCGGCGGGCGCGCGGCGGAGCCCCGCGTTAAGAATGCAGAGCAGACGGTTTCCGTTCATGACCGGCTGAATCCATTCGAGAATTCCCGCACGGCAGATTTTGAGAGCGCCTGAGCGGTACCTCCAGCGTTCCGGAATGAAATCGAGACAATCGAAGTTGTAGCACTTCTCGACCGTGTCGCGTTTTGCGAGACAGCAGTTGGGTTTTGTGTGCACCTTGCGTCGGACCGCGAGGTTCAGCAGCGGATCCTGAATGTAGGCGACAACGTCGGTTTTTGTGAAATGTTCAAACGCGGCGATCGCGCGGTCCGGTATCTTCAACATGCTTTGCAACTCCTGTTTTACAGTAAAATACACGAAACAGCAGAAAAAGCAACTTTTTCAGCCGGAGAAAATATAGATTTTTTCAGAGAAATACAGTATAATGTTTAAAAAGCTCAAAAAGGAGGCTTTGCGATGAAGACAATTGATTACCAGATTCATAAAGAGATTCCGGTTGTTGCGGAATGCGACGTCCTCGTTGTCGGCGGCGGTCCCGGCGGAACGGGCGCGGCGGTGATGGCCGCGGAGTGCGGCGCGAAAGTTGTTCTTGCGGAACAGTACGGCTGCATGGGCGGAACTGCGACGTTTGCGGAAATCACCCCGATGATGCGCAATCATTATGCGGAAGACGGCAATATCACCCATGCGGAGACGATGGACCGTCCGGTTTATCCGCGCATGATGAAACAGATGCAGAGTTATCTCTCAGATTTCGATTTTTCGGAACCCGGGGCGAACTGGAGCAACCAGAAACTGGTTGTGTCCAAGTCCCTGATATCTCTCGCGATGGAAGACCTCTGCCTGGAAGCGGGCGTGAAACTCTTCTATCATTTCACACTCGTTGATGTGGTCCGCAAGGGGCGTCGCATTGAGTACGCCGTTTTCCGCACGCGTTCGGGCTATGCCGCGATTCAGGCGAAAACATTCGTCGATGCGAGCGGCAATGCCGATCTTGCCGCTTTTGCCGGCTGCGGATTCGAATACGGCGACCGTGACCACGGACTCTGCCAGCCCATGACGCTCTGTTTCAAACTTTCCGGCGTTGACGTCAAGAGCATCAACTGGGATGAGGTGCAGAAACTTTACAAAGAGGCGCGCGAGCGCGGTGAAATCGAGTGCAAGCGCAACGACGTCCTGCATATGAGATACGATTTCGAGCCGGGCGTGGTGCACTTCAACACAACGCGTGTTCTCGGCAAATCCGCAGTTGACGGACTTGAGTTTTCGGAAGCGGAAATCGAAGGACGCCGCCAGCTTCGTCAGTTCATCAAGTGGATCCGCAAGGATGTTCCTGCGTTCAAACATTCGCACCTGATGTCGATGGGAGCGGAGATCGGCGTCCGCGAAAGCCGCCGTGTCAAAGGCCGCGCATATCTGACGGAAGAGGATTTCAACAACCGCAGCAAGTTTCCGGATGCGATTGCCCGCTGCAACTACCCGATCGACATTCACAGTGTCAACGGCGGGAGCACGCGCATGGTCTGGATGGGGTGCAACGAGTATTACGAAATTCCGTACGGCTGTATCGTTCCGGAGGATTGCGACAATCTTCTGATTGCGGGGCGTCCGATTTCCGTTTCGCACGAGCTTCATTCGAGTTCCCGCGTGATGCCTCCCGCGTGCAGTGTCGGTCAGGCGGCCGGAGCGGGCTGTGCGCTTGCGGTGAAACGCGGCTGCGATCCTGCCGCGCTCGACGGCCGTGACGTCCGCTCTCTTCTGGTTGAGCACGGCGCCTGGCTCTGATTTTTCCAGGCAGAATAAAAAAACACCGCATCTTCTTTCATGCAGGAAGATGCGGTGAGAGCTTCTGACCGGATGGCTTACGGAAGCAGCACGAGATCCATGAAGAGTCCGGGACGCTTCGGGTTTTCACCAATACCGGGAGTGAGCTGGAGGAAACCGGCGCGTCCGTTTTTCGTTCCAATGTTGACAAGAACGTTCATGCGCATGGATGAACCGGATTCCAGACGGAACGGGCTCACGCTTTGACGCGGGAACGCAAACTCGTAAATCGTGCGGTCCGGATAGCGGCGGATGGCGACAGGAACATCCTGGAGGAGACCGATCTCTTTTTCCAGACTGTCATAGGTCGCCGCGGAGGCTTTCGTGCGGAAAATCACCGGTTTTCCGCTGACCAGAGCGGCGGCGTACTCGAAGTCGTCATCCTGATAATCCTTGACCTCCTTCAGGGCATTGCGGATCGGATCGAAGGCAAACTGAATGCCGTCGCCGAGCCAGAGTCCGGAGACTCCGACGGGGGATTCCACATTGTCCCGCTTGAAGACCGTTACACCGAGGTAGAGATGAGCGTCATCCCACATGACCCGCGCACTCGCTCGGATGGCGTCTTCGGCGGAGGTCCAGGGCTTGAGTCTGGTGCGCAGAGAGAGCGGAATCTCCTTCGCCTGAGCGTTCCAGTCGGAGAGATCGCCGTCGATCACCGGAGCTTTTTCCGCTCTGGGGGCGAGGATCGCGCGCAGGTTCCAGCGGAACTTCTTTTCCGCGCCGCTGCCGGTCCGGACCGTCGCCTGGACGGTGTTGTTCTTCAGAGAGACGGGGGAGGAGAGGCGGAATGACACTTCTCCGAATTCTTCGGGAGCAATTGCGGGGAACGGCTGTTTCTTTCCGAGCGTTTCGACGGTTCCTTCGAGCGGTTTTGTTCCGAGATTGTGAATCCGGACTTTGAATTCCTGTTCCGCAACGACGATGGCGTTTGCGTCAAAGAGGTTGGTTCCCGCGTTCAAATCGGTCTTCCGGATGGCGGTTGCAAGTTCGGCGGCGGAAAGTTCCGTTTCCAGATAGACCGGAAATTCGCTGAGTTCGATTTCGCCGCTTTTGATTTCCGTTCCCATGACGTCGTAGACTGCGGCGTTTTTGAGTTCATCCGGCAGAACTGTGCGGACCGGTTTTCCGTTCCACTTCCAGAGCGCGGCAACGCGTTTGTCTCCGCGGTCGAAGAGGTAGCAGCGGTAGTTGAATCCGAGCTTGACGCGTCCCGCGGGTGCGGCGTCTTCGAGGCGGTCAGCGGCGTTTTTGCAGGCGAACATGATCGGAGCAGGCATCGGCTGACGTCCGTTGTCGGGGTTGCCCTGAAGCAGGAAGCCCCAGCCGCAGCCTTCAAAATCCATGGTGAAGGTGAAGTGATAATACTGCCGGAGACCGTTTCCGAATCCGATCAGCATCATGCGGGTGTTGTAAGCGACGCGCTGGCGCTCGAAACCGGGGATCCGGTTGTTGTCGGGGAAGAGAGAGAACGAGCGCTCGCCGGCTTCGGTCGCGGAGACCGGAAAGCCCGGTTTGTATTTGTCCGCGACTTTCTGAAGCGTCTGAAGCTCCGGCTCGTAATCGGGAAGTTCGGGAAGCTGACGGTACGGATGTTCCGTGATGATGTCGAGTCCTTTTGCTCCGCCTTTCGCGAGCATGGAGGAGGTCCACGCAATATCCGTGTGGCAGCTTGCGGGGCCGGCAACTTTCGCATCCGGATCGCCCGCTTTGACCGCTTCGGAGAGTTCACGGATGACGAGCGCGTTGACTTCCGGCGTCATTTCGTAATATTTGGAGGGATCGGGATTCTTCATCCGTCCGCCCCAGATGTTGGTTTCATTCAGCATTTCATAAATCTGAACTTTGCCGCGGTACTGCGTCGCGAGTCCGTTAAGAGCTTTTTTCCACGCAGTGAAGTCTTTCGGAATCATCGGCCAGGTGGCAAAGCCTTCCGATCCATAGCACATCATGAGATAGAATCCGTTTTTATGGAATTCCTCCACATCACGGAATCCGGTGTTCGGCGTTCTGCGGTAGGTCGACCAGAGACGCAGCGCGCCGATCCGGAAATCCTTCAGAAGCGGAATGGATTTGTGAATGTTGCTGCTGCCCGGCATGTAGTTGACGCCGATTCGGTGACTCAGCTTTCCGGGTTTTTCCGCGATTCCGAAGTAAACTCCCGCCTGTTTTCCGCCGACGTTGAACAGCAGGTTCGCCGCGCCGCGCAAATTCTCCGGAGGAGTGACGGAGACCGTCCGCTTTGCCGTTCCCTTTGCTTCGACTTTGATTTTTCCCGCGTTTCCTGACATGACGGTTTTGCCGAAGAAGTCTTTCATCTCCCAGCGGATTTCCGCGTTTTCCGCTTTGCCCGCGGTATTGCGGAGCGTCAGTTCCGCTTGAACGGAAGTGCCGGGGCGGTAATATCCTTTTGCTTCGTCGATTTTTGCGGAGAGCAGAATTCCGGTTTCCGGAGTGAATTTGCTGTGTCCGCCGATGCTGTACGCGGCGTCGTCAATCCAGATTGTGCCGCCGAGGGAGCTTAGGTGTGGGGAAACGAAATTCGTTACGCTCGCGTATCCGGTCGCCGGATTGCCGAACATGTATATGCCTTCGGTTTTTTTTCCCCATTCGGGAATGAAGAGTTCGCATCGGGTCCATTCCGTTCCGACTCTGAACTGCTTTGAGTAAGCCTGTCCGTTGCCGAGGAAGAGTCCGATATCGATCTGCTGGTTCGGTCTTTCACCCTTGACCCAGCAGGAGAACGAGGCGCTTTTACCGACGACGAACGGGACCGGATTCAGATTGAAGCGTCCGTAGCTCTTCGGTTCGCGGGTGAGGCGGAAGGAATAGTTTCCGCTGCGCTTCACCTTGTCGTCGAGCGCGACTTTGAGCTCCTTGTCCCAGAAATGGTTGCGTCCGTCGGAGATGAGATTGTTGTCCGCCATCTTGAGAAATTCAAAACCGTTGATTCCGGTCGCATACCATCCGCGCTCGGCTCCGCCGTTGAGAATGTGATTGACCGAGGAGTCGAGTTTTTCCTCCTGTTTGACGGAGATTTTTGCGGATTTGATTCTGTAGACCGCCGATTTGTGCAGATCCGCGCGGATGCAGATGTTGTTCATATCCTCCGGAGCCGGATGCGTGACGGTGAAGGTTTCGCTTTCACTGGAGACCGGGAAGGTTTTTGCAAAATAAAAATGTTTGTTTTCCTTTCCGCGGTTGCCTTCGAGATAGATGTTGATTTCTCCGGCATCCTGGGCTTCCGCCTGAACAGAGGCGTTCAGCATCTTGCCGCGGAACTCATCAATTTTGTATCTGCGGTAGAAGCGGGTGACGATTTTTCGTGCGTTCGGCTGTTTGAAGAATTCACGCGCATCAAGAACGAATGCTCCGTTTTCACCGGAGACCTTGAGTGTGCGGATCAGCTCTTTGGGTTCGGTCCCGATGCCGATGCTGATGTTCTCTGCGGTTCTGCACCAGATGCTGAGTCCGTTGTTGCCTGTTTCGGTCTTTGTGACGTCCAGTGCATAAACGGACGCGGCAAAGAAAGTGAATGCAAGTAAAAGGAGTTTTTTTCTCATATTCAGATTCCTGCGGTGTTATTTTGCGGAGATGGCGGCGTTGAAGATGCGGTAAACGGCGGGCTTGTTGAGATCAAGACGGATTGCAATGCCGTTGACGTCTTCCGGAAGCTGTTTGGTGTGAACGATTTCCGAACGATCGGAAACGGCGAACTGCTGAGCGGTATAATAGTGTTTTTTCTCCGCTCCGCGGTTGCCTTCGAGATAGAGATTGACGGCTCCGCTTCCCTCTTCCGCCTGAATCTGAACTTTTGCGGAAGTCTCCTTGCCCTTGAGAGCGGCGATATTGTTCTTGATGTAGAAGCGTGTGACAATTTTTCGTGCGTTCGGCTGTTTGAAGAATTCGCGGGTGTCAATCACCAGCGCACCGTCCGCGGAGGAGACTTTCAATGTGTTGTAAAGATCTTTCGGTTCCGTTCCGATGGAGATGCCGTAGCCTTCGGCGGCTCTTCCGGACCAGAATTTCCCGTTTTCATTGGCTTTGAGATTGTTGACGTCGAGAGCCTGTGCGGAGAGCGCTCCGGCGAGCGCGGCGAGAAGGATGAGGGATTTTTTCATGATGACTACCTTTCGTTTGGGTGTTTGTTAAAAGTCAAGAGCTCCGGTATTGCCCCAGTTGCGGCTTCCGGTCTGTTCCGCCATAAGCCGGTCGCTGTACATTCTGGAATCCGGGTTGTCGAGCCCTTTCCACGAGCGTTTGCTGACAACATGCCCGTCGAGATAAGCGATGTTCGCATAGAGTGAATGCGGTCTGCCGACCCACAGATGCTGCGAAGTAAAAACTTCAGCATTGGCGTTGGAGCCGTCCACATAACTGTTCAGGTATTTATCTGAGGCGGACGTGTTTAAAAAATCGGAATCAAAGAACATGTATGCACGCGACGGCGCTTTGACCATTGTTGCTTTTAACGGGTCTGACCCCCAGGTTTCTGCGGCGACATAACTGAGGCGGTTTGAGGATGTTGAGCGGTCTTCCGGACAGCGGAATGTGTTCCAGGAGCCTTTGCCGACAGCGGTTCCTGTTGAAGAAGTTTTCGCATTCATATATCTTGTTCCGAATGAATACGGCCAATGGTATTTGATGGAATAGCGATGTCCCGGAATCTGCCAGGAGGAGACCGAAAGAATCGGCGGCATGACATAATCGTTGAAATCGTTCCGGTATGCAACGGAAGCAACTCCGATCTGTTTCAGATTTGATGCGCAGGAGATTTTGTGGGCTGTTTTTCTAGCGGAATTCAGCGCTGGCAGGAGCATGCCGGCGAGGATGGCGATGATGGCAATTACCACAAGGAGCTCTATGAGGGTGAATCTGCAGAGTTTCCCTCTGATGCGGAGGGCGTACGGTTGAGCCGAATGTTTTGTTTTCATTGTTTGTCGAGCCTTTCTGTCTTTTGTTCGTTTCCCTGTCCGAAAAAGCTTACGTCTATAATTATACGACATTTTAGGGAAAAAGCAACAGGGGAAATGGAGAAATATATTAGGAATCCTGACAAAAATATACGATATAATGCCAAATGCATTTTCCCCCTGTATTTTCCGGGGCGCGGGGGGAAGTCTTTAATCTTCGACCAGGGGACGGAGGTGGATAGTTTTTTGTTCCTTATGGTTTTTTTGCCGTTCCTGAAGACAAATCCGCTGGTATTCTCTTGGGGTATAACCGGTGATTTTGGAGAAAATCCGGTAAAATTGGGCGTAGCTTCCGAATCCTGACTGGTAGACGGCTTCGGAAAGATTGAAGCGTTTTCCTGTATTGTAAACGGACAGGAAACGGCGCACCTGCTGATGATTCCGGAAATCCGTGATTGTCATGTCCATTTGTGTTTTGAACATCTGCTGCAGATGAGTCGGAGACATTGCCGCGAGGCGGCAAAGTTCTTTCAAAGGGACTTTTTGTTTTTCCTGCATCAGAAAGCGGACGACTTTTTCAATTCCGGGATGCAGAAGACGCTGATCGGGTTCGGTTGTTTGCTTGAAAAGGCGGATCAGGTGATCTGCTGCATAGCGCATCGCGATGTCGTAGGCCGCTTCTTTCTGGGGCGGCAGAGTTGAAAAAAAGTGTTCCAGATATGAGAGTTCCTGTTCAGAGAGCTTGTAAAAAGCAGTCTTTTGTGGAAGCGTTTCCGGATTTTCAAATTTTTTGAGAAATTGGTTTTTCAGCTGGCAGATAATAAACGAGAAGTCGAAGGATTGTTCGCAGATGACGTGGATTTGTTTCGGTGCGAGCCAAATCACGGTGCCGCGCTGCATCAGGTGAATCGTGTTGTTCAGCAGAATGCGGCAGATTCCATTCAGCACGAGATAAAACTCCGGAGTCGGATGGTAATGGAGGTGCGCATCCGAGTTCGCAGTTTTTTTGCGGATATGGGAAAAGCGTATATGGAGCGAGACGTCGCTGCCGATGGTGAATTTGCGTTTTAAACATTTTGGCATATCCCGTTCTCCTTTTCCGGTTAATATATTGTGCAGTTCAGGCTTTTGCAAATTTTTCTGCGGAGTCCTTAAAGGAGCCGCAGAAAACGGGGCAGCGCTTCCGCTTCCGGAAGCGGATCGGCGGGAAAAGGCAGACAGCAGGACGAAAGATAGGGGTTTATCCAGCCCCGGCATTCCAGATCCCGCAGAAGCGCGGTGTCATGGTACACGCCTCCCGCAGTCGTGACGAGGCGGCAGACGATCCGGTTTTTCCCGAGGCGCAGAAATTCGGAAAGGCTGATTTCAAACGGCGTCCATGCCGTTTTCCCCGCTTCCCGTCCATTGATGCGGATGCTCCACATGCCGGAGATTTCTTCCGGAAGGGAGAACGTCAAACTTTCGGGAAGAGTTTTCAGCGTTATCGTATTGGCATATTCGAAAACGCCGCCGTTTTCCGTTTTCTCTTTTTGAACCGGGACTGTCCGGAAACCGTGATCGGTAAAAATATGGCTGCGGATCTTTTTCCTCCGCCATGGTCCATCAAAGGGAATTTTTCCTTTTTCTTCCGGAACCTCGGAGCAGAGGCAGGTTCTGGGACGCAGAACGATGCTGCGCAGGCCCGAAAGAATTTCCGGTTTGTCCGGGTGGAGGGAATGAGCGGCGTCCGTCAGCGGATCGTACCATTCATACGCTTCAGTGAATGAATTGCGGCATGTGAATTCCGCCGCATCCGCGGAGGAATTGAAAAGGAAGAAGAAGGGAGCGTCATCCGTTTGGAGTTTCAACACCCGTATTGAGGAGTGGTTTCCTGTCAGATTCAAGTCCGGATCGGCAATGTCCCGGATTTGCGCGGCTTCGCAACCCGAAAACACCGGAAATGATTCTTGTTTCAGGCGGCTTATCTTCCGTTCCAGGGCGGGGGACAACGGAATCCCGTCCGGAATCATGACCGCCCGGTAAGCGGCCTCGCCGATCCGGAGTTTTCCGTCTTCTGTTCCGACGGCGTTGAGCAGATCGTTTTCGCCGGCGTAGTCATAACCGAAATGGTTTTCGCGAAGCCAGCGTGTCTGAAGGAAAAATGGTGTTTCCGCGGGCAGTTTCCGGGACTGGATTCCCCAGACAAGAGGTTCGCGGATCAAACTGTTGTACGGAAGGAGAACCGCGATGTCCGCATGCGGTTTCCCGTCGGCCAGCAGAGATCCGAGGCGGGTTGTGTAGGCCGCGAAATCGCGGTAGAAGTTCCAGCGGGGATCGGGGGCGAAAAGGTTGCAGTGATGCTCGAATTGACGCGCTCCTCGAGTCGAAGCGTAAAGCGCCATCGGTATGACGTCGGTTACGCCGAGAACATACTGAGCGTCGGCGATCTGCCTCATTTCCCGCAGCGAGCAGTCGGCGCCGTAAACGGCGAATGATTCGGAAAAAACTCTGCGTTTCCCTGTCTGCCGAGCGGAAGAAGTGATGTATTTGGGGTAGTCGACCTCCATTTCGCGCGGGGAGATCTGATGCCAGATCGCGTCAAGCCCCGGGATGTCGAATTGACGGTACATTTCGAAACCGTCTCCGTAATATTGTCCGATTTTGGCGGGGAAGTCATCGCCGCCGGGATGTCCTGTGAAGAGAATTCCGTGTTCTCCGCACCAGCTGCGAAGAGGTTCGAACCAGTTGCGGTTGATGAGCGCGGTGAGAGCGTCTCTCCAAATCCGCAGAGCTTGCTCGGATTCGGCAGCTGTTCCGAAGAAGATTTCCGCAGCGGTTTTTTCAACGGAGCCACCGCGTTTCCGGAGTTCGGCGGCAAGAGCGTCGGAACAGGGGAGTCCCTTTTCCGACGGCTGCAGACATCCGAAAAATGGTTCATCGGAGAAGATTCCCCTGATATGTTTCCAGAGTTCCGGACCGAGCGTTTCAAAATAACGCCGATGGACGCGTTTGATGAAATAGCGGGTCGTTTCCGGACGGAGCAGGTCGGGTCGGTTGTCAATGAACTTTTTTTCAATTTTCCCTGCCGGTGTTCCGGGAACGAGAAACTGCGCACGCCATTCAGGATGTTTCCGGACGAGTTCGCCGTTGAGGGTTCCGCTGGGCCATCCGCCTTCATCGTAGAGCCAGCTTTCCATGCCGAGTTCCGCCGCGGTTGAGACGGCTTCGCGGATCATGCGGAAGTAATACGGTGAAAGGTATCCGGGCATTCCTTCCGGATACTGCGCTCCACCGAACTCCCGGGGCATCGAATGAAAGAAGACGCCGCCGACTCCGGCGTCCTTCATCATGGAGAGCTGTCTGCGAATTCGCGCCGGAGTCATGCGGTCATTCCAAAGCCAGAAAACAAGATGTCTGATCATGATTGCAGCCTCGCTGAGAGATTAAGTTTTCGATCTGGAGCGACGGAGGGAAGCTTTCCGGATCTTTGACGGTTGCCGCGGAGGCTTCCGAAGAAAGATCCGATGCTTTTCCCGCGAACGCGCCTGCTCATTTCGTTTCCACCTCCCGGAAGGAGAGAGCATCTATCCGGATGACGGCGTTTTCTTCTCCGGAATAGAAGTTCAGCAGTACGACGCCGTCCGCGGCGTCGGGAGCTTCCGATGCGGGAGGAACCGTGATTTCAATGGAGAAATCCTGCGGCGTTTCGATAAGAGCGAGACGGGTTTGACGGTAGAAATGTTTGCCTTTGTGTCCGAACGGAGACCAGAACTGAATTCCGGCGGCAGCCCCCGCTTTCCCTTTTACGGACGCCGCGCTGAATTTCAGACGGTATGTTTTGCCGATTCGGACGGGGAGGGGTCTGGAGCGGAGTTCCTTTCCTTTGCCGCCGGTGAATTCAAGGGCTTTTTCTCCGGAGAGGAATGTGTCGCATGGAACGATGCGGGGATCGCCCTTGAAGAAAAACGCCGCCGGAGAGAATCCTTCCTCAAAATCACCGGATGGAATCAGCTCCTTCCGGAAATCCGCGTCGGTCAGCACGTCGAGTTTCAGATTGCGGAGTTTCAGATTGACCGGAGCGGATTCGGGCGAATTGAAAAAATCTATTTTAATAGATGTTTCGTCTCCGCTGAAGAACGGGATTTCATAGCGGGCGTTTCCCTGTTGCGGACGGAGGTTATGCACCGCCTTGCGCGAACCGAGAATCATTGTGCATCCGAGTTTTACGGCTCCTGCGGATTCGAGTTCGAAGGAGAGTTTATAGTGGCGTTGGGGGTCAAGCGGCCATTCCGTTGATATGCGGGGGGAGTTCCTGATTGAGCCGATGAGTTCAAAGCCGTTTTCCATGGCTTTCCATGGTTTGTTGATTTTGACTTGCGGTTCTGCGGCGAGAAGAGCCGCACAGCAGAAAAATGAGGCGAAGAGAGCAGTTTTGCTTTTCATTGCGGAACCCTTTTGTTATTTGAGTGTGAGAAGTCCAAAATGAGTGCGGAGGAGATACGGTTTTTCCGCCGCATTCCACAGATACTCGCGAATTGAGCCGTCCGGTCGGGCGTCGTCGATTTTGACTTCGAAGCCCAGGAGTTTCCCGGCGGGCGGTATGGTCCCGAAGAGGGATTTCAGCGGAATTTCAAGAGTGATGCCGTAACCGGAGGCGTCGCGCGTCATCTTTGCGGAAAGCCGTTCGGAAACCGGATGCCGCGGCTGCGTGACGACCTCGCATTTCTCCGTTCCGGGAAGCAGGAAGAAACGCAGCACATTGGCGTTGAAGAACTCCGTATGCTTGATCGGAAGAGCTTCCGGCATCGTGTCGAGAAAGAGCTCGATGCAGTCGCGTTCCCAGTATTTGCGCGCCCCGGGAGCGCCGGAAGGCGTGGAATCCGAAACTTGAATTGCAAACAGGAGAGAATCGCCGCGGCGCGTCAGGCTCCAGCTGTTGTTCAGCGGGGGAAGGCCTGCCGTTTTCGGAACGCTTGCGGAGCAGGTCTCTCCCGTGGTTCCGATCCGTTTCGGCAGTGGAAGAAGTTCGCACGTGAAGTCAAAGCGCCGTCCCATGCTCAGAATTCTGATTTTCTGTTTGCCCTCCGCCGCTTTCCGGAGCGGAATGAGAAAACTCTGTTCCGAATGCGGGGCGAGTTTGAATGGAAGCGCCTGCTTCGCGGCGGCGACTCCGATCTGGCCGGAGACCTCTTCCGCCGAAAGGTTCTTGAGTCCGACTGCGAGCGCAAATCCGCCGTTGTGCGGCAGCAGACGGGCGGAGGGAGCGGCTTTCAACGGCTGTTCCGCATGGATTTTCGCATCGGAAAGCGCCTTTTCATATTCGGGAAGCTGGCCGGAGAAGAAAAAGAGCTTCGGCTCTTCATTCAGTTCGATTTTCTTTTTCAGAGGCAGAGGATTGCCGAACATGTCGCGCAGAGTTCCTTTGCAGTTGAAGGAAACGGAGAGCCCTTTCCCGGCGCCGTAGTTCCAGAAGGCCGCGCAGTAACCGGTGTCGCGCAGACGGTAGATGTAGCAGATGGAGTCGTTTTCCCAGCGGATTTTTCCGACGGGGACAGCCCCTTCGAGATAGCGACCGAAGGCGTTCAGAACCACGCCGAAGGAGTTCGGGGTCAGATCGCCGCCGATGCCGTCGCTGGAGATGTAATGCGGACTGCTCTGGCGGAGGAGCTGTGTGGCCTCTGGCGAGATGGACTGCGCGAGTCCTTCTCCGAGGTCGGTCAGCATCCTCTGTGCGAGGTCGTGCGCCGCATTGTATCCGTGAGACCATGCGGGACCGACTTTTCCGCGCAGGTAGTACAGTTCCGTGTTCCAGAGGGGATATTTCTTTTTGCCATACTGCGCGATGAGTTCGCGGATGATCCGCACCGTCTTGTCCGCCGGCTGAAGCGAACCGAGCTTCGGATTCTGATATGGATGAAAGGAGACGATGTCGGAGTACTCGAGTCCGCCGGCCTTGAAACAGGGTTTGTAGAACGCCGTCATGCGCGCGCCGAGATCGCTGGTCGCGCAGAATCCGACGACACGGTTTGCCGGGTCGGCCTCTTTCAGCGCTTCGTATGCTCCCCTGAGATACGGAACGTAGTCGGCCGGTTTCGCCCAGAACCCGAGATGCGGTTCATTCATGATTTCATAGTGGGTAATGCGTTTTCCGGCGTGCTTCGCATAGGCGGAGACAAAGCGTTTCCAGAGTTCAACCGGCGGTTTGAAGAGAGCTGTTCTGGAGAAATCCTTCTGACTTCGAGCGAGTTCCTTTTCGCTTTTGGCGATCAGCCAGTCGGGGAGTCCTTCCGGCCGGGTCCGTTTGATGTTGCCGGGAACCCAGAAATCCGAGCCTCCGATGACAGGCATGAAATAAAGACCGTTTCTGCGGACGAGATCGACTGTGCGGTCAAGCGCGGAAAAGTCGAATTCGCCGGGGTTTGGTTCGACCATATACCACGAAATCCAGCCGGGAACCCCCCATTCGCGGAGAAGCCGGATTCCCTGTGCGCGGTAGAACTGCATCAGCGCGTCGGGCGAACCGCCGAGGCTGAAGAACGCCGGCTGGCGGAAACGGTAATGAGGCGGATAGCCGAATCCGAATGCGCTGTTGACGGCGGAGCAGAAGTCGCGGTCAAGATTCAAATCCCGCGCCCTGTATTCGCCGAGCACGGCAAACGGTTTGCCGTAAGTGCGGAGTTTCACGCCTTCCGCTTCCGGGTGGAGATCGAATGCGCCGAATTCCGGTGTTTCAACGTCGACGGTGCGGGTCAGGATTCCGTTTGCCGGAACGGTCCAGAGGCCGCAGTCGAGCGTACGGAGCGGCCGCAGTTTCGGGTCGGGCCAGTTGCCGTCGCGGTTTTCAAGCACATTGAGCTTCAAACGGAAGCGCAGTTCCTGCGCGGTCGGATTGGTTGCGGAAAGACGGACGGGAACCGAACGCCTGCCGTTGTCCGGTTGAATGAAATAATTCTTTTCCGGAACGGCGGAGAGCTCCGGAACGCGCGGTGAAACATCCCCTTTTTCGCGGATGCTGAGATCGTCCATGAAAAGCGTGCCTTCCGCCTGGAAGTTCAGGCGCGGCGTATAAAAACGAAACGGTTTATCCTTCGTTTTGAACTCAAAAGCAAATGTCCGCCACTGCGAATCCGTTTTGAACGTCTTGCGCGCCGAGTCCCAGCGGTGAACCGGATGCGTTCCGGTGACATTGCATTGAATTTCCATAGGGACGGAGCTTTTCAGGCGGACGGAACAGCGGTAGACCGTATTCTGTTTAAGTTGAATTTCAATGGCGTTGAGTTCAATGCGTTCATTGTACGGATTGTCGACGCGCAGAACGGAATTGCTGTTTTCCCGAACGGTTTCGAGCGGAAGATAACGCATCTGCGCATTGGTGTCCGGACGCAGAAAGCGCGATGCGAAAAAACCGTCATGCCCGAGGTCAAATGTGGAGTTGAATACGCACTCCGCGCTTTGGAGAGCGCCAAGCGTCAGCAGAAACGCTCCGAATAAAAATCTTTTTCTCATGAATGTTTCCTTTTAGAGTTTACATGGTATTTTCGCTTCGTTGCGGTAAAAATACACGTGATACTGAGACAGACTGGCGGTGCTGATGGCTCCCGCGGAGCCGTCGGCGCGCGACGCCGTGATCTGCGAGGATGAATGCGCGGTGAACGGGAGTGCGTAGGCTTCCGTCAGAGACGGGAACAGGCTCCAGCCGCGGTTGGTGATGCTGTCGAGCATTCCTGAAACGGGACCCCAGGTGTTTGTGGCGCCCCAAAGACCGTAGCTTTCGATATTGAGCAGCATGGAAGAAGGCTGTTTGTAACGCCGGACCATCGGCAGAGTGGCGGAGGTGCTGCCGAATGCCGTTGTTCTCGTGATATACCCGAGATCCTGATCAAACCATTTTCCCGAATGATCTTTTCCATACTGATAAACGACCATGCTGAAAGTGATCTGGCCGATTCGTCCCCAGTTTTTATTTTTGATATGCTTGGCAAGATCGGGATGACAGGCAGTGGCGGAGGGACAAAGAGCGGAATAGGCGTTTTTTATGTAGCCGGCATACAGCAGAAAAGCGGCTCCCTTGATCGTGTCGTTGACGGTCGCATCGCCAACATTATAGTTGTCCAGGCGGATGCCGCTTCCGTTGTAAGGGAGCCAATCCGCGAAATCGTCCATATAGTTGAATTCGGTCATTGTCAGCTGGCGGATATTGGAAACGCAGTTGATTCCATGCGCTTTGTTGCGCGCTTTGTTCAAAGCCGGCAGCAGAATTCCGGCAAGAATCGCAATAACTGCAATGGTTACCAAGAGTTCTATAAGAGAAAAATTCAGATGCCGCCGGAAGCGGAGAGCAGTTGTTTTCATAGCCAAAACTCCCTGATTGATGTCGGGGAGACGGACATATGGGAGCCGTCTCCCGATTTTTAATGAATGGAGGTTCAGTCCTGTTCATAGACGCGGTAGGGTTGACCGCGCACTATGCGGGCCGCGACCACCTGGCTGTTCGTCGTGCTCTTGTCGAGCTGAACGGAGGCCAGTACTTTGAATTTGGTTTCTTCCGTTTCTTTGCAGACGGTGAGGGCTCCGTTTTCGATGGCGGAACGGAGCAGTTCTTCACCGGTTTCGCTGCGGACGAGGAACTGGGAGATGCCGTATTTCGCCCCGGCCAGGAACGGATCGTCGGTGTGTTCTCCGTTCTGAATTGCGATGATTCTGGACGGAGCCTTTTCCGGGTAGCCCCAGGTGTCGCCGACGGCGATATCCGCGTTGAAGCCGATTTTGTCGAGGCAGTATCTGCACTCTTCCGGGGTGAAGCGGCCCATGTGGTTGAGGTAGCCGTAGACGAATTTTTCGGACAGAACAGTGCCGTTTTTGAGTTCGACTTTGAACATTCCGGGGAAGGGGCGGGCGCGGTAGCGGAGGCTCTTGACGTCATTCAGATTGAGTTTCATTTTTTCGGTCAGGAGCCATTCGGTTCCGAAACGCGACCAGTGCGCGGCGCAGAAGTTGGAGAGGATGACCTTGATGCGTCCGGCGACATCGGCGAATTTTTCGTCGAGCATGAGTTTGCGGAGCGCGGCGGCCGCGCAGGGGGTAGCGGTGAGGGCGATTTTCCGGAGTCCCATGTCGAGCGCTTCCCGCAGACCGAGCAACTGCGGATGAGGCTGGTAGCAGGATCCGGCGCAGGAGATGAGTTCGGGAACGGTTGTAACGACTTTTGCTTTGCCGATCCACGGCTTTTCCGGATCGAAGGAGGCGACGACTGCGCCGTCGATGATTCCCTGCTTCAGGGCGTTTGCGAGCAATGCCGTGGTGACGCCGCCTGAGACCGCGTTTTCAAGGATTTTCGTATCGGTTGCATATCCGGTGCAGAAGTCGCGGACGACGCCGATGTTGACTTTGCGTTCCTCCGGATTTGCGGCGCGTCCGAAGAATTTTTCCTCGACTTTTCGCAAAGGCTGAACGCGGGCGGGGCAGACGCGGGTGCAGAGGTCGCAGTTTTCATCGCATTCCGCGCAGAGTTCGGGGTTGTTGCCCCAGGAATAGCGTTTCATTTCGATCGCGTGTTTCGGGCAGATTGCCGCACAGGCTCCGCATTCAACGCACAGTCCGGAGTTGATGCATTCGTCTTCAAGTTGGTTGAAGCTGTTCCGATTCATAATTCCTCCTGAATTAGCAGATTTTTTGCAGGGAAACAGGAACGCAGTTTCCCGTTTTCTGTTTATATTATACCACAAATTCTGCAAATAATCTTCTCATGTTGCGCAAGGAAGTTTTCATATTGCACTTTTTTGCGAAGGAGCGGAAAAAAACTCCGGTTTTCGCTTCTGCGCATTCCGGAGTTCCGAGTTTTCCTTCTGTGTGCCGGTTCAGTCTTCCAGAGCTTTCCGATCCGTGATGAACAGCGGGTAATCTGTGAAATGAAAGGGGTTCAGCACAATGCCGCCGAATGCCCACTCCGGCCGGGAGATCAGCTCTTTGGAGATGGAGTAGACGTTCTGACGGAGGGGGTCGGCGACGACTGGATCGTTGAATTCAAAATCCAGATCGGTGTAGAATGTCAGTTCCGCGGGTGTAGGCACAATCCCGATTTCCACGTGTTCCGGCAGATAGATGCCGAATACGGGGATTCCGTTTCTGCGGAATGCGTGAGCCATGACCTGATAATTCAGGCGTGAGGCGGCGAATGCGCTGTGCGGAGTTCCTGCGTGAACGATGCTCTGCGGATCATAAGTCAGTCCGGCAAGCATTTTGCACATCCCCTGAAATGCGAACGCCGCAAGTTTCGGACGGCAGGGATCCGCCTTGAAAAGCCCAAACTCCTGCGAGGTGCCGTCCGGATAGTATTGATTCAGCTCGCTGGCGGTGAAGATGGAGGAAACTTTCACTCCGCTGACGGCGTCGGTATAGAGACGCCGGACGATGAATTTCGCCATATTGTATTCGGTGCAGGCGAAGAAATCGCTGTGGTGGGGCTTTGTCGCGCGTCCGCTTTCACCCTGCCAGAATTCTTTGAGGCGGGCTCCGGGACGGTTTGCGAAAAGCGCTTTCAGTTCAGCGGTCCGCTGGAGACTTTGGTGTTCCGGAGTGATGCTGTAGTTGTGGTAGGTCAGAATGTCGATGTCGTCGTCCAGATGTTCTTCCGCAAAGGTTCTTGGATAGACGTTGTTTGTTCTTGAGATGTTTGCGGCGACCTGGATTTCGGGATTGCCTTCATGGAGGGCGCGTGCGCTCCGGCGGACGAATTCGGTGTAGTCGCGTGCGCACTGCCGGTAGACTTCGTAAGAGTCCGTTTTTTCCGGATACGGGCGTTTCCCGTTGTGAAGCCAGAAATGTCCGAAAACGATATCCGCTTCATTCCAGATTTCGAAGATGCCGACTCGTCCCGCAAAGTGCTGTGCCATTGCCTTGAGATAATTGAGCCAGCCGTTCATCGCGTCCCTGCCGTGATAGAACGGTGTTTCTCCGATGTATCCGCGGATCATTCCGTTCGGGACGCGGATGCCGAGTCTGTTGCAGCGGGCGAATTCCGCCTCCCATTCCGGGACGGGTGTGTAGAGCGGGTTGCCGAAACTTGCGCTGAACCAGGGGATCAGATTGCGGGAGAGAAGATTGTCCACAATATCGTCGAGCCATGCAAAGTCGTATTCGCCGCGAGTCTTTTCGCAGCGGATCCATCCGGTTTGGAGGCGGATGTATCTGCATCCTGTTTCTGCGATCGGATCATAGAGCTGAGCCGGATCGAAGGTCTCGCGGTCGAGGGTTTCCATGCCGAGCCCGGCGATTGTCCGCGAGACTTCACGACTGTTGATCGGGCGGAGCTTTTCGGAGAAGGTGTAGCCGTAGAGTTTTGCGAGTGGATCGAGGGTGGCGGAATAGACCTTGCTTCCCTCTTCCGGAATGTTCTGATTCATCAGCATGATAGTGAGTCCTTTCTTCTGGATATGGTTGCCGGCTAATGAAAATAGTATATCACGTTTTTACGGATAATCTTCTCATGTTGTGCGGAAAAGTTCTCATATTGCATATTTTTCCGTGCGGAACGGAGGCGGGAAAGTGCGGTATGATAACAAAAAGGTGTTTTATGAAAAGATATTTCAAGGGAAGCTGTTATATTACTGACATGAACTTAATCCGAGGAGGTGTTTTATGGATTTCTGCAAACGTTGTGAAGTCGCCGTGGCGGGCGGCGGAATTGCCGGAGTCGCTGCGGCGGTGCAGGCGGCCCGGTGCGGGAAAAAAACCGTTCTGATCGAAAAGAGCGTATATTGCGGCGGTCTGGCGACCGGCGGACTCATTTACATTTATCTGCCGCTGTGCGACGGCAACGGACGTCAGGTGACGTTCGGGATCGCGGAAGAACTGCTGCGCCGCTCCATGAAGTACGGACCGGGGGATGTGCCTTCCGCATGGCGTCTGGGGAAAGAGGCCGGCGAGCGCAACCGGTTCCGGAATGTTTTTTCGCCGGCGGCGTATATCATCGCTCTTGATGAGTTCCTTGAAGAAAACGGAGTGGAAGTCTGGTTTGACACCGTAGTTTGCGGAGTCCGCTGCGAAGGGGAAAAACTCGAAGCTGTGACCGTCTGCAACAAAAGCGGAATCGGGGAGATTTGCGCGGAACGGTTCATTGATGCGACCGGCGATGCGGAATTGTTCCGGAAATGCGGAGTTCCGTGTCATGATGCGGACAATTCCCTTGCCGTCTGGGCGCTTGAGTTCCGCCGGGGCGAGAAAGATCCCCGGACGTTCGGAGCGGAGCTGGGGGATGAGGTTTTTGTTTTTCCGAAAAATTTCGGAAGCGGTTTCCGCGGGATCAGCGGGCGCATGGTTTCAGAATACATGCTCGCCAGCCGTAAAATACTCCGGGAACGTTATGCGGAGCAGAAGGAAAACCGTCATGACCGCTATCCCCTGTTTGTTCCGTCAATGCCTCAGCTCCGGAAAATATGGTCGGTGGATGCCGCATACGTTCTGGAGGGGAGCGATGAGGAGACGTCGTTTGCGGATTCGATCGGCATGGCGGGTGATTGGCGGAAGGCCGGTCCGGTATGGGAAATTCCGTATCGCTCGCTTTATTCATTGAACGGTCCCGGAAATCTGATTGCGGCCGGGCGGATTACCGGAGCGTCCGGGGATGCGTGGGAGATTACGCGTGTCATTCCGACCGCGGCTCTTACCGGACAGGCAGCCGGAATGGCTGCGGCGCTTGCGCTGGAGGCGGGAGTTCCGTTCCGGAATCTGGATTCGGGAAAACTTCAGACGAGTCTTCGCGAGGCTGGAGTTCTTCTGCGGCGATTCGAATTGCAGCATTGAATTTTCCGGTTCCCGGGGCAATGGCTCCGGGAACCACGCCCCGGCGGCGGAACGAGTGCTTGAGTTTTGTTTTTTCTGAAAAAGATTTTTTATCCATAGTTTGGAATTTTAAAATGACGTGCTATATTATACGTTTCAAGATGAAACACCATTCAGGAGAAATGATATGGCAGATAAACTGATGCTCGGACTTCCCAAAGGAAGTCTGGAACAGGCGACGACCGATATGTTCGCCAAGGCCGGATATAAGATCGAAATCAACTCCCGTTCTTATTTCCCCTCCATTGACGACCCGGAAATCGAATGCATGCTGATCCGCGCGCAGGAAATGTCCCGCTACGTGGAAGAGGGCATTCTCGACTGCGGTCTCACCGGATACGACTGGATCCGCGAAAACGGTTCCGACGTTGTGGAAGTTGCTGAACTCGTGTACGGCAAAGTCGGGCGCAATCCGCTCCGCTGGGTGCTCGCGGTTCCCGAAAATTCCAACTTCCATTCCGTCAAGGATCTGGAAGGCAAGCGCATCGCGACTGAAGCGGTCGGCATGACGAAACGCTATCTTGCGGAAAATCATGTGAACGCAACCGTCGAATTCTCCTGGGGCGCAACCGAGGTGAAACCGCCGCGTCTTGCCGACGCGATCGTCGAGATCACCGAAACCGGTTCCTCTCTCCGCGCAAACAAACTGAAAATCATTGATACGCTCTGCACCTCCACCACGCGTTTCATCGCGAACAAAAAGGCGATGGAGTGTCCATTCAAGAAGAAAAAAATCGAGCGCATCGCCATGCTGCTTCAGGCGGTTCTCCTTGCGGAAGGCAAAGTCGGCATCATGCTGAATATCCGCAAGAAAGATCTGCCGAACATTCTCGGCAAGCTTCCCGCGCTGGAACGCCCGACCGTGTCCGAACTCGCCGATCCCGAATGGGCGGCTCTGAACACGATTGTGACCGAACATGTTGTCCGCGATCTGATTCCGGAACTCAAGGAACTTGGCGCGTGCGGCATTGTCGAATACCCGCTGAACAAGCTGGTTGAATAAGAATTTTTCCGCGGATGCTCTCTCTCCCCTTGGAGGCGGTCCCCCCGCTTCTTGCATCCGCGGATTTTTTTTTGCCGCGAACAGCGGATAATGAGCCTTTTTGCAGAATCCGTTGTCTAATCCGGCAAAAGCGAAAGGGATACCTATGAAATCTGTATTTATGATTGCCGCTCTCGTCATCCTCGCCGGGCTGACGTCTGCTGGAGGAACTGTTATGCAAACCGCAAAAGATACTGCCGGAAACTCTTACTCGTATATTCAGAACGATCCGTTTGACACACGTATCTACAAATTGCCGAATGGTCTGACCCTTTATCTTTCGCGCAACCCGATGCGTCCGCGCGTTTCGGTGCTGACCATCGTCCGCGCAGGTTCTTCCGATGAACCTGCCGATTCCACGGGGCTCGCCCACTATTTCGAGCACATGATGTTCAAGGGAACTCCGCGGATGGGAACACTTGACTGGGCAAAGGAAAAACCGCTTCTCGACCGTATTTCCGATCTTTTTGAACAGCGGAAGATGGAGGCGGATCCGGTTCGCAAGAAGGAGCTTTACGCGGAAATTGATCGCGTCTCCGGCGAGGCGGCGAAGTATGCCGCGGCGGGTGAGTTCTCCAAGCTCGCCTCTTCCTTCGGCGCCTCCGGACTCAATGCCGCGACCGGAGTCGATTTCACCGTCTACATGGGCGAGCTTCCCGCAAACGAACTCGGAAATTATCTGAAACTGGATGCGGAACGCTTCTCGAATCCTGTGCTCCGTTTGTTCCACACCGAACTTGAGGCGGTTTATGAGGAATTCAACCGCGGGCAGGACAAGGACGGGATGGTTTCGTATGAGACGCTCAACCGTGCGCTGCTGCCGACCCATCCCGCGGGACGTTCGATTATCGGCGAGCCGGATCACCTGAAAAATCCGTCGATGAAGGATATCATGACCTTCTTCAACCGCTATTATGTCCCCGGCAATATGGCGCTTGCGATTATCGGCGATCTTGATTTCGAGAAGACTTATGCGCTTGCGCAGGAGACGTTCGGCAAGCTCAAAGCCGCGCCCGTGCCTGAGCGCAAAATGCCGGTTGAACAGCCGCTGACCGAAAACCGGAAACTGACCGTCAGCGGACCGGAGGCGGCGCACACACGGCTTGGCTGGCGCGTGGAACGCACCCCGCGCAACGGCGCGCTTATCACGCTGATTGCGCGTCTGCTCAAAGATTCCGGCTATGGTCTGCTCGAACAGAACCTCCTCCGCACGCAGAAACTGCTTGGAGCGGGATGTCATCTGCGCATCGGACGCGAGTACATGCTTTTCATGCTCGACGGTTCGCCGCGTGCGGGACAGTCGCTGGACGAGGTTTCGACGCTTCTGCTTGCGGAACTCGAAAAGCTCCGCAAGGGTGAATACGGCGACTGGCGCATCGGAGCGGTTGCGGAAAACTGCCGCGTCACGATTGCGGAGATCCGCGAAGGCGACAACATGAATCTCGCCTGGGAGTTCGCCGACCTCTTTGTCAATGGCGATTCCTATGCGGAACTGCTCGCCACGCCCGACCGCATTGCCGCATTTACCAAGAAGGATGTAACGGAATTCATAGAGAAGTATTTCGCTCATCATATTCGCGCCGACAAGACGACCGGTGAGCCGACGAACCGGGTGAAGGTCGAGAAGCCGAAGATTACGCCCGTCGCCTTGAATTCGGAGAAGGAGTCGGAATACAGCCGCGCGTTTCTCCGGCTTCCGCCGCCTCCCGCGATTGAGCCGCGGTTCGTTGATATCGCAAAAGATATTTCGAGCGTGGAACTGCCGAACGGCATCACAGTCAAACGCATGAACACGGTTTCCGGTTCGAATCTTTTCCATGCGGAACGCGTTATCAATATTTCCACGTACGAAAACCGGAAGATTGAGCTTGCCATTGATTATCTGGAGTACATCGGAACGAGCCGCTACTCCGTCGATGCGCTGCGCCAGGAGTTCTACAAGCTCGGCGTGAAACAGTCGATCTCGATCGACAAGTACGCTCTCACCGCGGAACTTTCGGGACCGGCGGCGAATCTGAACAAAGCGGTCGCGCTCATGGAGCATCTCATCCGCGATGCGAAACCGGATGCGGAGGCGTACAAGGCGTATGTCGACGGTATCCTGAAGGATCGTGCGGATGCGAAGCTCAATCCGTCCGCGGTGTTCCAGCGCGGCATTTCGTACGCCTGGTACGGGAAGCATACTCCTTATACGGACGGTCTGACGGAGGCGGAACTGCGTGAAACGACGCCGGAAGAGCTGCTTGCGCTTCTGCGGAACATTTTCGCGAAGTACAGGAGCACGTTCGCATATGCGGGTCCCGCTCCGCTGGAGGAGGTCGTCGAGGCGGCGAAGCTGATTCATTCGACCGGAACCGTTACGCCGCCGGACAAGGTACGATACACGCCGCGTGCGGTGGAAAAGCCGAATATCTACATCATCGACTTCGAGGCTGTCCAGATGCGTGTAGGCTTTACGTCGCGCGGTCCGCTCTTCTCGCTTGCGGACCTGCCGTACGGCGAGATGTTCAATGAATATTTCTGCTCCGGTCTGGATTCGATCGTGTTTCAGGAGATCCGCGAGTCACGTGCGCTGGCGTATGCCGCGGGCGGTTCCTACGAGCAGCTTATGCGCAAAGGACGCCACAATGTCATTTACATGATCGCCGGAACGCAGAGTGACAAGCTGTTCGATGTGATTGACACGATGGGGGCGATTCTGCGGAAGATGCCGCTGTTCGAGGGCAAATTCATCAGCGCCCGTGATTCGCTGGTGAAGCGGCTTGCCACGGAACGGATTATCGGACTTGAGCTTTTTGAGTTCGAGCAGAAAATGCGCCGGATGGGGGCGGATGCCGATTGGCGGCGCGCCGAATTCGACACGGTTCGCAGCATGAAGCTGGATGCGCTGGCGGCGTTTTTCAACCGCGACCTCGCGCCGCTGAAGTACGATATTGTGATTGTCGGCAAGGCGTCGCTGATCGACCGGAAGAAACTTTCGGAGTACGGAACGATTGTTGATCTCAAGCTGAAAGATATTTTCGGTTACTGAGAATTCAGTTCAGAAGAAAAAGAACGGGAAACCGGCTGCAGAAGGCGGTTTCCCGTTTTTAATTCCGGTGGAATGCCGGAATCATGAAATGGATTGGTGAAGGGACTCAGATGTCCTCATCGTCGCTGAAATCGTCGCCAAGATCATCCAGATCATCGATGGAACCGAGATCATCCTCGTCGTCAAGACCGGCGTCGTCTCCGTATTCATCGTAGTCGTCATCCTCTTCGTTGACGACGGTGCTTGCGGAGATGAAGGCGCCGCATTCGGGACAGCATCCATCTTCAGCTTCAATCTGTTTTTCGTTGATTTCGATGTCGCAATAAGGGCAGAACATCACCATAAGAAAACCTCCTTGTGTTGTTGCAAAGATTTTGCAGCGGAAACTGAAATTCAGTTTACACGAACATTATAAAGAGTTATGCGAAAAAGTCAACCCCTGAAATGCGTTTTTTCTTAATTTTTTTACGAAAAAACGCGTTTTCAGCTGAATTCAGATGTTTTTCCCGAGGTTGCGGGCTTCATCGAGGGTTGGCGAACCTTTGATTGCGCCGGGCTCTCCGACGTTCGGGACGAGGATTTTTCCGCGGTCGGTCCACTTCAGATATTCCGCAATGAGTTCGTAGGAACGGACGATTCCCTCGAAGTCCTTCATTTCATCGGTTTCGGCGGTGACGAGCAGGGCGCATTCTTTGATTTTCAGGGGGCGTCCGCCGACCATGAACGCATAGAACTTGTCGAGCGCCGCTTTCAGTTGAGTCGGGAAGGAGAACCAGTAGAGCGGAGTCACGAGAACGAGCACTTCGGCTTCTTTCAGGATCGGGGCGAGCGAATTGAAATCATCGTCGAACAGGCATGCCTTCCCGTGTTTGAAGCACTGGTTGCATGCACGGCAGCCGTCGATCTGCTTGCGGGCCGTGTCGAACCGCTGGACGCGGTGTCCGGCTTCTTCGGCACCTTTGATGAATGCGTCGGCGAGCATGAAGCTGTTCCCGTTTGAACGGGGGCTTCCGGTCAGAACTAAGATATTCTTACCCATGAAAAATTCCTCCTTTTCCGCAATATAATGGAGTTTCCCGCAATGTCAACCGGAAAACTCCATTGAAACGCGTTTTAAACGGAGAGTTTGCGGGAGATGACGGCCGCTTCTCCTGTTGTCCGGATTGTTTCGCCGGGCAGAAGAATCTGCGCGCAGATTCCCGCGGGGATCTGGAAGTTCAGTTCCGCCGTGTTTCCGGAAAGCTTCAGGGAGGCATGGATCGTTCCCTGCGGAGTCGGCAGGACGAGATCCGCAGAGTCCAGCGCGGAGAGGAGCGGTGCGAATTCAACTCTGCGCCACGCGTCTTCGGTTTGCTTTACGCCGAACACAAGTTCGGGGAGGTGCGAAAGCGGATGGGCGCTCCATGCGTGCGAATAGGACCAGCCGGAATAATCGCCCTTGCCGAAGGTTTCCCATGCGGTTCCCGTCGGAACCATTTTCGCCCATTCGCGGCGGATGTATTCGAGCGCTTCGGCGCGGAGACCGTACATCTGCGCGGCGTCGAGCAGGTAAGTCGACCAGAACGAGCCGGGTTCCGCACAGCCGGAAAGAGTCCCTTTCAGGCACGGCAGAATGCGTTTTTCAATCATCGAATCTTTGGCTTCCGGACGCAGGTTGAGCAGAAGCGCGAGCACTTGGTCGTGAACAGACGGCACGCCGTTCTGTTTGCCGTCCTTGCCGATTTCGGGAACGAAAAGTTCCTGTTGCGGATCGAAGAAGGCTTCGGCGAGAAGTTTGCGTTCCGCGGCGATTTTTGCTTCCAGTTCCTGTGCATCCGCTTCGTACCCGGCATGATGCAGAAGTTTGCAGTAGAGCGTTTCGGTATAGAGATGCCAGAGATTGAGGAAGGTCGGCGTTGCGTTCTTGGGCAGATCGCACCAGTCTTCGAAGAGCCAGTAACGGGGATCGGCTTGCAGCAGACCGTCGGGACCGCGTGTGCCCTCGAAGTAGGCGAAGATGTCCTCCGCGCGGGATTTCTGTTCGTCCAGATGTTCCGTGGAGCCGGTCTGGAACCAGAGGTCGTACAGAGTGGCGATCCAGGTGAGGCAGAAGTCGGGCAGAACGCAGCCGCAGTCGGTGGTCGGTGCATCGGCGAAAGTTAGATTGCCGGGCGCGTGCTGTCCCGCGATCGAATGGATTCCCTGACGGAGCAGGCTGGGGTCGGCTGTCAGGAAGTGTGTGTTTTTGGCCTGAACGCGGGCGTCGCCCCACCACTGGGACTGTTCGCGCCAGGGAGTATCGACGAAGGCGTCCAGCGAGCAGACCTGCTGGGTGTGGCGGCAGATGCGGTAGATGTCGTTCAGAACCTTGTCGGAACAATGGAAGTTTCCGGTTATCTGCATGGGATACACCGCGCTTCGCCAGGAGAGCCTGATTTTCAGCGGGCGCGTATTTTCACGGACTGCAAGGGTGACATGGCGCACGCCCATGATCTGGTTGAGCTCGCAGTGTCCCTTTTCCGCGCCGAGGTGGACGCGGCTTGCCATTGCAAGCTCGCTTCCCGCGCCGGGTTCAGGGCGGAACTGGATTTTGCCGTCCTGAAGCCAGTGGAAGTAGAAGAAATCGACAATCATTCCGGCTTCGGCGTCTTCATAATCGAAAACGGGAGTTCCGGGGAGCCACTCATCCGCGCCGAGATCGACGGTGATGCAGGAGACCTTGCCTTTTCCGGCTTCCGGAATTTCGAAGCAGAGCGCGTTTCCTTCGCGGCGACACGGGGGAAGGGGGCCGTATTCGAGCGCGGGAAGTTCATTTTCTGCAAAATCCCAGGCGATGTTGTGCTCCGGGAAGGGGAATGTCTTTGCTGGAGTTGAGCAGGGACCCGCTGCAAATGAGACGAGTCCGGCGGGCGCCTGTTCGTGTTCATCGAGCATGGGAATGCGGCGAGTTTCGAGCCCGGACCAGGGGAGGGATCCCTGGGCATGCTGTCCGGGCGCGCACCATTTCGGCTGAGGCGGAATGCGGAATCCGGCCTCGGCGGTGATCCAGGAACGGTCATCGAAGGTCAGATCGACCTCTTCCTGCCAGCCCATCTGGAAACTGAGGCGTCCGGTGTCATGTGCATAAGCGGTGTTGCGGAAAATGGTCCAGCCTTCGACCTGAGAGAGGATGAGCGTGCCGTTGTCCCATTCGGCGGAACAGAGGAAGCCGGCGCTGTCGGCATGGTTGTACGCGAATGTGCTGATTCCGGGATTGTATGCTTCCACGGAGATCCAGTTGTGCCCGGGTTTCAGATACGGGAGGAGCTCGACGCGGTCGTACGGCCAGTTGTCCTGATATCCGCGGACGGGACCGCGGCAGATATAGCGTCCGTTGACATAGAGCCGGTAGCTCTGGTCAGCGGTGATGTCGAGCGGCGCGGCGGACGGCAGTTTCTCCATGTTGAAATCGTGGCGGAACCCCGCGTAACAGTTCTGCAGATAGAGTGTTTTTGCGGGCCAGATCCAGTAAGCGTTCGGGTTCATGATATGCTTGAAATCCTTATGTGTTTCTGTTTTGCATTGCGTTTAATTTATCGCATATCCGTGTGCTTTTCAAGCGTATTTTTAAAAAAATGCTAAAACGTTTGAGCGATGGATATTTCCTGCTGTTTTTTTCAGTGCCGCATTTGAAAAATGCGGAAACGCTTATATCTTAGAGATGAAATCACGGAACAACAAGACGGAGTTTGATTATGGCGGACATTCCTGAACTTCTGCTGGATGCTGTAAACCGGAAAGCATCCGATATATTTCTTTCGGCGGGGAAACATCCCTCGCTGCGCATTCAGGGGAAACTGATTGCCGACAACGGGTTCCCTGTATTTTCCTCTGAAGAGATCGATGCATTCCGCCTCGGCGTCATCGGGGAGGCGGGGGAGAAAGAGTACCTGGCGAACGGCGGATTCGACGCATCGTACACCCTCGGAAATCCCGTCCGCTTCCGTCTGAATTTTTTCACCAGCCTGAACGGACCCGGACTCGCAGTCCGTCCGATTCTTTCGGGCGACGGGCTTTTCTTTGAGGAATTGAATCTCCCCGCATTGCTGGGAGACATCTGTTCCGTTCAGCACGGACTGATTCTGATCACCGGTTCGACCGGGTGCGGGAAGTCGACCACGCTTGCGGCGATGATCAATCACATCAACATGCATTCCGCGCGTCATATTCTCACCATTGAAGATCCGGTTGAGTTTGTGCACACCGACCGGGAATCGATCGTGACGCAGCGGGAGGTTTCCGGCGCAAACGGCGGCTATCCGCAGGCTTTGAAGTTTGCACTGCGCGAAAATCCCGACGTCATTGTCATCGGAGAACTGCGCGACGCCGCAACCGTGCAGGTGGCGTTCGCCGCCGCCATGACGGGACATCTCGTGATTGCGACCGTTCACACAACCGATACGGTTCAGACCGTGGAGCGTCTGCTGATGCTTTTCCCCGAGACAGTGCGCGAACAGATGGCCTCCGACCTCGGACTTGCGCTGCAGGCGGTTGTCTCGCAGCGGCTTGTGCCGCGCGCGGATGAGACGGGGATGATTCCGGCTGTGGAAATCCTGCTCGGTACGGCGACGGTCCGGAAGCAGATTGCCGAACGCGATTACAATGCGCTTGAGCTTACTCTGAAGGCGGGTGTCCGGCAGGGAATGACCACATTCAACCGTTCGCTTTTTCAGCTTTACGATATGGGGATCATTACCAGGACAACCGCGCTTGCGGCATCCGGAAATGCAAATGAACTCGATCTGTTCATGAAGGGCATGGAAAACGGGAACGACGTTTTTGTTCAGCGGTACGGCAGCGGCGGCGAGGACGATGAGGAGGGGCTTGTGGATATGCGCACGCTCTTCCGTGCCGCGGTCAAGAATCGTGCAAGTGACATGCTGCTCTCTTCGGGAACCTCCCCCATGCTGCGTCTGAACGGCGAGCTGCGCGCGATGGCTCTTCCGCCGCTGAGTGCGGAAGATATCGAGCGTCTGCTCTTCAGTGTGATTTCGCGCCAGCAGCGGATCGCTCTGGAGGAGAAGCGCGAACTGGATTTTGCACTTTCCGCCACACTTCAGCTTGACGCGGGAGGGCCCCCGCCGGTTTCACGGTTCCGTGTGAATGCGTTCTATCAGCGCGGCAGCCTCGGCGTGGTCGCCCGCGTCGTTCCGAGTAAAATTCCGTCGCCGACGGATCTGCTTCTGCCTCCCGTCCTGGTCCGTCTGATGGACAAGAAGCAGGGGCTTATTCTTGTGACCGGACCGACCGGAAGCGGGAAATCGACGACGCTGGCGAGTCTGCTGAACATGGTCAACCGGAGCCGTCCGAGTCATATCATTACCATTGAAGACCCGATTGAATATGTTTACGACAATGCCTGTTCGGTTGTGGAACAGCGGGAACTGCATTCGGATACGCTGGAATTCGCAGCCGCGCTGAAGGCGGCGATGCGCGAATCGCCCGATATTATCATGGTCGGCGAGATGCGCGACATTGCAACCATGTCTTCCGCGCTCACCGCCGCGGAGACGGGGCATCTGGTGCTTGCGACGATTCATACGAACAGCGCACCGCAGACCGTCGACCGGATTATCGATTCCTTCCCGCCGAGCCAGCAGAATCAGATCCGGCAGCAGCTTTCCGGAGCCCTTCTCGGCGTGATTTCCCAGCGTCTGCTTCCGCGCCTCGACGGATGCGGGCGCGTTGCGGCGTTTGAGGTGATGATCGGCACCCCGCCGATCCAGAGCCTGATCCGCGAAGGGAAGACGCATATGCTTCAGTCGGCCATTGAGACGGCGTCGAAAGACGGCATGATAACACTCCGCAAGGCGCTGGAATTGCTCAGCATGAACGGGCTCGTTTCGCGGAAGGAAACGCTCCGGTTCAGTGCGGACTACAAGGAAACGGAAGCGTTCTGACCGGACGGAACGCAAAAGAACAAGCCGCGGATTCTCATTCCGCATTGAGAATCCGCGGCTGCTGTTTTTTGAGTTTTCTTATTTCAGTTTGAACGTGCGGATTTCAAACGGCTTGAAGCGCAGTTCCGCAGTTTTCCCGGAAACCGGCACTTCGCCGTCGTCGGTCCATTCCATCAGATTCGTTTCGATGAGCCTTACGCCGGAATCGCGGAAGTTCAGCCGCGCCGTGGAGTCGGTTCCGTGCGTTTCGAGGAGACGGATGACCACGCAGTTCTCTTTTTCCGCCTTCTTGACGACCTCAAGGCTGACGCCGTCGCTTTCGATTGTGACAGGAGCGGTCAGTTTCAGGTTGCCCGGGAGGGCGAGCGGGGCGCGGTTCAGATTCGCCGCTTCCTGCATCACATCGGAGTGCGTCAGATCGCCCTCATGCGGGAGAAGCGCGTAGGTGAACGACTGCTCTCCGAGATCCGCGTTCCAGTCCGGATACTTGGGCGAACGGAGCAGACAGAGGTCGAGCGTGCGTTCCGCGCAGGCGTAACCGTACTTGCAGTCGTTCAGAAGCGCCACGCCGTAGTCGCGCTCGGAAAGATCCATGTAGCGGTGGCCGATCACCTCAAAGCGGGCGACGTCCCAGCTGGTGTTGAGGTAGACGGGGCGCTTCACAAAACCGTTCTGGATATCAAATCCGGCTTCCGCCGCAAAGACGTCGACGGGGAAGGAAACGCGGAGCATTTTGCGCGCCTCCTGCCAGTCGACGGTTGTGCGGAATTCCAGTCTGCGGCTGTTCGATGCAAGAAAAACTTTCTGAGTGAAGGAAGATTTTTCACCGATCTTTCCGCTGATTTCAATCGTGGATCCGAGTGCGCCGGCTTCAACGGCGGAGAGCTTCACATTGCGCGGGGCCTGCGGTTCCTGTTCGCGGTAGAACGGCTCGATATCCCATGCTTCATAACAGGTCGGACGGTCGGTGTAGAGACGGAGCGCGTTTCCTGTCTTTTTCGGGACCAGGAGAGAGCGCTGCTGTTTCTTGTCGAAGATTTCCGTCAGTTCGCCGCTTGTGCTGAAGCGGTAGCGGATGAATTCGTTTTCCAGAACGGGCGTCTTGCGTTTCGCTGCCGTCGTTTTGCTTTTTGTGCCGCGCTTCAGAACAAGCGATTTTCCTGCGGGGATTGCTGCGAGCACGCAGGGCGTTCCGTGGATATCCTGAACGGGAAGCTCTTCTCCGTTTGCGGTGACCGAGTGCGCGGCCCAGTCGGCGGGGAGCTTGACCGGATGCGTGTAAGTGCAGGAGAGTGTGTTGAGGAGCGTGCGGGTGTCGGCGGATTTTCTGCCGGCGCGAGCGACCAGCTCCATGCAGTTTCTGAGGACTTCCGCGTGTTCCTTTTCGGTGTTTTCATACACTTTGGTGATGGAGGAACCGGGGATGATGTCATGGAACTGGTTGATGAGCAGAGTTTTCCAGCTGGCGTCGAGTTCTTTCTGCGGATATTTTGCGAGCGGCAGAGCGGAGTAGAGGAATTCAACGGCTGTGAGGAGCTGTTCGATCTTGCGGTTGTTTTTCTTTGTGCGGGCCTGCGTGGTGAATGTTCCGCGGTGCATTTCCAGATAGAGCTCGCCGTTCCAGCGCGGAAGTTCATCGCGGTGGGTATTGAGACGCTCGAAGAAGTCGTCTGCGCGTCCGAAGCGGACATGCGGCATTCCTTCGAGGTCGGCAAGACGCTGTGCGAACTCGACATGTTCTTCCGAGGGACCGCCTCCGCCGTCGCCGATGCCCATGAGGTTGAGGAATTCCCCGGTCTGGACACTTTCATGATAACGGGATTGCGCATGGTTCATGGTCTGCGGTTCGCCGAGCCAGTTGTAGGTGTCGGCGGGCGGGAAGTGAGTCAGAATTTCCGTTCCGTCGATGCCGCGCCAAAGGAAGGTGTGGTAGGGGAAGCGGTTGGTTTTGTTCCAGGAGATTTTCTGAGTGAGGAAGTAGTTGCATCCCGCTTTTTTGATGATCTGCGGGAGGGCGGCGGAGTAGCCGAAAACATCGGGAATCCAGAGGTTTTTCACATCGACGCCGAATTCATCCATGAAGAAATTTTTCCCGTGGAGGAACTGGCGGACCATGGATTCGCCGGAGATGAGGTTGCAGTCGGCTTCGACCCACATTCCGCCGAAAAGTTCCCAGCGTCCGGCGGCGACCGCTTTTTTGATTTTTTTGTAGAGAAGCGGATAGTGATCCTTGACGAACTGGTAGTGCTGAGGCGAGGAGGAGCCGAACACAAAATCCGGATACTGTTCGATGAGCGCGATCTGGCTGGAGAAGGTGCGTGCGCATTTGCGGATGGTTTCGCGGACGGGCCAGAGCCAGCCGGTGTCGATATGCGCATGGCCGACGGTCGTCGCGGTGAGCGCGGAGGCGTATGCGGGAGTGTGCAGAACGGGCACGAGAATTTCGCGTGCGGCCGCGGCGTTTTCCGGATTTTCGTCGTATGCGTTGATTGCGCGGTTCATGGCGTCGAGCAGACGCCGGGAGCGGTAATCCTCTTTCGGGAAGGTTTTGAAGACTTCAAAGATTGTGCAGAAATCGAGCCAGAGCTTCCACGCTTCCATGTTGAAGAGTGCGAGCGACATGGCTTTGACGAGTCCGGTGAAGGTGCCTTCGGGATTCTTTTCCTTGAGCGAGGGATCTTCGGTCTGGCGGATGCCGAAAAGGGCATTTCCGGCGAGTTCGATCCAGAGATCGACTTTTCCGCTTTTCTTTATTTCCCCGGGCAGAATGAACTGTTCCTTGAAGTAGTGCGGATTGATGTTGCTTCCGCCGGTGACCGCGTAAACCGGACAGCCGGAGTTGTCGAAGATCATGGCTTCGCCGGAGAAGTTGAGATAGAGTGCGAGGTCTTTGCGCTTCCATGCGGCGGGGATGTTTGCGCGGATATGAACCCATGCGCTTTCCCATTTTCCGCCCCAGACGTCGCCTTCATGGAGAGGAGCGTATGAGAGTTCGAGGCGTTTTTCAAACGGAACGGGCTCTGTTGTTTTTGCGAATTCCGCATTGAGTTCGATTGTTTCCGTGAAACGGTCACCGCGGATTCTCTGGGTAAAGAGCCGGCAGCGTTCGATGTAAATGCTTTCTTCTTCTCTTTGCATGGCGAATTCCTTTTTTAGAGTTTTCTGAACTGAAAATCTTAAAATGCAACCGGTTGCATTTTAAGATTTTCAAAACATCCGTTCATCGGATCCTGTTGTTAAAAATTTTGATTCAGCACCGTTCCGCGTGGATTCCCGGAGAAATGCGGGAGTGAACGGAACGCATTTTGGAAAATAAGAATAAATGGTGCCCCGGGCGGGGATCGAACCCACGACCCACTGCTTAGAAGGCAGTTGCTCTATCCTCTGAGCTACCAGGGCGTCATTATGATTCAGTAATTTAATCCGTTTTCCGGAAAAAGCAAGCAGGATTTTTTACTTTTTTGAAAAAGACCCGCCGCGTCCGGGTTCAGCCGGGCGCGGCGGAGCGGTCATTCCGCAGAGATTTCAAAATAAACGGCGTTGCCGCGGACGCTTATTTTGTCTTGACTCTGCTTTCGTACTTCACGGTGACGGGAACGCCGGCTTTCACTTCAATTTCGCCCTTGCAGGGAAAATTGTGAATCGAGTAAAGCACCGTTTTTCCGTCTTCCGCACGCAAGCCGGAATGTTTGTCGAAAAACCAGTATTTCGGCGTTCCATTCGGCCGCTTTTCGGAAAAATCCGCATTTTTCAACGTGCCGCCGGAGACGGAGATGTTGCGGTATTCCGCTGTGTACTGTTCATTTATGGAATACCCGCTCATGAAAAGCAGGGGGAGCTTGCCGTCATGCGCGGGAGTGACCGTGAATTCCTGCGGCGTCCAGGAGCGTCCGGTGACGTCGTTTTTGTTCGTGCGGAGCGGCTTGCCGTCTGCGCCGTTTACCCGGATATCCACACGCGAGGTGAATGCCGGTGTGACACGGATCAGCTTGAAACCGGAACGCTCCATGAAATTCCTGTCGGTTCCGTTCCAGACAAGCTGCGCTTTGCGGTGTTCTCCGTCCGAATCGTTGACGGCGATGTCGAGTCCGAGGAAGTCTTCATACCGAACCGGAATCCGGATATCCGCCGTCCAGCCGTTGTTTTTTTCGGTTATTCTGCAGGAGACATTGCCCTTATTCTGCTGTTTGACATTGCGGGGGAATATCAGCTGTTCCGTTTTTGGACCGTATTTCACGGGGTCGCCGGAGAACGGGTCCCGGTCGATAAACAGTTCAATGCTGTCGGTGTCCCAGGCGGACTTGGAAGGTTTGCCGGGCTTGTCGTCTTTGACATTTACAGTTACATGCAATCCTCCCTTGAAATCTGCGCGGAGCGTGACCGCCGCCGAAAAATCTTCCGGAGACGTCGGCTTGCCACGGAAATTTCTGGAAATATCAGACGTATGCGGAACAGGGCCGAGCGTCAGCAGCTGAACCGGGTATGCCGGACGGGTCAGGGTGAATTTGGGAAAATCCTCTGCGCTGAAACGGACTTGCACCGCGTCGTTTTTCTGGAGTTCGACGGGGATGGAGAAGGTGAAAAATCTGAAATCTTTCCAGTTCCGGCAGTTCTGTGCAACCGGAGAGCGGAAGGCGTCGGAAGAGGCGGAAAAGGTCTTGCGGTCAAGCGGTTTTCCCGTCAGATTCTGCATTGCGAAAATCAGACGGTTTCCCCCGTCCTCGCGCCCGATCAGCACGCGGTCGGTGAGAAACAAGACGTCGCTGCGGATTGCGTGGCTGTTGACCCAGGCGATGGCATCCGCGACGCTGACTTCCGGCGCCCATTCGATGTACCGGGGTTTTGCATCAAGCGGAAGAGGTTTTTCCGTTTGAACCGGGTTGGCCATCATGTCGTAGATTTTATGGCGCATGGGCGGAATGTTGAGTTCCGTCGGCACGGGCGCTCTGGAGTTCCAGATCGCCGTATGGAGTGTATCGCCGCGGCGGAACGTGTATGCGAGAGCTCCCAGCCGGAGGTCATGCGTCGCGAGCGGTTTTGCGCCCGCAATAAAGTGAGCCGTTGCCGCATGGGCGGCGAAACGGGCGTCGGGAACCATCAATACGCGGGTGGGACCCGCCATCAGCTCCATGCCGCGAGGGGACGTCAATGTCTGAAAATGAGTTGCGGTTGAGCCGGAACAGCCTTCGCCCATGTCAATGATGAGATGCCGCGCCAGGTCTTCGGGAAGAACGCGAGCCGCGTAATCTGTCGCGGGCATCCAGTCGGGGATGATATAATAGTTCTCCCCGTTCCAAAGCCCGGATTTGTATCCGAACTTTTTGAGATTTCCGAGCAGTTTGCGGCGGGCGTCCATCTGAGTGGTGGGAATGCTGTTGTCCAGCTTGGCGTAGGGATGAATCGTGATGTGATCCATGTATTTGTCCGCACCGAGCTTGAGACATTTTCCGATGAAATCGTCGATATCCGCCCCGAAGTCGGAAGTCGAGCAGAGACCGAGGATTTTCGCGTCCGGATCGGCTTTGCGGATTTCCTCCGATGCGGCTTTCATGTATTCCATGTAGTTGTCCGCATGCATGTAGAGATTCGACTCGTTCAGAATCTCATAGAATTTGATTTTCCCCTTGTAGCGTTTTGCGATTGCGGAGACATACGCTCGCCAGTCGGAGAGCTGCGGACGGAAATAGTTTTTCTTGTAACGCTGTCCGAAATAGGTGTCCGCGGGCATGGGGGTGCCGTTCGGGTTTCCGGAACGGTCGCGGTCGCGAACCCATTTCGGGAGGAAGGCGTCGATTCCGTGATGATCGGTCAGGAGTCCGCCGATGACGCACATGACGTCCGTGCCGGTTTTGGCCGCCTGTTCAATTTCATAATCGGTCCGGGTCCAGTCGAATTTTCCCTGTTCCGGTTCAATCGTTTTCCAGAGAGCAAGCGCTCCGTCCCATGTCCGGTGAACGTTTCCGCCTGCGAGACGGATGAGCTGAATTCTGTTTTCCGTGGGGCCGAACTCCGACACAATGTATTTGTTGCCCGTCGGCGTATAAGACCCCGTTGTGCCGATACGGAACCCTTCATCCGTCTTTTTGCGCGGCTTCGGAACCGCAACGAATTTTGCGGCGGAGAGATAGGATTCATCGCCTCGTTTGATCCGGCTGAACCGGATTGTTTCCGGCTGCTGATTCCAGTCGCGGACAAATGCTCCGGTTGTAATGCGGGGGTGGAGCGAAGAGAAGATCTGATACGAACCGTAGGGCAGTTTCCCTTTGAACGTGAAAGGAACAACCGCAACTTTTCCTTTTTTCAGATTCAGATCGACCGTCTGCTTTGCAATTTCGCGGTCGTAGAAATCGTCGATCAGTGTAAGTTCGGTTTTCCGGTTCAGGTCGGAGGTGTGGGAAACCGCGTATACTTTGCCGTTGATTTGTCCGGGGGCTTCATACAGTCCGCTTTCCGTCTGTATTGCCAGTTCCAGCGCCTCTTTGGGAGCATAGGCGGTTGCGGAGCGTCCCTCTTCGACTTGCACATCGTCAATCAGGACGGCTCCCTTGCTTCCTCCGCCCATGTAGATGCGGATGGAATATGCCGAGTGATTCCCGCTGTTGAATGTGCAGATTTGACGAGTCCAGTTGCCGGAAAGAGTCACTTTGGCGCGTCCGGTTTTGGTCAAGACTTCCTTTGCTGCATTGGCAAAACCCGTGTCGGGAAGAACGCGTCCGGAGGCGTCATAACGAAGTGCGCGCTGCGTGGAAAGCAGATCAAGGAAGAAGGAAACAGGACCCGGTTTTACCTGTTTCAGATAGTAGGAAACCGTGTAGTCGGTATTTTTCTTTACCGGGAAGTTGTAACTGAAAACGATAGTTTCCACATTCTCCGGTCCCGGTTCGATGCGCAGCGTCCGGGAGCCGGAAACGGCGTCTCCGGCAGGGTATGAGACTGCGCTGCGGTAACTTCCGTCCGGCCTGTTCGACTTGTGATACACGTGTTCGCTCCATCCAGCGTTTTCGAGTTCGAAACTGGAGTTGTAGATGAGGTTTTCCGCGCCGCAGATTCCGCAGAAAGCGGAAAGCGCGGCAAAAAGCGTGAATTTGTGTTTCATGGTAAAATTCTCTTTCTGTTTTGTCTTTAGAGATTGTTCCATCCGTACCAGAGATAATATCCTTCGGGAACGTTGTAGCGGTAGAGTCCGGGACTGTTCCCCGAGGTTGCGGCATGTCCGTCAAGGTAGAGAATGTTTGTCTTCATTCCCGGATGACGGAAATCCGTATAGGCTGTCCTCTGACCTCTTTCTGCCACATAGCTCGACGCTGCCTGCAGCTGCCCCTCGTCGTTTTTCGCGTCGAGCACGGTGATGCAGGTGGATGATTTCGGCACTTTGTAGAGATTTCTGGTCCAGACTGCGGGTTGCCCCGTGTCGCCGCAGGGACGTCCGGAAATGAATGCGTTCATGGCATAATGGCGGACTTTGGTAAAAACATTGTACCATTGGTCGCGCTCCGCCGGATCGCGGAATATCCCGCGGGGACGGAACTCGTGCGTGCTTCTCCGTTCCCACGAAGAGAAATCGGAAATTTCACCTTTGCCTCCAGTGTAGGGGTAGAGCATGTCCTGCCACTTCCCCTGGTTCATTACTCCTGAACTGCCTGTGAGATTCCCCATAGCATCCGGACCGTACCCGTTGCTGTCCATTGTGTATTGGGTGATCGCCGTTCCGATGCCTTTCAGATTGCTGAGACACTGCATGGCGCGGGCTTTCTCCCGTGCCGCGTTCAGGGCCGGCAGAAGCATGGCGGCGAGGATGGCGATGATCGCAATCGTTACGAGGAGCTCTATGAGGGTGAATTTCTTCCGGTAATCGGGTGCTGACTGCTTCATTTGAAACCTCCGTTAGTGTTTTTTTCTTTTTGAAGTGTTGTCGGCGAGTTTGACATCGGCGATGTTTTCCATGTAGATGCCGTCATTGGAGCAGGGATCTCCGAATGTGATATCATTTCCGGTAATTTCAGCGCCGGTTGTCCCCTGAAGAAGGATGCCGTATCGTTTTGCCGTAATGACATTGTCGGCAATGCGGATGTTTTTGTGTGCGTTTTCCGGAAATACCCGGCAGAGCGGAGCGCTCCCGGCAACAAAAATGCCGTCTGTGTTTTTCCCTGCGAGACGGTTGCCGATGATTTCCACATTGCTTGCGCATCCGCCGGACATCCATTCGTACTCCGTGTTGACTGCAACAGGCGAACCCTCCGTATTTTCGCTTGTGCAGTTTTCAATGCGTCCGGAAGCTTTCACGAGTACGGCGCGTCCGCGGGTGTGTCCGAATGTGCATCCGCGGACGAGAAAGCCGTTGCCGCAGGCGGAGTTCGACATGATGACGGAGCCCGTCGGCATGGGGACTTCGCGGTCAAGCTCCACTTCATAGACCGTATGAAAGCGGTCTCTGGTGTATTCAACAAGCGGAAGTGTATTGATGTACTCTTTGTCCTTTTCCGTAAGTTCACCGGCATACCGGACGGAGACGGCGGTTGCGTCCGGAGGACACTGACCGTCGGGGTACATGATCTGGATGGAATCGCCCGCCTTTGTGTTGACCCCCTGTTCGCAGACGAGCACGCGCAGTTTTCTGCCATCCCGTTGAGTGACAAGATTGTAGACGCCGGAGATGTTGACGCAGTCGTCGCAGTGATACTTTGCGGCGCATTCAAGAATTTGAGGTCCGACGACCGCGTTTTTGATGACGAACGCGTCATGATTTCCGCTGCGCAGACGCGGCACGGCGCGTTTGGCGATATCCTCTTCCGGCGCCCGCCGGTCGACGCGGCAGTTTTGATATGTGGTCCGCTCGCACCAGAATTCACGGAAAGCCACGCCGCCCGGAGTGCTGTAGACGGTGACGTTTTCCACGCGGCAGTTTACGCAATGACGCAATTCCACGGTGCATTCGTCGTCAAAGAAGTCGCGCACGACCGGCGGGTTTGTATTGAGGCTGAAAACGGCAATGTCGCCGACGGAGCCTCTGCGGTCGAGTCCGCCGGTTATTCTGTAACAGTTGTTTTCAACAAGCTTGACGGAGAGTCCGTCCCGGTAACGCATGGGGTTGACAATTTCATGTGTGTCTCCGCTGTAGACCTGGACAGGCCAGACCGTGAGATCGCGGTTGTCAAGTTCTTCGACCGGATAGCCGTCGAAGATTTTGACAAGCCAGTTTCCGTCCGCATCCGATTCAATGATACGTCCCTGAGTGTACGGGAGCGGATCGTAGTCGAGAACGGCGTTTTTGATTGTTGCGCCGGAGCAGTTTTCCAGCAGGAAGAATCCCCGGCGAGCCAGACCGATCAGATCCGATCCGGAAAAGTCGATTTCAACGTTTTTCAAATCTTTCAGCGGGAAAAATTTGCGGCCGCAGTCCTCCAGGCGGTAAATTCCCTTTGGAATGACGATTTTGTTTTTCCCCGCGGCAAGTTCGCACTCTATGAGTGCAATCGGGTCCATTGTGTTCATAATTTCTCCTTTTTTAAGTTTTTGAAGGGATTGTGTTTTCATTTGCGCGGATTTCAAAATAAACGGTGTTGCCGTCTTTGGCTGTGTCAACGGAGAAAACGGCCGTTTCATCCGCCGCCGTTTCCGGAGAAACGACTCTGCCGGTGCGGACGCCTTCGAGGGTCAGCGGATAGAGCTTCAGCGAAGACGCGCGGGGGTGACGGATGCGGACTTTGAACGCGGAGTTCTTCAGGAGTCCGGGCGGAACGCCGGGGGAGACGATTTTCCGCATTGAGGAATCCTCGAACACCATATCCGAGTTCAGCGCATTTGTCAGACGGATCAGGAGGAGGCGCGAGGCGTCGCGGATCGGCTTCCGTCCGTCGATGGAAACCAGCGACAGATTGCCGTCCGAGTTATGCGAGATCACTTCGAAATCGGGCAGCTTCGCGGTATCGCCTGCGGTCATGCACACTCCCTGAAGACGCGGCGTGGAAACGGACATGAATTTGCGTCCGGAATCCAGATAAAGCTCTTTGGTTTCGTTTTCGTAAACGCGGAGGCCGTCGGAGCGGTTGTCCGCAGTCAGGAAGCCTTTTTTCTTCAGCAGCGCAACGGCGCCGGCAATGTTTCCGGTTGTGCCGAGGGTTTCCGTGAACCAGCCGTCGACATGGCTTCTGCCGCCTCCGAGCGAGGGAAGCAGAATTTCATTTTTCCCTTGGGGGACGATCTGCTGTTTTGAGAAAACGGATTGCTGAGAATACCCGGTGAGCAGAGCGAGCGCGGTTTGTTCCAGGGCGGGCTGTGAGTTCGGATCGTTCGCAAAGACGGAATCGCGGTCGGCGATGATGCGGACTCCGTGTTTTGCCGGGGCGACATCGCCGCGGATGAACATGAAGTAGGTCAGCAGCAGAGAAGCGTCGCTCAGGGGGTCGCGGCAGAGCACGAACGGGGCCATTCTTCCTCCGACCCAGACGCGCGGATGATCGAGCGGCTGGCGTTGCACCGGAGAGCCCCAGGGCGTCAGAACGTCCGCGTCCTGAAATGCCGCGTACGCCCCGAAGGTAAAGGAACGTTCATAGCGGTAACGGTTCCAGAACGGCATATCGTATTCGGAACAGACGACGGGTTTGCGGAAGATGCGGCATCCGGCGAGCTCGCGGGCAAAATAATTGCCGCGTCCGATGGAGCTGTACTGGCGGTTGTATGCGCCTTTTTCGACAAGACTTTTACCGAGCGGATGATCGCAGTAGACGTGCATTCCCACATAGTCGGTCTCACTGCGGACAAAATGATAGAGGAGCGACTTGACAAAATCGTAGTTGCTGAAGAGCCCCTTGTAGCCGATTTCTTTCAGCACGCCCTGATAGAAATGCAGCAGATCCAGCGAGGTCTGATAGATGAATTCGTTGGTGTCCGCATCCTTTTTGAAAATATTGTAGCAGGGGAGTTCATCGAAGGATTTGTACGATGTTCCTTTTTTGCTGTTGAGCGTGGCGATTGTGCCGTAGCGTTTTTTCATGAATTCGCGCCAGGGTCCGATGGCGAGCGCGCGGTTCTGCGGAGTCACCGGACGGTAATGGAAGGCGAATTCCTGTTCGTTGTAGCCGAGGAGCATGGCGAAGACCGGATCGTCCTTCGGCGCAAGCCCGGTGAGGGGATTGACGCGGGTCAGAAGTTTGACGACGCCTTTTTTCCAGTTTTCGCGCGCGGCGGCGGAAAAGTAGAGCGCCGTACGCATATCGGTGTGCGTTTTGTTGCTGAACGGTTTCGGGTTGCCCCAGGAATACTGTTCATACGGGTAGAACCCGTACTGGATTTCCTGCAGATTCATCATGATGTAGATGCCGTTTTTGCGGCAGAGACTGACAAGATAATCAAAGGCGTCCAGCGTATCCCTGTTGAAATCCGCTTCCGCTTTTGCATCCTTCATCAGAGCTTTGTTGATGTGGATGCGGATCATGTTGAATCCGTGAGTGACGAGGTCGCCGACGTAGACGTCGATCTGTTCGCGGTTCGCAAGGCGTTTCGGATATCCGAGATTGATTTCATCGGGCGAACAGAAGAAGCGCAGCGGTTTGTCCGGCTCCCTGGCAAGAACAAGATGTCCGTCCGCATTGACTTTCAGCCAGTCGTCCGCTCCGATCGGACGGCGGGGCGTGAAGGAGGAAACATCGAGCGGAGAGCCGGGTTTGCGCCAGTGATAATTGACGGTCCGGAGAGGCGTTTGCCACTCCTTGCCGGCGCGGATCGCAAAGGTTTTCTTCCGGGGAAGCGGGCGGTCTTCGGCTGAAAGGGTCGCCCCGAGAACAAGCCACACGGGGTTGCCGCCGACGCTTTCAAAACGGACCGATTCGATTTCCCCCAGCGAGTCTTTGAGAAGAAAACGGGAGAGATGAATCCCCTTTGAATTGTCTCCGCTTTCCACTTCGATTGCGCAGACTGCGTTGTCGTAATGCGCCGGATTGAACCAGTCGCCGCCATCGCGTCCGGTTTCAAGGGTAAAAGTCTGCGAACCGTTTTTGCCGTTCACGACGATTTTGCCGAACGTTTCGCGTTTCTTTCCCGCCCAGCAGAGGGCGTGGGCGACGAAGAGCGTTTTTGCTTTTGCCGTTTTCGCCGGTTTCACCGTTCCGGATTCCATGCCGGAGGGCAGATTTTTTGATTTGAGCGCAAGGACGGTTTTCCCGCGTGTGCCGATGTTCATCGGAATTCCGCCGGGTGCGCGCTTGTTCAGTTCCGCGACAAAGATGCGTCCGTCGTTTTTCGGTCCCTGATCGGACCAGCCCCCTTTGCCGTCTCCGGCGGTCCGGTCGCGCAGATCCGCGTTGGCGATGGAATTGAGTTCGAGCGGAATCCAGCCGGAGGAGATTTTCAGATTGCGGATTTCAATTTCTCCCGCCGCGTCCTGCAGACCGAAAACGAGTTCCGCCTGTTTGAGATCCGTCGGGAAAACAACGGTTTTTCCGAATTTTTCCCAGTTGAACGTTCCGGAGGGGATGATGATGCCGGGCCAGTCCTGTTTCTGTCCGTTCGAAAGGACAAACATCAGCTTTGCGCCTGCGCTCTTTTTCCCGCTGACCGGTCGGATGCCGTCTGCGCGGATTTCCGCCTCAAGACGGATGATTTGTCCTGCGTATTCGTCCGCATGGAGCGGGAGCCGCGCAAACGTCCAGCGATTGGTTTCCGGTGCGGTGCTGCGGATGAGGAAGGATTTTTCTTTTGTCTCCGCTCCGGCGGGTATCTTCCACTCCGAATCACGGGCGGGAAGACGGACCGGCGCCGCCTGGAGTGCGCAGAAAAGCGTGAGTGCTGCGAGTGTTAAAACATTTTTCATGCTGAATCCTTGTCAGTTTAGAGTTTCAATCAGATAGGTTCCCGGTTCAAGAGAGAGGGCGTCGCCGTTCGCGGCGACTGCCGCTCCGCTTGCCGCGTCCGTGCAGCGGAATTTCAGGAACATGGGAAAACGGACATTCACCTTGCGTTCGATCAGCTGGGAGACGGGGAGTTCTTTCAGGCAGTTCACATAGCGGTTCGCCATGGAAGTGAAGGCGCGTCCGCGCGCGGGTTCCATGAGATAACGCTGAGCTGGGAAAAGAGTGAAACGCCACTTGCCGTCCGCAAGTTTTTCGAGCTGATGAAACCCGTTGCCGTCGCAGGAAACCAGCGGAGAATTGCCGGTCCCGCAGACGAGTTTCAGCGAATCCGGATTGACCGGCGCTTCGTCCGCGGCGGAGACGTGGCAGTAGTTCTCCGCCGTGTTCCAGAGCACACAGTCGCCTTCACGCCGGATGAGAAAGTCTTCTCCGCTCCACTCGCCCGGTTTCCGTTCGAATTTCCGGTTCTGAATTGCGCGGAAGAGGCGTCCGGAGGCGGCGAAGGCCGCCGCTTTGTCCGGCGTGTGCGCAATATTCAGGTAATGCACGAGCCAGCCCGGGTTCCATGCGGCGACGTCGTACGGAGTGTAGGTGAAGTATGCCGCCAACTGAACGCCGTTGTGTGCATAGAGCGCCGCGAGCAGGGCGAGCGGATAGCCGTTCTGCGTGCAGCTGGCGTCGAATTCGTATGCGATGAGCGGATGTTTATGTTCCAGATGTTCGATTTGGTCGAGCTTGTAATCGGCAAGAGCGACGTGGTCGGCGTCGTCGGTGTTGACGCTGTCGAATCCGTGGGCGTTGAGGTAGGTCCCGAGGCTCTGGGCGTCGATGCAGGGGAGATTTTCGAGGAGCTCTTTCAAATCCTCCGGGGGAATGCCGCTGTAGGAATAGAACTGGCTGTTGAGAACGGACCCCTTGAAGTAGTCGTTGGAGAGTTTCCAGAATTTCCGGAGATAGTCGCCGATGAGCTTTTTGCGGAATTCGGAAAACGCTTTTTCTTCATCCTGTTCCGGAATGGTTTTGCGGAATTCTGCGAATCTGTGCTGAAACTCCCTGCGCATCGGTCCGCGCGAATAGATTCCCTGAATCATATTGCGGGGGGTGAGCTCCGGATCGGGCTGAAGCAGACGCGAATCGGGGAACTGCATTTCGTTCATAAGTTCCCAGACCACGAGGTTTTTGAATTCGCAAAGACGCTTTCCGTTGAATGCGTTGCGATGTTCGAAAAGAGTCTTGAAGTAGCGTTCCTGACATGCGATTGCATCCGGATGCCAGATCAGCGAGTCTATCGAATAGAAGTTTGTGAAGCCGAATGCGCTTTGGGATCCGATGTTCCAATAGGCGTAAAGACGGTTCTGTTCGATCTGGTTCATGACCGTATTCCAGTAGGTCATAGCGGAAAGCATGAGATAGATTCCGCGTTTTTCACACTGGTCGAGCAGATAGTCGAAGACCCGCAGGTTTTCATTTTCCACGAGGTTTCCGGCGGGATCGGAAATTTCGCGTTCGAACATGTGCATCCGGATGAAGTCGGCGCCGAGCAGCTGGAGATCGTCCAGATCGCGGTCGATTGCGCGGCAGTGATCTTTGCCGAGTTCGGCGAGGTTGCAGAAATTGTGGTTGAAGGGCGCATAGTAGTTCACGCCCCAGAGGGTGACGTAACGGTTTTCGGCGTCAAAGATTTTTCCGTCTTTGACGTGGAACGGCGTTTTGTAAGAGATTTTGTCCATAAGTTTTCCTTTGGCTTAGAATACCATCTGAGTTCCGTTTACGACAACATGCTGAATGATTCCTCCGTGAATGGTGCGGAATGCGCCGAGTCCCGGCGTTGCGCAGTGTCCGTCCGCAAAGGAAGCGCTTCCTGTGCCGACATGATGCAGACTCGGGGAGATCGTCTTGATGGAAGAACGCGGGTACAGTATCCTGCTTGGCGCGCGCAGCGGAATATAGGTTTCGGAGACGTTTTCGTTGTCCAGCAGGAACATGTATTCGCTGGGGCTTTTCATCGCGGAGATGCGGATATACTGATAAGTGGTTCCGCTTTCCGTTCCGTAGGTGATGAAGCTGGAGCCGAACTTGCCGATGTATTGCGGGAAAGAGCTGTTGTACTGCGGGTCGATCAGAGTGAAGATTCCGTATGCAATGGACGGTCTGTAGGTATCCGGATTAGTCGGATGCCGTTCATAGCGTGCCGTCTGCTCCGGACAGATCATCAGCTTGAGACAGGCGTCGAGCTGCTGCGGTTTTACGCCGAGATAACCGCCCATCATAAGCACGGTCGGCCAGTAGCGGCTTGTAACTGAAGTCATGCTGTCTTCGCGGCGGTCGTCATTGATGAGGACATATCCGTCGTTGTCGTCCATGTACCCGATCTGGGCCTTTGTAATCTGCGAGAGATTCGCCGTGCATGAGATCCGCCGCGCCGCCGCCCGGGCTTTGTTCAGCGACGGCAGAAGCATGCCGGCGAGGATGGCGATGACCGCAATCGTTACAAGGAGTTCTATAAGCGTGAATCTGCTGGATTTCCGCTTCCGTCCCGCACTCCTGCCGTATGTTTTCATTTTCCTGATGACAGATTTCGTTTTCATTATGACGTTTGCCTTTCTTTTTTCTTATTCTTTTTTGAAATATGGAACGGAGGAGACGCTCCATGTTTCGTGTTTCATGTTTTCATTTGGCCGTTCTGGCCAGTTTGCGTGAGACGCCGCCGTCCGCGATCAGGGTCTGCCCGGTGATGAACGAGGAGCGTTCGCTTGCGAGAAACAGAGCGAGTTCGCCGATGTCGCGCGGTTCGCCGATGCGCCCGAGCGGGATGCCGGCGGCGATTTCCTCCCGGTTGTATCCCGGAGAGTTCGACATGCGCGGGACTTCAATGTACCCCGGCGCAATCGTGTTCAGCCGGATCCGGTCTTTGCCGCACTCCAGAGCCAGCTCGCCGGTCATGGAATGGATAGCGCCCTTGCTCATCGCGTAGAGCGTTCGCCCCGGAACCGTGGTGTCCATCTGAACCGAACCGAGGTTGATGATGCTGCCCCCGGAGGCGTTGTTCCGCATCCGTTTGATTTCGTTCAGACAGCAGAACAGGGTGCCGCGGATGTTCATGTCCGTGAGCTTTTCATAGGATTCGAATGTCACCTCGTCGAGCGGCATGAATCCGGGATCCCATCCGGCGTTGTTGATGGCGGCGTCGAGCCCGCCGAGCACGCGGTCGACTTCCGCGAACAGCGCATCGATACCCTCTTCCGTCCCGAGGTCGGCACGGAAGATGCGGACGTTTCCTCCGCGGTCCGTGAGACGTTTCCGCAGCGCTTCGCCCTCTTCGGGAGAGGTTCGGTAATGGAGCAGAAGTTCCGCCCCGTTTTCCGCGAACACCTCCGCGATGCCGACGCCGATTCCCTTTGCGGAACCGGTGATCAGCACGCGTTTGCCTTCGAGTTCTTTCATTTTGCATTCTCCAGGTGAATGTTTCGGGTGAATTCATTTGCCGCGATTTCCAGAGGCTTGCGCAACTGAAGATTGCAGGCTTCGAGATTCTGAATCATGGAGTCTTCATTCCAGCCGAAGACGTTGACTTTGCAGGTGTTGTTTTCCACGCGGATGTTCCGGAAGAGAACTCCGTCGACGTTTCCGCAGACTGGATCGCTCTTGTAGGACGAGGGTTCTCCAAGCAGACGGTAATCAATGAGGTTTTGCCATGCTTTCCCTTCGATATCGATATTTTCATACAGGACATTGTGGACGAGTTCATGGTCGGCGACATGAAGGGAGAAGGCTGAACGGCCGCCGAGAATCAGGGAGCTGTCGCGGAATGTGACGTTTTCCAGCAGGTCCGCCTGTGAAGTGTAGCCGATCTCAAATCCGTTTGCGCAGTCGTTCCACAGCACGCAGTCGCGGAACATGAGATTGCGGGAAATCATGCCGGCAGCGCGACGGGTTTTGATCGCGACGCAGTCGTCCATGGACTTGATGAAGCAATGCTCTGCAAGGAAGTCGTTGACGGAACGCGGCTGGAGCCCGTCGTCGTTGATGACCCATGCGAGAATTTTGAAATTGCGTATTGTCATGTGTGCGGTTCCCGCGACGACGACCGCCCAGAATTCCGGATCATAGAGCACGGGACCGTCAATCAGAATATCGGTTCCCAGCCAGAAGAAACAGGTTCCCTCTTCGCCGCGGCTCTGCCAGTTTTCCCCGGTTTTGCGTTCCTGAAATGAAGCGTCGATGACTCCATGCCCGGTGACCGCCGTGTGTTCACATTCTTCCGCGACGATTCCGCAGCGGAGCACCGCGCCGCGGGAAAGATGATATGTCCGGTTGGATTGCAGATGCAGTTTTCCTCCTTCAAACTCATGGAGTCCCGGCGCGAAATCAAAGCACTCTTCGGATACGCCTTCGAGCTCTTTGCGGGAATGAAATCCGGGTTCCAGAACACGGATGCTGTTTCCTGAAAGCGCCTTTTCCATCGCGTCGGCGAAAATATAGACCGTCGCACGGGGAAGGTCGGGTGAATCGTAATTGATTTCAAGACAGCCGTAGCGCGGCGTTTTGAGCGTCAGTTCCACGCTGTTCCCCTGAATTGCGACGGGGACGAATTCGCGCATGGAGGGCCGGAAGCGCGCATCCTTGACGGGGAAGCGGAAGTCCAGGCGCAGATCCGTTTCGCAGGCCGCATCAAAACCGAGCCAGCCCTCGCAGCCGCCGTTTTCATGCGGGAAGGAGCTGTTGGAATCGGTGAAAACGGTTGCGACCGGATGAAAAAAGTTTTTATGATGTTCGCGGATCCGGGCTGTGAATTCCGCTTTGGGGAGAGGAAGAACGGCGTTGAAGCGCAGTTTTGCGGGATCGGGGGTGAAATCAAGTCGTTCCACGAGGGATACGCCCGGCTGGTGCAGTTCTTCACACTGGCGGATCATGAGAATGGGACGGTGCAGATCATGCTTGAGATACGGATAGACGAAGAGCGCCCAGCCGCAGGTTTCTATTTCGCTCATTCCTTTTGTATCGCGCGGATAGAGTTCCCAGATTGCGATATGCGGCATTTCCGCGAATGTTTTTCCGTTGACCGTGTTTTTGCGGCGGACCAGTTCGAGCGTGTAGGTTTCAAACTTTGCCGTGCAGCGAATCCGCAGGTCGGGGAGGTAGCTCCAGTCGGTGATGCCGCTTTTCAGTTCCCAGCGCAAGTGCGGGTCGATCCCGACGGTGAAGCCGCGCATTTCTGTTTCCGCGAAGAAGAGATCGAGGAGATGCAGTCCTTCCGCTTTGACAAGATGTCCGTCGGAATCCGCAATCCGGTCTTCATCAAGCCTCAGTTCAATGTGATTGAACCCATCCTTTTCGAACTTCTCAAGATCCGTGCGGAGGGTTTCCTCCGAATCCGGAAGAATATAGTCCGCCGGGATGAGGTGGAGTGGGGTGTAATCACCGCCGCACAGCAGCCCGTTTACCACCCGGAACGGCGTCGAGTGCATTTTCATTTCACAAACTCCGTTTCGATCATCCGGTAAAGTTCATCGAACAGACGGTCGGCGACGGGATCGGCGACGTAGCCCGGATGACGGCAGTACGCGGAAGTGATGAAGCCGCGGCGACGCAGAATCTCTTTTTCATAATGGATGATCATTTCCACGTTCTGGCGGATATGGTTGAGCAGGGCGTTGAGCTTGTCGTGGACGCGCTGGGCTTTGGCGTCGTCGCCTGCGAGAAGCGCGTCCCAGATTTTGCGGTAGACGTCCGGCATGGAGGGTCCCGGCATGACGCCGTATGCGCCCCGGCGGAAGCCCTCGATCATCTGGAACCCGGCATTTCCGACGAAGATTTTGCGGTCGGCGGGCAGCAGTTTCGAGAGTGCCGCAATGTAGGCTCCCGGCGGTTTGCACTCAATCTTGAAATACGCAAGATTCTGATGTTTCGCGGCGAGTCCGGCAAGAATTTCGGGAGCGATCGCAACCCCGGTCTGTTCCGGCGCGTACTGGAACATAACCGGAATTTTCACGCTCGAACAGACTGCGTCGATGTGCGCGAACAGCGCCGCTCCGCCGGGCTTGAGGAAGAACGGCGGGAGAACCATCATGCAGTCCGCGCCGGAGGCTTCGATGCGTTTCGCCCACTTCACCGCGACTTCGGTTGAATGACGCGTGTTGGAGACGATTGCGGGAACTCCGTTCGCGTGACAGACCCGGACCGTGCTTTCGATGAGGCCGCACTCCTCTTCGTAATCCATTTTGTAGTATTCGCCCGCAATACCGAAGAGGGTGAGCGCCTGTGCGCCGCACTTGATGAGTTCGGAACAGCAGGATTCGTATTCCTGACAGTCAACTTCGCCGTTTGCGTTGTAGACGGCGGGGGCAATGGGACAGATGCCTTTGATTTCCATGATTCAGTTTCCTTTTGTTACGGTGATGTTTTCCGAGAAACGGGAATCCCAAAACAGAATTTTGTCTGTTGTGAACTGTTTCGGAGAACCGACCCGGAAATTGATGTTTTCAAAATGGACATTTTCGACTTTGTGCTTTTCATCGAATCCCTGCACGAAGCCCGGTGAGGGGAGATGTTCGCTGAAGAAGTTTTTCACGGAGATGTTGCGGATGTGACCGCGTTCCTTGTCCGTAGTGTAGTATCCCGGCTGGATGAAGAACGCGAAATCGTGTCCGGGCGTGCAGCCTTCGACATAGATGTTTTCGTATGAGACTCCGTCCACGGTTGAGTGGTCGATGATGCGGATGCCGAGGGAATAGTTGTTGCTTCTGATGATGCGGATATCTTCAAAGCGGACGTCATGGAGGAGGTCGCCCTGCGAGGTGTGTCCGATCTGCAGCGCGCCGCCTGCGCGGTCGTTCCAGAGTACGAGATCGCGGAAAAGCAGATTTCCCGAAATCATGTCGAAGGAACGGCGGGTTTTGATCGCCACACAGTCGTCATTGCATTTCATGAAAGCGTGTTCCACAAGCAGATTTTGGCAGGAGCGGGGCTGAATGCCGTCGTTGTTCTGAATCCAGGAAATGCACTTGTAGTTCCGGACGGTGCAGTTCTGCACGCCGCTGATGACGAAGTTCCAGAATTGCGGATTGTAGAGGAGCGGGCCGTCATAAAGCAGATTCTGTCCTTTGTGAAAACAGATGCATCCTTCATATCCGGCGTCGCCGATCCATTTTTCGCCCATGCGTGCGCCTTTGTTTTCTCCGGCGTCGCGCGGATTGCGTGAACCGTCGATGATGCCCTGTCCGAGAATTTTGACATTCTCATTTTCTTCGGTTCGGATGCCTGCCCGGAGGACAGCTCCGCGGGGAAGCCAGACGATTTTTCCGGATTCCGGACGAAACAAGCGACCGGCAATGTCATGAAGCCCGGGACGGAAGGCCAGAACATCGGCGGTTCCGCAACACAGATCGTCTTTCGCATGAACGCCGGGTTCCATCCACTTTGCATTCGAGAGATCCGGTTCCGGCATGATGGTGTCGGCAAGAATATAAACGGTATAGGCGGGGGCGTTTTCTGCCTCATAATTGATTTCCAGCACACCGTAACGGGGGGATGGCAGAGTCAGTTCTGCGGAATTTTCATGAATTGCAACAGCAGCTTTTTCTTCGAGCGACGGACGGAATTTTGCGGTAAGAACGCGGCTCGGAAAGGTCAAATGCACGACGCATGGATTGTTCGTTGCAAAGGAGAGAAACGCTTCGGCTCCGCCGTTTTTATGCGGTTCAAGTGATATTGAAGTCGTGCGGCCCGTGGCTGCGTAATGCCAGCGTTTTTCCGTCGCGGTGCGGATGTGGGCTGCGATCGGCGATGCGGGAATTCCGGGGAGGTCTATTTCACATTGAACTGACGGATTTTTGCTCTGCTCCGCAAAGTATTCGGCGGTTATGATTTTACCTCCTCCCTCTTCAAACATGCGGATCCGTTCCGGTGAGACGGCGTTGTGGTTCATGTCGCAGACGCGCGGAATTTCTCCGGAAAAACTGTGTTCAATGTAAACCTGGTGCAGCACGCGTGTCACATAGAGATTGAACTGTTCGTCGCTGAAATGATCCTGAGGGAAAAGCGTTTCAATGCAGACAGTATTTCCGTATTCCGGAAGAGTCTTTCCGCTGAACGTGTTTTCATGATTGAACAGCTCGCTCAGATACAGTTGCTGGCGGGTTATCTCCTCCGGCGTGTAGTTTTTCCCCTGTGTAATGGGGACGAGCCAGAGGAACATGCCGCGACGGTATATCTGTTCAACCGCATAATCGTAAAGGCGGATGATCTGCCGGAAGTTTTCCGTTCCGGAGAGGGATTCATCGCAATATTTCAGGCGGATGAGGTTGCAGCCCTCCTGCTGGAAGCGGTTTAGATCGGCGTCGGTTCGGGAGTCGGAGACCGGAGTGAAATCGCGTCCGTTCAAAGCCAGGGGAAGGCGGAAGCGGTCGCAGAGCTGCCCGTCAAGTACTCGAAATGGAGAAGGGAAGTTCATTATATTTTCCTTTCATCAAAGGTAGGGGAAGTCGCAGCCTTTGTCGGCCTGCATGACGTTGTCGATGTAGTGACGCACAAATCCGCGCTCGAATTTCTCTTTCGGTTCAAATTTAGCTTCTTTCAGACGCGCTTCGATCTGCTCCGGCGTGAGTTCGACGTTGAGAATGCCGCGGTCGACGTCCAGTTCGATGATGTCGCCGTTCCGCACTGCGCCGAGGGGACCGCCGTCGCACGCTTCCGGGCAGACGTGGAGGACGACGGTTCCGAATGCGCCGCCGCTCATGCGTGAGTCGGTGATTCGGACATAGTCGTTGATTCCGCGCTTGTGCATTTTCGGGGGAATCGGCATGTAGTTTCCGAATTCGGGCATTCCGGGCGCGCCTTTCGGACCGTATCCGCGCAGAACGACAGCTTTGTTTTCGTCCATGTCGGACTCCGGATCGAGCAGATATTTTTCCGCGTCGGCGAGGGTGTCGAAGACGCGCGCCTCTCCGCGGAACTTCATGATGGAGGCCGCGGAGCGTTTGATTACCGCGCCGCGCGGCGCAAGATTGCCGTGAAGAACGGCAATCCCGCCTTCCGGTTTCAGCGGTTTGTCAAACGGGGCTATCACTTCCGGAAGATATGGAGACTGCACGTTTTTAAGATTTTCTTTCAAGGTCTTGCCGGTAACAGTCAGCACATCTGTGTGGAGCAGCGGTTCGAGTTCCTTCATGAGAGCCGGAACGCCGCCCGCCTGATGGAATTCGATTCCGACCGTTCCCTTGCCGGAGGGCTTGACGTCGACGAGGACGCGGGTGCGTTCGCTGATTTTCTGGAATTCATCGAGTTTGAGTTCGATTCCCGCTCGCCGTGCAATTGCGGTGAGGTGAATGATGAGATTGGTGGAACCTCCGGAACTCATAAGAACGGTAATGCAGTTCTCGATCGCCTCTTTGGTGACGATGTCGGTCGGTTTGATGTCGCGGCGGATCAGCTCCATGATCTGCCGTCCGGTTTCTTCCGCATAACGCATTTTTTCTGCGGAGACGGCGAGGGCGGAAGCGCTTCCGGGGAGGGAGAGGCCGAGCGATTCGGTGGCGCACTGCATGCTGTTTGCGGTTCCCATGATCGGACATGCTCCGACGCTTCCATAGAGACAGCCTTCCGCCTGTTTGAGGTCATCTTCGCCAAGCTCTCCGGCAAGATAACGGGTCCAGAGCTTGAAACTGTCGGTTCCGCAGGCGAGCGATTCTCCTTTGTAGTTTCCGGGGAGCATGGGACCGCCGGGGAGGAAGATCATCGGTTTGTCGGCGGAGACAGCCGCCATGAGCTGCGCGGGAACGTTTTTGTCGCACGAACCGAGAAGAATTACGCCGTCGAACGGGTGGCGCGCGATCAGCTCTTCGGTGGTGATGGAGAGAAGATTGCGGTAGATCAGGCTTGAAATGTCGAAAAAGACTTCGCAGATCGACATGGTGTTGACTTCAAGCGGGAAGCCGCCCGCCGCCCAGACTCCGCGCTTGACGGCGTCGGCGAGCTGACGGAAGTTGTAGTGTCCCGGGTTGGTTTCCGCCCAGGTGTTGACGATTCCGACGATGGGTTTTTCGAGGTCGGCATCCGTATAGCCCATGGATTTGATGAGGGCGCGGCGGAGCAGACACTGGCGTGTACCCGGCTTGAGCCAGGTTTTCGAACTGGAGTTCTGCATGTTCTGATCCTTATTTTAAGGTGTTGTCTGAATGAGTTTCGAGGTGAGCTTGCGCACGGTGAAGCCGAATTCCGGGTTTTCAATCTGCCGGATCAGAAGCGCGGCGGCTTCGTTTCCGAGTTCTCCCATCGGCGGTTCAACGGTCAGGAGCGGATGCGGCAGAAACGCGGTCAGAAGCGAGTGGTCGAACCCTGAAATGCGCAGATGCGGAATATCAATTTCGCGCGTCTGAAATGCGCGGATCAGCACGCCGGCGCAGAAGTCGTTGAGACAGCACACCGCATCGGGAGCTTTCTCCGGCGTGCGGAAAAGATCATAAAATTCCTCTGTTTCCTTTTCTGTATTCTGATTGGAGATATACCACTCCGGATGCGGGATGAGACGGCATTTTTTAAGTCCTTCGAGGAATCCGAGAGTACGTTCTTTTGCGGCGAGCGGGTTGACGGCTCCGGCTCCGAAAAGAGCAAATCTGCGGCATCCGGCTTTGTAGAAATCGCGGACGATGCCTGTCATGCTCCCCGCGTTTTCGAATGTGAGCAGATTCCCTTTGACGCCGTCGGGCATGCGGATGAGGAAGAGCACCGGAATTCCGCACTCTTCCAGGTGGCGATAGGCGTTGAGGTACGCAATTCCGGGGTCTGCGTAAAGAACGATCCCGGCTGGTTTCCGTGCGATGGCGGTGGCTATGATGCGCTCCTGTCCGGCGGCGTCGCCCGTGAGCGGGATGATGGAGGGAAGATAGTTTGCCGCGCTTGCCGCAAGACTGAATGTTTTGAGGCTGTCGGCGAAAAAGACAATGTCGTGGCAGAGGAAGACGAGTTCTTTTGCGATGACTTTCGAGCTTCCCGCGACGACGCTTCCGATGCCGTTCTGTTTGACGATGATCCCGCGCACTGCGAGTTCGGCGAGCGCTCTGCGCAGGGTCGGTTTGCTGACGCCGAATTGTTCCGCGAGTTCCTGTTCCGATGGCAGTTTAGCTCCTTCGGGCAGGAATCCGAGCTGTTTTTCGAGTTTCCCGAGCAGAGCCTTGTAAATATTTCCGCGAGCCATGATCCGCTCCTTGTTTTTTGAAATAGTATAACCGCTCTTTTCCGAAATTACAAGTTTAAAAATGCAGAAAATTAAAAATTATTTTAATGGTGTGCACAATCTCTATTCCTGTTCTGCGCAGCTAAAGGGTGGATGGTATTGAAATTTTTGACGGCAGTTTCTTCCGGAGTGCACCGTATTTTAAACGAACACAAACTGCACGAGCACCATGTACAGCACGGTGCCGACGATGATGGAAAGCAGCGGATTGCGGAATTTCAGATGCAGCAGCACAACCGCAGCAGACGCCAGAAGCTCCGGAAGCGCAAACGGGGCTTGAAGCGGATTCACCGATTTGAAGCAATAAACCACCAGCATCGCAATCGCCCCGGGCGAGACGACACGACCAAGATAAAGCACAATCTCCGGAGGCTTGCGGCCGCCGAACAGAATGAACGGAACCGCACGCAGAAGAATCGTCACGGCGGACATCACCATCACCGCCCAGAAAAGATACCACGCGCCGCTCATGCTGCAGCCTCCTTTTCATCCAGACGCCTGCGGAGAAGCAGGAAGCCTGTCAGCATCAGAATCATTGCGGGAATCAGCATGTTGTCCGCACCGAAAATGATGCGGCAGAGAAGCGTTGCTCCGCCGCCGATCAGAGAGGGAATGCGGTTGCGCTTGTCCAGGCACTGATCCGTCAGAATTACAAGGAAGAGCGCCGTCATGGCAAAGTCGATTCCCTTTTTGTTGAATGTCATCCAGTGTCCCGCGATGCTGCCGACCAGACAGCCTGTGATCCAGTAGCAGTGGTCGAGCATGGCGATTGCAAGACAGTATGCGGTTGAATCTTCGCCTTCCGGAACCTTGTTTTCAACCTGGAGCGCATAGGTTTCATCCGTCAGCGCGGTAATCATGTAGAGCTTTTTCCAGCCTTTGCCTTCAAAACGTTCGATCAGCGCGAAGCCGTACATGGCGTAGCGGATGTTGATGAAGATGGTCAGCAGGGCGACTTTGAGCAGGGGAAGTCCCGCGTTCAGAATGTCGACTGCGGCGAACTGCATGCTTCCGGAGTAGATGGTTACGCTCATCAGCAGACTCCAGAACGCGCCGAGTCCGGCTTGGGCGTCGAGCAGAATGCCGAATGCACAGCCCATCGCGAGGTATCCCGCGAGGACAGGCAGGGAGGCAATGAATGCGGCTTTGAATACTTTTTTCGTCATGGAAAATGGTCAGTTTGCTCTTCCGCCGTTGATCGGAATGTAGACCGACGGAGTGTAGTGGCTTGCCGAAGTCAGATGCGGATCGACCTGATCATCGAAGAATATGTGCGGTTTCAGAATCGCGAGAATGCGCCCCTTGTCCATTCCGCCGAGGAAGAAGGTCTGGTCAACCTTGATGTTCCATGCGCGGAGCGTGGTGACGACGCGTTCCTGCGCGGGCGCGGAGCGGGCTGTGACGATTGCGGTTTTGAGGTGGCGTTTGTAGCCAGGCTCGTTCTGTTCCCGTTCGTCTTCCAGATCGCGGAGCTTGGCGAGCTTTGCGAAGAGGTCGGCGAGGGGACCGGGGGAATGCGGAATTGCGGCGCGCGCTTTTTCGGTTTCGTAAAAACGGTCGATTCCGGCGTTCTTGTAGACATATTCCGCGCTGTCGTCGGCAATGACTCCGTCAAAGTCGAAGGAGATGCGGAGTTCCTCGTCGTCCTCATCGTCCTCCGCCGTGCTGGCGAGAACCTGTCCGGCGGCGTATCCCTCGATATTCGCCTGTTTGACGTCCGTGGCGTTTGCGGAGAGAAACAGGGAAACATTGTACGCGGGAATGTATTTGAACGGGGAGTCGCCGGTTGTGAACGCGGCGCGCGTAATATTGAGATTGTAATGCTGAATGGAGTTGAAGACCCGTTGTCCGGTGTCGGGGTCGTTGTGGCTGAGCAGGACGACTTCGACCGGCTGGCTGTCGGGATAGTACTTGTTCATGGCGAGCAGGCGTTTGATGAACGGGAACGCCACGCCTTTCCGGAAGATATCGTGCTGGTGTTCCAGCTGGTAGGCTCGGTATGCGGCAAGACCTTTTTCGCGGAACACGGCGTCCGCCTCGTCGAGTTCAAAGAGCGCGCTGGAGGCGACTCCGATCACCAGTTTGTCTTCTATTCTGAATGCCATATCTGAATCCTTCTGAAAATCCTGATACTATATCATAGGAATGCGGAAAAACAAGAAAAATTCTTCTTTTTCAGAAAATTTTTGCGGGAAAACTTTAAAAAATAAAAAAAGGCGGTATATTATACGGCAATATAACAAAAAGGCGGTACAAGAGATGACCTGCGGAAAAATTTGGGTTCTTGCGAAAAAAGTCTCTGTTATCAGCCCGGTCGCGCTGTATTGATCTCGACTGCGGCCGGGCGGAATGCGCAGAATGCGCCTGACGAGATTGGAGAGAGAAATTTTTCGGAAGATTTAAGGGAACAGTATGAAGGCATTTGACAAAACATTGCGGCAGCTTGAGCTCCGGACGCTTATTCGCCCGGTCGCACTGTTCTGATCTCGACCGCGGCCGGGCAAATCGTGTGCGGAATGCACCATACGGGATTCCTCTTCAACCCAAAACAAAACTTTTTTGAAAGATAAAAATTATGACAGCTTCTCAGGACAATACCCCGATCAAGGGTGCTCAAATCGCAATCAAGACACTGGAAAAACTCGGCGTCGATCTCATTTTCGCCTATCCGGGCGGTCAGGCTATTGAATTCCACCAGGCTTTGAAGGATTCCTCCATTCGCGTGATTCTGCCCCGTCATGAGCAGGGCGGCGCATTCGGCGCGGACGGCTATGCACGCGTCAGCGGCAAGACCGGAGTCTGCATGGCAACCAGCGGTCCGGGAGCGACGAACCTCCTCACCGGCATTGCCGACGCATATATGGATTCCATTCCGATGGTCATCATCACCGGTCAGGTCGGAACCCAGTACATCGGCAAAAACGCCTTCCAGGAGACCGACATCATCGGCATGACCCGCCCGATTGTGAAACACAGCTATCTCGTTCTCAAGCCTGAGGACATCGTCCCCTCGATTGTGAATGCGTTCTACCTTGCGAACTCCGGTCGTCCCGGTCCGGTTCTCATTGATATTCCGAAAGATGTTCAGCAGGCGAAACTGCCGTTCGTCTTCGACCCGAAGCCGACGGTGAAGGCATACTCCGTTCCGGGCGCTCCGAAGCCGGAGGAGATCGAAGCCATCCGTGCGGCAATCGCGAAATCCGAGCGTCCGTGCATCTATGCGGGCGGCGGAATCATCGCTGCCGGCGCGGCGAAGGAACTCACCGAATTCGCGGAAAAATATGACATTCCCGTTGTCACCACTCTGATGGGCGTCGGTGCAATCCCCGAGGATCATCCGCTCTCCCTCAAATGGCTCGGAATGCACGGAACCTTCTATGCAAACTACGCGGCAAACGAAAGCGATTTGCTGCTGGCGTTCGGCGCCCGCTTCGACGACCGCGTCACCGGTCCCGTCGCTTCGTTCGCGAAAGACGCGAAAATCGTTCACGTCGATATTGACATCTCCGAAATCAACAAAAACGTCCGCGCGGATATCGGCGTTGTCGCCAACATCCGCGACGTTCTGGTTGAGCTCAACAAGGAGCCCGTGAAAAAGGAGCGTCCGGCGTGGAAGACGGCGATCCGCATGTGGAAGAAACAGCATCCGCTTTCCTACAGGAAGGAGGAGGGATTCCTCAAGCCGCAGAGCGTCGTGGAGGAAATCTGCCGCCAGACCAACGGCGAAGCGGTGATTGTCCCGGGCGTCGGTCAGCATCAGATGTGGGCGGCGCAGTTCTATACATTCAAATATCCGCGTCAGCTCCTCACTTCCGGCGGTCTCGGTTCGATGGGATTCGGGCTTCCCGCCGCGATGGGTGCAAAGCTCGCCGCTCCCGATAAAACCGTTATCAACATCGACGGCGACGGTTCGTTCCAGATGAACATTCAGGAGCTCGGAACCCTCTTTGCGGAGGAGATCCCGGTCAAGATGGTTGTGTTGAACAACCAGCACCTCGGCATGGTCGCCCAGTGGGAAGACCGCTTCTACGGAAGCAGACGCGGCAACACGGATCTCACGATCAAGAACAACCGTCCGTATCCCGATTTCGTGACCATTGCGAAGGGCTACGAGATCCCCGGACGCGAAGTCTGGTCCGAAGAGGAACTCCCTGACGCCATCCGCGAGATGCTCGAGGCGAAGGAGCCGTTCATTCTCGACTGCCACACCTTCTATCATGACCATGTGCTGCCGATGATTCCTCCGGGCAAGACCTACAAGGACATTCTGACCGAATGAGCACGCCTGTTCTCGATATGATCCGGGCGCGGATGGACGATATCCGCGCCAAAGGGCGTCTGCGCACACTCCGCGCGGTGAACCGCATTTCTCCGCGCGAGTGCGAAATCGACGGAAAGCGTCTGATTGACTTCTCTTCCAATGACTACATGGGGCTTTCCATGCGCCCCGAGCTTATGGCGGGAGCGATTGAGTGGACCCGCCGCTTCGGCACCGGATCGGGTGCATCGCGTCTGATTTCCGGAACCAGCGGAGCCGCTCTGGAACTCGAAGCGAAGATCGCGGACTGGAAAGGTTTTGAGAGCGCGCTGATTCTGAGCTCCGGCTATTCGGCTAATCTCGGAGTCATTTCCGCGCTTGCGAACAAGAACACCGCCATTTTCGCAGACAAGCTCAATCATGCGAGCATCAATACCGGCTGTCTGCTTTCTCAGGCGGAATTCAAGCGTTACCGTCATTCCGACATGAATCATCTGCGCCGCCTGATTGCGAACACGCCGAATGAAATGAAACTTCTCGCTTCGGATACCGTGTTCAGCATGGACGGCGATGTTGCTCCGCTTGAGGAACTGCACAAGATCGCGCGGGAAGCAAACGCCATGATATTCCTTGACGACGCCCACGGAACCGGAGTCACCGGGCGCGGGGGCAAGGGGTATGCGTCGCCGGAAAACTGCGATGTCTCGCTTGCCACGTTCAGCAAGGCTGTCGGTTCCTCCGGCGGCTGTCTGCTTTCGACGAATGAAGTGCGTGAATATCTGATCAACACCTGTTCCCCGTTTATTTTCAGTACAGCGATGCCGCCTTCGACGCTCGGCGCGATTTCGGCTGCGGTTGATCTGCTCCGTTCCGCTGAAATGGATGAGGCGCGGGCGCATCTGCACGAAATTTCCGCCTATGCGCGACAGGCGGTTCACGATCTCGGTTATGCGTGCGGCAATTCGGAAACGATGATTATACCGGTCATTATCGGCGATCCGCTGGCAACGGTGGAAGTCTCGAAGGCTCTGTACAATGCCGGTTTCCTTGCGCTTGCCGTGCGCCCGCCGACCGTTCCGGAAGGCACATCGCGTCTGCGTGTTTCGCTCAACGCCTCGCATACCCGCGAAGATGTGGAGCGTTTCATCGATGCACTCGCACAGATAAAAAAAGGATTGTAACATGTTCAAAGGTATCAGCAACTGCTGGCCGCAGGGGAAAAAGAAAGCTCTTACGCTCAGCTACGATGACGGCAACATTGCCGACCGCCGTCTGGTTCAGATCTTCAACAAGAACAATCTCAAGGCGACCTTTCATCTGAATTCCGGGCTGATGCTGGACGAGGAGAGCTGGCGCATTTCCAGACATGAGGTCAAAGATCTTTATGCAGGGCATGAAGTCGCGGTTCACTCGCTGACTCATCCGTTTCTCGACCGCTGTCCGAAAGATGTTATGCTGACGGAGGTTCTTGAGGACCGCCGCAACCTGGAGCGTCTCTGCGGCTGTTCCGTCCGCGGCATGTCCTATCCGATGGGAACTTACAACGAAGATGTCCTGACCGCGCTCCGCGCATCCGGCATTGTGTATTCCAGAACCGTGGAGGCGACGCGCAATTTTGCTCTCCCGCAGGATTTTCTGCGGTGGCATCCGACGGCGCACCAGTCGCACGGGATTCTGGAGCTTGCGGATCAGTTTCTCGGGCGGAATTATCCGCTGGATCTCTTCTATCTCTGGGGGCACAGCTTTGAATATGACCGTGAATCCGCCCCGGCAACCTGGAATCTGATTGAAGAGTTCTGCGAAAAGATGTCCGGCAACGACGCCATCTGGTATGCCACGAATATTGAGATTTACGACTACGTCATGGCGCAGCGGAGTCTTTATTTCTCCGTGGACAAGGATCGTGTGACGAACCCGTCGGCGCTTTCCGTGTGGCTTCTTGCGGATGGAGTTCCGGTGGAAATTCCGGGCGGGACGACAAAAACGCTATAAAAGCGGAAAAAGAGCTTGCATTTCACGAAAGACGTGCTAAATTAAGGCTCTTATAAAATTAGAGTTTTAACCAAACTTCAGGAAAGATAAAAACAAGATGGAAAAAGCTGTAAAGACCGAAATCATCGGAAAGTTCGCCCGCAAAGAAGGCGATACCGGATCCCCGGAAGTCCAGATTGCACTTCTCTCGAAGCGCATCGCTGAAATCACGGAGCACATGCGCTCCCACAAGAAAGACCACAGCACCCGTAAAGGACTGCTCGCAATGGTCAGCAAGCGCAAACGCCTCCTCAAGTATCTCAGCACCGAGAATCATGAGAAGTTCGTTGCCATCTCTGCAGAGCTCGGCATCCGCGGACAGAAGTAATCATCCGATTGCTTTTCCCGATACTCGAAACCACCGGAATTTCCGGTGGTTTTTGAGTTTTAAAGGGATTTGTTTTTCAGAATTTCAGTTCGAATCCTGCGCAGTAACGGTGCTGGCGCCATGCACTCGGCGAACATGCGTTGAGATGGCGGAAGAAGCGGGAAAAATTGTACTCATTGGAGAATTCGAGCCGTTCCGCGATTTCCTTGATCGAAAAGTTTGTGGAGGTCAGCAGATTTTTCGCGCGCATGGAGAGTTCCGCGTTGAGCATATCGCGCAGAGTCATTTTGAAATCCGCGCGGAACATCCGGCTGAGTTTGTCGTACGAACAGTTCTGAACACGGGCAATCTCTTCCATCGTGGTCTGCGCGGTCGCCTCGTTCCGGATGTAGTCGATGAGTCTTGCGTATTTGATGAGTCCTCCGCAGAAATCCATGTAGGAGAGACTCGGTTTCATTTCGTGCAGCAGCCGGATGAGAATTTGCTGGCGCAGCGATTCAAACTGAAAGAAATTTTCCCATGACGGCTCCCCCGAGTAGGCGTCCGCGAGCATCTGGAAGAACTGCGGAGAGGGCTTGAATTCAACAAGGTTTCTGTTTGGTGCAAAGAGATCAAGCCCTGGCAGCAGATCGATCTGGAATTCCATTGCATAGAGTTCCAAGTCTGCTGGGAAGTTCTGTTCAACGGAAACGTCTTTCGGAATGAAGTAAGCGTATCCGGGGATAAGGTCAAGTTTCTTTCCGTTTTCGACTTGCCGGAGGAATCCGTTTCCGGCGCGGATGCAGAAGAGACGGTTTCCTCTCCGGGCGTCGGTTCCATGCCAGTCCGGTTTTGTCAGATTGAAGACTCTGAGCTGCCAGCGCAGATTGCTGGAAATGATTTCCCAGTCTCCCCGATGTGTTTTCCGATGAGAAAATTCGTCCGCCATGCCGCACCTTCTTTTCCGACAATATAGTTCTCCGCGGAAAAATTGCAACATTGTTTTTCCATAAAATCGCGGAATCCTTTCTTTTCGCTTCAAATAAATGCTTTTTTAATTTAACATTGTCAATTGCTTTTTGCGTATTCAAGAAGAAAGCGATTCTCGCGTATTTCTTTTGTTTACGGCACGAAAATTTTAAAAATTGATTTTTTTGCAGAATAACTATTGACATTGTCATTTTAAATGCTATACTATTTCAGAAGAGAACAGCAGAAGGCTGTTGTCCGGAGAAAATTGCTTTTTAAGGAATCGCACAATGTCAGACAAACTGCAGAATGCGCGTGAATATATTTTGCGGAACATTGAATCCGCTGAATTCAAAGGCGGAGAGAAGCTGCCGTCCGCCCGCGACCTTGCCGAACAGACCGGCATTTCGTTTACGATTATGCAGATGGCGTTCAACACGCTGATTGCGGACGGGATCCTCACCAGCGGGGTTTCGCGGCAGGGAACAAGGGTTCGGAAAGACTGGGCGGAACGGATTCTTCCGAACAGCTTCCTGACGTTCCGTCCGATATGGGAGAATCTTTTCCGCGACAGAATACATCCGCAGGTTCCGGAACTCTTTGATATCAAAGCATTTCATTTCGGTTCCTGTGAAATCCGCGTTTCAAGCGAAGCGGTCGCCAAGCAGCAGGAGTATCTTGATCTTTCAGAATTTTTTGAGTCGGAATTTCCCGACAGAAGCGATTTCTTCAATGCGCAGATAGAGCAGTTCCGCTCTCATGACGGGCGGCTCTATGCATTGCCGCTCATGTTTTCCCCGTGGGCGTTCTGCTGTGATGAGGAACTGTTCCGGGAGTGCGGATGTCCGCTTCCGGAACCGGACTGGACATGGGATGATTTTCTTTCGCTCCTGCGTTCCCTGCACAGCAAACTGCCGCCGCAGCAGGTACTTGCGAGCTCGAAAGATCCGACCCGCTGGCTGATTTATCTGACGCATCTGGGCGGACGGATTTTCGAGCGTCACGAGGACGGCTGCAAAGCGGTGCTCAATACGCCTGAAACGCTGACTGCCTTGCGGAAGCTGCAGGAGCTCTACCACATTCTTCCGCGTCCGGAACAGTGCGCGGAACGCTGTGCGCTGCAGCTGTGCACGCGTCAGGATATTCTTTCGTATTCTCTGAAAGGAAAATTCCTGCCGCTGCCGCATGTTTCAGGCGGAGAGAATTTCTCGCTGATGGCGGGCGATCTGCTTTGCATCCGCCGGACCGTCAACAATTTTGACACGGTGCGCAGGATCATCCGCTCCGTTTATTCGCCGGAACTTCAGCAGGAGATCGGAAGGCGGCGTTACGGCATTCCGATCCGGAAGAGTGCGGCGATTCAAAGCTTTGCGGAAAACGATCCGCAGGATCAGATTTTCTTCCCGCAGATGTTCCGGATTGCCGCAACTCCGCACTATGCGTGGGGAATGGTGAACGGGCTGATCCAGGAGGCAATGTCCGGCTTTCTCTACTCCGACCGGACGCCTCAGGACTTTGTTGATGAATTGAACCCTGTATTGCAGGCGATCATAAAATATACACCCGAAACAAGAAAATAAGGAGTTGTCAATGAAGTCGGAGCAGCATGAAACAAACGTGGCGTTGCATTCGCCGAAAACATGGAAGGCCGGAACCCTGGTTTACACATCCGCGGGGTTGGCAATGCTGTTCCTCTGGCTGCTCTGGGGCGACTTCACATGGGCGATGAAGGACCGCGCGGTCGGTCCCTCCGCAACGCTTCTGATCAAACAGATCGGCGTGTCGGATTTTCTTTACGCGCTGATCGTTATTGCATTTCCGAACTTCACCAACATCATTCTGGGACCGGTCATCAGCTATCTGTCGGACCGTCACCGCGGTCCGCATGGACGCCGGATTCCGTTTCTGGCGTTTACGACGCCGTTCATCGTGCTGGGACTTTACGGGCTCGGATTGACGCCGTGGCTCGGGGGAGAACTGCATGAGCTGTTTCCCGCTTTGAGTCTGCATGGCGGACGCCTTGCCGTGTTCTGTGTTTCGTGGGTTCTGCTGGATTTCGGAACCACTCTGGCGGGAGCGCTGTTCAACGCGCTGGTCAACGACGTCGTTCCCCGCGAGCTGCTTGGAAGATTTTACGGACTTTTCCGGATGATCAGTCTGGGGGCGGGCGTGCTCTTCAACTTTTTCCTGCTGAAAGAGGTGGAGCTCTATGTCATGCCGATTTTCATCGGAATAGGAACTCTGTACGGAATCGGGCTGCTGTGTCTGTGCCTGAAAGTGAAGGAGGGGAGCTATCCGCCGCCGGAAACGGAGGAGGACGGAGCCGTGCAGAGCAAAAGTTCGCAGGCGATCAAAGTCTGGCGTGCGGCGCTGACCTATCTGCGCCAGAGCTTTTCGCTCGGCTACTACCGGAAAATCATGCTGGCGCAGACTCTGCTGATTCTGGTGTTCGGTCCGGTCAACGGTTTTTCGATCATCTATGCGGGCAAGCTGGGAATCGGGATGGATAAATACGGACTTTACATTGCGGTCACCTATGCATGCTCCTTTGCGCTGAGCTACTTCCTCGGAATGCTGGCGGACCGCTACAATCCGCTGCGCACGGGCGGAGTGTGTCTCAGCCTCTATGCCGCGCTGATGATTTCCAGCTGGTTCCTGCTCTGCAATCCGGTGGCGTTCGGTCCGGTTCTGATTCTGCACGGCGTCGTTTCCGGAAGCTGCATGACGCTGACGGCATCACTTCAGCAGAGACTTTTTCCTCGGGAGCTGTTTGCCCAGTTCGCTTCCGCAACCGGCATCATCGCATCCGTTGCAAACATGCTGCTGATACCGGTTATCGGGAAACTGCTGGATCTGCTCAACAACAATTACCGCTGTCTCTTCCCGATCGGCGCGCTGCTGGCTCTGAGCGGAGTCGCGGTTCTGTGGTCGCTTTCGCGCGATTATGCGCGTTACGGCGGCGACGAGGCGTATCAGGCTCCGAAAATTTAACCGTTGCACATAAACAAAGACAAGGAGGGATTTCGCATGAAAATCAAAACATTCGTTGTTGCGGGAATGCTTGCCGGAACGCTGCTTTGTCCGGCTGCAGAGCTTGAATTGACAGGAAAAACCGACAGGGAAGATGCTCTTTATCCGGCGGGAGACACCGCTTTCTTTGAGTTCTGCGTGAAAGATTCTTTGGGGAACCCGCAGAAAAATGTGCCGCTGAAAATCCATTATGAAGGTGACCGGGACGCAGTGTTCGGCAAATCTTCCGTACGGACGGATGAAAACGGCTGCGCGCAGGTATCCGTTAAGCTGACCCGTCCGGGATTCGTCCGCTGCAGAGCGCAGATAGGAGGGAAAACGTTCTGCTGGCTTGGAGCGGGAGCGGAACCGGAGAAAATCCGCGCGGCGCGTAAAGCTCCTGTCGACTTTGATGAATTCTGGAATCGCCGCAAACAGGCGGTTGACGGGATTGATCTGAAGCTGGTGAAGCTGAAAAAGCTTTCCGCGGAAGGTTCCGGACTGGAAGAGTACGATGTGGAAATTCCGATGCCTTCCGGGATGCCGGTGCGCGGAATCCTTGCTTATCCGCGCGGAGCCGGACAGCGCTCTCTTCCGGCGGTAGGCTGTTATCAGGGTGCGGGAATTTCCCCGGCCGGTTCGCCGAAAAGAATGGCCCGGCGCGGTTTTCTCGCGTTTGAAATCAATGCGCACGGTTTGCCGAACGACTGTCCGGCGCAATTCTACAAGGATCTTTTATCCGGAAAGATTATTGAGTTTGAAAAACTGAAACCCGGCATCTTGAAGAACCGGAATTATGCATTCAACGATCCGGGCGCGCTTGAGCGGGAAACAAACTACTTTGCCGGTATGTTCGAGCGGGTTTACATGTCGCTCCGTTTCCTGAAATCTCTGCCGCAGTGGGATGGAAGGAATCTGGTTGCGGTCGGAACCAGTCAGGGTGGCGCCCAGGCAATCGCCGCAGGCGGGCTGGATCCGGCGGTAACCTGCGTTGTCGCCCATGTCCCGGCTTTGGGCGATCATGGTGCAAATTTTGCCGGACGCGACAACGGCTGGCCGAAATTCACTCATCAGAAGGTCGTGAAGACCCGGCCGGATGGAATTCAGAAGATGCTCCGTGCGGCGGATTACGTCGACACCGCTTTCTTTGCGGAGCGCATTGATCCTGACGCCGCATTTTTTGTCAGCACAGGACTGTTCGACAACAGCGCCCATTCTTCATCGGTCGCCGCGGTGTTCAACAGCTTCCGCGGAAAAAACGGAAAACTGGTCATCGTTCAAGCCGGTCACAGAGTGCCGGGAAAGATCAATGCCGACGGACTTCGTTTTTTGAAAATTAACATAAAAACAACAGAAAAGTGAAAAGAAGGAGGGTTTTGTTATGAAAATCGGGAAAACAAAATACAAATTCACGCTCATAGAGCTCCTGGTAGTAATTGCGATAATCGCTATACTTGCCGGGATGCTTCTTCCGGCGCTGAATTCCGCCAGGGCGAAGGCGCAGACTGTTTCCTGCACGTCGCAGATCAAGCAGCTGGGGCTGATGTTCCAGCAGTACAGCAACGACTTCGGCGGAACGCTGATGCGGCAGTCCTGCAAAGTTCAGGAGAGCGATTCCAATCCCTATTTTGAGTTTTCGGCTCCGCAGGGATATTTCGCCAATCACTACATCATGAAAAACGCCCGGACTCGGAAAGTGAACCGGAACGGAGCAAGCGTCTTTGAACTGAATGTCGTTCATTCGCTTCTGGCATGTCCTTCGGTGACGCTGGGGAGCCGTCCGTCGGATCTGGACAACCGTCTGGCTTATGACAAAAATTCCACGTGGGATGCGCTGAACCAGTCGTATGTGATTCCGAACAATGCGGGAATAATCTACAGCAACCCGGCGGCCGACATGACCAATTATCCGGTGATTCCGCTCTCCCGCCTGAAGAGCCCTTCGCGCTTTCCGCATCTGTACGAGGGCAGAAATGTAACGTCGCTCATCAACCATGACCGGCGTTTTCTTCAGCCGGAATATACCGACAACCGAGTGCACTACCGCCACCGGAGGACGTCGAATGTTCTTTACGCAGATGGTCATGCGGGCAACAAAATGCGCTGCAACGCTCTGACGGGGGGAACGCTTGGCGACTGGGCGTCCGCATTTGAGCAGGAATAATTCGAACCTCTGAAAATCGGCGGGAACGGAACGATTCCGTATCCCGGTCCGATGTTTGAGAAAGAGACCGTTTCCTTTGAAACAACAGACAGGAGTGAACATGAAACGCTTTTTTATCCTTTGCTTTGTGCTGATTTCGGCGTTTGCCGGAGCGGCGGAAGCGAAACTGCAGCTGGTTCCGCTGTTTCGCGGATGTTCGTATTACTGGTCCGGAACAGCCGGACAGGATGTGCTGCCGTATGTCCGGGAGGGCGGAACGGAAAAATGGGTCGCCGGGTTTGCGCCGGTTCACGACCTCGAAAAACCGGAGCTTCGCGGCAGCGTCGTTTATCTGAAGGAGGATACCGCTTACGAGTTTGAGCTGCGGACCCCCGATGGAAAAACTCTTCCAGACGGACGCGGAAAGTTCCGTACTCTGGGCGCTCCGGTTCCGGTTGCGAAAACAATCGTTCTGGATGAGAAAAACTTCGACGGGCATCTGACGATCAATGATCAGGGGGCGCCGGACGGCTGGATCCGCTACACGGTCAAGCCGGGATTCGTCTTGACCAATCCGAAGCAGGCGGCGTTCAAAGAGAAGAATTTCCGCTATCACACGTCCAGCGCCATGATCAATATCCGCAATGCAAAGTATGTTCTGCTTGACGGTCTGGTCATCCGGGGCGGAATGTCCAATGCAATCCATGTGGAAAAATCTTCGCATATCCGGATCGCCAATTGCGATATATCCGGCTGGGGACGCGCCGGAGTTCAGAGGTTTGATCTCAACGGACGTTTCTACCCCGCTGCCGGAAAGTTTCCGAAGAGTTTCAACGGATTCAACTACGACGCCGCAATCTATCTGAAAAATTCGGACAATCTGCTCGTCGAGCGCAACTACATCCACGATCCGCTGGGACGCGCGAACAGCTGGACTTACGCTCACCCCGCCGGACCGGAAGCCGTCATGGTGCACGTCGTGCGCAACACGGTGATCCGGTACAACGATTTCATCGGCAGCGACGCTCACCGTTTCAACGACGCGGTGGAGGGCTGGGGCAACTTTCATCCGCGCGGCGGATTCAATCAGGATGCGGAAATCTATGGCAATTTCATGATTTTCTGCAACGACGACAACATCGAACTGGATGGCGGTCAGCAGAATGTCCGCTGTTTCGGAAACCGCTTTGAAGGCGCGCTCTGCGGCGTGAGCATTCAGGGATGCATGACAGGACCGAGCTACGTGTACAACAACCTCGTCAGCGATATGGGAGACGAGCGCGGGGAGGTCAACCTCTTCCTGAAAACGGCGTCGCCCCGCAGCGGAAAGTTTGCCGCAAGTTATATTTTCGGCAACACCTTTTCCGGACCCGGACGCGGAACCGATGTGCTGAAACATCACAAACTTTTCCTGTACAACAATATTTTCGACGGACGCGCCAATCTTGTGGAACATGCGGAGCTTCCCTCTGCAGTCATGGCGGGAAATCTGCTGAACGACACCGATCCGCAGTTCCGCAACCCCTCCGCGGGCGATTACCGCCTGTGTCCGGATTCCCCCGCACGCAAACGCGGCGTCCCGGTTGCCGGAGATGAGAACCCGGACGCCGGAGCGTTCGGCGGCGACGGCGCGCCTGCGCTTCCCCTGCGCCCGGTCCCGGTCGTTTTGAATCAAGGAAAGATGATGTTTGCTGCGGGAAAAACGGAGATGTCTCTCCTGGCAAAGAATACAGGGAATGTGCCTGTGGAGTTCCGGATTGCGCAGAACCGGGATTTCGACTGGTTTGAAGTTCTGCCCGCTTCCGGGAAAATCAACCCCGGGGAAGGGGTTTCGTTCAGGGTGAAGCTTGATCCGGCGCGTTTTGCGAAACAGCCGCTCATGCGCGGCGCGTTCCTGGTGCGTTTCGCCGACGGACTGAGCTGTCCGGTATCCGTTTACGCCAAAACGGGCTGGACGATGCCGCTGAAGCCGCACGGAGGAAAAGATTTCGCAGTCTATTTCAATCCGGAAAAAGCCGATGCGAAACGGGTTTTTCCCCGTCTTGATCCTTCGCGCGGTCCGGAGGAGGACGGCATGGTTCAGCTGCCGCGCCGCGGAGAACCGGCAAAGTCCGGCTCCCCGGAGCGTCTCTCCTTTGAATTCGAGGTCCCGAAGGACGGGTTTTACGGCGTCTTTGTCCGCTGTGCTCCGCCGGAACCGGTCGGGCTGCACGATTCATTCTTCTATTCGTTTGACGAACAGCCGATGCGCCGCGGAGATTTTTCTCCGGCGAGGAGTGGAGAGGCGCGCTGGTTCATGGTTTCGGAACCAAGCGGACATCAGGAGAGCCGCGGGGCGTTCTTCCTGAAAGCGGGACGCCATGTTCTTCACATCGCTCCGCGCGAAGAGACGCGGATAGGACTGATCGCCATCACCGACAACCACTATGCATTTGAATACAAAAACTGAAAGGGATTGAAAATGAACAGAAAACTCGCACTTCTTGCCGCGGCCGTTCTGGCCTTCCCGCTGGTTCCCTCCGCCTTTGCGGAGGATGACATGTCCTGCGTTGTCCAGGGCGGAACGCCGCTTCTGCCGAAACGGAACGACACGGTTTATCTTGATATGTCGAAATCCGCGAACGGAGGAAACTTCGACCTTCTTGACGACGGCAGGCCGCTGCAGAAAGACGGTCTTCTGCAGTTTCCACCGTGGGGCGCTCCGGCGGAAGTCGGCTCTGCGGAACTGATTGAAATGACATTCGAGGTTCCCGCCGACGGCAATTACTGTCTTTTCGCCCGTGTGATGTTCGACACAAAGCCGGTTTCGCATCACGATTCGCTCTTCTTCGGCATTGACGGCGCTCCGATGATTGCGGGCGCACTTGCGCACCAGTACGACAAAACGGAATTCAATAAAACCCAGTGGATTCAGTTTTTTGACGGCAAGCTGCCGAAACGCGCGCAGTGGCCGGTCTTTCTCAAGAAGGGCAAGCATACGATCCGGATTTCCCCGCGTGAGGAGATTAACATCGGCATGATTGCAATTACGCTTGATCCGCAGGCGTTCCGCGGGAAATAAGAGGGTTTATGAAATCGTTCCGCATTGTTTCGCTCTCCCTTTGGGATCGCGAATGGTATCAGCCGTTCGGGGTTTTCCGGCGCCTCCGGCAATCCTTTCGCTGAAATCGCGGAAGAAAACGGCGGAATGAACTCAAACATTGACAAGGATATACGGGATATGGGAAAAGTCAGAATCGGGCTGATCGGTGTGTCCGGCTACGGATACAATCATTTTGAACGGATCATCCGGCTTGTGCGGCTGGGCGTTGCGGAGTTCTCCGCGGCGGTCGTCATCAATCCGGAAGAGGCGGCGGCGCAGATCGGACAGCTCCGGGAATGCGGCGCGCGGATTTACTCGTCCGCCGACGCGATGTTCGCGGAATTGCGCGGGAAGCTGGATCTGGTCTGCATTCCGACCGGAATTGCGTTCCATGAACCTCTGACCGTTCAGGCGTTGGGAAACGGCGCGAATGTGCTGGTGGAAAAGCCGGCCGCAGGGTCCGTCGCCGCTATCCGGCGCATGATGGAAGCGGAGAAAAAATCCGGAAAATTTGTCGCTGTCGGGTTTCAGCATATTTACGGACGGGAGATTCAGTTTTTGAAACAGTATCTTCTGACCGGGCGCATCGGACGGGTTGAGAGCATTGTCTGCAAGGGGCTGTGGCCGCGTGCGGATCAGTATTACCGGCGCAACAACTGGGCAGGCAGACGTGCGGCTGCCGACGGAACCCCGATTTGGGATTCTCCGATCAACAATGCGTTTGCCCATTATCTGAATCTGGAACTTTTCCTTGCCGGGGAAAGATTCGGTGAATCCGCTCATGCCGTTGAAGTGGAAGGCGCGCTCTGGCGAGCACGGAAAGAGATCGAGACTTTCGACACCTGCGCGGTCCGCTTTACGGTCAGCACGGGAAGTCGGCTGACAATGCTGCTGTCTCATGCGACTCCGGTCAATCTCAATCCTGTCATCCGCATTCAGTGTGAACACGGAACGGTTTTCTGGAATGTGGATCGCGGCTGGAATATCTGTTCCGAAGACGGCGCCGTGATTGCATCCGGTATTGTTCAGCCGGCAAACGACGACATGTTCATGGATGTTATCCGCAGAATTTCCGGAGAAGAGCAGTTTCTCTGCTCTTTGCCGATTGCGCGGGAGCATACGAACTGCATTGAAATGCTTTCGGAAAAACTTCAGCCGGTTGAACTGAAGGAGAGTGTCTCGCGACGCGAAAGCGACGGACAGTACCTGATCGCCGGGATTCCGGAAGTCTTTGACTGCTGCTTTGCCCGAAACCGGCTTCCGGAGGAGATCGGTGTTGTGTGGAGGTGACCGGATCGTCGTTTGATTCCTTATTTCCGGGAGCCCGAAAAATTGCACAGGACAATTTTTCGGGCTCTCTCTGTTTCCCTGATTCATAAAAAATACAACATCCCAGAAAGAGATATTTAATCAACATCTTCAGCTATTGTGTTTTTTCAGGTTTTGTGGTATAATAAAAGGCAGGTACGGAAAATATAAAACAGAAACAGAAAGGATTGGTCTTATGAAAAGGAAAAAATCTTTTTCCGTATTTCGTTCTGTTCGAAAATGCAGAATGAAACGTAATTTCACCCTTATAGAACTCCTTGTAACGATTGCAATTATTGCAATCCTCGCCGGAATGCTGCTGCCGGCGCTGAACTCGGCACGCGAAAAGGCAAGAGCAGTTTCTTGTTCCGGAAATCTCAAAAGCTTCGCGCTCGGAACAATCACCTATGCCGGAGACTGCGACGACTACACGATGATGAACGACGGCATCGCCGATGCCGACGGAGTCAAACGGTATTGGACCAGCAACGAACATTTCCGTAAAATCATGAATCAGAAGGGCGCCAAACGCTACTACTGGACACGCGGTCTGCTCTGTCCGAGTTCCGGAGCTCCCGCCGGATGGCTGGAGGCAAACTCGGATGCCGGAACCGCTTCCATTGCAAAATCCTATGCCATGAACGGATTCGGCGGTGACTGGGCGGGCAAGGATTTCTACCACAACAACACCTACAGACTCACGGAGATCTGCGAGCCATCCCGGGCATACATGTTCCTCGACGGCAAAATTGAAATCGCATCTCAGCTGATTGACCCGTTCGGGGCGCAGGGGTATTTCACGCTCGGCGGCGAAACGGCGGATATTCTGACGAATCCGGCACCGCGGCACAGCATGCGCTACAATGTCGCTCACTGGGACGGGCACGTTTCCACGAAGAACGCATCGGCCGCATCTTCGAATTATGAATCTTCTTTCCGAGTCCGCAAAATAACGAAAGCGACCGGATGGGAAGCCAGACCGTAATAAAAAGGGAAAATAAAATGAACAGAAAAGCTCTTGCTCTGACTCTTCTGCCGCTGCTGGCGGCGGGGGGGAATCCGATTCAGAATTCCAGCTTCGAACTGGGGCTGACCGGAGTCGGAACCATCAACTATCATAAAAAAGCCGGTGCGGAAAACTGGAAGCCGCTGACAGCGGAAATCGACTCCACGACTGCCGCGCACGGAAAGAGCTCTCTCAAACTCATCATGCCGATTCCGAAAATGGAGTGCGAATTCTCGCTTCCGGAAGTCGATACGCCGAAAGCGGGGAAATATACGCTCTCCATGTATGCCAAGGCGGATCGCCCGGGGAAAATCCGTCTTCAGCTCAACCATGTCGCGGCGGACGGCGTCCGTTGGGATGTCAAGTTCAAATATGTGCCTGTCACGACCGAATGGACCCGCGTTTCCGCAACCTGGAATTTCAAGGGAATCGGCCCCGTTTCCGTTCCGAATCTGATCCTCGACGACAACCCCATGACCCTCTGGATCGACGGCGTTCAGCTGGATGAGGGCGACACGGCGAAGCCGTACGCTCCCGCCGCCGGAGTCGAGGCCGCCGTTTCCCTGAAGGGCGATCTCGACTGGATTTATGCCGGAAAACACACCCTCCGCGTTCATGCGGCAAACTACACGGACACCGCGAAGACCGTGGAGGTGAAGCTGAACGAATCGGAGGCGGACACTGCATTCCGCCGGAATCTTCCCTCGCTGAAAGTGGAACTCGCTCCGCATTCGGCGAAGACCGTTCCCTTGGATTACGATTTCAATCATCACGGCGTTTCCGTTTTCAGCGGAACGGTCACGGACGGAAAGCTGAATCCCGCCGCGTTCGGCGTGCTCGCGAAACTGCCGGATATCAAGCTGGACCCGGAAAAAGATTTCATGGTCGGCGAAAATGAGCCGCCATATACGCGCCGTCACCGCAAGGAACGTTTCGCCGCGGCGACCATCTTTCAGGACACGCCCGAAAAACGCTGGGAGCTTCTCCGCGCCTCCGGAATGCGGATGTGCCGCTACTGGCTCCGCTGGATGCGGTTCGAGCCGGAAGAGGGGAAAATCTCAAACTTCCCGCATGACGACGATATCGCCATCATGAAGCGCGCCGGAATTGAACCGGTGGTCATGCTCGGCGACTCTTCCATCTCCACGAAGAAGGGGAACGAGAATGAAAACTGGTTCATCATCAAGCGCAGCCGTCAGGGAAAACGGACGTTTCTGAGTTCAGGTTCGGTCCGCAATTTCACCCGGATGGAGGACTGGAAGAAGCATATCCGCGACGTCGTTTTCCGGTATAAAGGAACGGTGCGCTACTTTGAAATCATGAACGAGCCGAATCTTTTCTTTGATCCGGCGGAGTATGTGCCGTACCTGAAAGCCGCGTACGAAACGGCGAAGGCTGTGAATCCGGACTGCGTGATTATCGGAATCTGCGCGACAGGTGATTTCTCCGGAAATCTCGGCGGATTCATTGATGAGTGCGGCAAGCTCGGTGCGTTCAAGTACTGCGACGCCGTCTCGTTTCATCCCTATTCAGCCCAGCTGGACAGCGATGCGGTTCCCGCGCAGCAGCAGATTCAGCAGGTGAAGGCGATTCTGAAAAAGTATGGCGCGGAAAAACTGCCGCTCTGGAATTCAGAGCTCTATTACATTCATTCTCTGAAAGAGAACACGAAAATCATGCAGGACCGCTCCCCGGTGCGCTATCTGCTGGACGGAGCCGTTTCCGCTGAAAACGCTTTGCGCCGCTATCTGATCGACCAGTCGAACGGACTGGCGCACACGCTGACTCTGAGCGCCGGACAGTTCCAGAATCATTTCTACCAGCCGCGTCTGAACGTTTCGGGATCGTGGAAGTATCACCGTGCGATTCCGGCTCCGCACATGATCGCGGGGAATGCGTTCTTCCGCTTCACCGCGGGAAAGAAATGTCTCGGTCCGTGGGTTCCGCTTGCGGGATGCAACGGCGCAATCTATGAAAACTCCGACGGTTCGCAGACCGCCGCAGTCTGGGCGGTGGATGAAGATACGCACTTCCTCTTTGCCGCCGATTCCGGCGTGAAGGCGTTCGATATCTTCGGCAATGAAATCGCGGCGAAGGGAACGCTGACCGCGAAGCCTGTCTGGTTCGTCGGAAACGATTTGAAGAAGAATCTCACGGTTGCGCCCGATGAAATTTTTGCGGTTCGCGGAATCCGCGCAATCGGCGGAGATAAAACGGTGATCGCGATTGATGTTCTGAACCGCAGCTTGGAAGCGCAGACCGTGCAGGTCAAGCCGCGCGGAGTGGCGGGCAAGCAGTCCGCCGTCATTCCCGCCGGAGCGTCGCATACCTTCCTGTTCCCGGTGACGGAGTTCAAAAAGGAATACACGGTCATTCTTTCGAACGGAAAGAAAATGCAGCGCGTGACGCGTCCGGTTATTCCCGTCCGCAAATCCGTGAAGAGCGGCGCGGTGCAGACGACGCCCTACGGATTCTTCCGCGTCACCGCGCTCGCGGAGGGACTGGAGTTCAAAATCAGCGTCAAGGACGACAAACGCGGCGATTACGAGGCGAAGACACCGTGGAACGGCGACGGCGTGGAGCTCTTCATTGATTCCCGTCCGTTCTCCGGACTCGACAAGGGAATTTACAACGACCATGTTTTCCGGGTGTTCGCGAATCCTGCGACGAAATCGCACAAGGCGTCGCTGAGCACGAGCGCGAATCTGGATTCCTCCGCGATCCGCTGGGAGATCAAAGAAAAGGGCGCAGATTATGAGGCTGTCATGCTCATTCCGTGGAAGAGCCTCAAAATGAACGCCCCGGCAACCCTCGCGTTCGACATCGCCGTCAATGATTCGGACGAAAACAAACGCATCTCCTCCATTCCGTGGAGCGGCGACGGCGACAACTACAGAAACCGTTTCAACTTCGGAACTTTAACACTCAAATAAAAGGATACAGCAAATGAAAAAACAGGCACTGATTCTTCTCGCCGGACTTCTCGCGGGAACCGTATGCGCGGAAACGAACTGGAAGGCATGGGCCCGTCCCGCCGGAAGCACGGCGGAAGGCGACAAAGTCACCTTCACCGCACCCGCGGGAAAACGGACGGAGTTCATAACGCGTGTCAATCTGGAGAAGGAGCATTTCTACCGGATTTCATTCGAGCTTGATTTTCCCGGAGCCGCGCCGGAATCATACAAGTACGGACTCAACAAGATCGAGGAGCTTCCGTACTCTTTTGTCGAGATGAAGAACGCCAGGGGCAAAACCGCTCCGGTCATCTACACCTACGCCGGAGAGGACATGGAGACCTACTTCCGCGTCTACTTTGTGGCGAACGCGGAAGTGAAAGGCGTTTTAGCAAATCCGAAAATTGAAAAGCTTTCCGCCGGAGCTCTGAAAAAGGCCGTGATGCCGGAAAACGGAACAATCGTTTCCAACTGGATTCAGCCGAGTTGGATGAAGAAGGCGCTGAAGGTGGAACTTGTTGACGCCGCGGATCATATCGACGAAGGCAAGGCGGTGAAAATCACTGCGCCGGAATCGTTCTACGCAAAGCGTCCGGCTTCGGTGCTCTCCAATTCGCTCCCTCTGGTTCCGGATACGGATTACCGTGTGACAGCCTGGGTGAAAGGCAACGGAGTCGGCACGGGAACCATCGGCGTGAATTCCTGGTACAACAACAAGGTGAAACATTACTACTGTTCCGGCAACATTGCGGTTGCCAAAGAGTGGACGCAGGTGGAATTCAGATTCCGCACACCGTCGCTCAAGGAGCATCCGCAGCTGGAAAAGCGCGTGACGAACGGCAGCATCGGATTCCGTCCGACTGCTCAGCTGAATGAGTTCCAGTTCAAGGATTTTACTCTGGAGCGGATTGAGAAGTGAAAGATTCTATACACTTCAACGTCATGGATTACGGCGCCCGTGCAGACGGGCGCACGCTCGATACCAAGGCGTTTCAGGATGCCGTTGACCGCTGCGCCGATGAGGGCGGCGGTCTTGTCTTTGTTCCGGCGGGTCGGTATCTGCTCGGTTCGCTGTGGCTGAAAAGCAATGTCGTGTTTTGCCTGGATGCGGGAGCGGTGCTGATCGCTTCGCTGAATCCGGCGGATTATCCGCTGCCGGATGATATTGCGCCGGATTCCCAGCCGCGGGCGTGTCTGAATGCGCTGCATGCGGAAAATATCCGTGTCTGCGGCGAGGGCGTTGTCTTCGGGCAGGTGATGAGCTTTTCGTATGACGATCCCGCGAACGGCGGCAACGGCGAGGAGCATCTGACATTTGACGATCCGAAACAGTTCCGTCCGAAGCTCCTGCGCTTCGAGGATGTCCGCGGCGCCGTTCTTTCCGGAATCACCTTCCGGGAGAGTCCGTTCTGGACGATTCATTTTGCAGGCTGCCGCGACATCCTGGTGGAAAATATCCGCGTGGAAAATCCGCTTCGCGCGTGCAATACCGATGCGCTGGATATCGACTGCTGCCGCAATTTCACGGCACGCGGACTTTATCTCCAGACCGGCGACGACGGCGTATGCGTCAAGAGTTCGCCCGAAGTCGCGAAGCTGTACGGCGGCTGCGAAAATGTCCGGATTGAGGATTGCGAGATTCATTCCACCAGCGCCGCACTCAAGGTCGGGACGGAAACTTTTGCTCCAATCCGGAATGTTTCCTTTGGCGACTGCAGTGTTTTCGGCTCTTCTCATGCGATCGCGGTTTATGCGCGCGACGGCGGAGAGGTTGAAAACATTGTCTTCCGCAATATTTCGGGAAACGCAAAAGCACACGGCAATGCGCCGCGTCATAAATTCCGCTGGAGCTGGTGGGGAGCGGGTGACGCCGTTTTCATTTCCGCCTCACCGCGCCGCAAAGGAGAAAGCTCCGGAACGATTCGCAATGTCGTACAGAAAGAGATTGATATCGACTGTGAAAACAGCTGTTTCATTTCGTCGTATCCGGAAACCGGGAAGGTGGAGAATATTTTTCTTTCGGAGGTGAAACTGCGCTTTGTCCGCCAGGGAACGCAGCCCGGGGGCGTGTTCGATGAAACCCCGTCGATCCGCAACCGTTTTCCGCACCGGATTCCGGCGTTCTTTTTCGAGAATATCCGGAATGCTTCCGTTGAAAAATCCGCGGTGGAATGGGTGAATCCGGAAGGGGAATGCTGGGACGGACTGCTTGAAAACGAAAATTCGGAGCTGCTCCGCTTTGAGTGCACGGAAAGCGTGACTCAATCCGAATAATCCTTCATCACCGCGCGGAGCCGCCGCATGAGACGTGTTTTGACGAAATAGACCATTTCGGGGAGCATGGAGCACATGACGGCGGTTTCGCGCGCCGATTTTCCATCAAGCACGTGGTTTTCAAATGCCGCGTATTCGTTCGGCTTCTCCTCCATGCGGAGTTTCAGAAGCGCCTGGTCGAGCACATGCTTGCGCCATTCCCCGCGCCAGAGCTCTTCGCTGATCTCCGTTCGCGGCGGCAGCTCTGCTAGCGTGCGCAGAAGAATCTGATGCAGAAAAACCGGAAGCGTTCCGCGTTCCGGCGAATAGACGAAACATTCCGATTCCCCGAAAACATTGCGCGCGAAAATCTCAAGCAGAGTTTCCGTTTCCGCTGCGGAATAGCCTGCGGAAAGAAGAATGCGCGAGAGAAACGGGGAATAAATTTCCAGAAACTCCGCGCGCGGAACCGGGTCGCCCGCGCGCAGACGCTCCAGCAGGGGAGAGGGATTCTCCATTTGCATTACATCAGTTTGAGTCCGGGAAGATCCTGGATGTCAACCACGCCCACAACTTTGTTTTCCGAATCGGTGACGATGATGTCGTCCACTTTGCGCACTTCGACGAGGCGCAGAACCTCGATTGCGAGCGCATCGGCGCGGATGGAGGCGGGGTTGTGCGTCATGACTTCCGCAATATTCCTGGAGAGAATATCGGGAACTCCCGCGCGTCGGCGGAAATCCCCGTCGGTGAAAATGCCGATGGGGTGTCCGGCGTCATCCACGATGATCGCGGAGCCGCTGCGGCAGGCAGTCATCTTCAGAAGAGTGTCTTTGACATTGTAATCGGCTGTGACGGTTGCGAGACGGTCGCCGCTGCGCATGGCGTCGCCGACGCGCATGGTGACGGCGCGTCCGATTGCGCCCGCCGGGTGAAGTCTGCCGAAATTCTCCTTCGTGAATTTCCGGAGCGTGAGCAGCACCATTGCAAGCGCGTCGCCGAGAGCGAGCTGAACTGTGGAGGAGGTGGTCGGTGCAAGGTTGAACGGGCATGCTTCGCGTGGCACGGCTGTTTCAACGTGGATGTCGCCGAGCTGAGCGAGTGTGGAATTTCTGTTTCCGGTGAGTGCGGCGACGCGGACGCCGAGGCGTTTTGCGGGGACGATCACGCGGACGATTTCATCACTTTCGCCGCTGTAGCTGATGGCGATGAGCAGGTCGTCCTTCTGGATCATTCCGAGGTCGCCGTGCATGGCTTCAACGGAGTGCATGAAGATTGTTGGCGAGCCGGTGCTTGCCATGGTTGCGGCGATTTTGCTGCCGACATGACCGCTTTTCCCGATGCCCGTAATGACGATTTTCCCGCCTTTGTCGAGTGTTTCGCAGCAAGCCTGCGCCAGTTTGACAAAGTCTTCGTTCAAATTGTTCTTAAGAGCTTCAAGTCCTTCGATTTCAATGGAAATGACCTCTTTTGCCTTCTTCAGTATAGCATCCGCATCCACGATTCAACCTCCTGTTTACTGGTAATATAACACGCGAATATCAAATAGACAAGGCGGTTTTCACGGAATCTCGATTTTCCGGTCGCGCCAGTAGTATTCGCGGTCGTGTTCGCCGATTTCGCGGAGGACGCGGCAGGGGTTGCCGACGGCAACGACGTTCGCGGGAATGTCTTTGGTGACCACGCTTCCGGCTCCGATGACGGAGTTGTCGCCGATCGTAATGCCGGGGAGGATGATTGCGCCCGCGCCGATCCAGACATTGTTGCCGATGTGGACTGGAAGGTTGAACTGTGCAACTTTGCGCCGGAGCTCCGGATCCACCGGGTGCCCGGCAACCGCAACAACGACGTTCGGACCGAACAGAACGCTGTCGCCCACGTAGATATCGGTGTCATCAACCAGAGTCAGGTTGAAGTTCGCGTAGACATTGTTTCCAAAATGCGTGTGACATCCCCAGTTTGCATGGAGCGGGGGTTCCACGTAGCAGTTTTCGCCGACTTCCGCAAGAATTTCCTTCAGCAGGGCCATCCGTTTCGGCATTTCCGAAGGACGGGTCTGGTTGAAATCGTAGAGCCGGTCAAGGCGGCGCAGCTGTTCTTTTGCGAGCTCTTCATCGGTGCAGAAGTAGATTTTTCCGCTCTTCATCCGTTCTTTTGCATTCATCTGCAGAGTTCCTTTCCGAAATTTGAAGATAGTATAACCGCTTTTTCCGGAAAATCAAACGGTAGAGCTTGCATTCGCGGAAAACAGGGCTATATTTAGTTTTATCACAACTGATAAAAAAGGAGCCCGCATAATGAAAACAGAACAGTTTCCCCGTCCGGACTGCGGAGCCGCGGATGAAATCCGGAAACTTGCCGGAGCGGAAGGTTGTGCCGTCGGCGCCGACTGCGATGCTCTCGCCGCCGTGCTGAACGCGCTTTCCGATGACTCCGTCCGCAATGAACTGCGCAATGAATTTGTCAAACTCACCGGCGCTTCGGATTGCGCGTCGCTGAAGGGACGCCGCTGCGGGTATTACCCGCGTCTTGCTGCGGAACTGCTCCGCAAAGCAAGCCGCCGTAATGATCCGAATGGAAAAATCCGGGTCCTGCTGCTGGGAGATTCCATTCGCGGAAATTACGAAAACAAGGTTCGCGAAGAACTGGGCGACGCCTATGAAGTCGTTGCGCCGGAAGAGAACTGCCGGTTTGCAAAATATACGCTCAATGAGCTCGGCCGCTGGTTCGAGGTTTGCGGCGAGCCGGATGTGATTCACTGGAACATCGGGCTCTGGGACTCCGCCGTTGTGTGCGAAGAGGACGGCATGTTCACTTCCCCCGCCGAGTATCTCTTTTACATGAGCCGGATTCTCCGCGAGTTGAAAAAACACTGCGCCCACGTCATTTTCGCGACGACCACGCCGGTCCGCGACGGCAGCCTCAACCAGCACATCGAATTCATTGATCAGCTGAACGCCGTCATCGTTCCGTACATGAAAGCGCAGGGCGTTCCGATCAACGACCTCTATGCCATTGTGAACCGCGACAAAGAGGGACTGCTCCGCGGCGACTGCATTCATCTGAGTTTGAAAGGCATCGAAGTCTGCGGCAAAGCCGTTGCCGATGCGATCCGCACCGAACTTTCCAAATAAGCAGAAAGGCTGAATATGTATATAGCAAGACTGAAAATGACCGACGGCTCTGTCCGTGAACTTCCTGTTCTCATGCAGGGCAATACCGCGGTTCTCCGCAAGGATGCGATTCCGATGGAGACGCAGACTGTTGATTTCCTCCCGGATTTCTGCAATGCCAAAATCGGAAGCGAAGGGTTCTACGTGGTTCCGAGCATCGACAACGACGGGCACGCCGGACAGATCTTTTTTGATCCGCGCGGGGAACAGGAGTGCGAGTTCGAAAGCAACGACATGCCGCTCTATGTGTTCAACACCGGTTCCGCCGGGACGCTCGCCGTGGTTGCCGGAATGGCTCTGGAATACAGTCTCATAACCGGAATCAAAGACGGTTTCTACTACATGTTTCCGCGCTTCATTCTGAACGGCGAGGGCGCGTATGAGAATATCGAAGTCCGTTTCTTCGAGCTGACCGGGTCTGAAGCCTCCTGGTGCGGAGCCGCGCGCAGATACCGTCGGTATCAGCTGGAACGCGGCGCGTGCGAACCGATCCGCGACCGCATGAAGAAGTTCCCGGTTGTGGGAGAAGCCGCGCTCGGACCGGAAGTGCGTGTGCGCCTGGCGTGGAAACCCGTTCCGTCGCCCGTCCCCGACCAGACCGAAGAGACGGAGCCGCCGATTCACGTCGCGATTACCTTTGAGCAGTGCGAAGAGATTATCGAAGAGTTTCACCGCCAGGGCGTCGAACACGCGGAATTCTGTCTGGTCGGCTGGAACAAATCCGGACACGACGGACGCTTCCCCGATCTTTTCCCGGTCGAGCCTCTGCTCGGCGGCGAAGAGGCGATGGTGCGTCTGATCGAGAAGGCGAAATCCTACGGCTATCTGATCTGCGGACACACCAACCTGCTGGATTCGTACAAGATCGCGAAACGCTGGAGCGAGGAGAACTGCATGCGCGACAAAGACGGGTCGCTTCATCAGTTCGGCAACTGGGGCGGCGGCAACTCCTATTATCTCTGTCCGAAAAAGGCGCATGAGGTTTATGCGGAGCAGGATATGGCGGATATGGCGCGTCTCGGCTTCCGCGGCACGCACTACCTCGATGTGATGAGCATCCTGCGCCCGCCGAAATGCTATGATCCGCGTCACCCGCTGACCCGCAAGGAGGCCGCGTACTGGCGCGGACGCACCCTTGCTCTTGCCCGTGAGAAAGTCGGCGCGAGCGCATCCGAAGGTTCATGGGATTTCTGCATCGGAGATCTCGATTACGTTCTCTATACGGTTTTCCACCGCAACGGCGAATTTGAGCGTCCGATGGTTGACCGCCACATTCCGTTCTGGCATGTGGTTTATCACGGCATCGTGCTTTACAACACCTTCTGCGACACGGTGAACGCGAGCATCAAGTCGGACAAGTCGCTTCCCGTTCTGAATCTTGCCTGGGGCGGACGTCCGCTGAGCTATTTCTATGCGAAATTCCGCTCCTCCGGCATAAACTGGATGGGGGAAGAGGATCTGCGTTTCGGCGATCCCGCCCGGCTCCGCGCCGACGTCGCGCAAATCAAAGCGGATTATGACCGCTACCGCACGGTCAGCGACCTCCAGTATGAGTTCATGGAGGAGTTTGAAGAGCTGGTTGCGGAAAAGGTTTTCAAGGTCACTTATTCGGATGGTTCGATTGTGGTCTACAACCTCGGCGGCGAAGAGTTCGCCTATGGCGGCAGACTTTGCGCACCGTATTCGTTCATCCGTATCTGACGGACCGGACGGCGGCAAAAAAAACGGGCATGATTTTCAGTTCATGCCCGTTTTTTTGCCGTTTTGTTATGAATCAGTTCGCTGCTTTCGTCTGAACGGTGACAGTGACAAGCTCTCCGGCTTTGACGGAGAAGTCCTGAATTGCCGGGTTGTGGTGATTGGCCAGGACAAAATTTTTGCCCTCGGCGGCGCCGCCGTCCGTGGCGAGTTTTGCTTTGCCCCAGCTGCTCCATGGGGCAATTTTTTCAGAGGAGGCTTCAAAGCCGCCGTTGATCAGCGGCTGACCGTTGACTTTGATGTCGTCATACGCGATCAGCGGGGCGTCCGCACGGTTTTCGTAGCCCATCAGACAGATCGAAATTTTTCCGTCTTTCTTCGCCAGGAAAGAAAAGCTCTTCTTTTCCCATTTTCCGGCAAGGGGTCCGCAGAAGATGAGACGCTGGTCTTTTTTGTCGCCGAGCCATTCGGCCTGGGTTCCGGTGATTCCGTCATCCATCTGCTTGACGACGAGCCCGACCTGGTTGCTCTGTCCGGAGATGTCGATGCGGAAATTTTCCGCAGTTGCGATTGCCGCAAGTCCTGCGGCGAGGGCGAGTGTGAGAAGTTTTTTCATGTCTTGACTCCTTTTTGTTATTTGATGAAATTCACCTGAATTTCAGAGATTTTGAGGTTTCCGAACGCCTGGCGGAGACCGCATTCAACGCGCGGATGCCTGTCCTGCTTTTCGACCGGAGCGTAGAACTGGAGCAGTGTCCAGCCGAACGGGGCGGAGAATTCGCGGTGCAGAATGTGGCTCATGTCCCGCGAGCTGAACCCGAGGTAGAATCCCTGCGGGCGCCAGCTGTTGAACTGGCGGCTTGCGGTTGTGCAGGAACTCATTTCGACAAGCGCGGAAACTTTCATTCCCGTTGCCCACTCCGGCACGGCGACCGGCTGGGAGATTCCCTGCTGGCCGCTGCCCGGAGAAACCTTTGTGCTGTTCAGAACGACCGCGTTTTCTCCGTTGAATCCGCTTTTCGGAACCATTTCGATGCGGCAGCTGTTGGACTGCGGCGTGTAGAACCAGCCGTCCGCTTCGCCGTATTCGCCTTTGGCAAAGCTGCCGTTCCGGACTGCGGCTTTGGTTTGCAGACGGAACAGCGGGTAGTGGCTGCGTTCTTTGAAGGCGAACGCCTTTACGCCGCTGAGGCTTTCCTTCCAGCCGGTTTCGCCCGGACGCGCGACCTCGATTTCAAGGCCGAGCACTCCGCCGTATGCCGGACGGATCTCCGTCCACGGAATGGAGATTTCGAGCGAATAGCCATCTTCCGTGCGGGTCTGCTTGACTGCGGCATTCGTCTTGAACGCCTTGTCGGTCCGGGAGATCGCGAGCACACTGGAGCCCGTCTTCGAAGGCGCCGCCGCGAAAACGTACTGGAAGCAGTTCAGCGGATTTGTGCTGATGATCACCTCTTTGTCAGGTTTTGAGAACGGCGCGGGATCAATGAAGAGCTCGACCGCATCGCCTTCCCAGAGCGATTCTCCGCCGGCGGGAGTGATTTTCGCCGCTTTGACGTTTGCCCGGACTTTCAGGCTGGTTCCGTCGTTCCAGACTTTCGCTTTGGCTCCTCGGGAAAGGGGCAGCTCTTTGGCTTCGTTCTCCGTGGCGGAAATGATGAATTCCGGAACCGGGTCAGCCATTTCGACTTTGCCGCCGCCGAGTTCCGCACCGTTGGATTCCACGCGGTAGGAGAGCTGGCGGTTCGCGGGCAGAGGGAAGGAGACCGTGCTGTCGTCATCGGCGTCTTTGAACGCGAACTGGATGTTCGGCAGTCCGGTTTCCGGAGCGAATTTTGTCATGATGGTTCCCGGCTGTCCGAAACTGTTGAGCGCGGTCAGATAGAGACGTCCGCCGAGAATGCGACCGAATACGCGGCAGCTCTGTTTCGGAATGAAGCGCACGGATTTGAAGAATTCCGCGATGCGTTCCGGTTTCCCCTTGATGTAAAGCGGTTCGTAACTGAGCGTCGTTCCGTCCGCCTTCGCCATGCGGTTGCCGAAAAGATCGAGGAACTGAAGTCCGGATTCGTTTCCGTTTTTCACCGTGGAACCGGAGGGGCGGAGATCATAGACGAATCCGACTCCCTGTTTCCCGTCGGCGGATTTGAAGACGCCGGCGCGCATGAACGGATTCAGCGGAACCGGATCAAGTTTCTCCATATCTTTGAGCATGAAGGAGAGAGCGTTGGTTGCAACGGCCATTTCGCTCATGACGCGCATTCCCGTCGACGAGGGGTCGTAGGTGAGCAGGGAGGTGTTGCCGTTCGGAGACGCCGCGAGGCGGACGCCGTTCAGCATGCCGTCGAGATAATGACGCTGAACCGCTTCGGCGGGAATACGCTCCTGGGTGTTGATTGCCGACTGCGGGTTCCGCGCTCCGACGATGTAATAGCATTCCGTGTTGTAGAGCGGTTTCTGCTTTTTCAGAGTGGAACGCAGTTCTTTGATATGCGCGGAGTAGAGTCCGTAAATGTTTTTCTCGTAGTCGCTGGAATTGCCGTATGGATGAAACGCAATGCCGTCGACATAGTCCACATAGTCTGGGTCGGCTTCGCTCAGGCGGCGACACCAGCCTTTGTCGTAGCCGACGTCGCAGGTGTTGCCGTTCCCGAGAAGCAGATAATCCTTGTTTTTCTCCTTCAGAGCCTTGTAGGTGTACTTCAGATATTTCAGATACTGCTGCGGCCCCATCACCGGGTCGCCGGGTTCATTAAACATCTCCCAGATCTTGACCTTGTCCCCCCAGGTGCGGATGCAGTAGTCGAGATAGCGTCCGTAGACGTCAAGCGGGGCGTCGAGCATGACAATGCCGGGTCTGGGGTATTTTTTGATGTACTTGCCGTAATAGAAGAGCGGGTAATCCGCCGTTTCTCCTTTTGGTCCCTGATCGCGGAACAGAAGTCCCATTCCGGCGGCGATGCAGAAGAACGGTTCCACGCCGTTTTTGTAATATTCGTCAATGGCGGGGCCGATGACGTCCGGCGAGAATTTCCCCGGTTCGCGTTCGATCAGAACCCATCTTCCCCAGATTCGCACATTCCGCATTCCGGCAAGACGCGCAATGCGTCCGACGGAGTTCCAGGAGCTGCATCTTCCGAGATATGCCGTGTGGGTGGCATTCTGATAGCCGTTGTAGATGATGCTTTCGTGCTGATTCATTCCGATGCTCCAGCCCGGCGAGAAACGCTTGTGGTCAACCGGCGGATGCAGGACGGAGACGTCGCCGAGGGAGGCGATCTCTTTTCCGTTGCGGCGGAGTTTCAGCTTGAAGGCTCCGAACTGATCCGCGGGAACGGCGATTGCTCCGGTATAGCGGGTGAGTCCGTTCTGCGGAGCTTCGCCGTCCTTCTTCAGAGTGACGGGCAGAACCTTGCGGACTGCATTGTCATGGACGGAAACAAAGACAAGTTCCGTCTTCTCCGTTCCCGCATTTGCGCTTAGGCGCGCGGTGATGCGGAAGTTCATGGTTTCATCTTTGAAATAGTGCGCTTCGGCATGATCGGGAACGATGGAAGCCTCTTCCGGATAATCGTTTTTACCGTTGAGGAACGTCATGCGGAAGTTGTCGATATAGAGCGGCGCATTCAGAGCCTTGCCGTCCGTCGAACGGATCTGAAGCGTCATAACGTATGCGGTTCCGACGTTGAAGACTTTGACCTTGTGGGAGAAGTGCCGCCATTCCTCCGTCGGGTCGGCGGAGAGCCAGCTGAGAAGCGGATAGGATGGATGCGACCACTTCGGATCGGGCTTGACATTGAGCGGGGCGTAGCAGCGGAAATCCGCGCCGAGGCTGATGTTCGGACGATCCGCGCCGACCGGCTTGCCGGCTTTCGCGTCGAATGCGACTTCCACTTCGCCGTCCGCCGGGACGTTCATTTCGCCGCAGACAAGGCTGAGGTCGTACATGCCGGGGCGGTACGGAACCAGCAGAACGCGTCCGCGTCCTTTCTCCATCACGGTTTCCGTGGTGAAAAAGGTGTCCGGCTGAGTCCTGAGGAGCTTTCTGTCGATTCTGTTGAGCGTGAGCATCCACCCCGGGACGGGTTTTCCTGTTTCGCCGAGTTCCATATCGGCGCCGGGATTGAGCTGTTCCGCTTGAACCGGCAGCGCGGCGAGAGCGGCGGCAAGAGCCGCGAATTTTGCGTGTTTCATATCAAATCCTTTCGGTTACTGTTTGAATCCGGCCTTGAGCATGTCGCCGGAACCGTCGTAGCCTTTGGCTGTGATTGCCTGGGCTTCGGTTACGCTGGCGGCATGGCCGTCGGTGAAGAGCGTGACGGAGTGTCCTTTCGGGCTGTTGACCGGATGGCGGCTGTAGGTGACATACTTGTCGCCCGATTTGCAGTTTCCGTATTTGGGGATGAAGGGCAATCCCATGACCGTTTCGCCTCCCTCCATGGTCGTGACAGCCTTTGACGGTTCCTTGACCTGGTTGACTTTCCGGCAAGGAGCCGCATTCCCCGAGTAGTCACCGCCGTGGAGCGCATGGTTCAGGTGATAATTGGTGAACTTGTAATGCCCGTCTGCCCAGAGAATCGGTTTGGGATTGGAGGGGCAATGAAATGTGCTCGTCGGGGAATCGTACCCGTAGGCGACTCCGTAGGGGCCGACGACGTTTGACGGTTTGGGCGAATCCGCGGAAGGTCTGCTGGGATCTTCCACGCTGATCCCGCTGAGGATTCCGAGCCAGATGGTGCGTTTGTCGTCCGGATTGTAGGCTGGCGCAAAGGTCGGAACGAGCCAGTCGTCGTTGGCGGTTGCGTACATTGCCATTGCGGTGCCGATGGTTTTATTGTTGTTGAGACAGCTCATCGCGCGGGCTTTGTCCCGCGCCGAATTCAGCGCCGGCAGCAGCATGCCGGCAAGGATTGCGATGATGGCAATTACCACAAGGAGCTCTATGAGGGTGAATCTGCAATATTCCCCCTTGAAATATGAGATGAGAATGCTTTTGCTGTTCGGATGAGTTTTCATTGTGTTGTCCGCCTTTCGTTTGTTTGTCCCTTGTTTTTCTCCGGGCTGCTCGTTCTGAGGTGCTCCGTTATTTTGTTCTGCTGTATATTATACCACAAAATCGGAAAAAGGGAATGTCTGAAACTGCGAAAAACATGTCTGTTTCTACAAAAAACAGAGATTTGCGCAGGAAACGGTCTTTTTTTGTTTGCGAAAAACCTGTTTTCCCTGATATAAAATGAAACGGTCGGCTTTTTTCTCTTGACAATTTCGATTTTCCGGTGTATACTGCTTCAAAATGGATTGATTTTATATGAAGGGAATGTTTTTTATGCAAAACGGACAAGCTGAAATATTGGAAATGATTCCGGAAAAACTGGAACGGATGCGAAAGGAGATCGGACGGAAAGTATATGGACAGGAAAGACTTGCAAATCTGCTGCTGGCGGGAATCCTTGCACGCGGGCACTGTCTCCTGACCGGCGTTCCCGGGCTGGCAAAGACCATGCTGGTTTCCACGCTTGCGGAAATTGCGGAACTCGATTTCAAACGCATCCAGTTCACGCCCGACATGATGCCGGGGGACGTCACGGGAAACGAAATTCTGGAAATCGACAAACTTTCCGGAGAACGCATGTTCAAATTCATGCCGGGTCCGGTCTTTGCGCAGCTGCTTCTGGCGGATGAAATCAACCGCACGACACCCAAGACTCAGGCGGCGCTTCTCGAAGCAATGCAGGAGCGGAGCGTTACCGCGGCCGGCAAAACGCATTCTCTGCCGGAACCGTTCTTTGTGCTCGCCACCCAGAACCCCATCGAACAGGAAGGAACGTATCCGCTCCCCGAGGCCCAGCTGGACCGCTTTATGTTCGGGCTGACTGTCGATTATCCGTCGTTTGACGATGAAGTGAGAATCATCCGGGAGACGACCTCCGGAACTCCGGTTCCGCTGGAAAAAGTTGTCACGGCGGCGGAACTTGTGCAGATGCAGGAGGCGATCCGCTGGATTCCGGTTCCGGAATCGGTTGCGCTCCGGATTGCAAAAATCGTCCGGGCAACCCGGCCGTCGGCGGAGAACAAACTGGCTTCGCAGTATTTCCGCTGGGGCGCCGGACCGCGCGCGGGACAATTTCTGGCGCTTGCGGGAAAGGTTTTCGCCGCATTCGACGGACGCTCCGCCGTTTCCGAAGAGGATGTGATTCAGGCGCTGGAACCGGTTCTGCTGCACCGTCTGGTGCTCAATTACCGGGCGGAATCGGAGAATGCCGCATTGCCTGATTTGCTCAAAGAACTGCTGAAATCGGTCAAGTAATGCCCGGCGCATCGGTTACAGATTATCTTTCCGTGGAGGAGCTCGCGCGGCTTCCGGATTTGGAACTCCGGGCGCGCTTCCTCGTGGAAGGCTGTTTGAACGGACTTCATCAAAGTCCGTTCCAGGGGTGCAACGTCGAATTCAAAGAGCATCGCGAGTATACGTACGGCGATGAATTCCGGAACATCGACTGGAATGTCTATGCCCGAACCGACCGTCTCTACATGCGTCTGCGCGAGGATGAAACCAACCTTTCCGCTGTTCTGCTTCTCGACCGCAGCGCGTCGATGGACTTTCAGGGGACGCGCGCGAAAATCAGCAAATATGCGTTTGCGCAGGCATGTGCCGCGGCTCTGATGCTTTTTCTCCGGAGGCAGGGCGACGCCTTTACGCTCGGGCTTGTCGGGAACCGCATGCCCGAGCTCGCCGCGCCCTCCGCTTCTGAAGTGCAGTTTCAGCGGATGCTTGCGGATCTTTCCGCTCCGGCGGATTCAGGAGATTGCCGCTGGGAGAGAGCTCTTCCGCATCTGGCGCGTGCACTGAAACCTTACTCCATTGCGGTTCTGTTTTCCGATTTCTATACGGAGCCGGAAACACTTGCGCCTCTTCTGGATTTTATCCGGCGGAGAAATTGCGAAATTCTGCTTTTTCATATTTTCGACCCGGATGAACGCGACCTCTTTGCGGATGATTCCGTTCTGCTTCAGGATGCGGAGAGCATGGAGAAAATGATCGTGACTCCGGAGCTTCTGCGCGAAGATTACCAGCGTCTTTTCCGGACGCATCAGACGGCTCTTTCGGAGCTGGCGGCAAAATTCGGCGGCGAATATGTGCCGCTCTGCACGGAGCGTCCGCCGCTCGAACTCCTTGCCGCATGGCTCCGGCACAGGGAAAAAGCGGGGAGGCGGCGATGATGACATTTGCATTTCCAGCGTTCCTTTCCGGACTTCTTCTGCTTTCCGTTCCGCTGATTCTGCATCTGATGAAACGGAAGCCGGAATTCGTCCGCCGGTTTCCGTCGCTGTTCTTCTTCCGCAAGTCACTGGCGCGCAAGGAACGGCGCAACTCTTTGCTGAAATATCTGGTTCTGATCTGCCGTCTGCTCGGTTTTGCGTGTCTGGCGCTCGGTTTTGCGTACCCGGTGACGGCGAGTTACCGATTGAAACCGCAGGAGGCAACGGTTGTTCTGATCGACGGTTCATTCAGCATGCCGGACGATATTTCCATTCAACGCTGGCTGTCGGCGATGTCTCCGGAGAATCCGACTCTGTTCTGCATCGTTTCCAATTCGCTCAACTGGAGCGGCAATTTTGAATCCTCCCGGGACGGGCTGGAGACGTGGTTTGAGAAAGACAGAAAAACTTTTCGGAGTTCCTCGTTCCGCACCGCTCTGATTGCGGCGGACAGCCGGCTCGGTTCAGTCCCGGCGAAGAACCGGCGGATTGTCGTTTTGACTGACGGACAGCGCGTCCCGTGGGAGCGTGTCGATTTTTCACGCAAGCTCCGCAACACTTCCGAGCTCAAAATCGAAATTCCGCCCCGTTCCGCCGGCGGAAACCTTGCGGTGGAGTCCGTCAAACAGCTTCAGCCGTATACCGAAGTGACGCCGCGCATATCCGTCATTGCAGCCGTGCGCAATTACAACCCGTCGCCGCAGAGTGTGAACATTTCCGTCTATTTGGATGACAAGGAGGTTGACCGTGCGGAGCTGACCATTCCGGCAAACGGGAAAGCGGAGGCGGAATTTTCGCTGATTCCCGGCAAGGAGTTTCGTCCGCATGCGGGTGAAATCCGGCTCTATTCGACCGCATCTGCGGCGAACCGTTACCGGGAGGATGATATCCGTTATTTTGCCCTGAATCCGGTTCGCACACCGCAAATTTTCTATTCCGGAGCAACCTCCGGATTTATCCCTGAAGTCCTTGCAGTTCAAAGGCTTGACAAGGATTCTGTTCCGTTGGCGGAGAAAGCGGATCTGCTGATTTTCGATTCGGTTCCGCCAGGAGCCGCTGCGCTTGCGGAAACACAGATGAAAAACGGCGGAACCGCGGTGATTCTCCGGAACAATTCCCGCGAATCCGCCGCTCTGCTCGAACACTTCGGAATCCGCACGCGCCGCAAAAGCGTTCCGGGTGTTCAGCATCTGGCAACGCTTCAGTTTGAACATCCGGTTCTGCGGGACTACCTGAAAGTCAATGCCGGTTCGTGGTTCGATATACTGTTTTTCGATGTTCCCCATCTGACCGTTCCTCCGGACGCCTCCGTTCTTGCCGCGTTTGACAACGGCGCACCTGCGATTCTGGAACTGCGCTCCGGCGCGGGAAGGCTTTTCGTTTTTGCCGCGCGCCCCGGACGGGAGGCGACCAACTGGCAGACCTTCGGGAACTTCCTTCCGTTCTGGCGGGAACTCGCACTGTTTTCTGCGAAACCTCAGAAAATCCCGCCGGAACTGACGGTCAACGGTTCGGCTCTGACTTTGCCGGACGGAACGGTTCTGTCTCTCGACAAACCCGGCAACAGCCTTGCGGACGGGCGCATCTACAGCGTCAATGTTCCGGCTGTGGAAAGCAATCCTGCGTCCGTAGAGACCGCGGGATTTGCGGAAAAACTTCTTGATCCGGCAGTGAAGGCGCGTCTGGAAACGGAGTTCCTTTCGCGGGATGAACAGCTGAAAGCCGCTTCATCCGCAGGTTCGGTCTGGCGCGCGCTTCTTGCGGCCGCGCTGATATTCTTTCTTCTTGAATTTCTTTTTGCGAACAGGACGGTGCGCGGATGAAAAAAACGCCGGAACAGCTTCTGAATCTTGCATGGAGTTCCCGGAACTTCAATGCTGTCTATGTGCTTGTGCTTTTTGCGCTTCTGCTTCTTCCGCTTTCCCGTTTTGTTCCGGAAATCCGGATTGTTTCGCTGCTGCTGATTCTTTCCGCTCCGGTGGTTTGCCTGCTCCGCTGGAAGAGCAAAAAGAAGTGCGCTGCGGAGCTGGACCGTCTGGCTCATGCGCATTCCGCGCTTGAAGCGTGGCTGGAACTTCCGGAGAATCACCCGCTGAAGAGTCGCCTTTACGGGCAGGCGGAACAGGCTTACCGCTCGTTCAGAGCGCCTTTGTGGATGTTTCTGCATGCGTGGCTGATTCCGCTTATTCTGATGGCATCGCTGGGAGTGATTCAGCTTCTGCGCTGGAAAACGGTTCCGCCGCGCGCGGAAAAGACGGAAGCCGCTGCACCCGTTCCGGAAAAGAAGACAGCGGAGCGGGAGGAGTTCGCGGAACTCGTTCTGACTCAGCCGGATGCGGATCTGCGGGCAAAGCCGCTTGATGAACTCGAATGGGAGGGCGCCGGGCTTTCCGCGCGCGGATTCCGCTCGATTGTTCTGGAAGTCTCGGTCAATGGGAAGAAACGCAAGGCGCTCGCGCCGGATTCTCTTCCGGCTCAGAAGGGGACAATCCGTTTTCAGGGATTCCTTGCGCTTGAGGAACTGGACGTGGAACCGTTCGATCTGGTCAGCTGTCACCTTGCGGGGCAGGCGGTGACGGCGGATGGAACCCGTCCGGTTTTGAGCACTCCGTGCTTCATCGAAGTGCGCCCGTTCCGGGAAGATGTGCTCACGCCGGAGCAGATTCCGGATTTTGCGAACAAGCGGAAAATGTTTGAAGCCCATGCCGCGATTACTCTGATTCTTGAGAATCAGCTGGAACTGAACAAACTTCTTTTCTCTGCCAAGATTCTGCAGGCGCGCGGCTCAATGAAGGAGCATGAAAACGCTTATTCCGAGCTCCGATCCGGTCAGATTTCACTTGCGAAAGAGCTGGATGTCCTGCTGGCGGATCCGGAAAGCCGTTTCATGCCGGCGGATGCGGTCAATCATCTGGAATCGGCGTATTCCGCGATGCGGAACGCCGTCGAACTGCTGGAGAAAAAGGATCTGGATCATGCTTCCGCTGCCCAGCAGACCGCGATTGCGGAGCTGATTCAGTCTCTCAAAAGCACGAAAAAAGTTCTTGTTCCGCGCGGAGACGGAAACGCATCGAAGCCGCCGGAACCCTTCCGCGATAAGCAGGAGTTCAAAGTCCCGCCCATGCCCGACTCGGAGAATCCCGACCGCAAGCTCGCGGAACTGGAGAAGCGTCAGGAGGAACTCCAGCGGAAAATGAAGGCGGAGAACGCCGATCCGCAGGAACTTGCGGAGCAGCAGAACACTTTGCGCAAAGACGCCGCCCCGCTTGCCCCTCGCGCCGCCGGAGCTATGGCGGAATCGGAAGGCATGCTGAAATCCGGAAAACTTTCTCATGCCGCCATTGCCGGACAGAAGGCTCTTGCCGAGCTGCGGCAGGCGCGTCAGAAACTGGGGCGGCGCGCGGATGAATCCATGAAAAACGCGCTCCGGAACGCCCAGGCAAAACTTCGCCGGAGTCAGGGAAAGACAACGCTGGGAGAGCTTGCGCAGGATCTCCTCCGCGAGGCGGTGAACCAGCACAAAAACGGGAAGCAGGAGTATGCAAAATCTCTGCTCCGCGCCGCGGAAAAAGCGGATCAGGGGGCAAAAGCGAAAAAGCCGGAAGCGTTTGCCGAAGAACTTTCAAATGAGCTTGAAACGCTGCGTCTGCTGGGACGTTCCCCGTCGGAAATCCTCCAGACAGGAATTCAGAAACTGGATGAACTTTCGAAGCAGCTCAAGTTTGCGGCGCGTCATCCCGATCCGGCAAATCCGGAGGAGCTTTCCGCGTTGAAGGAGGAGAGCCGCGGTGAGCTGGATGATGTCCGCATTGCTCTGGAGCAGCTTCTCCGCAGTAACGGCAGGGACCGCATGACGGAGAGTGTGCTTGCGGAAGCGAAGCGCATCTTGAATTCGGATGCTTTCTCCGAGTCGCATCGTGATGCGGCGGGGCGTGCGGCAATCCGGCTTTCGGAGGAGCTCTCGGGATTTGTCCGCGAGTTGCGGAAGACGGTCGCGCGCATGCAGATTTCCGCAAATGTCTATATCTTCAATCCCGATGACGTTCCGGAGCGTTACCGCCGGGAGGTCGGCGAATACTTCAAGCGTCTTTCGGAAAAACAGCAGGAGGAAAAACCGTGAACGAAACGCTCTTTTTCTGGGATTTTCCCGGCGGAACAGCCGGATTGTGCGCCGCCGGAGCACTGCTGCTGATTCTGTGCATCATTTCCGCGTGGACGACGCGCCGTCCGGTCGCTCTTCCCGTGCGGATTCTCATGGTGCTGATCCGTCTGGCGGCGTTCGGGCTTCTGCTTTACTGCCTCTGCTCGCCCCGTCTCGAAACGAAACGCCGCATCCGCGAATCCTCGCGATACCGTCTGGCGGTCGTGGTTGATGAATCCGGAAGCATGCGCAAACCCGGATTCTGGAAGCGGAGCCGTCTTCAGGATGCGGAACAGTATATCGCGGAAAATCTGAACCCGAAAGGTCGTTTCGATGTGGAGCAGTTCCGTTTTTCCGACTCCTTTCATCCGCTTTCGCAGGCGACGGAGCCGGGAACCCGGACTGATTTTTTCGGAACGCTGGTTTCTCAGATTCCGGAGCTGGAGAGCCGCGGTTTTAACGGCGTGTTCTGGCTTACCGACGGTATTGACACAGCAGGGCGTGTGGAAGCGGAGACTGCGTTTTCCGCGCTCGCCGGATCGCAGATGCGTCACTTTTTCATACCCATGACTGCTCCGCTTGAAGCGCCTCCCTCGCTCGCCCTTAAAAAAATTGAAGCTCCGGCGCAGGCGTATTTGAATACGGAAATCCCGGTGACTCTGCTTGTTCGCCGCGTCAATATCAGCAAAAAAAGAAACGCCAGGCTGGTTCTGACGCGAAACAATATCCGTCTCGGGGAGTTCCCGATCGAGCCTGGAACCGGTGTGCAGACCATTCAGCAGCGTGTCGCGGTACGGAACATCGGAACCGACCGTTTCACCGCGGAACTTTTCCTCGACGGAAAACGGGTGGAGACGCAGAGCTGGACGGTTGCGGCTGTAACGCACAAGAGCACCCGCCGGATTCTGGTTTACAACGGCGCGCTGGAATACGGCAACCGTTTTCTCCGGAACATCTTCCTGAACGATCCGTCGGTGAAGCTGGATATCGTGTTCGCTCCGGGCGTCATTCAGGGGCGGCAGGCGGGTGAACCCGTGCGGCTTGACGACAGGCTGAGTCTCGAAAAATATGATGTCGTACTCCTTTTCAATCTCAACCGGAAGCAGATTACTCCGGAGATGGAACGGGTTCTGCGCAGTTATGCGGAGGATGGCGGCGGACTCATCTTCATCACGGGAAATCCGATGGTCGCGGCGGAGTTCGCAAATTCGCCGCTGGAAAAACTTCTTCCGGTTACCTTCTCGGAAAAGTACAATGAACAGAAACGCTACGATGCGCGCACCGCCGGAATCGTCCGTCTCATCACCTCCGGACGCCGGCGGCCGACCGACTTCGATTATCCGCTTCAGCGTAACAGCGAGATGCGCTACAAGGAGCATCCGCTCCGGGATTTTGTGCTGACGCAGACCGGACAGGCAAGTCCGATTTTCCGCCAGCGTCTTCCGGATGGAAGTTTTACCTTCATCATCCCGCGTTTTGAAGATTTCGCTCCGGTCAGCAAAGCGAAACCTGCCGCCAATGTCCTTGCACGCTTCCGCGATGAGGCTGGAACCGATCACATTCTTATGGCGTATCAGAATTTCGGACAGGGGCGCAGCATGATTCTTGCAACCGACCCGCTCTGGCGCTGGAGATTGAAGACGGCGTCGAATGATCCCTCGTTCGAACTCTTCTGGAAGAACCTCTTTTCGTGGCTTGCGCTCGGACGGAGCTGTGACGCCGAGTGGCAGATTCCGAACCGGATTATGGAGGCCGGTGATGAAGCGGAATTTCTGTTCCGTCCCGGCTCCATGCTCACTCAGCCCGCCGCACTTGACTTCCGCATGAAGGCGGAGAACGGCGCGGAGACTGTGCTCGTTCCCTCGATGGAAAAGAAACGGATGCGTTTTGCCGTGCCCCTGAAAGAGGCGGGAAACTATACCCTGACCGCATTTTATGATGAAAAAGCGGTTGCTTCCGTCGATTTCACCGTGACGGCTCATTCGGGAAAACGGGATGAAGATTCCGCGCTGGAACCGGAACTTGCTCTGCTGGAACGCTTTGCGTCACTCTCGAATGTCCGTCTGCTCTCCGGAACGGAAGCGCCGGACTGGGACCGTGAGTTTCCCGCAGAGCATCTGGAACTTCTGGAGGAGACGACACTTCCGCTTTGGAACTCTCGTTGGATTTATCTTGCAGTAGCGGCGCTGATTCTGCTGGAATATCTTATCCGCCGGGTGTTCGGGAAACTCGTCTGATTTCAGTGGAACATGGAATAGACGTAGATGTTCGCCGCCATTTTGAGCGCAAACGTGCGCTGTCTCTGGGTGAAATGGAATCCGACCCAGCCGCAATGAAGATCGCTCGAATTCATCAGCGCCACGAGGCGTCCCTTGTGCCATGCCCCCCAGAGACCGTTGTTGACGCCCTGCAGATGCGCCCAGTCGGTGATGGTGTAGTAGGTGTGGAAAACGTCGTCGCTCATGGGAATGCGCCGCATTTCAATTTCCGGCAGAATCTCTTTCAGCAGAGTGCGGACGCTGTCGAAAAAGAGATCCTCTTTGATCTGGCGCAGGGCGACGCAGTCGTCCACGAACAGAAAACCGCCGCGCAGGATGTATTCCCTCAGATTCCGTTTCTGCTGCGGGGTTGCATCGATGGCGCCTTTGCCGCTGAGAAAGAGAAGCGGAAAGTCGGTCATCTGGTCGAGACGGTCGATGTCCGCGATGTTCCATTCGAGCTTCATGTTCATGGAGGTGTGTTTGCGGAGCCAGTCAACGATGATGATGTCTCCGCTTGGATGATAGAACCACCCGAGACTGTCGCCTTGACGGTATCCGGTTGTCGGGAACTTGAGCCGCGCCCATGAGATACGGCTTCCGCGCGCATTTTCGAACGGTTCCGAAGCGTACGGCAGAAGTGGAAAGAGAAGCAGAAGCAACAGCAGATATTTCATTTTAAAACTCCTTTCGGCAGACGGTTCAGTTCCCGCTGAAACTCGCGCAGATATCCGCGGATTGCGGAATATTCGTCCGGGGAAACCGATGATGTGGAATTTCCGGAAATGACCAGCAGCGCAATTGCACCGTCGGAATCGAAACGGAACTTGCAGTGCGCGGTTTTCCGCTCAATCGTTTTCTTTTGAAGCGGGAATCCGGTGATGTTCAGAATGAATTCCCAGTTTCGTCCGTCGAAGAGCTTGTGCGGACGCGTGGCGGTTTGCGCGGAAAACGGTTTCAGCAGTTCCGCGGGGAGGGTGAAGCGCACCGGATTTTCCGCCGTGAACACATGGAGACTGCCGTCCGGCTTGAGTTCAATGCGTCCGGATTTGTATTCCGCAAGCGGAAGCGCCTCATCCGCCAGCGAGCTCAGAAAACTGGAGCCCAGCGTATTGCGTGCGGCTTGGAAAGCATAATCGAAAATCCCGGAACGTCCTGTTTGAACCTCGACAATCCCGTTTTCCTTTTTTTCAATTTTCCGGACAAAACGGCTCATTTTTGAAGCGGTTTTCACCTTCCGGAACCGGACGCCGCCCGCATCCAGGGAAAGACCGGATGTCCCATGATCTCCGGGTGGAAGATCCCCGAACGGCGAAAGACCGTCCGTTGCATCCAGCCAGAGATTGAGCGATGGAATGTAGTTGATCATGTGGTTGAACTGCCACGAGGGAAAGTCCGGGTCGATGTTTCCGCCGCGGTTCACAAGAACGCGCTCCGCACGGATTCCGGCGTATGCGCACATGGCGGCGAGCGCCGAAGCCTTGTCCTTGCAGTCGCCGAATCCGTTCCGCATCATCATTCCGGCGGTTTGCGGACGGAACGCCGCTGCGCCGAGCGGAGTTGTGACATAGCGCAGAGAGTTCAGATAGTCATAAATCCGCCGGATTTTTTCCCGATCGGAGGCGGCTCCCTGCAGCAGCTGAGCGGTCTTTGCTTTTGCCGCATCATCCAGCACCAGCGCGCGGTTCATCATGCGGCGGCTCCACGCAAGGAAATCCTCCCAGGAATGCAGACTTGTAATGACAATCCGAGCCGGTTTCCCGACAGCTCCCGCTTCCGGGTGGAACGGTGCAAGCTGTTGATTTTCAAGATGATAGAGTTTTGCCTTATAAAGTTTCACTGCGCCTTCCGTCCGGAATTCATGAGCGGCGACGGGAAGAATCGTCTGAACCGGAATTTCCGCCTGGAATTCCGGCAGATGTCCGGAAATGCGTACTGCTGTTTCCCGTGTCAGTTCAAGGATGGAACCCGGTTCCGGAGTCGGAACCGGACCGGGTTTCAGAATCCGGAACCGTCCGTCCGGGAGAATCAGCCGCGCAGGATGCACAAGCAGTTGCGGGATAAAGCGTTCCGCTCCGGCAATGGTTCTGAAATAAAGCAGATCCCGCCTCCGGATTTGCGCGGTTTTATCCGGATTGAGCAGAACTGCAACAGAGCGCTTCAGATAGAATGCGGGGAAATTCCGGTATTGCTCCGCTGTTTTTTTTGCGAGCTGTATCAGTGCGAGCGTTTCCGCGGTTGCTTCTTCTTGCAGGGATTCCGGAAAATCCCTGCGCGGAAGAGGCTTTGACGGGATTGGTTTTTCTGTGATGGAAACAGATGTAAGTGCTTGGCCGTCAAATGGATAGGAATGTTTTTCGGAACCGTCCGACCAGCAGGCATTTTCCGGGAGAGCCAGCCGGTTGTTTTTGTAATATTCCTGTGTCAGCTTTCCGGCGAGCGCGGCGTATTCGAGCGGAGCGCGTCCGTATCCGAGCTGCTGCAGGGCCTGCAGATAGAATTGCGGGTAGCGCGGCGGATTGAGCTGGCGTTCGGAGTCGGTTGCGGAAAGAACGAAGCGCCCGGGGGCGGCGAGTGCATCGAGAAACGGGGCGCTCATTGTGTTGAAAAGATAAATTTCGGAGCATGGAAAGCGTTTCACGAGCTCTGCAAGTTCAGTGACGGGAAGCCGCCCGTCCGTCATGGAAAGGGTCGTGCGCCGGCTGTTTGCGGAGCCGTGTCCGAAGAGATAGAGAACCCGCTGGGTTCCCGAATGCTCCAGCGCATTGCGGAAAGCGGCGGAAGCGGAACAGATTTGAACTTCTGCGCGGTCGCCGTACCATGTTTTGAGCGCATCGCAGTTTTGTTTTACTTCGCGGTCAAGTTCCGGAGTTCCCCCGCGTCCCTGGAGAATCAGCACGGAGGGTTTCGCGGAGATTTGAATAATAAGAAAAAACAGAAAGAGTGCCGGAATTTTCATTTTTTCACCTCCGGAAAGACGGTTCGGAATGCTTCCGCCGCCGTTTTTGTGCAGCTTTTTTTGACTTCCGCGCGATACTCCGGCGTGACAATGTCGGTGTATTCGCGCAGAATGTCCAGGCTCTTTTGGTCGTTGATAAACAGAAAATATTCGAGGAGATACGGCAGCAGGGCGCGTTCCTGTTTTTCATCGAGAATCGGGAAAATGTCCAGCAGCTCATCTGCAAGCGGAGCAAGCGTTTTCTGAAACTTCTCTTTTGAAATCCGCTCTTTGAATCCGAGTCCTTTTTTCAGCAGGGATAGATAGCTTCCCGGCGCGTTTTCGGGGCGTCGCCCGGTTCTTCGCCGGAGAGCCTCCAGACGCGAGGCGAAGTTTTCCGGTGCAGGCTCCGGTTCGGCAAGCTCATCCAGCTGTTCCGAAGCGAAAATGGAAAAGTTTGTGTGCCTCAGAATCGGAGAAAGCTGATTCAGCAGTTCCAGTTTGCGCTTCCGGGGCAGCGCTTCCCACTCAGCGGAACGTTCTCTCATAACCTGTTCAAAATTAAGTGCTTTGCGTGAACTTTCCAGCGCCGCGTTTACGGCTTCCATGCCGAATGTGACATTCTGCTTTGTCTTTTTGCGAGTTTGGATGGAGTTTTTCAGACGCTTCTTCGTTTCCGGATGAAGGACGGAGATAAACTGCAGATCAGGCGTAACGCAGTTCTGCATGGTTCCAAAAAACGGCGTGTTTTCGAGCGCGGCGAATGGATCGCGGATCAGAAGCACATTGCCGATCAGAAACCATGCATTGAGGTTGCCGAGCGCGTATTGATGCAGAAGTTCCGCTGCTAATTTTTCTGACTTCCGGGTCCGTTTCTCGAACGCTTCCCGGACTGTTTTGAAGAATGTGTAAGAGGATGAGGAGTAAAATTCGCCGGAGTTCTGCATGTTTTTCTGAACCTCTTTCTGCAAAGACAGAAACTGTTCCAAAAGTTCCCTGTCTGAGTAAAGCGTCAGATACGAGGCCAGAGCCGCAGTTGATGCCGTATAAACCGAATAGTGTTTCCAGAGCTGCCGCAGCGGGGCGTGCAGGTTTCTGTGCCGCGCAAGGAGTGTGTAGTCTGAAAATGCATTCAGAAATTCCTGATTATCCACAGCTTTTGCTGATTCAGGCATTGCCGCGTTAAATTCCGCCGGGGGGAGTGCAAGCAGAGCTTCCCAGCGGCTTAACTCGTCTTTCATTCCCTTCTCGCAAAGGATCGGGCGCATTTTTTCCGGATTCCTGAGGTATTCCGTAATGAAAAAAACCAGCGACGCCGCACTTCTTTTGTCGGGAGTGTATGTCTGGATCATGGTTTCGCGCAAATCCTGCGGAAACTCCGCGCCGGCGAATCGCGCGAAATTGAAAACGGACGGAGTGAGAAGGAATCCCGGATTTTTCTGTCCGCGGCGGATGATTTTTATGCACAGTTCCAGCCGGTGTTTCTGCGATGGTCCCGAGGGCGTGTACGAATATTCACTTTCCCGGGAAACGAATGTCGGCTCGTTGTTGGATCTCGCGTACAGGTCGAGCATTGCGAGAAGCCGGAAACACCAGGCTTGATCAAGATCTTCGCCGGAATCGACAATCATTTCCACCAGCCGCAGGTACTTTTTCGGATTCCCTTGAAACAGCGTTTCCCTGATAAAATAGCGTGCGTGGATGAGCTGTTTGATCAACTCCGGTTCCGGTTCGCCGAGCGCGCAGATTTTTGCCGCCACAAGCTGGTCATGAGGATCTTCCGCATGGATTTTCCGATACAGCTGCAGAGCCGTTTTATAGTCTTCTGCAATTTCGCAGACGACTGCCAGAACCCGCGGATTTTTGATTGCTTTTTTCAGCTCCGGCAGCAACTCTTTCAGTACCTGGTACTCCTCGGAGTACGGTGAAAATAAAATATCTCTGTATACACCCCGTGTATTGATCAGCGGTTCTGCATTTTCCAGTTCTCGTAAAACGGATTCAAGCGCCGCTTTCCGGTCGGTATTCAGTAACGTGTTTAGAGCCGGAGTTTTTGCAACAGGCGGGAAGCGTTTGCGGAGAGATTCCGCATACGGGCGCTGTTCCCGCAGTTCTATCAGAATGCTTGTGCGCAGTTCCGGAGCGGTGGTCAGCAGAAATTCAACAGCCTCTTTCCACTTCGGAGACTGAGTCCGGAAGGCAGTTTGTATGCGGATCAGTTGTGTTGCCGCAAGCTGACGGTAGATCAGTGGCAGGGTTTTGTCGGAAAAGACTGCTTCTGCAAGCGAGTTGACTGCCGCGTAGTCGTGAAGAATGAAAGCAAACGCCGCCAGATTCAGACGCTCTTCCGGTGTGACCGGTTTTACTGTTTTCATGATTTCCCGTGCGGCGCGCTCGTCGTCGATTCTAAGCAGGAAATATATTTTCAGAAGCGGAGGCAGATCGAACGTGGCGGATTTTGACAGAAGCTCTTCCATTTTGTTTCCCTTCCGCTTGTCCATGTAGTAATCAAATCCATTTGTTGAACCGAATCCGGCAAGGGCGGAGGGCAGTAGGTGCGAGCCACCTGTTTGATGCAGGCAACTGACAGCATCGAATAGAGAGTTGACACTGAACCCGATGTACCTGCCGGGAGAAGTGACGAACACGAGACGCTGCGGATCGTTCAGCCGGTCCCGGAGGAGTTCTGTGAACTGTTCCGGCGTTTGAGCGGCTTCTATGAGGTATGACTGCATGTTCTGAAAAAGAGTTTTCTCCGGAAGAGTTCTTTCCCGGTTTTTCAGAATCCGGTAAAAGACCGGAGCCAGGACCGGATCCGAAAAGAATGTCAGGGATTCCAGTGTTTTCTCTTCGCTGAAATATTTGAAAATCAGCTTTTCTTTTTCGTCCGCCGGAAGTTCGGAAGCGGAATACCAGTATTTAAGAAGCTCGGATGATACAATCTTTTTCCGCAGACACTGTTCGGCCAAGAAAAGAAGCTCTTTTTTATCCAGCGGAAGCGGCACTTTCCGGCACATGAGTATGAACAGTGTTTCTCCGCGAGAGAGCTCTTCGCCTTTGCGCAGTTTTTCCCTCAGTTTCCGGAAGTTTTCGCTTGTGTTTTGCGGGGAGAGAAAAAGTTCCGGTTCGAGCCAGCCGTTGCGTTTCAGTATACGGCAGATCTTTGCGCGATCCGGGCTTTGGGCGAGTACTGCCGGAACGATATTTAAATTTTCCCTGTTAAAATCATAGACATTTTCCAGATTTTTTCGGTAGCGTTGATACAGGTTATCTTTTCCGACAGTCCATGTGCCTGAAGATTCCCTGCGGACTGTTCGGAATAAAATGTTATAGAAAAATCGTTCGTTGAACGAGCCTTTGAAACGGTCGATTTGCAGCTGTCCGCCCTTGTCCAGCGTATCGAATGCCTCTTCATTGCGTTCAAGGCAGAACAGGGCAATGCCGCGCAGAAAAGCCGCATCACCGGATGTTTCTCCTTCCAGTTCCCTGAGAGCTTCCTGCGGACGTTTCATCCGGAGGAAAAGAGCCGCTCTGGCGAGTTTCGCTTCCGGAGAGCGCAGGCATTCGCGCGATTCGGCAATGAGTTTTTCCAGCTCCGTTTCCTTCGCATAAAGAAGTTCCCATGCGGCGAGCAGACGGAATGTCTCCAGTTCTTTTTTGCGTTTCCACGCGGTCTGGAGGAAATTTTGCGCGTCTTTTAAGCGGTCTTGCCGGATTGCAACCGCTGCGTGCAGGCGGAGCATGGCGGGAGAGAGCGCCATCTTGTTTTGCGGAAGAGGCTGTCTTATGACCGGGGGAATGTATTGAAGCAGGAGCGGGTAAAGCGGAGACTGCGGATTCTGATATGCAAGTTCCTGCAGAGTAAACTGAATGAGCCTGCTGCGTAGAAAAGCGGTTTGTGTTGCAGGTGTCAGATGAGGTTTGAGAGCTTCATACCGTGCATCATCGTCGGGCTGCTGTTCGAGAATACTTTTCAGTTTGCAGATGAAATTTTTCCCGTCCACGGGATCGTTCATCAATTCCGCAATGGCTTGTTGTGCGGGGCGGGCCGTTTCCGCAGCATGCAGAGCACACGTGCATGATGCTGCGAGAATGAGCAATGACAGAATTTGTATTTTCATATTTATCCGCTTTCCATTTATCCGGAGAAAGTATAGGTGTTGCATACGGGAATTTCAAGTTTTAAATAATAAAAAAAACAGAAATTCTTTCTAAACTCCTGTTTTTTTTGAAATATTTCCTGAATTCCTCTTGAAACTTCAGACGGTTGCGCTATAGTATATTCTGAAGGTGCGAGGAATTGATCTCGATGAGGGTCGGGTTGGCTCCCGATACGGCGCTCTGCCGGAGGTCCGAATCAGCCTCGGACATCAATTGTACGCACCTTTTTCGGACATTGTACAGGAACCGATGAGGCCCTGGCGGCAACAGGGGGAGTAGGAATGTTTGTTCCGAGACAGGGAAGATTTTGCCACTTCCTCCTGATGAATGTCCGTTTTGATACGATAATGATCCGGCGGTTTCAATTCTTTAAAAGAACGCTGAATTTAAGATTCATTGAACGCGGGGCGGCGTGCTGCCGTACTCGGCCAAGCACCCCTCTGCGGTGAATAACTGCAGAGGGCTTTTTCCTTAATTCGATGTTTCCTGCCTAGCAAGAATGCAGGATTTAAGATTCATTGAACGCGGGGCGGCGAGCTGCCGTACTCGGTCAAGCCCCCCTCTGCGGTGAACAACCGCAGAGGATTTTTTTTGTCAATTTGAGGTTTCCTGTCTCAATATCCGCCGGCTGTCCGGAAAAATTTCTTTTTCCGCTTGCATTTGATGAAAGCGGATGTTATATTCATGAAAGAGCCTGTTATGGCAAAAGGCTTATAACATTCAAAGTTCAAAGGGGGGAAACTATGAACTACCAGAATGCAAAACTGCCGGACGGAGCGGAATTCGCTTCGCTGACGCCGCTGATGACGGATGAAAACGTCCTCAAGCCGATTCTCAAAAAACACATGGCGCCAAAAGGCAAATGCGGGTATCTTATCGTGACGAAAGGCAAACTGAAATTCGTCTGGGAAGATACCGGAGAAGAACTCGATGCCGATCCGGAACACCCGATTGTTATCTGGCCCGAACGATATCACCATGTGAAAATTACCGGACCCGTAGCGTTCAAAGTCGAATTCTACAAAGTTCCGGCAACTCTTACACCGGATCCGAATGCGATCCGCCCGGGCGAACAGTTCCTCTGATCCGCCCGCGTTCAGGAGGAATTTTATGAAACGCAAAATCATTGAAATCGATACCGACCGCTGCAACGGCTGCGGCAACTGCATCCCAAACTGCGCCGAAGGCGCTCTGCAGCTCATCGACGGAAAGGCGCGGCTTATCAGCGACCTTTTCTGCGACGGACTTGGCGCGTGCATCGGAAAGTGTCCGACCGGAGCCATGCGCGTCGTCGAGCGCGAAGCCGTTCCGTATGATGAACGCCGCGTCATGGAGAACATCGTCAAACAGGGCGCCGCAACAACCCGGGCGCATCTCATTCACCTGAAAGATCATGGCGAAACGCGTCTGCTTTCCGAAGCTGTCGCCTGGCTGAAGGAGAACGGATACGAAGTTCCCGCATTGGAAAGCGTCAAGCCGATGGCCTGCGGCTGTTCCGGTTCGCTGGCAAAACGGATTGCCGCGGCGTCGAAGAAAGAGATCGTCGCGGGGGCGTCGGCCCTGCGTCAGTGGCCTGTTCAGCTCAAACTGCTGAATCCTGCAGCAGCGTATTTTGACAATGCCGATCTGCTTGTTTCCGCGGATTGCGTCGCTCATGCGTACGGAGGGTTTCACAAGGAACTGCTGGAAGGACGCATTCTCATTATCTTCTGTCCGAAACTGGACAGCGATCTGGACGGCTATGTGGAGAAGCTGGCGGAAATATTCCGTCTGCACAACATCCGTTCCGTCACTGTTGCGCGGATGGAAGTTCCGTGCTGCGGCGGAACGGTCGCAATTGTGGAAAAGGCGCTTGAGCTCGCCGGAAAAGAGAAAAAACTGAAAGTGAATATTGTCGGAATCGACGGCAGTATGCAAACCGAATAAAAAACGGAAAAATTGAAACAGAAGGGGGGAAACATCATGAGTATGTTCTGTTTTCAATGTCAGGAAACGGCCCGGAATCAGGGCTGCACCGTGCGTGGAGTCTGCGGCAAGGCTCCGGAAACCGCAAACAAAATGGATGAACTCATCCGGCAGCTGAAAATCATGGCGCAGACAAAGCCGCCGACCCGTGCGCTCGGTCTCTTTGTCACTCAATCGCTGTTCATGACGATCACGAATGCGAACTTTGACATTGCCCGCATTGAAGCTCAGCTCAGCCGGGCGAAAGAGCTGACCGGGGAAACTTCCGCGACCGCTCCGCTGGGCGTGCTTTCGTGCGAAAACGAGGACGTCCGTTCTCTTAGGGAGCTGCTGACCTACGGGCTCAAAGGTATTTCCGCCTACGCAGACCATGCCGCCATGCTCGGGCGTGAGGATGATGAGATTTACGCATTTATCTTCAAAGCTCTTGCCGCGACTGCGCACGATCTTTCGGCGGATGAGCTGACCGCGCTCGTTCTGGAGTGCGGCGGCACTGCCGTCAAGACAATGGCTCTGCTCGACGCCGCGAACACCGGAGCGTACGGTAAGCCGGAGATTACAAAGGTGAAAACCGGAGTCGGCAAACGTCCGGGAATTCTGATTTCCGGACACGACCTGCGCGACCTGAAGGATCTGCTGGAACAGACCAAAGATGCGGGAGTCGACGTGTACACTCATTCGGAAATGCTTCCGGCGAATTCATATCCGGAGTTTAAAAAGTATCCGCATCTGCACGGCAACTACGGAAATGCGTGGCATCTTCAGAACAAGGAGTTCGCCAGCTTCAACGGGCCGATTCTGATGACGACCAACTGCATCACGCCTGTTCAGGATTCTTACCGCGGCCGGATTTTCACGACCGGCATGGCGGGATATCCGGGCGTGCCGCACATCCCGGACCGTATCAACGGCCGCCCGAAAGATTTCTCCGCAATCATTGAACTTGCGAAGAAATGCCCGCCGCCGTCACCGCTGGAAGACGGGGAGATCGTCGCCGGCTTTGCGCACGATCAGGTGTTTGCACTGGCAGACAAAGTTGTTGAAGCGGTGAAGTCCGGCGCGATTCGCCGTTTCATCGTGATGGCCGGCTGCGACGGGCGCCACGCCACTCGGCAGTATTACACTGACGTTGCGAAGAACCTTCCGGAAGGAACGGTGATTCTGACGGCCGGCTGCGCGAAATACCGTTACAATAAACTGAAACTTGGCGACATTTGCGGCATTCCGCGCGTTCTGGACGCCGGACAGTGCAATGACAGCTACAGTCTGGCCCTGATAGCCCTGAAACTGAAGGAGGTGTTCGGGCTGGAGGATGTGAATCGTCTTCCGCTCTCGTTTGACATCGCATGGTACGAGCAGAAGGCAGTCGCGGTTCTGCTTGCATTGCTTGCGCTTGGATTCAAGAACATCCGTCTCGGACCGACGCTTCCCGCGTTTCTTTCGCCGGGAGTGGCGAAGGTCCTTGCGGAGATATTCGGTATCAAATGCATAACGTCGCCGGAGCCGGATATTGAGTCAATGATGGCCGGCAGGTAACCGGAAATTTTTCAGGGAGGAGGGAGAACCATGAGTGTATACGAGTGCTCGAAGTGCGGATTTTGCGTTCCTCGTCCGGAAACGGATTCTGAATTTGAATCGGAGTCCGCTTTCCCCGGAGAACCGAACGAAGTGTTCTACAATCACACGGCAAACCGCTCGACGATGGGTGCAGCCTTCGAAGAGCTTTCCGCAACATGGCATTGTCCTCAGTGCGGCGCCGGCAAAGAGTCTTTCAACCTCTCCGGTGAACAGGAGTGAAAAAGGAGTACGGAACATCCGCAAAAGCGGATGTTCCGTACTTGATATTTATTAATTCTGCATTACATTATTTCCCGGAGGAAAGTTTTATGAGAAAACCTGCGGGAAAAGGGGTTCGGGAGATTGCGGAGGCGACGGGATTCAACATCTCGACCGTTTCGCGCGCTCTGAACAACCGTCCGGGCGTTTCGGCGCAGGCCGCGGCGGAAATCATCCGCGCGGCCAGAAAAATCGGATGGAAAAACGGGAAAACGACGGCGTATGCGGTTCTCCTGCCCGGAAGCAGAGTCGCTCTCGCCTGGTACACGCTCAACATGCTCGACGCCATTCGCGACGAGGCGCTGCGGCGCGGCGTGCTGCTCGAAATCTTCTTCGCCGACCATGCGGAACTCCTGCGGGAACGGGCGGTGGACGGAATTTTATCGCTGGATTTCAGCTCGCAGATCGTCCGCAAGCTCAGCACGGTGTTGCCCGCGGTCTGTCTCAATGATTTTTCGTGGCGGATCGGCGACATCTATTCGGTCTGCTCCAATGCGGGGCAGGGGGTGCGGCGCGCGGTCTCCCTGCTGCTTTCCTATGGTCACCGCAAAATAGGAATGCTCGTCAACGGCAGCCGCGAAACCGAAAGCAACCGCGAACGCGCGGAGGCGTTTGAAACCTGCATCGCCAGTTGTGCGCTGGATCCGGCTTCTTCCGTTCAGAGCCGTTCCGTTTCACCGGGGGGGGGCGGGAATCCTTATCTGTTCGGGGATATGCGGCGGCTCGTGGAGACGGGCGTCACCGCAGTGATCAACTGCGGCGAAAGCGAGTCGGTGGAGGCTCTGACCGCGCTCCGGCTCTGCGGCCTGCGCGTCCCGCAGGATATCTCCCTGATCTGCTGGGAGGTTCCCCGTTTTTCCAAATATCTGGAGCCTCCGCTGACGACCGTTCAGCAGAATTTCGAGGTGCTCGCCCGTGAGGCGTTCGATATGCTGGAGCGTCTGCGCCGCGGCGAAGCGGTCTCTTCCGACGTCCTTGTCGACTGTCTTCTGCATGAACGCGGTTCGGTTGCGATTCCGGCACATAGATAATGTTGCATTGATCGGCTTTTCTGTTGCTTTCTTTTGCGTCGATTCCTGATGATTTGCTCTTGTTTTTTCCGGTTGCACGGTGCAAATTATGGAGGAACCCGAAAAAACAGAGGAGTTGTTCCATGAGAGAAAGAGGTTACAAATCGCTGCTGACCCGCTATGAAGGGAATCCGATCTTTGCCCCGGAGGAATTTCCGTGGTGTCCAGCGGACCAGGTTTTCAATCCCGGTCAGGTCATGACGCCGGACGGACGCACCATTCTGCTGGTTGCGGTAATTCCGCGCAATGAAAAGTTCGCCCGCTGCCATGTGGCGGAGAGTACCGACGGCCTACACTTCACAATCCGCAAAAAGCCGATTTTTGAAGTGGATCCGGACAAAAAATTCGGTGACCTCGATTTTCATCCCATCGACTGCCGCGTGACTTACTTTGCGGAAGAGAACTGCTACTACATCATCCGTCCGGCGAACTCTGAGTGGGGCTGCTGCGCTCTGCTTTACCGCACAACCGATTTCGAGACGGTTGAGCCGATCGAAATCACCGCGCTTCCGCACAACCGCGTGCCGTGTCTCTTCCCCGAAAAAATCAACGGACAGTATGTCCGTCTGGAGCGTCCGTACAGCGTCGGTGCGCCGTATGAAAAATCGTTTGCGCACATCTGGCTTTCGCGCTCGAACGACCTGATCCACTGGGGGGAGCACCGTCCGCTGCTCAAGCGCGGCTTCGTTCCATGGAACGGTCTCAAAGTCGGTCCGACCGTTCCCATCAAAACGGAGAAGGGGTGGCTTGAAATCATTCACGGCGTGCAGAACACCTTCTGCGGCTTCCGCTACAGTCTCGGCGCATTGCTGCTTGATCTGGAAAATCCGGAAAAGATTTTAGGCTGCATGAAGAGCTATATTCTGACTCCGGAAACGGAGTATGAACATCTCGGCGTCATCCCGGAAGTCTGCTTTGCAACCGGCGCAGTCGTCGTTCCGGAAACCCGCGAACTCCGCATCTACTACGGCGGTGCGGATACAACCATCAACCTCGCAACCGGAAACGTCGACGAGATTGTCGAATGGTGCCTGGAAGGAAAATAATCATGAACATCCAGATTGACAAGGACAATACCCGCTTCCTCCTCACAAACGATGTGATGAGCTACGGCTTCACTCTGGTGGAGACCGGGCTTCCCGTCAACCTCTACTGGGGCGCTCCGCTTTTCTGCGCGGATGACATGCCGACGCCGGAGCAGCGTCAGGTTTACCGCCACAGAAGCATGGCGGATGTGACTGCGTTTTACCGCGAGCTCTCCGTTTTCGGCGGAAAATTCTTCGATGAATCCGCGCTCAAATTTACGTTTTCCGACGGCGTCCGCGCGTCCGATTTCCGTTTCACCGGATTCGAAAAGGGCGATGACACGCTCGTTCTCTCCTTCCGCGACGCCATGCATCCGCTGGTGCTGAAGCTGCGTTACAAACTCTATAAAGAAATTCTCGTCCGTTCCTGTTCCTTCATCAATGAAGGCAAGGAGGGCATCGGCGTTGAAAATTTTGCTTCCGCGACCTGGCATCTCCCGGGCGATGTGACCGACTGGCGCGTCACTCATCTTGCCGGGCACTGGGGCAAAGAGGCGATGCCCTGCCACGAAAAGCTCACACCCGGCAAGTTTACGATCGAAAGCCGCACCGGTATCACCGGACCGTACCACGTTCCGTTTTTTGCTATGGACGATGGTTCTGCGAACGAGTTTTCCGGACGTGTCTTTTTCGGAGCGGTCCTCTGGTCGGGCAACTGGAAAATCGTTTTTGAGCGCGATTGCTACGAGCGCAACAATGTTACCGGCGGCATCAACGATTTCGATTCCCGCTTCACTCTGATGCCGGGCGAAACGTTCGATACTCCGGATTTTGCCGCCGGTTTCACTCCGGGCGGGTTCGGCGAAATGAGCCGCATCCTCCACCGCTGGCAGGATGATTCGCTTCTGCCGGCCGGCGTTGCGCACAAGGAGCTCCCGATGCTCACGAACACCTGGGGCAGCCTTGCTCTGGATGTCAATGAGAAGAATGTGATTGAGACTGCACGCACCGCCGCAAGAATCGGATCCGAGCTGTTTGTTATTGACGACGGCTGGCAGCATGCCCTGGGCGACTGGTATCCCGATCCCGTTAAATTCCCGAACGGTCTCCGTCCGGTGATCGAGGAAGTCGCCAAGCTCGGAATGACTTTCGGTCTCTGGATTGAACCGGAAGCGTTTGAAATCAAGAGCAATCTCTACAAGGAGCATCCCGAGTGGGCAATGGCTTATCCCGGCTGCAAACCGGATGTCCGTTACCGCGGCGACGCCGACCGCCACAGCATGATGCTCAACCTCGCCAAGCCCGAAGTTGCAGATTTTCTCTACACCTCCATTCACAAGCTGGTCGCGGAGACGGGCATCAGCTATCTCAAGCTGGATATGAACACCTTCTTCTCCTCTCCCGGCGGCGCGGAACGCATCTGGATTGATTATGCGCACAACCTCGACTGGATTTTCCAGACCCTCGCGAAGGATTTCCCGTCCCTCCTGATGGAGAACTGCGCAAGCGGAGCCGGACGCGCTTCACTTCAGATGACCCGTTCGTTCGGGCGCATCAACCGCAGCGACAACCAGGACGCCCTTGACATTCTGAAGCTTCATGAAGGCTTTACCTACATGAACATGCCGCGCATGGCGGGCGGAGCGTGCCACATCAGCGATACGATGCGCCACGTGAACAACCGCACCACGCCGCTGAAGTTCCAGGCATATTGCGGAATGCTCGGCTCGCTCGCATGCGGCAAGCCGCTCGGCAAGTGCTCCGATGAGGAAATTGCGGAAATCCGCTCTTACGTCGATCTCTACAAAAAGCTCCGTCCAGTAATTCACAACGGAGATTTCTACCGTCTGGCAAGTGCGTTCGAGCATCCGTATGCGATCTACGAGTATGTCGCTAAAGACCGTTCCGAAGCGGTTGTCTTTGTGCTCGGTGCATCCATCCAGTTCGGTGACCGGGTTCCGTTCTTCCTGGTTCCGGGACTCGATCCGGATGCGGTTTATGAGATTGAATGCCATGGAACCGTAATTCCGGATCAGGCGGAATATTTTGCGGAGTTTGCAAAATACAGCCCGATGACCGGACGCGGTCTCGCACAAATCGGTCTTCATGCCGCTCTGTTTGGCGATTACGATTGCCGTATTCTGCATCTCAAGCGGAAATAAGCGGAGCGTCGGTTACGCTCAATTCCGGCGGAGAAGAGTTTCGGCTCTCTTCGCCTTTTTCTTTATTAAAACAAAAAAATTCCCGGCGGATCTGTTTCAATCTGCCGGGATTCAGCCTTACCAGCGTCCTCTGTGATGGCGCGGCGGTGGAGGCGGAGGCGGAACATTGTAAACCCGCGGTCCGGGACCCCATGCCGGCGGAGGCGGAGGAGGATATCCATAGAACGGTCCCGGCGGAGGCGGCGGAGGCGGATATGCATAGACTGGAGCCGGTGTCACATAGACCGGCGGGGGCGGTGGAGGAGCAACCGTGTAGACCACGGGCGCAATAGCGCTCCGGACTACTCCGACGATTCCCGCGGCAAGTGCAACTCCGTCGTTGTGGTAATGATGCGGCGGCGGAGGCGGCGGAGCCGCGAATGCGCTCCCGCACACGGTGACGGAACAGACTGCTGTCAGAAGAAATTTCATTGCTTCCATAATAGCACCTCTCTTTGTGTTTGGTTCAGATCTTTTCTTTTGTTTGTTCAGAACTGTTTCTGTCCCATATAACGTAATAAAGAAAACTTTATTGTTTAGTTTTCTAAATTATTTTTCGGTTTCCGGATGAAGAGGATGGAAATCAGCATGCAGAGTCCGAGCAGATACGGATAGCAGAGGAATTTCAGTACGTCGATGGAGGAAACTTCTGCTGTTCCGCGCGCCAGTCCGATTGCGACGAGGATCTGTGCTCCGTAGGGAATGATGCCCTGAACGATGCAGGAGGAGGTGTCCAGCAGGCTTGCCGCGCGTTTCGGCGGAACATTGTAGCGAGTGGCAATATCTTTTGCGATCGGCCCCGCGATGACGATTGCGACCGTGTTGTTTGCCGTGAAGAGGTTGACCGCGCTTACAAGAGCCGCGATGCCGAGTTCCGCCCCGCGGTATCCGCGGATCAGCGGCTCGATCTTCAGAAGCAGATACTCAATGCCGCCGTTGTAGCGGATGACGCGGAGGAGTCCGCCGGCGAGCAGGGCGACGATCAGTGTTTCGGACATGCTCAGCGCGCCTTTCCCCATGACATCGAGGAAGTTCCAGAAGCTGAATGCTCCGTTGACCATTCCGATGACGCCCGCAAAGACGGTTCCGAAAATCAGCAGCGCCATCACATTCACGCCGAGTACCGCAAGCACGAGAACGGTCAGATAGGGAAGCACCGCAACGCAGCTCTTCCAAGTGATGATCGGATGTTCAATTCCGCTTGTGCCGCTGTGTCCGAGAATGAGATAAACGACAATCGTCAGGAGTGCCGCCGGAATCGCAATGCGGATGTTCGAGCGGAACTTGTCGCGCATTTCCACATTTTGCGTGCGTGTTGCCGCAATGGTTGTATCGGAGATCATGGAGAGGTTGTCTCCGAACATTGCTCCGCCGACCACCGAGCCGAGGCAGAGTCCAAGTGAAATTCCGACGCTCTCCGTCAGTCCGATTGCAATCGGTGCCAGAGCGACGATGGTTCCGACCGAGGTTCCGATGGAGATCGAGATGAAACATGCAACGAGGAAGAGTCCGCAGACCAGCAGGTTTGCCGGCACGAACGCAAGCGCGATATTGACAGCGGCGTCCACCGCGCCCATCGCTTTTGCTGTGTAGGCGAATGAGCCCGCGAGAATGAAGATGAGACACATCGTCATGATGTCGACATTTCCCATTCCGTGCGCGAAAAGTTCGATTTTGCTCTTGAGGGACGACTTGTGGTCAAGCACCAGAGCCGTCGCGGATGCAACGATGAATGCGATCGGCATCGGCACCTTGTAGAAGTCTCCGGAGACGATAGAGAGTCCGAGGTAGAAGAGCAGGAACACTCCGAATGGAATGAGTGCGCGTGCCCTGGGCGGTCTGGTTAGAGAAAAATCAGTAATGTCCATCATAATTCTTCTTCCTGTTGGTTGTTCTTGTTTTCTTTAATTTTTATTTTTGGTTTTGCTTTTGGATTTCGTCGTTTTCTGCTGTCTGCTTCCGGTGTTGACATGCGTTCTTCTTCCACTGGGAGTTGAGACTTGAAAATCAATGCCGTCCCCGCTGTCTTCCATGGGCTTTCTTGATCTTTTTGCCGGCTGGTTGTTCAGACTCAGATCTTCGGGGAACTTTGGTTGTGCGGTGACTGTTTCAATGACCATTCCGCGTTTCGGCTTAGCCTTTTCGATTTCCTGCTGATACTTTTTTTGAATATCATCGGGCAGATCGTCGGTCTTCACGAGCAGGGTTCCGCCCCAGTATGAGACTAGCGCACCGTTCCCGGTGAAGCGGATGATTTTGTATTTTTTTAGAATTTTCCCGCTTTTGGTTTTGAGGTCCGGTCTCTCGGCTATTGCCTCGCGCCGCTTTTCGATTTTTTTGATATAATCGGCGATTTTATGTCTTTGGTCTTTTGGCCATTGTTCGAGCGGGATGACCGTCACTCCTGCGCGATGCATAATGGTGGGTCCTTCCGCGGACCATGAAACAACGGTGTAATCGTGGTATGTTTTCCCGTTTGCCATTGTAATATCTTCCGCCTGCAGAACATAAACCGCGATCAGACATAAGACTAAGAGTATATTTTTCATTATGATCCCCTTTGTTTTCGGTGGGTATTGTCTGCCGAGTAATGAAATATACCCTGCAATACAAGTTTTTCAAAGCCGGATTCTGTTTTTTCTTTATATTCCATTATTTTCTGCCACTTTATCTTAAAGTAAACACATGCTTCATTTTTTACCACATGTGTTTACTTTAAGAAGCGATACCGGCACTTTTTCTGAACTTTTTCTGCTTCATGATTTGCATTTCTGCGATTCTCT
>ERZ1034842.7-NODE-7-length-164066-cov-15.869253_pt1 | contig 164066 bp, 128 predicted proteins | sample MGYA00520634_ERZ1034842 | MGnify/ENA primary metagenome ERZ1034842 (study PRJEB33766, sample SAMN09781734) | gut metagenome | biome: gut microbiome | host: Homo sapiens | place: Madagascar | study: EMG produced TPA metagenomics assembly of the PRJNA485056 data set... | reverse complement strand
AACACGGATATGGCATTCACGGACAAGGATATGACGCAGCTGGAGAGTCTCGGAAGGATTCCGGCTCTTCTGCGCAATTCGAAATTTACCGTGCGCGTCCGCAACGCAAACGCCGCCGCCCTGAAGCTCTATCCGCTCAGTCTGGAAGGCATCCCGACCGGAAAAGTCCTTGCTCCGGTCAGCGTGAAAGGCGACGTCGCCACCTTCACGGCGGACACCGCCAAAGACGGCAACACGGTTTATTTTGAAATCCGATAAGATTTTCAGCGGAGAAGCCCCGCTGCTTTCTCCGCAATTCATCTCAGCAGCGGACAATTTCCTGTAAAAAACAACGCCGCCGGATTGCTCATGAATGCAGTCCGGCGGCGAATTTTCGATCATCGAAGCGGTGGATTATTTCCGCTTGTCCATCGCATCGTCGAATTTGATTTTCGAGGGGATGAAATCGATCTTCTTCACAAACTCAAACGCATTTCGGGCGCCGTATTCGCGATCCATGCCGGAGTCCTCCCACTCGACCGAGAGCGGTCCCTGATAGTCGATGCGGTTCAGCTCGCGGATGATGCTTTCAAAATCGACGTCGCCGTGTCCGGGACTGCGGAAATCCCAGCCGCGGTTCGGCTTGCCGAAGTCAAGATGCGAACACAGAATGCCGGTCTTGCCGTCCAGCGTAACGGCGGCGTCTTTCACATGAACATGATAAATCCGCTCCGGGAATTCCTTCAGGAAGCAGACCGGATTCATCATCTGCCACTGCAGGTGGCTCGGGTCGAAATTGAAGCCGAATTCCGGACGGTTTCCGATCGCTTCAAGCGTGCGTTTTGCAGAATAAATATCAAACGCGATTTCGGTCGGGTGAACCTCAAGAGCAAATTTCACTCCGCAGTTTTTGAACTCATCCATGATCGGATTCCAGGTCTTGGCAAAGAATTCGTAGCCGGCGTCGATCATGTCTTCGGTGACCGGCGGGAAGCTGTAGAGCATGTGCCAGATCGGCGAGCCGGTAAAACCGGTGACAACCTCCGCTCCGAGATTCGCGGCAGCGCGGGCGCTGAGCTTCATCTGTTCGATCGCCCATTTGCGTTTCGCCTCTTTTTTGCCTGCGAGCTTCGCAGGAGCGAAACGGTCGGTGCGGCAGTCGTCGTCGGGGTCGCAGGTGAGCTGACCGGCAAGGTGATTGCTGATCGCCCAGAGTTTGAGGTTGTTTTTCTTGAGTGTGTCAAGAAGTTTTTTGCAGTATTTCTTATCGGTTGCGGCCTTGTCGATATCGAGGTGGTCGCCGGAAGCGGCGAGTTCGAGTCCCTCGTACCCCCAGGATGCGGCTTTTGCGGCCATTGTTTTGAGCGGCAGATCAGCCCATTGTCCGGTAAACAGAGTGATTGGTCTCATTCTTTCAGTCTCCTTCCGTTAAATTTGAAGTAACGCTGAAATGTATTCCCGAATTGCGCGATTGTCAAGTTCGAATTCGAGGGAAAACCGATTTTTGTTGCCCCCCGAAGCTCCGGTCAGGCGCGTTTTTTCTCCTGCGGGGCAATCTCCGGCTCGGAGAGACGCACCACAAAGTTTTTCGGGTTGCAGCGATCCCCTTCTCCGGATGCGAGAATCTTTTTGTAATAATCCTTTTTGTATTTCAGAACCTGCATCTGCTTCCGCAGATTTTTGAGCTGGTCGCGCAGGATTTTTTCCTGATTGAAAATCAGTTCCGCACGCTGGGGAATCGTGGAATCCCCGATTTTGCACATGTCAATGTAGCTCTTCACTCCTTCGATCGAGAGTCCGGTGGAGCGAAGACAGTGTACCAGCTTCAGCCAGCTGACGTTGTAATCGGAAAACAGGCGGATGTTGCCGTCCGTGCGGTCGACAAACGGGATGAGCCCGATATTGTCGTAATAGCGGACCGTGTAAGGGGAGAGCTCCATCATCTCCGCGACTTCTTTGACGGTATATTTCGGCGTTCTGTCGCGCAGGAAATCGAACTGTTTTGTTTTCGGCATGGCAAGATCCCTTTCATATTAGAGTTGCTCTAATTTATCCACGAAAACACATTTTTCAAGTTTTCTCCATGCAAAAAAGCTGTTTTCCTCTGCGGTATCTGCCATTTTTGAGTTCAAAAAAATAAAATTAAAATTTTTTATTTTCCCCTTTGACTTAGAGCTGCTGTAAAGATTATGTTACAGGTATGAACAAAAAAACGAAGCGTGACGCTTCGCGAAAACAGAAGGAGGAACAGTCATGATGAAAAAGAAAATTGCTGCTTTGGCACTTGCCGCCACCGCGCTTGCCGCTTCCGGAACCGAAAGCCGGATTCCCGCGCGCGGTCTCGCGCTGGAAAAACCGGGAAGCGATTTCAAAATCGTCGACTTCACCCGCGATCCCGTCGGAGACGACGATGTTCTGATTGAAATTGAGTATTCCGGCATCTGTCACAGCGACATTCATTCCGCACTCAATGAACATGCCGCTCCAGGTTCAAAACCGCTGTTCCCGATCATCCCGGGACATGAAATCGCGGGACACGTTGTTGCGGTCGGGAAAAATGTCACAAAATTCAAAAAGGGAGACAAAGCGGGCGTCGGCTGTTTCGTGGATTCCTGCGGCGAATGCAAAGAGTGCAAACGCGGCCTGGAACAGTTCTGCGAAAAGCGCGACCCTGTGCCGAACCTGCTGAAAAACGGACGCAATTTCCGCGGCGGGTATTCCAACCGCATTGTAGTTCCCGCGCGGAATGCAATCCGCATTCCGGACAGCGCAGATCTCCGGCGCGCGGCTCCGCTGCTCTGCGCAGGAATCACGGTCTGGTCGCCCATTCATTTTTCCAATGTCAAAAAAGGCGATAAAGCGGCGGTTGCCGGATTCGGCGGACTCGGTCACATGGCGCTCAAGTACCTCGTCGATCTGGGTGCGGAAGTAACGGTTTTTGACATAACCGACGATAAAGCAGCCGATGCGCTGCGTCTGGGCGCCGTCCGTTATGTGAATGCAAGCCGCCCGGAAACCATGCGGGAATTCACGGATACATTCGACTTTCTCATTTCAACCATTCCGTCGGACTACAGCCTTGTCAGTTATGCGAAAACATTGAAGTACGGCTCCGGCGAAATGGCCGTTGTCGGACTTCCGCCGAAAGCGTCTGTCCGTCTGCTGGAACTCTTTGCCGCGCCGCACAGAAAAATCTATACATCCATTGTTGCGGGAATCGGCGAGCATCAGCAGTGCATGGATTATTCCGTTGCCCACAACATCTATCCGGATGTCAAAGTGATTGCAGCAACGCCGGAAGCGCTGAAGAAAGCCTACGATGACGTCATAGACGGAAAAGTCAAGTTCCGTCATGTGATTGATATGAAAACTCTGAAATAAGGAGGAACGCTTATGGAGGAAGAAAGCATGAACCGCAGAGAAGCATTGAAAACGATGGGGCTGGCAGCAATCGGAACCGGACTCGCCATGACTTCGCTGGGAGCGGCGGAATCGGAGTTCAAAACCGGGAAAAAGCTCAAAGTGATGCTCGTGAACGGAAGCCCGCACAAGGAGGGGTGTACCTTTACCGCCCTCTCGGAAATCGCCGGAGCGCTGAAGAAAAACGGCGTCGATTCGGAAATTTTCTGGATCGGGAAAAAATCCGTTTCCGGCTGTATCGCATGCCGCGCATGCGCGGAAACCGGACGATGCGTCATGGATGATGTCGTCAACCGTTTTCTGAACCGCGTTCCGGAATTTGACGGATTCATCTTCGGCGCGCCCGTGCATTTCGCTTCACCCAACGGAATGACGATTTCCTTTATGGACCGTGTGTTTTTCTGCGATTTCAACAAGGGAAAGCATTTCGCCGGCAAGCCCGGAGCCGCCATAACCAGCTGCCGTCGCGCGGGAAGCTCCGCAACCCTGGACGTTCTGAACAAATACTTCGTCTTCAGCAAAATGCCGCTCGTCCCCTCGCAGTACTGGCCGATGGTGCACGGCGGCATCGCGGAAGATGTAAAGAAGGATATCGAGGGACTCCAGATCATGCGTACGCTCGGACAGAACATGGCGTGGCTTCTCAAGTGCATCGCCGCGGGAAAGGGGGCGGGAATTGATCTGCCGCAATATGAAACGTTCACGCCGACAAACTTCATTCGGTAACCGGAATTGAACACACGAAAGTTACAGGAAGCAGAAAAAATTCTGCACGAAACGCTCCTCTTTCCGGAATCCGCAAGCATCGTCCCGGAAGGGGAAAACGCACGGATTCTGGTCTGCGAAGAGGATTGTCTGAATGTATGGTTCGCCCGCGACCGCATTATCCCTGCGGTCCGGGAAGCCGAATCCAGACATATCTCCCTTGACCTCGAAGCCGGAGGCGGACCGCACATGCTTCACAGGCATAAGCACGCATAGAAAGTAAGTATTTGCTATTTTCTCAAATGCGGATATTGTAAGTCTCAGATTGGAAAATATGGAGGTGAATCTTGAACGGATATTCCCAAACGGATTTTCTGCTGAGACGGAACCTGAAGGACGCCGGGTTCGGACCAAAGGGAACTGAAGAGTTCCTGCGTCTCAACGGCAATGTGCGGGAACAGCTCGTGCTGCTCGTGCGCCAGAGGCTCGCATTACTGAAAAAGGTACATGACAATCAGAGCCGGATCGACTGTCTCGACCATCTGATCAACCAAATGAAAGGAATGCAATCATGAAAACCAGACTCAACATTCTCGCAATGGCGGCCGCAATGTTCGCAGCAGGCGGATGCGCCGCAGACAACGTCTCAACGGAACACGCAACCGCGGAATCTGCGAAAATCCTCGTTGCCTACTACTCCTACAGCGGAAACACCCGTTTCGCGGCGGAGGAAATCCAGAAGGCGACCAGCGGAACGCTCTTTGAGATTGTCCCCGTCAAGGCGTACTCAACCGATTACAACGAATGTGTCGCCGAGGCAAAGAAAGAGATCCGCGCGGGCATCAAACCGGAACTCAAATCAGTGACGCCGGATCTCTCAAAATACGACGTCATCTTCGTCGGCACTCCGAACTGGTGGAGCACGATGGCGCCTCCGGTCCTGACCTACCTCTCCTCGAGCAACTTCGCCGGCAAGACGGTCATCCCGTTTGTCACTCATGGAGGCGGCGGAATGGCGAACTGCGAACGCGACATGCACAAAGCTCTCCCGAATGCGAAGTTCGCAAAAGGCGGCGCATTCTCCGGAAGCCGCGTCCGCAGTTCCGGCGACGCAATCCGCAGCTGGCTCAAGGATGTTATCACAATCAAAAAATGAGGTGACGCATGAGAACTCTGTTCGGAATTATCCTCGCTCTGTTCTGCACTGCAACTTTTCTGGAGGCAAAAGACATGAACGCATTGAGCACCAATGAACGCAATCTCGCCGCCATCGCCGCAAACACCGCGCGCGGCGATATGGCAAATCTGAAAACCGCCCTGAACAAAGGTCTCGACGAGGGACTCTCCATCAATGAAATCAAAGAGGTTCTGACTCAGCTTTACGCCTACTGCGGATTCCCGCGCAGTCTGAACGCGCTCGGCAACTTCATGAGCGTGGTTCAGGAACGCGCCGCAAAAGGAATCAAGGACAACGACGGCAAACTGCCGGGGCCGCTCCCAGCCGGCAAGAGCATCGACTTCGGAACTGCAAATCAGACAAAACTCTGCGGACGCGAAGTCAAAGGAGCTCTGTTCGACTTCGCTCCAGCGATCGACTTCTATCTGAAAGCGCATCTGTTCGGCGACATTTTCGGACGTGACAATCTGGACTGGAAGACGCGTGAAATTGCGACAATTGCCGCTCTCGCCGCGCTCCCCGGAGCGGATTCCCAGCTTCAAGCTCATATCGGAATCGGCAAACTCAACGGCGTGACCGATGAACAGATCCGCGAAATTCTCGCTCTCGTCACTCAAAATGAATACGGCGTGCCGCGCATCAGCGACTTCCCCGTCGGACAGGAGAACACCGCGTATGCGAAATACTTCAGCGGCAAATCCTACCTAGCCCGTCTGGCGAAGGACGATCGCCTGAACGTCCCCGTCGCAAACGTCACCTTCGAGCCCGGCTGCCGCAACAACTGGCACAGCCATACGGGCGGACAGCTTCTGATCGCCGTCGGCGGAGTCGGCTTCTATCAGGAACGGGGCAAGGCCGCGCGCAAACTGCTCCCCGGCGACGTCGTCGAGATTCCGCCGAATACGGATCACTGGCACGGAGCCGCGCCGGACAGCTGGTTCTCGCATCTCGCCATTGAGTGCAATCCGAAGACCAACAAAAACACCTGGCTCGAACCCGTCAGCGACGCCGACTACGCCGCGGCGACGAAAGGCGGATAACCGCCGCACCGTCCCGGAGACGGTGCGGTCCGAAAGCCTGCACATCATGAAGCCGGCGGGACGGCAAAGCCCCCTTCCGGCTCCGCAGCTAAAAAATGTCTCTCCCCGTATTTCTCCAAAGATTGCATTTCAGGATTTTTATGATATATTGAATCAAAAATTATCTGAAAGGAATTTATTCCATGCATGCTTCGCAAATAAAAAACTTCTGCCGCGTCCTGGCGTGTCTGCTCGCCGCAATCATCTTCTCCGGCTGCTCGTCCGAAGATAAAAAGGAAAACCGCGGGGAAAGAGTCTACCGGAAACTCAAAAACTATACGCTCAATCTATCCATCATCTCGACAAAAGGCGAATACCGGAGGACGGAAGCGAATCCGGTGCTGCGGTTCTCCGTCAAAAACGAGGGGGCAAACCAGCTCGCAATCCATGAGTGGAAAATGCACGAACAGGAGAATATCCGCGTGCTCTATGCGCCGTGCCCCGTGCGCGGCTCGGCAAAGGATATTCCAAAGGAGCAATGGAAAGTCTCCGAACGTGTCATGCTGAAAAATTCCGTTCCGCGCTACCCGCTCGAACTTGCGCCGAACAACGCGGTGCTCGTCGATGTGCCGCTGCTCTTCCTCCGGACCATCGATAAACCCGGACGGTATGCCGTGAAAGGCGAACTGGATCTCCAGTCCGTCTCCGCACAGAGTCTGCCCATTGAAATTGAAATCCGCTGAACAGGAATGAAATCATGAAACCAATCCAGACCCCCGCACCCGGAATCCATCAGCTGCTCTATACCGGCGATGTCTTTCAGGTCACTCTCAAAACCGCAGGCGCTGGACGCGCATTTCTCCGAACCAATCTCGGCAACGCCGCTGTCCGCCGCGCCGAAACGATCTCCGTCGTCGACTGCGGTCTCGCCTCCCCTGGACAGGACTGGCACGACATCCCCATGACCGATCTCGGAAACGGCGAATTCACCATCCGTCTCGCGCTCGTCGAAACCGGACATTTCGAGGCAAAAGCCTTTTTCGTTCCCGAAAACTCCTCCGCCGAACAGTGGCCGGACGGGCAGAACGTCCATGTCAACGTCTCTCCCGCGCCCTACTGCTGCGCCAATTCCATCTACTGCGCATTTGTCCGCCAGTTCGGGGAAAACAAAACGCTCGCTTCCACCGACCGCTCGCTCCGGCCGCTCCGCGCAACGGCGGAAAGCGAACTCGATCATGAAAACTACACCGTTATCCCCTCCTCCGGAACATTCCGCGCGCTGATCCGCGAACTCGACCACATCTTCGACCGCATGAAGTGCCGCATCCTGCATCTGCTGCCCGTCAACCCCACTCCGACCGTTTACGGGCGCATGGGACGCTTCGGCAGTCCCTACGCTTCGCTCGATTTCACCGCGGTCAATCCCGAACTCGCCGAATTCGACAAGACCGCGACTCCGCTGGAACAGTTCCTCGAACTCGTCGACGCGGTTCACAGCAAAAACGGCAAACTCTTCATCGACATCGCCGTCAACCACACGGGCTGGGCGTCAAAAATCCATGAAATCCACCCCGAATGGCTCAAACGCCGCGACGACGGAACCATCGTCTCCCCCGGCGCCTGGGGCACGGTCTGGGAAGACCTCACCGAGCTTGATTACTCCAAAAAAGATCTTTGGAAATATATTGCAGACGTCTTCATCATCTGGTGCCGGCGCGGCGTGGACGGTTTCCGCTGCGACGCCGGCTATATGATCCCCGTTCCCGCGTGGGAGTACATCATCGCACGCGTGCGCGAACAGTTTCCCGACATCATCTTCCTGCTTGAGGGGCTCGGCGGCGATCCGGCGGTCACCACCCGTCTGCTCGATTACGCCAACATGAACTGGGCCTATTCCGAACTGTTCCAGAACTATTCCAAAGAGCAGATCGAAGGATACCTGAACTACGCGTGGCGCGAATCCAACGGAAACGGTCTCATGGTTCACTACGCGGAGACTCACGACAACTCCCGTCTGGCCGCCGTCTCCGAAAATTACGCGCGGATGCGCACCGCACTCTCCGCGCTCGCTTCCGTCAACGGCGCATTCGGATTCGCGAACGGCGTCGAATGGTTCGCAAAAGAGAAAATCGACGTTCATGAATCGCGCGGACTCTCCTGGGGCGCAACCCCGAACCTCGTCGAATTCATCGGCAAGCTCAACACGCTCCTGCTCACCGTTCCCGCATTCCACAACGGAGCAAACATGGCGTTCCTCAACTCCGGATCACCGAACGCTGCGCTCTTCCGCCGCACGGACGCCTCCGGAAAAGGAACGGTTCTCTGCGCGGTCAATCTCGACTGCGAACATCCGGCGCTCATCCAGTGGAACGCCGGCGACGCCGGAGCCTGCGGGCTCGCGGCTTATGACCTCATCTCCGCCCGGACCGTCGATGTCAAACCAGCGGGAGAAATGCGCTTCCAGCTCGAACTCGCCCCCGGCGAAGCGCTCTGTCTCTCCGGCAATCCGGAGGATCTCCTCCGCATCCGCGAAGCCAGCGCAAAGATTTTCGACCGCTTCTCCAAGAGCGAAGTACAGGAGGCGCAGGCAATGGCGCTCAAATGCATCGCATTCCTCCGCCGCTCCGTCGTCCTTCAGCCCGGCGATGACCAGAATGCCGCGGCAAAAGCGCTCCTCGAATCCCCGGAAGCATATCTCAGAACGCTCCAGCCGGATCTCAAGGATCATCCGTATGTTCTCTGGAACTGGCCGGAAGACGCTCACCGGAAAGTAATGGTTCCGCCTGGAAAATTCATCCTCGCCGTCGCCCCGTTCCGCTTCCGCGCTTCGCTGAACATCGAAAACGGGAATCCGCAGGAGCATAACAGCCTTGTCGATGCGCGTGGACGCCATTTCGCGATCTTCTATCCGCAGACGCAGGAGCTGCCGCACAAACGCGCTGTCATCCGTTTCTCCGCGTTCTCCGGAGGGAAAGTGCAGCGGTCGGAGGGACATCTCCTGCTGCTTGCGCCCGACATTCTCGCGACCGCGCTCAGCTACTCGCATGACTACATCCGCAAATATGCCCCGCTCTCCTGCATGCAGGCAAACGGACGCGGCGCGCTCATGCATCTGCGTCTCGACCAGCCGGACGTTTCCTCGCGCTACGACGCCGTCATGCTCGCAAACCTCAGCCCGGATCACCCGGAGGACCGCCACATCATGTTCCGCCGTCTGCGCGTCTGGGTACTTCACCACGCGCGGACACAGGAGGTTTCGCTCGTCTGTCTCCGCAACTTTGAACGCGCGGCGGACGGAAGCTGCATCTGGAACTATCATGTCCCGACCGGAAACGGACTTTACACGGATATCAGCCTAAAAATCGAAATGGTCGCAGGCAAAAACCAGACCAGGGTTTCGTTCCTGCGCCGCGATACGCACGGACACGAATATCTGGAGCCGGAGAATCCGGTGAAACTCATCGTCCGCCCCGACGTCGAAGACCGCAACTTCCATTATTCGACCAAGGCGAACGGGCTGGAATCCGTCTGGCCCGGCAAAGTGAACTTCCGCGAACGCGGATTCGATTTCACACCCGCCGCCGGACGCACGCTGACCCTGACCGCAGGTTCCGGACGCTTCATCCCCGCCGCCGAATGGAACTACATGCTCTGGCAGCCGAACGAAGCGGCGCGCGGACTTGATCCCTACTCCGATGTGTACAGTCCCGGCTACTTTGAAATCAATCTGACCGGCGGCGGCTCCGTGCAGATCGCGGCCTCCATCCTGACCGATGCGGAACCCGATGCGCTTCCGCCCGCTAAAGTCACCCCCGCCGACTTCCGTGCCGCAACCGATTCAGGAATCGAAACGAATATGCTCGACGCCATGCGCGCATTCGTCGTCAAACGCGGCAATCTCAAAACCGTCATCGCCGGCTATCCGTGGTTCCTCGACTGGGGACGCGACACGCTCATTGCGGCGCGCGGACTCATCGCGGCACGGGAATTCCGCGACGACGTCAAAGCCATCATCCGCCAGTTCGCCATGTTTGCAGATCAGGGCACGATCCCGAACATCATCCATGGCGACACTGTCGGCAACCGCGACACGAGCGACGCACAGCTCTGGCTCTTCACCGCCGTCGAAGACCTCTGCAAGGCCGAACGCTCCAACGACTTCCTCAAAACCGAAGTCCGTCCCGGAAAAACCATTCTCGACCAGCTCGAGGAAATCGCTTCCGATCTCATCGCCGGAACTCCGAACGGAATCAAAGCCGATCCGGAATCCGGACTCGTCTTCAGTCCGCCGCACTTCACCTGGATGGATACCAACTATCCCGCCGGAACGCCGCGCGAGGGCTACCCGGTCGAAATCCAGGCGCTCTGGTTCGCCGCACTCCGCTTCCTCTCAAGCGTCTCCGCAACTCCCGGACGCTGGAAGACGCTTGCGGAGAAAGTCCGCACTTCCATCCGCACCCTGTTCCTTTCGGACGACGGCAAATATCTCTCCGACTGTCTGCACTGCACCGCCGGAACGCCTGCTGCAAAGGCGGTCAAAGACGACCACATCCGCCCGAATCAGATCTTTGCAATCACACTCGGCGCGATCGATGACAAGGAGCTCGGACGTTCGATTCTGGACACAGCAGCCTGTCTGCTGATCCCCGGCGCAATCCGGAGCCTGGCGGACAAACCGACGCGTTATCCGCTCCCCGTCCGCGGCATGAACGGCAATCTCCTGAATGATCCGTCACATCCCTACTGGGGACGTTACGAAGGGGACGAGGACACGCGCCGCAAACCCGCCTACCACAACGGAACCGCATGGACCTGGCCCTTCCCGTCGTACTGCGAAGCCTACGCGATGATGTATGAAAAAACGGGCGCGGCGGTTGCGCGTTCGCTGCTCTCCTCATGCGAAATGATCATGCGCAACGGCTGTGTCGGCCAGCTTGCCGAAATCCTGGATGGTGATTATCCCCACACCCAGCGCGGCTGCGACGCTCAGGCATGGGGCATCACGGAGTACTACCGTGTCTGGAAGCTCCTGCACCGCTGACGCGGCGGCCGCGGTTCCTCCACGGACCGTACTGCTCCGCCAGCGGAATGGAAAGCTCGACGGCATACCCGTCCGCATATCCGAGCCTGCCCCGTCCGGGGTGGCGCAGGAACATCGCATTCTGTTCGCTCCCGTTCCGCTTCGGACGCCAGTTCGCCACGCCGCAGTTCATCGAAAGCGCGAATGAATCCCCGACAAGGAGTGTAGACGATGCCATCTTCATTTTCCCGGTGTTGTGATAGATGCTCCCGTCATTCGCTCAACGCTGAAGCGTCCCAGTGCGAAATGCTGCAGATTGACCGCCGCCGTGCTTCCGTCGCGCCTTTTCCCGCGCCGAGTTCAGGGCGGGAAGAAGCATGCCGGCAAGGATTGCAATGATCGCAATTACGATGAGGAGTTCTATAAGAGTGAACTTGCGGAATCTGTTCCTGAAGTATGGAACGGGTTGACGGATTGCATTCATTTTCATTTCTGTGTTCCTTTATTTTAATTTTTGAAATTGTTCTGTTCGGAGATCCAGCAGTCTCGGAGTCTGGAGCATCAGCACGCCCGGAGCATCCGGATTCGCAAGCCGCCAGACCAGCATTTCCACCGCGCGCTCCGCCATGACGGAGAGATTCAGATCAATCATCACCGGACTCGGAAAGAAACCGCTGAGCATCAGAGATTTGTCGCAGACCACCACACGGTCCGGCGAATATTTCCGCAGCAGCCCCAAGCTCTCCAGCGCGCAGCAGAGCTTCACTCCGCAGAGGGCGTTGAAACCGAAAAAACCGATCTTTTCATCGCCCGATTCAATCAGATTTCTCATCCGCTCCGTGAAATCCGGGTCTTCACGGTCGAACGGCATCGGTTCCGCCTGAATTCCAAACGCTTTCATCCGGCTCAGAAAAAGAGAGATTCGCGGATGATCGGGAATCTGCACCATGCTCCGCTGCCAGACCACCGCCGCGCGGGTCACTCCGGCGCGGCGAAGCTGCCCGGACGCAAGAGAGACAACTTCATCGTCGTTCGCGGTAATCCGGTCAAGCGCTTCCCCGCGCGGATCCCAGCCGAAAACCTGAACCCCGGGGAACTTTTCCGGCAGCTGAAACCCCTGAAGATCGTTGCAGAAAACAATCGCCCGGAACTCCGAAAGCCGTTCCGGCTCTTCCAGCAGCCGGCTCAGGTTCACATACCGGTGCTCAATCCCGTAACGGCTCAACCCCTGCGAAACAACCGGCATGACGCCATCCCGCACGGGGTCTTCCTCGCCATGATCGTTCATCAGAAGCATAACCGTCCCGGTCACCGGTTTTCCGGCGGCTTTCTCTTTGGTCCGGCGGGTATAGGAACGCGGCGAAAAACCCGATTCCGCGGCTGTCCGCCGAATCCGTTCGCCCACCTCGGCCGAAAGCAGCGGCGAATTCCGCAGAGCCAGCGAGACCGTTGCCGCCGTAACATTCAGCTGTCTGGCAAGGTCATTCAGATTTCTCGGTTTCCTGCAAAGAGTCATCTTCCATCCCCTGATGTTTCTGTTTTTTTGAATTATAACACAAATCCGTTTTTTTGTCAACGGCACTTTAAAATTTATTTGAAAATTAATTTTAAATGAATTTTTAAATAAAACGTCCTTCTCCGCAACTTTTTCCCGTTTGATTTGTCAAAAAATATGACTATATTACCACATCTCAAACAAGGAGGAACCATACAATGTTTTTCGACCCCGTTTACCTGCTCTTTATGATTCCCGGGCTCATCATCGCCGGAATCGCATCAATGCTGACCAAATCCACTTTTGAAAAATACTCCCATGTCCCGGCGCAATCCGGAATGACCGGCGCCCAAGCGGCGGCTAGAATGCTCGCCTCGGCGGGAATCCGCAACGTCCGCATCGAGGCCGTGAACGGTTTCCTCACCGACCATTACGATCCCTCCTGCCGTACGCTCCGCCTCTCCGAAAGCGTCTACGCAAGCTCAAGCCTCTCCGCGATCGGCGTCGCATGTCATGAGGCCGGACACGCCATTCAGGACGCCGCGGAGTACAAGCCCATGTATCTGCGCAGCGCGCTCGTGCCCGTCACGAACTTCGCTTCAACATTCTCCTATTTCATTCTGATCGCCGGATTCATCTTCCAGTCTTCCGGACTCGTCCTCTTCGGCGCAATTCTGTTCAGCGCGGCGGTGCTCTTCGCCATCGTCACCCTTCCCGTCGAATGGGACGCCTCCTCGCGGGCGAAAAAACTCATGGTCCGCTGCGGAATCGTCTCCGCCGGCGAGCAGGAACAGGCGGGACAGGTTCTCAATGCGGCGTTCATGACCTACCTTGCCGCCGCAATCAGTTCTCTGCTCACGCTCATCTACTACCTCTTCCGCGCCGGAGTCTTCGGCGGAAGATCCGATGACTGACGCCTTTTTCCGGATTTATTCCGAATCGCATTTGAATTCATGCCGTTCGCGTGATATTCTATAAAGATTGGTGATTTCAATCGCCCGGACTGTTGAAATCACACCAGAGACTGGAGAAAAATAAATGGAAATGTTATACGAAGTACAAGTCGACAGCGGCGTCCGCTACCGTGCGATCGGCGACGATTCTCTCATGCTCAGGCAGGAGGATTTCTGCGTCGTCCGCAAAGATTTCTATCTGGACATCGCGAAAGTCGTCCGCATCTGCCGCGAGGCAACCCCCGAGGATCATCATCAGGAACCCCAGGGACCCGACAAGAAGACCGAAACGCCCGTCATTCAGCGCAAAGCCACCGTCATGGACCAGAGCAAGGCCACCGAAAACGCGGTCCGGGCAAAGTCCGCCATGCGCGTCGCAGCCCAGCACGTCGAACTCCTCCAGCTTCCCATGAAGCTCATCAATGCACATTATTCTTTCGACGGAAAGCTCGTCACCGTGCAGTTCAGCGCAGACGGACGCGTCGACTTCCGTGAACTCGTCAAACAGCTCTCCAACGCGCTCAACACCCGTATCGAGCTCCGTCAGATCGGCGTGCGCGATGAAACTGCCGCAATCGGCGGAATCGCCCCCTGCGGACGCGTTCTCTGCTGCCGATCCTTCCTGCGCGACTTCGCCTCCATCAACGTGAAAATGGCGAAAGAACAGGATCTCTCCCTCACGCCCTCCACGATTTCCGGCGTCTGCGGACGTCTCAAATGCTGTCTCAAATACGAACACGAGGGCTATCTGGAAATGGAAAAAACCATGCCCCGCCGCGGCGACTGCTGCGAATGTCCGGAAGGACGCGGGCGCATCGTCGACCGCAACCTGCTCACCCAGACCGTCGTCGTCGCTCTGGAGGACTCCGGCCGCAACGTCTCCTTCTCCAAAGACGATGTCCGCGTCGTCTATCCGGAAAAGCACAAAATGCCGAAAAAAGACGGCAAGTGCTGCGGCGGCTGTAAAAACGACGGCGGCAGAAAACAATGAAACCGGGCGATCCAATCAAGTGCCCCCATTGCGGAGCGGATTCTTTTCTGAAGAAGGAATCCGTCATGGACGGCTGGACGAAAGTCGGGGAAGTGCTGAAATGCGTCTCCTGCTCCGCCGTCATCGAGGACTGCTCAAAACAGGAAAACGAGTGTAAAAAGCCGGATTTGACGGATCGTTTCCGTCAATTTCTCGGTTCTGACGGAGAAGAATCCGTCAAAGTTGATTTGTCCGAAAAGGACTGCCGTTTCTGCAAGGACTGCGCGAACATGGTTCCGCACCCGTTCCAGCTCCGCTGCGCGCTGACGGGTCGATCCGTCAATCCGATGGACGACTGCGCTCATTTCAGAAAGAAATGACGGATTGACGGATACCTTGTTTTCAAGAGTTTTTCTTAATCTTCCAAGTAAACCTCTTTATGATCACTCTGGAAGACAACGTTTCTCTGTCATTCTAATTCTGAGGAGCCAGATCAAGTTCCATCCAAGTGAAGTTGACTGGGCGGGCAGCAATAAATTCTACCGTATTGTTGCGGTCGTGCAGCACTCCTGCCGGAATTCGATAAGAGCGAAGCTCCATCGGTTTTCCGCTGTATGAAGGATGAAAATATGGAAATAAGACATCCGTCTCAAACACACATTCTTCTCCATTGCAAAAGACTCGCGGAACAATGGTTTCACCTGCAGGAAAACCGCAGACGACACGCCCCGAACGTTTTTCACCAACTATGCCAAGATCAAAAGGAACAATGAACTCCCGTTCCGCAGGAGAAAGATAGGCGGTGTTTCTCCCGCCCCATTCATAAAACCACTCTTCATTGCAGGTAAAGACATGGCGCCGTTCCCTCCGGCAAAGTTCTTTGTAGTTTCCGGCAATGGAAAAGAATTCCCTTTGCGTTTCCCGTCCTTCTCCATAAGGAAGTATAGTCGAGGCATACGGAAACAATTCGGGAGACTGCGGAATATAACCGTTACCGGGAAAATGGTTGTAAAGGTAAATACCGTCCGCCCCCTGTGCATAAAAAGATGCCGTAAATCCGGTATCAGCAAAGAGGTCTGTCAAAACTCTATCATCCCGTCCCATTGAAATATGGAGCTCAAGACACGGCGTAACCTCAACAGCCTTACCCAATAACTGTTTCCAAAGCCACACAGGAACCGTATGGCAAGTAGAACCGAAATAGGGAGAAGGAACAGCGACATCAATCAATCCTTCATGAGCCCACGCAGCCACATCCATACCGCTGTACCACGCATTCTCCGGCGAATTCGGGACCCTGACAGCAATCCGGATCGGATGCCCGCGGCGGGCGGCGGCACGGTTCGCTGCGGCACGGACGCGCTGCATGAACCGGGTCAGAACCGAACGTCCTGCATCCGGAAGCCCCGGCCGGGTATGCGGCGGAGTACGCATCCAGTCAACTTCAAATCCATCCATGTCAAAACGGTCAAAATACTCCTCCATTAATGCAATATTGTGTTCAAAGGCATCTTCCCGTGCATAATCAAGGGAATGTGCATTCCAGTCGTCTCCCCGCCAGGGAGCCCGGCAGCGATCAGGTCGATCCCGCCAGAAATCATCATGCATGAGCAGCTGCGGACGATCAATGTGATGAACATCATTCATCCGCATAGAAAGCCACATATCCACACCACATTGGTGGCAGTATTGATACTGGAATCCTATGGGATCCGCAACATTGCGGAAAAGAGCGCGGCAATTACGCGCCAAATTGATCAGCATACGACTCTGCAATATGCCGCGATAAGAACCATCGTCTTCAAGCCCCTCCCAGATCGGGGTGCGGCTGGAGCTGTCAAAAAAGGCCCGGGATGCATTCAAATTAAAAAAAATAGCTGATACCCCTCCCCGCCCCGCATAAAAGTCGATTCGGCGTTTGAGCCGATCCTCATTCATTTTCTCCGGAGGAAGTTCCTCCCAGTAGAAATCGCAAAAATCATCGTTGGCATAAACCTTCATGGTTCTGTTGTCCTTTTCTTAAAGTTTCAAATGCTCATTCCATTCATCGGAAATCCCTTTGCTGAAAAATCCAGATGAACAGTTAATGAACGAGACTGATATTTTTGAGCAGGAAAGGACCTGCTCCCCAACCGGAAGTTGTGAACACAATCCGGTCAAACGACCGCATTGTATTACGACGAATTGGTCCCGATACAACAAGTTCGCGTCTGCCTTTCGGAGGCGTGACCACCAATTCGAATTTCCGCGCACCGGAATCAATTGTAAATTCCACTTTGTGGAAGAGACCGGATGGCTGTAAAGCCTTTTTTTCCGTCCCCAATATTGGAGCTGGTGCGCCTTTTTCCTGAATAGCATAACCGGTTTTTCCACCGAACATCCCGTTCGGAGCTGTCCGCAGAAAATACGCTTCCGCTGAAATAGAATCTTCAAGAGCCGCATCGAAACAGAAACCGGTTCCGTTGTGTTTCTGCCACTCTGTTGCAGCAAGTTCAAATTTCAGTGTGACAGGAGAATCAAACTTGACGGGCAAAATCTGAAACTCCAGCCGCCCGTTCTTTATATCATTCAATTTCAATGCGTCTCCGGACTGTGTACAATCTTTTGCATTGCCGCGGTATATACCCTGCTTCAGTGAAACCGGCAAAACTTCACGCTCTCCGGAAACAAGGAGGAATTCCACGAATTTATCAGGAGACTTCGTGGTAGCAATCCCCGGCGTCCATTCGCTCCAGCGTCGGCTACCGTTGTTGCCGTCATTGACGCAGAACGTAAGACGCAAGCGCATTCGGTCACGGTTATAGATTGCATTCATACTGCCAAGATCACTCCATGCGATCACACCTTCATAACAAGTGGTATGGGCAGTCTCATCACGCCGGATTGCTATTTCTGAATCATCCGAAAGCTGTTTTCCGGTAGAAGTTAAAAAAGTCGTTTTATGAGCACGTCCATTCGCATCAAGCCAGAACCCCCATTCAAACCGATTGTTGTCTTTAACGGAATTATATTGGCTGACTGCGAGCTGAAGCGAATCATACATCCAGCATGAGCCATCGTCCGATGCCGGCTCATGGCGGCGATCCTTCACTGTTACACGAAAATGTATTCCAATATCGCTCCATAGAAACTGTCCTTCGCTGTGAAACTCCTCCGCTGGCACATTATGCTTACCAGGAAGATCACTCCGGGCTGTGGTATCCTGAAATACCTTCGCATGCGTCCAGTCCGGAGAACGGCTGTCGGTAAGCACCAACCGCTCGGAACGTATTGTCGCCGGACGTTCAAAACGTTGAACAATCCGATCTTCCCCCTTGTCGCTGTTAAAGGTAAAACGCAGAACACATTCGCCATCACGTTCAAGCGCGGCGCGGAAATTGACTTTGAATTCCGTTTTCGTTCCCCCATTGGCAGATATGGAAAGTTTCTGAGTCAAACGTTTTCCATCAGGAAGTTCAATGGCAAGTGTACCGGCAACCGTAGCATCCGTGAGATTGTTGCAGATTACGGCAGCGATAAAATTCTCCGCAGCGCCAGGTTCAATAATATAACCGTTGTTGGAATGTTCAAGCACCTGCCCCTTCGGATACAACGGCTGGAGAACGACAGAAGGCTTCCGTCTCTGTCCGGCATTGCCTGTAAAATGAAAGATTTTCCCGTTTTCCGTGCCCTGTTTCAAAACTTTGTCCAGTCGACCGGGTGCGTAGAATGCATAGCCAAGACCATCCGCATTGCAGAACACCTTCCCCGAAACGGGAATAGCACGTCCATCAGCTCCGGCAAGAGCATCCGGCTCAACAGGAAGAGTAAGTTCTGCACCCGGCTTTCCATAGAGCGCAGCAATACTTCCGGATTCATCGGAAAAACAGCGGACAAGGGATACATCACCCTGTACATCCATATCTCCGCTGTAGGCTTTATTCCCCACGAAAGACGCAGCGGCAAGATAGCAGGCAAGTGCCGGCCGCGGTGTTCCGGAAGCATCGGACATTCCCCATTCGATCTTTCCTTCCCGATATTGCTGAAGATAAAAAGCATAGAAACGCTCGACTCCAAGAGTCCGGCATTCAATGGCACGCATCGCCGTGGCAACGGCTCCGCGCAGCGTCGGATCGGGCGTACCGGATTCAGTAACCCATATCGGCATTGCTTCACGTCCCGCTGTTTTCAACTGAGTCCGGTAATAGGATATCACATCCCGCATCTTCTCCGGAGAACTGTAAAAATGAATGGAAAAGGCATCAAGAATATCCGCAAAACCGCTTTCAAGACACCCGGACAAATATGCGTGGGAGATTGCCGGCGTGAAAGAACCTCCGCAAACAGGTGTTTTCAGTATGGCGCTCAGCAGTTTGGCAATGGGGATATATTGGTCGGCCGGTAATGCACCATTGTAAAACGGCTCATTCCAAAGCTCCACAGCATTCCATGCCGTTCCAAGTCCGGACTCCATACGGCGAATTCCGTCAGCAGCTCGCCTGAAATCCATGAAAAAAGAATTTTTCCGATCTCCCAACCGGAATGCAGTCGGAGAATCACTCCAGAGTTCTAAAGCATCTCCGTGATACAGCATTTCGCGCACGGCACGAGTTTTTCCATGAAACTGCTCAGACTCTGCCCGCGACCATGACATTCGTTCCCGGAAAGTCCCGATCCCCTTGCGCCGGAGCGCATTGACTACTTGCCGCTTATGTTCAGCCGACCAGCGACTCCACGTCAAACCCGCATCAATATTCCAATAGCTGTACCGGGGTCCGTCCGGTACAACTGCAACACCAACCATAACATCAGATCCGGGAAAATGAATCTGATACCATCCGCTCGGTAATGAAAAGCGCACTTCAGAAAAACCTGCCGTTCTGCTTTTCCTGCTCTGCCCTCGACTGCGCTCTTTTCCCTCAATATCTGTAATGACATATTCACTTCCAGGCGGAACAGAAAAATATGCAGATGTATCTTCTCCTGGAACAGGATAAAGTACAGCAGCATCCTCAACGGTAACAGAAGCCGCATTTGCTGTAACGGTCAAAAGGGAAAAAGCGAGCATTCCGCAAAAAAAATCCCTCATTTTTATCTTCCGAAACATACTCATCTCTTCAACCCCTCGTCTACAATATTGCTCCAATAATAATATTTGGAGTTCATCAGAATCTTCCTGGATGTTACTCCTCCGTCAAGAAAGAGTCTGTTAGCCATCATCCCATGTGGAGTCTTGCTGACATCATATCGGGAAACCGCACCGCTCACATTTGCAGTTTTCAGATCATCCGTTAAAATGGCGTAGCTTGAATTGAGTTGCGTAATCTTCAAAACGGCATAAACAAGGTGATGTCCGACCTCAGAAGAGCCGTCTTTTTTGTATATATTGTATGATCCGCAATAATCGCTCAAACCGCCAGACCTTTCCCATAAATTGCCTTTGGCAGAGGGACAACGAAAAACTACTGGACGATCATCTCCGTAGCACCTGCTGCCATTCCCCCGAGGCGGCAGATACCCGGCGGTGCGTAAGAACCCGGATCGGCGCGGACCACTGACAAAACGAGTGTCTCCGGAATCGCCCTGATCCAGTCCAGGCGCTACCGGAACATAATCCTGCCAATCATTGGTATAAAACGCATATGCCGAGCCTATCTGTTTAAGATTGTTTGCACAGCTGGAGGAACGCGCCTTTTCTCTTGCCTTATTCAGCGCCGGCAGAAGCATCCCGGCAAGGATGGCGATGATGGCAATTACCACAAGGAGCTCTATAAGGGTGAATTCGTTGAAATTTCCCTTGAAATATGAAATCTTTCTTCTGGCTGAATGAAGTTTCATTGTGTCACCTGCCTTTCGTTTTCTGGTTCCGGTTAAGTTCGGGAGAATCTCTGAAATAGAAATTTGTCATTTCGTATTTCCTCTGGTTTTGCGCGTTTTCCGCAATGTGTTCCATACGGAACGGTGATTTCCGTTTCATTCTGCCGCCTGCCTTTCATTTTGTCTTTTGTTATTTTGCGAAAATATACACTCTGTTCATTGCTCAGCGCCGGAGCTTTCGGGTTGTCGCCCGTTCGATGATGCGTTCACTGAGTTCCGCACGTGTAACTGTGGCGCGGGGAACGACGACGCGCATCAGACGGTGCAGTTTGCCCGCGGCGGCATTTCCAAGCAGCTTCAGCGGAACCGCGACCGTGCTCAGGGCTGGCGACATGTACGCCATGACCGGGAAGTCGTCGCAGCTCAGCACGGAAATATCCTCCGGGACACGGACGGAACGGCGTTTCAGCGCGTCGATCACGCCGAGCGCAGGCTCCAGCCCGGTCGCAAAAACCGCGGTCAGACCGGGAGCGCGCTCCAGCAGCTTTTCAACGCCGAGCACACCCGCAAGAAAACCGTCCGGCTTTGCAAGCACCAACTCTTCCTCACGGACGACCGCCGCATCGGGATACGCCTCAAGGAAACCGGAAAGACGTTCCTTTCCGCCGCGCGCATCCGAGGGAGAAACCAGTATTCCCGTTTTCGTGTGACCGAGTCCGCGCAAATATTCCCCCGCCATTCTGCCGATTCCGGAAAAATCAACCGAAACGCTCTTCTTCCTGTCCGGCGCCGTTCCGTTGATGACGCAGTAGGGAAAACGGTTCTTCTCCAGTGTCTCCAGATATCCGCTCTCCACGTTGGTGCGAATGGCGAGAACGCCGTCGATCCCGCGACGCCCGAGCTCCTTGACAAGGTCGTAGCGGGTCCACTCCTCCGCCGATCCGGAAATCAGAGTCATGGTCAGCTTTTCCGCATGGCAGTACTCCGCGACGCCCTCCAGGACGCTGCTGAGATAATAGTTGAAATCCAGCGGAATGTTCTCATACTGCTGGACAAGCACGCCGATGCACGGAATTTTGCTGCGGACCGCGCGCGGACGGAAATTCATCTCCGCCGCGATCTTCTGAATCTCCCGCCGCATCTCCTCGCTCAGCTCCGGCGAATTCTTCAGCGCCTTGCTGACTGTGGAAGGCGAAACGTTCGCAATCCGGCTGAGTGTGTATATCGTCGTTTTCATGCTCGTCTTTTCCGAAAAATAAAATTGTTTCGATTTGTTTCTGCTTTAATTATAGCATAAAACGCTAAAAATGTCAAGAAGGGAAAATGAAAAAAAAGAGGATTTTTTCAGATGTGTCGGGATCGGCGAAAACCGGGATTCTCCTTTCAGCGGTTCAGATGCGTTTCTTTGCCGGACCGGCAATGCGGATTGCCAGGTTTTCCAGACGGCGGCGGACCATGCCCTCCGTCACAATCGCGCCGATCGCCTCGAATATGGCGTCGAACACATCCGCCATCTTCTGCGGAGTGAAGCATTTCTCATTTCCCAGCGCGCGAACGAGAAGGCCCGTCATTGAAAACGTCTGCGGTAGCGCAGCGGCGTTTTGCCGGTCATACGGCGGAAAACGACGCTGAACCATGCGCTGTCGCAATACTGCAAATCTCCGGCGATGTCGGAAATGGACATAGCAGTTTCGGTCAGAAGACGTTTTGCCTCCTCCATGCGCAATTCGGTCAGAAACCGGTTCGGAGGCGGAAGCCCCGTCTGTTTCCATTTGCGCAGAAAAGAACGATAGGAAAGACCGTGCTGCAGAGCAAGTTTTTCCCAGTTCGGCGTTTCCCTGAAGTTGAGCTGAAGCCAGGAAACGATTTTCATAACCTGCCGGGATCCGGCGGAAACCGGATTCTTTTTCTGCCTGTATACAAGTAGACATTCCTGAAGGAGTCTCCAGCAGAGCATGTCGAGCCGATCAACTGCCCCGAATTCATCCAGACGCTCCGTCAGAATTCGGATCTCATGAAACGTCTCATAGAGGCTTTTTTTCTGCGGCAGTTCGCAAATGACGAAATCGTCAGCAAAACCGATTTCATGCAATTTCTCCGCCATGCTCTTCGGATACGAGAAAAAGAGCGATTGCCTGTAAACGCCTCCGCGGGATTCATGGAGCTCCCCGGGTCTTTTCAAAATGAGATACGGATAATTCGCTGTATATGGTTTCCCATTGATACGGAAAGACATTCCGGCAGAATTTCCATCAAACCGCAGTGCGAAGCCGAACACCTCCAGCGTCTGCTTTTCCGGCTGCGCCGTATCGCCGTAAAGCCCCACGGAACGGATCTCCGGCACAAGATGCACAGAGCGCGCAAAATATTCTGTATAAAGTTGTCGTTGCATACCGTTATTATATATCGCAACGGGAAAATTTCAACTGAAACAGAAAAAATTTCAAAAGAATAATTGGCGAAAAACCAAAGAAAAATGGCGAAAACATCTCTTGTCAAAAAACTGTTTTATGCTATAATATATCCATGGCAGACAAATGATTCAGAAACATCCCAAAACTTAAAAAGGAAACGGCGGCAATGAACAACGGAAAAACAGGTTCGGCTACTTCTGGAAAAAGAAATTCGAGACGGTCCGGAAAATTCACACTCCTAGAACTTCTAATAGTAATTGCGATTATTGCAATTCTCGCAGCGATGTTGCTCCCGGCTCTGGGCAAGGCGCGCAGTAAAGCGCAGGGAATATCCTGCATGGGAAATCTGAAGCAGCAGGGGCTTGCATTCCGCATGTACGGAAACGACAACGATGACTGGGTCGTTATTTTTCAGGGATCGGATACAGGAGAAAACAGCTCCAGATTTTTGAAATGGCAGGATCTTCTTCTTGTTTACATCGCGGGGAAGCCGGCGGTCGCTCAAAAAAGCTGGATGACAAATTTCTACAAGAACGGCACGGCGGTCGACATTATTCCCGTTTTTCAGTGTCCCGGCAACCAGAAGAAAGATGACCCGGGGGGAACTTATGGAGTGAATCAAAATCTCTCTCGACCCGATCTGACAGAAGCCTACTGGCGGGATCGCTACAGATTAAAGTATTCGCAGGTGAAAACACCGTCCGTACGTCTCCTGGCCGGCGATTTTTCCTGGAGCGCCCAGCAGCGCGCATCGGACTGCCTCGGAGGCGACATGTATTACAAGTACGATCTTGAACTTCCCTTCCGTCATGGGGGAGGAGTAAATCTCCTGTTTGCGGACGGGCATGCACGGAGCCGGACAAACCGTCTGCCGGCGCTCCCGGAGTTCAGCGGAACCCTGGTCACCAAGGCAAGCGCGGAAAACCGCGTAAGCACATACGGCCAGGAGTATTACATCTGGGGATTCGGATTCAACAACTGAACATTCATACAAGAAAGGCAACAAAATGAAGAAGAACATCATTACTGCGGCACTGCTGTTCAGCGCTCTCACGGCATTCGCTGTTGAGGCGGTGACAGTAAAAATTGCGGCGGACGGAACCTATGAACGGAACGGGAAAAAAATTTTCCTGATCGGCCCCTTCATGAAAAATTTTCTTGCTTATCCCCAGCTCCGGGAATACAAGAACAATCCATGCCCGGAAAAGCTCAACTACATCTACAATGAAATTCCGAATGCGGAAAACCTGCGCAAGATCGGATTCAATACGATCTGCACCATGCCGGACGACACCATGTACCGCGTCCTGAGTCCGAATTACAAAGGGTTTGCGGCTGAAAACGCCTTCGAAGGATATAAAAAATTCATTGACAGCGATACGGACCCGAACTATGCGAAACAGAACCGCTGGCGCGTTCATTTCCCGAACAACGAAAACTATTACATTGACATTTACCGCAAGGCGCGCGAATTCTTCCGCAGCATCAGAATGCCCATCTACATTGAAACCTCCGCGGCCAACTTTATTTTCAATCAGCCCTCCGTGTATGCAAAGTTCTTTTCGGACGGCAAGGCGGCATTCAACACGGATCTTTCCGGAACGGTATTCAAGGTAGGCTTCAACCTCTATACAAAATCCGGACGGGATTTTTATCTGAAACTTTGGAAGCATGTCGCGGAAGATTTCACATCGGCAGGAGCCGATGTGCTCTGCTACGAACTTTTCAACGAAGTGAAATGCGTCGACTACTCCCCGTCCGCCCGCGAAGCATTCGCAAAATGGCTTGAACGCAGACACGGAGACCTTGAAACCCTTAACCGCCGCTGGCATACTTCGAAAAAATCATTTGAAGAAGCCGCCGCATTCAAAACCCCCTGGTCGCCGCTCGGTCTCCATGTGGACTGGAAGCTGTTCATGCGCGACACTCTCATTGATTACATTAAAGAAGGACGAGCCGTCATCCGCTCCGTCGATCCGAATGCGAAGACCTGCGTTCAGATGAACGGACGCGACATGACCCGCAACGGAATCTGCAACATGGAATTCTACCGTATTTCCGAAGCCATGGACGTAGTGAACTCCAATACGGGCGGCTCGGAATACGCTATCGACACAGGCAAACCGGAAACCTCGCCGATTGCCGAAAACACCAACGTACCGCTGCAGGTTTCAGGTTCCATTCTCGCAAGCCGAATGGCTCTTTCGCTTGCACAGGGGAAACCGATCATCAACAACGAATGTTACGCCGGAACAAATTATGAATCCTGTTTCGGACGTTTATGGACGGAATTTGCGCGCGGGCGCAACGCCACCTATCTGTTTCAGTGGTCGAATGGCAGACATTGGAAAAAAGGCATCTCTCTGCAGGAAACGGCGATGACTGCCCCGTGGACCATGCGCAACCCCTATGCGTTCGCCCCCGCCGGAATGTACGCCATTGCGGATGCGGAACGGGAAATCAGCCGGGTCGCCGACCTCTTCATTCCGCGCGCCAATCATCCCGCTGCAGAGATCGCGATTCTCTTTTCCAACCCCTCCACACGTCTGGAAAACCGCGGCGGCGACAGCAATATTTCAGAGGAGATCTACACTCCCGCAATCGCCCTGGAATATGCACATTATCCGTATGACATCCTCTTCGAAGAACAACTTGCGGAACGCGCGGGAAAATATAAAATTATCCTGGCGCACGGAATACGCAACCTCTATCCGGAAAGCACCCCACTCTTGAAAAAATTCGTGGAAAACGGCGGGACTCTCGTTGCCGCCCTCGGCAAAATGGATCTCGACGAATACAGCAACCCGCTTCCGCAACCGCTGCTGGATTTCAAAACGAAAAAAACAGAGCGGAAAATCCGTCAGACGGAATTCGGGAAAAGCATTCCGTTCTGCGAAACTGTACCCGGCGGAGCGTGGAAGCGCCGCAATTCCGCCATGCTGGAACGGAAACTCGGGAAAGGAACCATCATCTATTTCTCCGATTTCACCTCTCAGTACGGGCTCATGCCGTGGTATGAACCGCTTTTCCGCTCCTGCGGCATCAGACCGCTTGCGAATCTGCTCAAAATCAATCGCGACGAACGCACCGGAAACGTTGAAATGCGGAAAGCAAGCGCAGACGGAATCACCGGCTTCTATCTGATGAACGCCGATCCTTTTCCGAAACTCGTCCGACTGAATTCTCCCGAACTTTCCGGAAATACCGCCGTGGAAATCTTCGATGCGAAAGAACAGCTTCCGCGGGAAAACGGCATGGTCATCGCACTCCTTCCGCCACGCCGGCGCACAGTGATCCTTGTCGGGAAAAAGGAAAAATTCGCGTCCTTCAAGCAGGCGACCCGCGAAGAGCTTCAAAAACGCTTCGATGAACTCAGCAAAAAAATCAGCAAGAAAAACATCTCCGGCATTCCGGTCAATTTAAGGAAACTCGCAAACAAAGGATTCGACAACCAGCAGAATTTCCCCGTAGGGATCGCCTGGTTTGAAGGAAACGAACCCGCCCTCCGAGGAATCCCCATTGACCCAATGCATCTCGACGGGGTTTTCTGCGACCTCATCCGCTTCGACTTCAACGACAACAAAACCACCATGGCCTTCCGTTCCGCAAGGCTCCCCGACGGTCTCACGGAAAGCAGGAATATCCCCGCGAGAGGATTCCTCCGCTCAATCTCTTTCTTTCATGCGGTGACTCATGCGAAACCAGGGGAACAGGTCCTGACGTACCGAATTCACTATGCGGACGATTCCCATGAGGACATTCCCGTCGTTGTCGGAAAAAACATCGACTCCTGGAAACTCGGAAACGCATCGGAAACCATGAAAAAACACATCGCATGGCAAAATCTCGCCAATCTCGGTTTCTACCGCTGGGAATGGATCAACCCGCATCCCGCAAAAGAGGTCGTTTCTCTGGACATCCTGCGCGTCAACGGGGAAAGCGACTGCACGCCGCTGGTTGTCGGCATCACGCTCCATGAAGCCGATGAAACGGAAACTCTCGCACGCATGGAAATTCCCGCTAACTGGAAGTCCTCCATTCCGAAAAACGCCGACGGCAGCTTCGTCATTCCCCCGGCGCACTCCCTCTCGATTGCTTCCCCCGACCGCACACCGCTTCCCCTCTCCGCAGAACAGCTTTCAGAAGCCTACATCTGCTTTGAATACAATGTCGGCAAAGACAAATGGGGCTCCGTTCCGAGCATCCAGACTTTTCTGGCGGAGGGATACTACATGAAGAACGGCAAAAAAACAGACTGCCGCGGAAGAGAAAACTTCCGCTCGTTCTTTGCGAAGAACTTCCCGTTCGATCAGGATCCCGAATCCTTCCAGAAAGCCGCGATTCCGCTGAAACTGTTTCTGACAGACGATGAGATCCGCGGTCTGGTCGAATTCCAGTTCCGACGGAGCGCGGAAAACGGAGACATCATTCTCCGGGATCTCCATATCAGGTACAAAAAATGAAATCCCTGAACATTGCCGACACGCGGATATGCTGCGGAAAATGAAACTCTTAACCCTCTTTAATGAAAAGGACCTTGTATGAACAATGATCTCCCACACTCAATGGTGCGCAATTTCGATTCCGCGCCAATCTCCATCAAGTCTGTTGCGAACCGGACTTTCGCTTCGGATTCCGCCTGGAAAGGCTGGACCGATCAGGGACCGGAAAACGATATGCGGATCTTCCGGAAAGAGGAGTTGCGCGTAAAACAATTCGCTTTTGAGATTCTTCCCGAAGGCGGACCGCAGTGTCTCGCCCTCTCAAAACGCTTCCCCGGTTTTGCCCGGACCGCGGAAACAGAGACTTCAAACCGGATCGGAAACTATATTCTACTACTCCACACCGGCGCATGGCTTGAAACAAATTCCTCCTGCGGATACCTGACCGTTGAATATGCGGATTCAACCCGCGAAGAATTTGAAATTCTCAAAGGTCGCGATCTCCAAGACTGGCACCAGCCGAAAACGGCAGTCAACTACAAACTTGCATGGTACGGCATGGACGGCCAGAGCTACCGCAATCTCGGATTTTCCGCATTTCCCGTCCGCCCGAAACCGATCCGTTCCCTGAAATTCACCGCAGGGCCCGGCTCCATCTGGCTGGTTGTCGCAGCAGCCTGCGCAACGGGTGAAAAAAATCCTGCGGAAACCATTTCCGCTCCGCATTTTCTGGATGCGGATCCGCAAACGTTCTACAAGACCGCCGACCCGCTTTCCGGCATTCCCGGTGCGAAATTCCTCGGACTCCTGAAAACAAAAACCAGCTCGGAAATCCGCAAATCCATCGTCGGCGTCGGTTTCGAAACACTTGACCGTGAGACCTTCGATCCGGAAACCGTGTACGATGTACTCGGCGAATCCGGCATCAAACACGCCCGCGTTCAATGCGGATGGCGAAAATGCGAAAAAAAACCGGGCGTCTACAATTTCTCCTGGCTGGACGGCATTGTCGATAACCTTCTTCGGCGAGGCGTCGAAGTCTGGCTTCAGCTGTCCTTCGGAAATCCGCTCTATACGCCGAACTCGAAATATGACGCATTCAAAAAGGAGCATCCCGGCGAGGAACCTGTTTCAGGATTTCTGCGCGGATTCGTTGCCGACACTCCATTCTACCACGGTCCCGAAGCGATGAACTCATGGCTCCGTTTCGTCTCCGCGCTAACGGAGCATTACAGAAACCGCATCCGTGATTATGAAGTCTGGAATGAACCGGACGGCAACTTCTTCTGGGCAATCAACAGCGTTCCCCCTTACTCCGGCATCTCCCCCGAAGAGATGCAGAAACGGACCGCCCGCGATTTCTTCGAATTCACAAAGCAAACCGCTGAAGCGGTCCGAAGCGTCAGACCGGACGCGCGGATCGCCATTTGCCCATCAAAACTCCACGGCGTCTATATACGCGAACTTGGAAAACTGGGGATCGGCAAAGTCATCGACATTCTGGCGTGCCACACCTATGACGCCACGACACAAGCCTTCGACCAAGCACATTACAATCAGATCCGGGCAATCATCCACCCGAAGGAAATGTGGATGGGAGAAGGCGGAAGCCTTTCAAAGGGTGATCCGACCGCCATTTCGCTCAGTGGACTTTTCGCCGCAACGGAACTGTCCCAGGCAAAGCACAACGCCCGACGTCTGACCACAGACGCCGGATGCGGAATGCGTCTGTCGTCCATTTACACGATGAGCGATCTCAAAAGCTACTGGTCTAACGGGAACGATTCCTCCGCCGGGATCTACTGTCGCAAGGAGCGGCGTCCAAAGCTGGCGTATTACGCCATGCAGTCTGTCGCAACGCTGTTCGACGGCATGGAAATTGCGCCGGATCTCGGACTTTATCCGGAGATCCCGCTCAACAACACATCGGTTCTGGCGAAAAACGCGCTTCAGTGTTTCGCCTTCCGGAAAAACGGCATTCCGCTGTTTGCGGTCTTCTCGCCGGAAATCATACTCTTCAACCCGGAACCGATCCGCTGCGCCGTTGAATGTTCAATGGACGGACCCGAAATCAAAACCCCCGTCGTCATTGATCCTTTGCGTCAGAAGGTCTACAGCCTCCCCGCCTTGTACAGCGAGGGGGGCCTCTCCATTCCCGTTCTCGATGTGCCGAATTATCCTGTTTTCATCACAGACCGTTCCGCAATCGAATTGCAGTGAAAACGAATGGGGACAATCCGAAACGGGATTGTCCCCATTCATCGCCGGGAGAACGCAGAGAAAAATCAAAAAAGATTTCACCGGGTGAGACTTTTTTTGCTTGACAATCCTCAAACAGCTATTTTATAAACAGAATTCGGGATCGGAATGCGATGTAAGGGTACTCGTAAAAGCCCGATGTTCAAACAAACACACACATTGGAGAGAAAAAATAAAAAAAACGATTGCTCTGGCTTTGCTTTGCGGACTCACAATGGGATGCTTCGCCGCAGAAACCATTTATCGCGGCGATTCCAAACAGCCGAAAGACGTCATCTGCTACTATCAGGGAGGAAAGTTTTACAGCGATGCCGCCCGAAAGCAGATTCTTTACTCTCATCCAGGAAACATGGTCGCCAAAGGAACTCCGACCGCTTCTCCCTCCAACAGCATTTTCCGCCTGATGGGAAACCGCATCTACAAGGGATTCTCCATTGACAGAAAAGATTGTTTCGCCACGCTTCTCGAAACGAAAAGACAGCGCGGCAATGTTCTTGAAGCCATCATATACGACGGTTTTGTCACATTTAAAAACACCGAGGAAAAACGCGAAGCCGGCGGAATCACCATCCTTACCCAGCACACCGTTCTGGGGCTGAAGGACAAGGAAATCCCCGGCAAGGTGCTTTACACCATCAAAAACAACAAGATATACCGCGGCGCTTCCACCAACGCCAAGGACTGTCTGCTGACCTACACGGGAAGCTTCCCCAGTTCCCGTCTGCTGTTCATGGCCATAGAATTGGCGAAATAACCATCCGGACTCTATCCGGAGCCCCTCTCCGGAAGCGGGGATGGGACAACCGCTGAAAAACAGCTTCAGGGAGCGCCCGGTTTTCCGGGCGCTCCCTGTGTTTTCAGAGACACTTTCTCTTCAAAGCGGATGCCGTTTCTTTTCTCCGGAGCCGCCCGGGGAAAAGGAAGTCCGCAAGCCGGACAAATCGCCCGCCGTCCGCGGATCTCCGTTTCAATGCGGATCGTCCGATCCGCAAGATCCGCCGCTCAACCCCGTTTCTTCGCGGGTCCGGCAATCCGGATCGCAAGATTTTCCAGACAGCGGCGAGCGTCGGAACCGGTGACAATCGCCCGGTTCGCCTCGAATATGGCGTCGAACACATCCGCCATCTCCCGCGGGGTGAAGCGTTTCACATTTCCCCACATCTTGAACGCGCGGAACGGATGCAGAGAAACAAACGAATTCTTCACGCCCCGGCTTTTCAAATCGGCGAAAAGCGACTCGAAAAACGACGGGCCGGCATTGTTCGGAATCGAATAGCGTTCGCCCTCGCATTTCAGGGTCAGAAGTTTTTTGAACTCCGATGAAACCGCCCCCAGGATCGCCAGTTCCACTTTGCCCGAACTGCCCTGTTCCAGCGTTCCGATGATCGCCGGAATCAATGCGATCGCCTTCGGGGCGTTGCGTTCGGCAAGCGCACCCGAAAACTCCCACGAAAGAGCTTCCGGAGTCACCGTGCAGACCGCATGGCAGTCCGCAAGCGTTATCCCCGGCTGCCCCTCGGTGTACGCAAGAAGTTTGTCGAGCTCATTGCGCAGACGCGGCAGGTCGCCCGCAGAGGTTTCCGCAAGGAAAGTTGCCGCATCGGGGGCGATGCGTTTATTCTCCGCCGCGCACATGTCCTGCACCCGGCGGGTCATGGCAACGCCGAAGTCGCGCGCTTTCGGGTCGATTTTGTCGAACCAGTTCAGCGAGCCGTTCTCCTTGCAGACCGCCGCGCAGACCTTGTAGAACGTGCGCTTGCGGTCGATGCCGGGTCCGTCGATGACGACAGTGATGCCGTCCATGATTCCGTCTTTGAAAAGCCCGGCAAGATATTCGAGCCGGTTTTTCCGTTTTTTGTCGGAAGACTCGGCAAAGGCGGCGTCAAATTTGTCGAAATGACGGAGCCAGATGATCTTTTCGGGCGTGAGAAACGGCGGAGTCGTGACGGAATTGATCAGTTGATCGAGCAGCGCATCATACTTTTCGGTGTCGGAATCGCCGCGGATGATCTCCAGCGCCGGGTTGTCCTCCGGCGAATCACCGCAGAGTTTTCGAATGAACTTCGTGACACTCTCCTTGATGGAGAAGTTGTCCGAACCGGAAAAGATGTGAAGCTGTCCGCTCATGTTCAGTCGATCCCCGGAATGAAGGTGCTTGTTTCATCAAGAGACATGATGGTGTCCGCAATGAGTTTTGCAGCGTTCTCGGCGTCGCGCAGGTCGCACATCTCGATCGGTGTATGCATATAACGGTTCGGAATGCTGACGAGCGCGGTGGCGACTCCGGCGCGGGAGAGCTGGATCTGTGCGGTGTCGGTTCCGCCGCTTGCACGGTGGCCGGCTTCAATCTGCACGGGGATTTTGCCCTTCTTCGCGGCGGCGAGAATTTTGGAATAGAGCACGGGGTTGATATCGGCGTTGCGGCAGATGATGGGACCGCCGCCGAGGGTGACGTCGCCCCACTGCTTCTTTTCCACGCCCGGAACATCCGTCGCAAAACCGACGTCGACCGCGATTGCGGCCTGCGGATCGATGGCGAACGAACTGGTCTTGGAACCGCGCAGTCCGAGCTCCTCCTGAACCGTTCCGACGGCATAAACGCCGAGTTTGCATCCGCGTTCCGAGAGGAGACGGAAGGCCTCCGCAATCACAAACGCGCCGATCTTGTCGTCGAGTCCCTTCGACATGATGCGGTGCTTGCCGAAGCGCGCGGCGTTGACGCGGAACGCAACCGGATCGCCGATGGAGACGAGTTTTTCCGCCTCCTCTTTGCTTTCAGCGCCGATATCGATCCAGAGTTCGTTGATCTCCATGACCGTTTCGCGCTCTTTCGGAGTCTGGAGGTGAATCGGCTTGCGTCCGATCACGCCCGGCACCTTGCCGTTCGCCGTGAGGATGTCGACTTCCAGCGCGGGAAGAGTGACCTTGTCGATGCCGCCGACTGCGCGGAAGGTGATCAGCCCGTCGTCGGTGATGTAGACGACCTGGAAACCGATCTCGTCGTAGTGTCCGGCAAGCATGATGCGGAAAGGGGAATCGGGGTTCAGAATGCCGATGGTGTTTCCGGTGACATCGGTGTAAACCTCGTCCGCGAAGGCTTCCAGACGCTCCCGGAAGACCTTTGCTGAAGGAATTTCGAACCCGGACGGACCGGAAGTTCGTAATAATTCATCAAAAAACTTTAAACTTGCGGCATTTAGCATTATATTACTCCTTTCGTAAAGTTTTTGCTTTCGTAACGCCTTCGCGGCTTAAAAAACCGCGGGGAAAAATTTTAACCCATGGAAATGTACCATGAATTTTGAAGAATTAAAACTGAAAACGACAGAAATTTCAGAAAGAATTGCTTATTTGGCAAAATTTCTGAAGATCGCCGACCACCGGAAGCAGGTCAAGGACCTCGAAGAAGTCATGGCACGTCCGGATTTCTGGGATGACAAAGAGAAAGCCCAGGAGACCGTCCAGAAACTCAGCTCCGAAAAAAACATCGTCGAACCTTTCGCCGCACTGGAAAAGCACGGTGAGGATTTCGCCGCAATCGCGGAATTCGCCGCGGAAGACGAGTCGTTCCTCGCCGAAGCCGACACTGCGCTCGTAGAACTCGAAAAAGAGATCGACAAGATGGAGCTGCTCAGCTTCCTCTCCGGAAAATTCGACCGCATGAACTGCTTCTTCTTCATCCACGCCGGCGCAGGCGGAACCGAATCCTGCGACTGGGCCTCCATTCTCCTGCGCATGTACCGCCGCTGGTTCGAGCGCAAGGGCTACAAAGATGAAATCATCGACATGCAGCCCGGCGATGAAGCCGGAATCAAGAGCGCCACCCTCCGCGTCGAAGGCGACTTCGCATACGGATACCTCAAGTGCGAGCGCGGCGTCCACCGCCTGGTCCGCATCTCCCCGTTCGACAGCAACGCCCGCCGTCACACCTCCTTCGCCTCCGCCGACGCCTTCCCGGAGCTCAAGGAAGACCTCGATATCCAGATTGACGAAAAAGATCTGCGCATCGACACCTACCGCGCGAGCGGCGCAGGCGGCCAGTACGTCAACCGTACCGACTCCGCCGTCCGCATCACCCACATCCCCACCGGAATCGTCGTCTCCTGCCAGATGGAACGCTCCCAGCACAAGAACCGCGCGATGGCGTACAAAATGCTGCAGGCGCGTCTGTATGAAGCCCAGGAGGAACAGCGCAAGCGCGAAGCCGAACAGATTGCAGGCGAAAAATCCGAAATCGGATGGGGCAGCCAGATCCGCTCCTACGTTCTCCAGCCCTACCAGATGGTCAAAGACCTCCGCACCGGCTGCGAAACCGGAAACACCGCTGCTGTGCTCGACGGCGACATCGACCAGTTCGTCGAAGCCTACCTGCGCTTCTGCAAATAACGGGGAAGGACGGGAATCATGCGGAAAACACTCACCGTTGCGCTCGACATCGGGAACGTCTGCGTCCGGCTGGAATACGAAAACGTATTCCGCGCCGCCGGGCTCGAACCGGGCTCCGCGCTGCCGGAGGACGCCGACCGCGCGTTCTGCGAACTCGAATGCGGACGCATCGAAACGGAAGAGTGGCTCGACGTTCTCTGGAACTCGCTCGGAAGACGCTTCTCAAAAGAGCATCTTCTCAACGGCTGGAACAGCATTCTCGCCGAGCCCTTCCCCGGCGTGGAAAAATACATCCGCAAATACACGGAAAGCGGCGTGAAATTCGTCTACCTCTCCGACATCTCCCGTCTGCATCTCAACAACGTCTGCCGCATGCTGCCGTTCGCGCACCTGATTTACGACGGCATCTACAGCTTTGAGGCGGGCGTCCGCAAACCCGGCGCCGCAATGTACGAACTTTTTGAAAAGCGTCACGGCGTTCCGGATTTCTATTTTGACGACAAGCTCTGCAACATCGAGGGCGCCCGGAAACGCGGCTGGAATGCAATCCAGTTCACACACGCGGAACAGCTCGACCTCATCGGAGACGCATTATGACTTTGCGCGAACTCGGCGAACATATCGAACAGTACTTCATCGAAGTCATCCGCGAACGGCGGAAGGGGCCGTTCGATTCATTTGTCAAAGGCTTCCTGTTCGTCGCATCGCGCTTCTACCTGCGCGCGATCAACACGCGGATCTGGCTTTACGACAACCGAGTCATCCGCAACCGCGCAATCGGATGCCTCGTGGTCAGTATCGGCAACCTCACCTGCGGCGGCACGGGCAAAACCCCGATTGTGGAAATCTTCGCCCGCACACTCTCCCAGAAGGGACGCCGCGTCGCCATCCTCAGCCGCGGATACCGCAGCCGCGACAAGCGCGGGTTCTTCGAGAAGCTCGGCAAACGCCTCTTCTCCAAGAAAATGCAGGTTCTGCCCCGCGTCGTCTCCGACGGCAAAAACCTGAAGCTCGACTCCATCACTGCAGGCGACGAGCCCTACATGCTCGCCTCCAACCTCAAAGACGTCGCCGTCCTCGTCGACAAAGACCGCGTCAAATCCGGCCTTCACGCCATCGACGAATTCAGAACCGACGTCCTGATTCTCGACGACGGCTTTCAGTATCTGCGCTTGAAACCGCACATCAACATTGTGCTTGTAGACTCAACTTCGCCGTTTGACAACCACCATGTCCTCCCCCGCGGTCTCATGCGCGAACCAATTGAACACATTCAGCGAGCCGACTATATCTTTCTGACCAAATCCGACGGATCGCCGCGTCTGCGTCACCTGAAGGAGTTCATCCACAAGCACAACCACCGTGCGGAAATCATCGAATGCTGTCACCGTCCGAAGTACCTGGAAGCGGTGTTCGATCGCGGCCGCCGCTATCCGCTCACCTCTCTGAAAGGGAAAAAACTCGCTTCCATCTCCGCGATTGCAAAACCGGCGAGCTTTGAATTTTTCCTTGAGGAACTCGGCGGCGAACTGGTTTTGAAGCGTCATTTTGCCGACCACCACCGCTACCGCCAGCAGGAGATGATCGACTTTATCAACGATGCGAAAGCCGCCGGAGCCGAACTGATCGTCACCACGGAAAAGGACGCCGTCCGCATGCCGCGCCTTGACCGCCGCGACATTGACATTCAATTTCTGCGGGTGGAGATTGACATTCTGAGCGGACAGGAAAGTTTCGACCAGTGCATTTCCCGTATCTGTTTTATCTGAAAAAGTGACGGAATGACGACCCGTCACTCCGTCATTCAAGATTCTTGTAATATTTTTACTTTTTGAGCTTGTAATTTTTTAATCATGGTATATATTAAATGCATTATCTTCAATCGGGATATAGCGCAGCCTGGTTAGCGCGTTTGTCTGGGGGACAAAAGGTCGCGAGTTCAAATCTCGCTATCCCGACCATTTTTGTTTTAAATCCGAATTCAAATTACTCTTCCGAAACCTCTTGAAATCCCTTTCTGTATCAACTCCTCGATAGTCTTTGCATAACAACCACTTAATTTCAAGAACATGCATTGCCGATATGCTGTCCTCTACATTTATCCTGGAGCATCAAAAGTTCTGACATGATAACCAATTAGCAGCATTGCAAACAGAAGTAATTGGCTGCCGCCCGATGCTCATGCACGGCCGAAGGATTACATATTCTATCTGCAGTCCGCAGAAAGAATCTTGAAAAAGCGCTTGTTCCTCTCTTTTATAAAAAAACATACTTATTTTTATCCGTCACTTTCATCCGTCAATCCGTCGTTTTTTTGTTTTCAAGTTCAAATTAAACTTGAAAAATCCGGTTTTCCGGTTTATATTCTAACAAACAACCACGGGGGAGGTATACCATGATCCATTCAAAAATCAAAATTGCTTTTTTCGACACGAAGCCCTATGACCGCCGTTTCTTTGACGAGGCAAATCAAAACGCCCGGTTCGGATTCGATATCCGGTACTATGAAACACGGCTCGCTCCCGCATCGGCAAAAATCGCCGAAGGTGCTCAAGTAGTCTGTGCATTCGTCAACGACGATCTCTCAGCAGAAACCATACGCACACTTCATGATGTCGGTGTGGAACTCGTTGCGATGCGGTGCGCGGGCTACAACAACGTCAATCTCACCGAGGCGCACGGCAAGCTCCGCGTGGTGCGCGTGCCCGAATACTCGCCGCATGCCGTCGCGGAATACACGCTTGCGCTTCTGCTGACCCTGAACCGCAATCTGCACCGCGCCTATTGCCGCGTCCGAGAAAACAATTTCTCCATCAACGGATTCATCGGATTCGACGTCTACGGAAAAACCGTCGGAATCATCGGAACTGGTAAAATCGGGCGCACCTTCGCGGAACTGCTTCAGGGATTCGGCGTTAAAATCCTCGCGTACGACCTCTATCCGAACGAAGCGGAAGCAAAACGGCTCAACATTGAATACGTTCCGCTGGAAGAACTCTTCCGCCGAAGCGACATCATCTCTCTGCATTGCCCGCTGACGCCTGAAAACCGGCATCTCATCAACCGCGAAACCATCGCAATGATGAAGCCAGGCGTCTTCCTCCTGAACACCAGCCGCGGCGGACTCATCGATGCGGCAGCGCTCATCAAAGGACTCAAAAAGAAGCTCATCGGGGCTGCCGGACTCGACGTCTATGAGGAGGAGACCGAATATTTCTTTGAAGACCGCTCCGACTCCGCGATAGACGATGACATCCTCGCCCGTCTCATGACCTTTCCGAATGTCCTCATCACCTCGCATCAGGCTTTTTTTACAAAGGAGGCTGAGAGCAACATCGCGCGAACCACGCTGGACAACATTCTGGACTATTTCTACAAACGTCCGCTTGCAAACGAAATCTGCCGCGACTGCGACGGACACCTCTCCTGTCCCGCCAAACAGGAAGCACACAGCAAAGCAAAAGTCTAAAATAAAGAATCAGTATTAAAAACTTGAAAAAGATTGCCGAAAAGCAATTTTTTTCAAGTTTTCTTTTAAAAATGCGAAAAAGAGGTATTGCTTTTTTCGCATTTTTTGCTATAATTAAAGTACGGCGGTGCTGATAAATATTCGGCAGGCCGGTGTCTTCTTGATGGGATTAAGTTGATAGGTTTTCGTCAGATTCAGGAGAGTCTGCGGGGATGTGCTTTTCCTCGCGGATTTCGGCAAAACGGGAGGGTGCCGTTTTGCCGAATATTAAAATTTTCCGTTCCTTATTTCCAGTATTTTTCAACTGCGCTGAGAGCGGTCACTTCACCGAAAACAATCTTGTGGAAATCCTTTGCCGGATACCAGTCCGCAATGGCTTTCGTATCAATGAAACACTCCGGCTTCATCCAGTCGGCATAAGTCTTGCGGCATTCGATCACCAGTTCCGCTTCAGCGATTGCGGGAGCGGCGACACTCTGCGCGGTCTCAGCGGTCAGCCCCGTCTCCTTGAACTTGTCAAACTGCGCGCCCGATTTCGAGCCGAAAAATTTCAGTGCATCCTTGTGTTCCGGACCGAACGCGCTCAGCGTAAAGCTGTCGCCGTTGTCCAGGAACGGGAGCGTGTGACGTTGCGGACGAACCACGACCATTGCAAACGGTTTCCCCCAGAGCGTGCCGAACGAGCCCCAGCTGATCGTCATGCCGTTATATTCACCCTTCGCGAAATCGCCTGCGGAAAGGATGAACCAGCCGGTGTTGAAAATTTCAAACGGCTGAGCTTTGAGCTGTGAAAAGGTGATTGGTGTGCGTTTCATCTTATTTCTCCTTGATTTTGATGATCATGTCGTTGGAATTGGCGCGCAGAGCCGGGGCATAAACGCCGCGTCCCGTCGCGGGAAGGGCGGTGTAGGAGCCGTCAAACCGCGCGCGGATGCGGTAACGAACCGCGGAAACGCCGCGCGTCAGATTGCGCAGATAAAAATGCGGTCCCTCCGTCCGGAACTCCGCATAGATTGACGGGAAGTATGAAATATAGCCGCTCTTCGGATTCACATACTCAAAACCGGCGGGCAGGCAATCCGCAAATTCAGTGTAGTCATAATCGTTTTTCGCGGACGGAATCAGTTCCACTTCCACAATGTCGCCAGGTTTGACGGATGAGAGATCGTTCAGCAGAATCCTTTTTTCCGCCTCGCGGCGCACGGAGACAGACTGTCCAAAGCGGCCGGGAACAGTTCCGGCGTTCTGAGCCGGTTCAATCAGCCAGTAACGCCGCTGAAGGGTCAGCTCAAGCCCGGCGGCGGAAATGCGCGGTTCACGCGTGAAATACGAAAGCATTCCGTAATACATGACTGCTCCTTTTCCGGTACAGGATATCTCCACTTCGTGCGCGCCGGGAAGCAGCTGTTCCGCCGGAACAACCGCGCGGAAGTCGGTCTTCCAAAGATTCTCTTCCGTTATGCGGAACGAAGAAACCGTCACTCCGTCAATTTTGACGGACACTTCATTATCTGGCGTCCCCTCCCCCGAAATTTGAATGTAGCGGGCGAGCACCCCGACAGCTTCACCGAGAGCCCGCAGCGATGTACGCGACGGAGCGTTGCGCAGGTTGATCGTCAGATAACGCGCCACAGCTTCCGTCAGACGGCTCTCCGGTTCCGTGCGCAGCAGGAGTTCAAGATATGCCGTCTGAGTTGCCGTATCGTTTCCGCACCAGCTGAAACGCCAGGCAGACGGAATATTCAGATACGCGGTTCCCGTCTGTTCCTCCTGTTTCAGCAAACCGGACAGCTCCTTCAAAACCGTTTTCTGTTCCGGCGAACCATCCTTGAGCGCGAGCCCCAGAGTAGCCAGACCAAGCGGAGAAAGCTGTTCCCGCTCCTTAAATACCAGCTTTTCAAGAGCCTCAGAACGCTTTCCCGCGCGTGCCAAAGTGCGCAGCACCAGAGCATCGGAATTTCCGCAGACAAACTTGCGGGAGGCGGCACGGCTTCTCGCTTCAGCTTCGAGCCATGCAATGCCGCGCGAAAGAACACGGGCATCAACCTCCCCGCGTCCCATCTCTTTCGCATCGAGCAGGGCGTTGACAACCGCGGCCGTAGTATCCGGCCAGGAGCGTTCGCCGTAACCGCTGAACCAGCCCCAGCCGCCGTCGGAGTTCACCATTCCCTGAATCATTTTGAGGGAAGATGCAATCACACGCTCCATATTTTTTTCCAGACTGACGTTTTTTGCAGAAGAACGGTAACTCTTGTAAAGTTCCTTCCGTACATCCGCACGGTGGAGCGCTGTTTCAAGTGGAATATTTATTCCCCGCAATGCATATGCCGCCTTCAAAGCAGGCAGGAAACGGGTGACTACACCGAAAACATCTTCCGATTTATCCGTCAAAAGTAACGGGAGCAGATCAATCACCGCCGTTGCCGCTCCGGGAGCAAAATCAATTGCAAGCTCAGCTCCGCCGCGAATCTCCGAAGGAACAGTGCAGTGGATCGTCGCGATCTGATTCTGAATCCGTCCGGCAAATGGCACATGCTTCTGAATGCCGCGAACCTTCACCGGAAGCGAAAGAGAAACACCATCCGCCAGTTTGCCGTCAATGCGGACTGCCAGGGTCGGTTTCACCATTCCTTCCTGCTCCGCACGGATATGGAACGGCAGAGTCACCGATACATCCGGTTCGATTATGACGGTTCGGCTCTTGGAAATGACGGATACCTCTTTTTCAGGAACTGTGAGTTCAACTTTTGCGCGGACCGGCCGTTTCGAGTAGTTGTGAACCACCGCAAGAGCATCCGCTGTATCACCTTCCGTCAAAAATGACGGCATTTCAAGACGCGCGATAATCTCTTTGGAAACCACAAATTCCGTCCTCGCCTCGCCGACACTGGTACGGCTGCCGATGCTCCATGCGCGAACCACCCACGTCGTCAGATTGTCCGGAACCGGAACCATCACGCGAACACGCCCGTCACTGTCGAACTCATGCTGTCCGATCCAGAAAATGCTGTCGGCAAAATCGGAACGGATAAACGCCTCATCCGCTTCCGCCCCCGCACCCATGCCTTCCGGAGCCATTGCCGCCGGAGCCGCTTTTGATTTATACAGAACTCTGTTCGACCTCAACATTCCGGGACTCATATCAGAATAGGCAACGGGACTTCCAAAGCCGTAAAATCTCTGCATTGCATCTTTGGAGTAAGGCCATGAATCTGCAAGAATTCCACTCTGCAGGTTCAAATAGAAAAACCGTTTCCAGCTCCAGAAGAACTGCTGAATCGAGGGAATGTTGTTCCCCGCAACCGCCTCCAGGGACTTGTCATAAACTGTCAGAGCGAACACCCCGGAAACAGGCTTTCCGTTCAGATCCGTTATCGTCAGATCCACCGGAACCGTGGAGCGCGGACGCGACGGCTGTTTCGGAACATCCAGCTTCACATTCAGCATGCGCTTTTCCGGCGGAATGCAGATCTGTTTCGTCACATGATGCACCGTGCCGTTGCGAATAGTTGCTGCAGCAGCGAAAATGTTCGGCTGATCCGCTTCCGTAACTTTGTGCGTGACAAACGCGGAATAATCTTTCAGTTTCAAATGACGCATTGTTCCGCCAAGACAGAGATAAACATCGGCATCCGGACGGTTGGCGGAAATCAGAATCTTCACAGTTTCGCCGGGCTGATACATCGGCTTGTCGAGTGATATTTCTATCGGCAGCTCGGAGAACATGCCGTCAGCGCCGTTATCTTCCATAATACGGATAATGCACGCGGCGGAGTCTTCCCAGCCATCCTTTCCGCGAAACTCTGCAACTGCACGGTAAATGCCCGCACGATTCGTCACAAATGACGGATTTTCACCATTCTTGAATGGAATTGAGCGTAATACAGGTCCGTCATTTTCATATTTCAGGTCGTTAGACAACTTTGCGCGGTACAGCCGGATCAGACCCGTACCCTCCACAGGCTTTCCGTTCGGATCGACGGCCTCCACTTTCAGCGTTGTCACTTCATTCGGCCGGCGGAAACCGTTGACCGCATAAATAAAGAGCTCAAACGGCTTTGCCGCCGCAATCAGCGAACCGGAAGCGGAAATGACCTTGCGGGAGGAATCCGTAACTTCCGCCTTGATGCTGTAACGGTAATTCCGCTCTTTCCGGTCTGCGGAAAGCTTCGTCGGAATGCGGATGGAGAATGTTCCGTCAGCAGCAGTCTTTCCGGAAAATTCCGTTACAACCTCCCGGTCGGAATACCACGGGAAACATTTCCAAGTGTAACAGGTTGACGGCAGTTCACAGCCGTTGCCGTAAAGCCAGGAAAACGGGGAAACAAGCGGAATGTAGCTTCCGGAAACCTCGCGGATCACCGTTCCCCTCACCTCCGCCCCGGAAACGGGTGCACCGAAATAATAATCCGCATGAAGCGCAGCCGTCACTGTTTCGCCAAGGCGAACCGGTTTTGACGGGATATCAAGCTTCACCTCGTACTCCGGCTTCTTATACTCTTCCACACGGAATGCAATGCTGCCGAACTTCTCCGCTCCAATGCTGTAATGACCGAGCGTCGCCTCTTCCGGAAGCGTGAATCTTCCGGAAAAAGCTCCCGTTTCGGGTCTGACGGGCATTTTTGATGTATAGAGAATTTTTCCGCGCGGTTCGCGAACCTTAACCGTCACAAATGACGGATATTTTTCCGTCATTTCAGTATAGGAGGCTAGGCGGATAAAGCCGGAAAATTTCACCTTATCTCCCGGCTTGTAAACCGGACGGTCGGTCAGCATGAATGCGCGTGAACGTTCATAAACGCCCGGATTTCTGCCTGAAGCCGGACTCCATCCGCTGTAAAACGCATATTTCCCGTTGAACTCCGCAAACGCCCAGAAGTTATTCATTTTCTTTTCCTGCGGCAAATCCACCGATCCGTCATTTGCGGAAATGACGGACAAATTCTTCGTCACAATCCGGACACGTCCGTGTTTTTCCATTTCCTCCGGATTCCGCGAATAGATATTGCGGAAAAACCGGAAGTCAACCTTTTTTCCCGTAATCGGTGCGCCGTCCGATGCGCGGTTCAAAAGCAGTTTCGGAGCCAGCAGGTTTGAACTGGCAAGAGTAAACATGTAATCCGTCATCCAGACAATGATCTGACTGGTATTGCCGTTTTCGAGCGCAACGGTGACAAGCCACGCTCCGGCGTTTTTCAGCGGCAGCGCAATCTTTGTCTCCGTTTCCGCATGGCGCGGCAGAGGATTGAGTTTCAGCGGAATCTTCGCAATCACAGGTCCGAGTGAACCGGAATATTCCTTCAGAAGATGCGGAACCGGAAGCGAATAAAGATCATAAACCTCGTTTTTCTGCGGTTTTGAATGTGCGGCAAGCAAGGCTTTCATCAGTTTGGCTTCATCAATACGCTGAATCGAAACCGTGCCGGCGCTGGCGTTACGGAAACAGAATTTGAGTTCAGGTTCCGTCCCTGCGGGAAGAATGCGGAGCGGCTCAAGCGAACCGAAATTGCCGGAAATCTGCCGCACAAGCTCCTTCTCTCCGGCGCGGCGCGCCATCTCCAGAGCCTTCTCCATCTGTCCGCGTCCGAGGTAAATATTCGCGAGAGTCCGCCAATCCTTCAACTCCTTGTAGAGCAAAATAAAATTGTGTTCATCCGGCATCCGGAAACGCATGATTCCATTGGCAAGCTGTGCAATCGTTTCGGAATCGGAAAGAGTTTCAAGAACACGGCGGCTTTCCGCGTCGTTCCGTTCCACCTGGAACTGACGGGCAAGAAAATCAGCGTAAATTCTGTCAGCTTCAATGTTTTTCCGGTCATGCGCGAGCTTGCGGAAAAACTGAAAACGTTCCCCGTCATTTGCCGCATCATCATACGATTTCGGCGTATTGTAAAAAACCGGAAGACCGTTTTTGCCAACCGGCGGACGGGAAAAGGAAGAATCTTTCCACATATTCTCTTCGTAATCGGGCAGCGAATTGAGCGCCGTCTTCTGCTGAAGTTTCCATGAATTGGAATCATTCCGTCCGGTAAACCAAAGCGCGGCGAATTTCGCGTAGAATTCCGCCGGGAGCGCATCCGGATTTTTGCGGTAAAGGTGATCGAACAGGCGCAGCAACCGGACGCGGTCGCGCTCCGCGCAATTCAAAAACACACCGTATCCGCCGCGGTTGTTTCCGCGCGTAAAACTTTCACCGATGCGGTATCCGTAACTGGGAATCACATCCGATTTATCGTACAGGGCAAGAACAACCGGCACGCTCTCCGCGTACTTTGTCCGCACCAGTTCCAGCAGAAAATCAAACTCCTCCGGCTCATTCATCCGGGAAAGCCGCTGAAGCGCGGATACGAGGTTTTCCGCATTCTGTTTTTCCGTTGCTCCCGGAGGCGGATTCTGAAGAAGTTTTTTGTAATACGGGTAATTTTCCGTTCCGCTTTCCGCCGCAACCGGCTTGATTACCGGAATATTCAAAGCGTGAACACTTAAAGCCAAAGGGAAAAGCAACGCCAGCAGATATTTCATAAAAAAAGTTCCTCCGTATTTTTTATATACAGAGGAACTCTATCACGCTTTTCCGAAAAAGCAAGTGTTATTTTTCCGGAGCGGCTTCCGTTTTTTCCGGCTCCGTTTTTCCGGCGACCTTGCCGAGATATTCGGGAAGATCGAGTCCGGCCATATTAGCCACATCATGCAGCGGCGGCAGGCTCTTGATCATGCCGCTGAGAAAATTGGAGGTGGCAGTCTTGCCGTCTTTGGAATTTCCGCCGTCCCAGACAGTGACCTTGTCGATCTTGATATTCTTGATTGCCTCGGCCTGGAGCTGGACAACCTGTTCGAGTTTTTCGATGATGAGCATCTTTGCCGCGGCGTCCGGATCGTTTCCGCAGGCGGTGACAATTTGATTGAAGCCCTCACCTTTCGCTTTCAGGATGGCAAAGTTACCTTTTGCTTCCGCTTCGAGCTTGAGATAAATCGCGTCGGCTTCACCTTTTGCTTCGCGGCGGAGCTTTTCGGCTTCCGCTTCAGCGCGGATGACGGTCTGTTCCTTCTCAATTTCAGTCTTGACGATGTCTTCCGCTTTCTGACGTTCCATTTCCATCTTGGCGCGGGCAACCTGAGCGGCAGTTTCAGCCTCGAAATCGGCCTGTTTGATCTTGGCTTCCGCTACGCGTTTCGCCACTTCTCCCTGACGGAACGCTTCCGCTTCCTGAGAGATTCGCGCGGCGTTGGATTTTGCAATTTCAATCGCGGAGAGGTTTTCGCCTTCGATTGCGCTGGCGTCCGCCTGTTTCACGGCAATACGGCGGTCGCGGTCGGCATTCGCTTCACCGGTCTGCGCTTCCGCGTCGGCGAGACGGACGGCGATACGCCGTTCCTTGTCGGCATTCGCCTCACCTGTCTGTGCTTCCGCGTCGGCCTGCTTGATGGCGACGCGCCGTTCCTTGTCGGCGTTCGCTTCACCGGTCTGCGCCTCGGCTTCCGCGAGAGAGACGGCGATTCGCTGGGCTTTGCGCGCTTCGGCTTCACCGATTCCGCCCTTCCGTTCCTCTTCCGCGACGTCGATACGGGCCTTGTTGATGGCTTCCGCCGTGGCGCGCTTTCCGATGGCGTCAATGTACCCGCTTTCATCGGTGATGTCGGTGATATTGACGTTCAGAAGCTGAAGACCGAGCTTGTTGAGTTCTTCCGCGACGTTCTGTTCAATGTTGCGGAGGAAGGTTTCGCGGTCGGCGTTGATCTGTTCGATCGTCATGGAGGCGATCACCAGACGGAGCTGACCGAAGATAATATCCTTTGCGAGATCCGCAATCTCCTCCTGCGAGATTCCGAGCAGACGGTTTGCCGCGTTGCCCATCAGGGAGTTATCCGTGCTCACGCCGACCGTGAAGACCGACGGCACGTTGATTCGGATGTTCTGCATGCAGAGGGCGTTGGTCAGATTGACTTCAATCTGCAGCGGACGCAGGGAAAGGAATCCGTAATCCTGAATCACCGGCCAGATGAACGCCGCGCCGCCGTGAATACACCGCGCCGCCTTGTCGCCCTTCGTCTTACCGAAAATGACGAGCACCTGATCCGACGGACACTTTTTATAGCGCGCCGCAATGCCGATCAGGACGATGAAGAGGATGAAAAGCAGAAAAATCGTGACGAGGATGCCCCCCGCCAGGAAACCGCCGGACGATGCAAGAATCAAATTCATGGATACAACTCTCCTTTTCTGTTTTTTCGATACATATAATCACAGAAAACAGATTTTTCAAGCGGCGTTTCATATTTTATGCAAATATTTTTTCGCGACCGGATGTTGCCGGACAGCCCTCCGGAAAGCGGCTCAGCGCAAATCCGGATTTTCTTCAGGAAAAAACTTCTTATACTGAAAAAGTTAAAGAAAAAATTCAGTAAACTGTTTGACTTTTCAAAATTAGACTGTATCTTTCCTGTGAGCTGAAATCGACTGCAATTTCAGAAACAATAAAATCCTCCGGGAAACGTTATATGTGCAGCAACCAAAAACGGAGGATAACGGTGAAAAGAAGAATGTTTTTTACTCTGACAGAGCTCCTGACGGCCATCGGGGTCATCGCCTTGCTGGCCGCTCTTTTGCTGCCCGCATTGAACAAGGCCCGCGAAAAAGCAAACAGCATCAGCTGCAGAAGCAATTTGCGGCAGATCGGCATTGCGTTCAAGTCGTATTCCAACGACTTTCAACGCATTCCGCGAGTGTGCATCATGCCCTCGAAACGTTCCGCCGCCCAGGCGACTCCGGGCTCGGAAGAATACGAACCGAGCATAGCGGAACTGCTCGAAAATGAACTGCCGAAAGGCAACCGCGTCTTCCGCTGTCCCTCCGACCGGGGAGCATCCGAGGATGTAATCGGCAAGTTCACAAATGAGGAAGACGACGACAAGCTCACCGAGATAGAGAAAAGCAATTACGTTTCCGACGGCAAGACCGACTTCGAGCGCGAAGGCTCCAGCTATGAATTCAACTCCTTCATGCGGCGCGTCACCGACCGCACCCGCGCCATGCTCATGCACGACTACCGCCCGTACCACGGGCTCGCCGGAAAATCCGGTTCCTGCAACTACCTTTTCGCCGACGGTCACGTCGGTGATATGATATGAGGAGGCGCATCATGACCGGAATGTTCAAAAGCTGGAAATTCTATGCAATTGTTGCGCTGCTCCTCTGCGGACTCGTCACAACCTATGCAGTCACCCGAAAACCGCGCCCGAAATCGGATAAACCGGAAGACATTGCAAGATTCGTGGCGTCCGACGGTTTCAAAAAACTCTCCGATGACGAGCAGAAAGCGTATATGCGCCAAATGCGTCCACCGCGCGGCGCAAACCGCGAGGACATGCGAAAACGCATGGATTCCCTCACAGAAGCGGAACGGCAGGCCATGTTCAGGAACATGCATGAACTGCGCGAAAGAGAACGGATCGCGGAACTGAAAAAATACTTTGCTCTCTCCAAAGCGGAGCGCGAAAAATATCTCGATGAAAAAATTGCGGAAGAAGACCGCCGTTTTGCCGAGTTTGAAAAACGCATGGCTCAGCATCGCGCACAGGCGGCTCAAAACGCCAAGAACGGCGAACAGCCGCAGCGTCCGCCCCGTCCGTCAGAAGCCCAGCGCGCCGCCTTCATGAAGGAGCGGATTGAGACCACGCCTCCGGAAGTCCGTGCTGCACGTCAGCAATTTCATAAAGATATGCAGGCGCGCAGAAAAGCGACTGGAAAAGAGAGGAAGCGTCCACCGCGCCCGCCGCGCGGATAAAAAAGGTTCTTTGAAAAAACGGGTGCCCGGACAACCGGGCATTTTATCTGAATTAGGACAGAGAAAATCCGGCTGCCGCGGTGACCGGCGGAAGAAATTCCGTCAGTTGCCGGGCGCCTATTTAATTTGTTCTGAAAGAAAAAATGAAATCCGAACGACCGCAGCTCCGGGGATGAGTGTTTAGAAAGAATTCACGAATGTTATGGCATCCGCCGGAGAACGGAAGGACGGCGATTATTTTTTTGCAGATAAAATGCTCCGGTCCCGGGTGCTCTTTTTCGCGGAGATGCATGATCCGAACACTCATGCATCTCCGCTTTTTTATTTTAAAAGCTTTCCGGAAGAGCTCCGGTTCTTCCGCTCCTGTTCGTCCAGCATCCGCTGCATGGCGCGGGAAATCTCGCGCAGCATCTGCTCGTCGGAGGGAACAAGCGGAACATCTTTTTTCGGGGAAAGCGCTTCAATGATCCGGTAGATCAGCGGATTTTTCTTCCGGCTGACACGCTCGAATTCATCGCGAACCGTGTAGAGGTTCTGCGGCGGACGGCGGCGTTCGCCGATATTCAGCGCAGCGCGGTAATGGTATTTTGCTCTGGAATATTCGCGCAAAGCGGAAAACGAACGCGCAAGATAGACACGGTACAGAATATTGTCGGGAGCCATCGCAACCAGCCTCAGAAAAAGCTGGACAGCCTCTTTGAACCGCCGCTCCAGATAAAGTCCCCTCGCCTCGCGCCATGTCACAAAAACAAGAGTCCGCTCCAGATCCCTGAACAGCGTCATGAGCGTGGCGTCTTCCGGCGGTTTGTTGCCCACAATCAGCTCTTCCAGCGTGTCGTCCGACTCGGAATCCATGATCGTTTCAACGGAGGGCGGACGGCTTGAGACTGCCGCCCGGATCTGAAGATTGTATGCGTACCGCTTTTCCGGATCGGAAAGAATGTTGAACGCCTCGACCAGCAGCTTGAACTCCTCGTTCTTCTCCGGCGAATTGCCGAACAGATCGGGATGGCAGGTGCGCACTTTGCGGTAATACGCCTTCTTCAGGGCCGTAAAATCGCAGTTCTGCGCGACTTCAAGCCGTTCGTAATGCGTCATAAGAGCGAGAACAGCACGGTCGCGCGTTTATAAAGACGGAGCACTGTAAGACGGAAACCGGAAATCCGGTGTTTGCGGACGGCATTTCCGCGTGTCATCCATTGCGAATTGCCCACGGTAAGCAGAGAATAAACGCAGATCCATGTCAGGCAGGGCAGACTGTAGAGTCCGAACGCAAACGCCCATGCCGCATTCAGCCAGCCGTTCCGGCGCACGCAGATCACAGCGGGAATTCCCGACCAGACCAGGGCGGTGAGCGTCGAATAGAATATAAACGGAAGCGGTGAAACAACCAGACACGTCAGCCAAAGCGGAATATAGAACAGCGGAAGAAGCAAATTTATGCTCAGAAAAATCATCCCGAGCTGGAAAGAGACAAGTTCATAGTTGAACGGTTCGAAGCGGCGCAGAACCACGCCGAGCATCACCAGATTCTCCCGGACGTCGCTCCGGGTCCAGCGGATCAGCATTTTGCAGAGCGTGCGGTAATTGACCGGCATTTTCGTGTATGCCTCCGCTGAACTCTGGTACTCCACGCGCCAGCGTTCGCGCAGAATCATACTGGTGATCGCCCGGTCCTCGCCGATCCCCGAAGGACGCCCCATGAACGTCTGGTTCACCCACTCGTCCAGCAGCGGACGGATCGCGGAAAGACGGTATGCGCTGAGAGCGCCCGGCGTACAGAGCACCGAACCGATGAAACTCTGGGCACAGCGGATCATTTCAAAACCGAATCCGAATGCGGCCTCCATAATCTTCGGAATAAAGCCTTCGTCGCAGTTGCTTACGCGGATATTTCCCGCGACAGCGCCGACCTCCGGACGCTGGAACGGAGCCACAAGCGCACGGATTGCATTTTCCGTAATTGCGGAATCGCTGTCGACCGTTACGGCAATCTCACCGGAGGCTATCTGGAATCCTTCATAGAGCGCCCGCCGCTTGCCGCCGTTCTGCAGCAGATTCAGCGTCCGTATTCGTCCGGGGAATTCATTGGCGCCGCGTTGAATCCAGTCCCAGGTATCGTCACTTGATCCGTCATTGACGGCTATGATTTCAAGCTTGTCTGACGGGTAATTTGAGTTCATGACACTGCGAAGAGTCGTCAAAACATACTCGCCTTCATTAAATGCCGGAACAATGACGGAACATTTCGGCAAGCCGGAATCTTTCTGCTGCGGCATTTCACGGTAGAAAAATGCAAAGACAGCCGTCACCAGAAAATAAAGGAGCGACGCCAGAGCCGCGCAGAATCCGAGAACGGTAATATCGGCATTCACTTCAGAAAGCAGCGGTTCGCGCCAGTCGAAATCAAAATGGAAAAACGGCATGAGAATTGCAGCAATCACCGCACCTCCGGCCAGACACCACAATCCGGTCTTCACCGTATTTTCTGTATGCTTTTTCATAAGATAATTCTCTTTTTCAATTTTTAAAGGTTATAATTTACACCGGAAAAGCAATAATTCAACGCAGCAAAGCAACAAATCCGGAAAATATACCGGCAGCGCATGTTGAAGAGGTGTTCATAATCTGTCGAAAAACTGTTCAGAAAAACTGAATAACTTTCCGCATGTCAATAGCAGCTTTTTCATCCACAGGATTCCGACAAATTCTGCACATGGAGAAAACATAAAAAAATGAGTGTATTTTGATCGTTTATGAACATTTAAACAGCCCCTACTGCTATAAATAAATGAATAAAATAGAAAAAGTACAGTAGTAGATCTGTGCATAACCGGCGCCGCATGAAAAATCCGCTTTTTTCGGAATTTTGAACTCTAATATGTCAACAGATTGTTGAAAAAGTGTTCAAAAAAGCTGAATAATTTCCGCTATGTTCAGAACATGGCTTTTTCTGAACATCCGGCAACAGACTGTATACATTGGCAGGAATTGAAATTTGAGTGTAAATTCTGAAGTTGTAGACATATGGACAGCTCTAATAATACCTTTAAAATATATAATAAGATCAGGAAAATATCAGTTTGGTGCATAAATTCCCGGAAAGAAAAAATTCCGGTATTTTCCGCATTTGGCACTTGATATTTTCGCGTTTCGGTTGTAGAATACGGAGAATGCAATCAATTGTTTTAGGCAACAGAAAGGCTCAGTCATGAAAATCAGTATAAAGAAGGATGCTCTCCTGAAAGCATTGCAGAAGATTTGCAACATTATCGGCAACAAAACAACGATGCCGGTTATTGCCAATGTCCTCATTGAAACCGGGGCGGACGGCAAACTGACAATGACAACCACCGATTTGGAACTGCGCATTTCCACCCGGGTGGAAGCTGAAATCGCCGAACCGGGCGCTACCACGATTCCTGCAAAGCGTTTCCTCGGACTCGTCGCCAAGTTCAAAGGCGATACCGTCACCATCGAATCCAACGAAAATCACCACTCCAAGATTACCTGCGGAACTGCGGAATTCATGCTCCTCGGACTCGATCCCGCCGATTTCCCCGCACCGGTTGATATTGAAGTGCAGCGCAAACTGAAACTGAAACAGTCCGATTTCTCCCGCATCATCGACCGTATTTCCTATGCGGCGAGCAATGACGACGCGAGAAAGTTCCTTCATGGAATCCTGCTTTCCGTCAAAGAGGGCAATCTGACGGCTGTTGCAACCGATGGAAAGCGTCTTGCCCTCGTAGAAAAACTTCTCGAAGAGGCTCCGGAAGGTTCCGACGGCGACATCATCATCACCATCAAAGCCGCACTTGAAGCGAAACGCTCCATGGAAAAGGACGGCGAGATTTTCATCGAGATCGGCACAAATCAAGTGATTTTCCGCATCGGAGATACCGTCATCACCTCCAAGCTGATTGAAGGTACCTATCCGCACTACCGCCAGGTGATTCCGACTGTTTTCTCGAAACAGGTCGAACTTCCCTGCCGTGCGTTTATTGACGCTCTGGAAATCGTCAGCGTTCCGCTGTTCGATGCTTCCGCATATGTCAAACTGACGTTTTCCGCCAATCAGCTCCGCTTTGAAGCGAACAGCATCAACATCGGTGAAGGACACGAATCCATTCCGGTTGAATATGCCTACGACGAAGTTTCCGTCTCGTTCAACCCGCAGTTCCTCGCGGATCCGTTCAAGCGCTTGGATGTGGAAACAGTCACGCTGACCATGAATGACGCTACCAGCCCGATTGCCATCAAGAGCAATGACGGCTTCCTCTATGTCATCATGCCGATGCGCAAGAACTGATCTGAATTCAAAAAAAATAATTTTGACGGGAGATATGACGGATTGACGGAGTATCTCCCGTCTTTCTTTTCCCCGGAGTGAGCGGTGCTGAAGAACATCAAATTGAAAAATTTCCGCAGTTTTGAAACGGCGGAATTTGATCTGTCCGCTCCTTCCACGGTCTTTTCCGGGGCAAACGGACGCGGCAAGACATCGGTTCTGGAGGCGGTGTACTATGTTTCCACTCTGCGCTCCTTCCGCACTTCCAAGATTCGGGAATTGCGCCGGATCGGTTCGAAGGGATTCGAGCTGCGGCTGGCAATGGACCGCGGCGGCCGCTGGAACCGCGAGCTGAAAGTGGAGGATTTGACGGAACGACGGCTCTTCTTCGATAATGTTCCTGTCCGCCGCGCAAGCGAATTTGCCGATTCCTTCAAATGCGTCGTTTTTCTGCCCGACGATCCCGTCATTCTGACGGGGTCACCCGTCTTCCGCCGCCGCTTTCTGGATATGTTCATCTGCATGATGGAGCGAACCTATTTTTCCGCTCTGCAGCGTTATGCCGCTGCGCTGAAGAACCGCAACTTTCTTCTCAAAACGCGCCGGGTGGATCGCGCCATGTTGAGCACATACGCGTCAATTCTGGCAAATGACGGATCGTACATTGTCCGTGAAAGAGTGGAACTTTTGAGTCTGCTTGAGAAGAAAGTCCGGCTGGTTCTGTCGGCAATCCGTCCCGAACTTCAGAATCTGACGATAGTCTCCCGTCATTCGCCCGACACTTTGGAGGCGGGGCGTTTTCTGGATAAACTGGAGCGTTCCGTGGAGAAGGATATGGAGCGCTCCATGACGCTGACCGGACCGCACGTCGACGATTTTGACGTGCTCTGCGACGGCAAATCTCTGCGGTATTACGGTTCCCGCGGGCAGTGCCGGATGGTTTCCCTTGCTTTGAAGCTGGCCGAGTTTGAATTGGTTTCCGAGATGGAGGATGAAGTTGTCGTACTGGTTGATGATGCCGTCGGCGATCTGGATCACCGCGCCCGTGAGTCGTTCATCTCCCGTCTGAAGAGTGCGAAGCAGATTCTCTATGCCTTCACCGAACTGCCCGATGAAAACTGGTTTGACGGTGCAAATCAGATTGTTCTGAATTGACGGATTGACGGATTGACGGAAGTTCTTGTTCATTTTTTTATTTTAGATTGAAATAAAGAAAACTTGAGTTACATTATAAAACAAACATCGAAAGGATTCTGAAAATGTGTGTTATGTGTGCCTGTATCAATCGGGATGCGGAAGCTGCGCCGATACTTATGAATATGGGAAAACGGATAGAGGGCTTGTGGAGCGGCTATTACACTGGACTTGGATGTATTGGAGATGACGGAGTGATCCGCGCGGCAAAAACGACCGGATATTCCAGATATTGGGAGGCCCAATTTGACGTGAGGGATTTTCCCGGAAAGTGCGGTTTTTTTCATAGCCGGACAGGTAGTGGCGGCGACAGGCGTTTTGCTCATCCGTTTGTCTCTCATGATGGAAGCTGTATGCTTGTTTCACAGGGATGTTCCGGTATTTTTTCTCATGAAAATGAAAAAATTACGGCTATAGCGAATATGCTTTTCGAAAAAGGCGTGCGGTTCAGCAGCGCTGATTTTGAAACACCGAAAAAGAAATATGTCATATTGAAAGAAGGTTCACAGGTTCATGTTTCAGATATTGTCTGCGAATATGGCGCATACCTTTTGAAACAGAACGGAAATCCGCTGGAAACGCTCCGGACAACCGGAAATTCCATTCGGGAAGAGGCTGTCTCGATGTTTATCTTCCGGGATTTCCCGGGACACATTTACATTTCCAATATGAATCAGCGCATATTTGTTTCATTTGACGAGGACGGCGCGAAACTCTGTTCCTGTGCACTTGCTCTCGGCGACCGCCGGAAAAACGGAGTTGAACTCCTTCCGAACAGCGTTTCCGATGTCACGGCAGACGGAATCCGCATGGAAACTCTTTCACATGATCTGCATCCGTACGGATTCATTCCCTCAAATCTGGAAGCGGCTTTTATAGCGTGGATGAAAAAGAATCCGCAGACTCGTCTGGCGGATGTCTTTGATTATGCGCTCAAGGGGCATTATCCGCCGGAGATTCTCCGTTCACTGCCCATTTATGAGATTTTTGAAAAACTCTATTATGACGGTGTCGTGCGTGTGAAGCGTGAGTTTGACCGTCCGGGAATGGATGAAAACGGTTCTGTCATGGACTGGATAGTTTACTCTGCTTCGTGTTGACGCCTTCCTTTGAAAAGGGTAACTTCTCAAAGGAAACGCTCTCTGAGGTGATTTTTTGAGTGTTTAGTTTGACAAAAAACTAAAATTACCTGTGGCGTCACGTTCTCTCCCTTTTTCGGGCATAGTAAACGCTCACTATGCTTTCAGCTCAAAATCAAGTTTATTGTAGATGGTAAATTAAAAATAATTTTTTGTGACTTGATTTTTTATTGTCATGTGCTATAGTAAATATGAAAAAATGATATACAGGAGTTTTTTGAATGAGAAATTGGCAACACAATGGGAATCTTGCTTTTGCAGAGAGCAATGAGACTTATTGTCTTTTTTCGCAAATAACTCTTTTTTCGAATATTTCCTCTGCGAATAAAACTGCAGAAGCAAGCAAGCAAGCACTTATTTAAATAAGTGCTTGCTTTTTTTCGACCGCTTTTCCAATAGTCCTTTTCACTCATTTACCACATTCATGGCATGGAATTCTCATCGCTTTGAAAATGCAGAATGTCTTATGCTGAAAAATTCAGATTCCGGATTATCGCGTCTTTTCCCTAATGGAAAAATAATCGGAGATTTTCAAATAAAGACAACCGTAATTTCTATCAAAAAAAATATTGATAGAAATATACAAAAAAAACAAATAGGAGAAAAAAATGGCTGACTCAAAAATGTTTCGGTTGTGCCCTGGATGCACAATGAAAAGTGTCGTTTTAGTTGTTGAAGATTTTTTGAAAACAACTAAAAAGATGCAGACGCAAAAAATGGATGGCGGCAATTGCTGGATCGTTCAAGGAAAAGATGAAGCAAAGTGGAAAGTTGCTACAGGAATGTCTTCAGCGTTGCAAGTAAAGATTTCTGAATTTGGGCAAGATACTCTGAGTGTTGAAATAGGCAGTGGAAAATGGGCGGATAAATTGGGTGCCGGTGCAGTTGGAGCGCTGGTTTTTGCTCCGTTGGCACTTACTGCAGCTTTTGGCGCATGGCAGCAAAAAGGCTTGGCAAAGGAAGTTTTTGATAGAATTGATGCTCATATTTTTGCCAGGGGAGAGGATACACCAAAAACCCCTGGTGAAATAGAAGTCGAAAATGAGAAAAATGCTGCTATAGCGGCGGGTAAGACAATTTGTCCTAAATGCGGTGCATTCAATGAAAAGGGGACAAAGTTTTGCTCGTCTTGTGGAGAAAAATTGCAGCTCCCATGTCCTAAATGCGGTGCTCCATTGGCGCTTGGACAAAAGTTTTGCCCCGAGTGCGGAGCTAAGGTTGGTGGACCAAAGAAATGCCCCCAATGTGGTGCAGAAGTGCCTGAAGGAAAAAAGTTTTGTGCAGAATGTGGTTCGTCCGTTAATTAACATAATTTTTGAACGAAGAACCTTTGGAATGCACAACCGGCCGGTAAAAATCCGGCTTTGATAAATGCAGGGGCCTGCGTTATATTAAAGATAATCAGCGTTTTTAATTAAGCGCGGTGCCCCGGCAATATATTATTGAATATTCCAGATTTCAACTTTATACAATATTGTTTTGAAGCCAGTTTCATACAGCACATTTTTTTCGTCTGCGGCAGTACGTGGTTCTGTGCTGTATTCCGCAGCAAAACGGGGGAAACTCCGCTCTCGTATCGCCGACGGCTGCAGGGAAAGTGAAAGGGAAGGCGCATTCTCCGCAAGATTTAACAGATTCCTGACATTTTTTCTTTGATTAAGTGGATTTCCGATGTATATTACATTAAATAACAGAAAAGGAGATTCCGTCATGAGAAAATTTCTCTCTGCTCTTGCCTCCATCGGCGCGGCTCTGGCTCTCACTGCCTGTTCCACGGTCCAGACACAGGAAATGCCGTCGGGCGTATTCAACGCTGAAGATGAACAGGAACTGCGCACCGCCGCAACCGCATACGTCACCGATGCTCTGAATGGGCTCGAATCCGGAAATTACGAACTCTTCATCCGGAATTTTGCTCCGGAATACAGAAAGACAATGACTTCCGCCAAGTTTAAACTCATGACAGAAGAGTTCCGGAAGAACAACGGAAAAACCGAAAAAATCGAATGGCTCGGTTCGCTCAACCAGGGAGTCTTCAAAACAGCACTCTGGAAAGTCCGCTTTGCCCGCTCGCGCGCTTCCGAAGCAGAGCTGAAACGCAACGGAAAAGATCCGGAAAAAGTTACCGTTCCTGATACTCTCATCCGTCTTCTGCTCGGCAAAATTGACGGACAATGGAAAATATTCGCCATCTTTGTAAACTGAAAGAAGGTTTGAATGAAGCTGTTATTTTCTCTATTTTTGAGCGTGTTCATTGCCGTTTCAGCGTTTGCAGAGGTAAATATTCTTTGCACAACAACACCCGTCACTCTGCTGACAAAAGCCGTCATTGACGGAATTAATGGTTACAAAGTGACGACGATGCTTCCAGCGGCGGTCGGTTGTCCGCATGACTATGCTCTGACTCCGCAGGATATGCGGAAACTTGCAAAGGCGGATGTGATCATCATCAACGGTCTCGGCATGGAAGATTTTCTTGAGGGCGCAATTCCCCGTGTCAACCGCAAGGCGCTTGTCATAGATTCTTCAAAAGGGGCGAAAGGTCTTCTTCCGTTCCGTGACAGTGAAGAGGAATGTTCCGAACATGGACACGAGCACAGGCATGAACACAAGCATGAGCATGCCTGGAACGAACATCTTTTCGCTGCGCCCGGAACTGCGGCGGAACTGGTCAGACGCATCGCGGAAGAGCTTTCCGTCAAATTTCCGGAAGACTCCGTCAAATTTTCCGAAAACGCTAAAAAATATCAGGATGCTCTGCTGAATCTTGACAAAGAATACCGCGCATTCGGCAAGTCCATTCCGGCGGAAAAACGGAACATTGCGGTTCAGCATGGAATCTTCGATTACCTGGCTTCCGCACTCGGATTGCATGTGACGGAGTACCTCCAGCCGCATACCGGAAGCGAGCCGTCCGCCGCGCAGATCCGGGAGATGACCGCTCACCTGAAACGGCACGGAGCTTCCGCAATTCTGGCAGAGAAGAATTATCCGTCAAAAGTGACGGATCTGGTCTCCAGAGAGACAAAAATACCGGTTCTTACGCTTTCTGTTCAGCCGGAGAGCGGAGCGACACCTGAAGCGTTTCTGAAACTGCACAGGGATAATCTGGAAGCAATGAAAGCGTTCTACAGAAAATGACTCACAAGCTCTGTCCAAACTGTGCGCACTCGGTAAGTTTCGAACATGTATCCGTCGAAAATGACGGAGTGACGATTCTTACGGACATCAGCGCATCCATTCCGCGGGGAGGGTGCACGGCTATTGTCGGCCCGAACGGGGCGGGAAAAACAACGCTTGTTCTGACTTTGCTGGATGAGATTCCCTACTCCGGAACCATCCGTTTCCACGGATACGATTCGGAACGTCCGCGCTTCGGGTATGTCCCGCAGTCGCTCTCGTTTGACCGCGGAATGCCGCTGACCGTGCTCGAATTCATGGCGGCGTTCCACCAGAAGCGCCCGCTCTGCTTCGGCATCCGCAAATCGCTGAAGACGGAGCTTCTTGCTCTGCTGGAGAAGACGGGCTGCGCTCAGCTGGCAGACCGTCCGCTCGGAGCGCTTTCGGGCGGAGAACTGCAGAGAGTGATGCTTTCCGGCGCGCTTTCGCAGGATCCTGAACTGCTGATTCTTGATGAACCTGCGTCCGGAATCGACTTCAAGGGCGGAATGGTGTGCTGCGAACTGCTCGACCGTTTCCGCAAGGAGCGGAACTTTACGCAGCTGATGATTACACACGACCTCTCCACGGTTCTCGCTCATGCAACACATGTGATCTGCCTGAACAAGCGGATCGTTGCGGAAGGGGATCCGAAGACGATTCTGACACCGGAAGTTCTCGCGGAGACGTTCGGGCCGCACAAAGGCATTCCCGCGCCGGGGACGATTCCGGCGGCAGGCTGTTCATGCAAAGGAAAACATTGATTATGGAACTGGATATCGTCTCTTTTTTCTGTGACTGGATCGGGCGGATCATTCCGTTTGAGTGTATGCAGATGCGCTTCATGCAGACTGCAATGCTGGGGCTGATTCTGATTGCGCCGATGGCCGCAGTGGCTGGGACGCAGGTGGTGAATTTCCGCATGGCGTTCTTTTCGGATGCGATCGGTCACTCCGCGTTTGCGGGAGTGGCGTTCGGTCTGCTTCTCGCGGTCAGCCCGAATCTGACGATGCCGCTCCTGGCTGTGCTGGTCGGGCTCGGCATCATGGCGGTGAAACAGCGCAGCGGGCTTTCGACGGATACGGTGATCGGTGTTTTCTTCTCCGCTGTTGTCGCGGCGGGGCTCGCGGTGGTGAGCCGCTATCCGCAGGCGATGCGCGACATGCAGATGTTTCTTTACGGCGATATTCTCACAATCAGCGATGCGGAAATCGCCGCAATGTTTCTTCTTCTGCTCGTGTTTACGGTATTTCAGGCGTTTGCGTTCAACAAAATGATCTGCATCGGTCTGAATCTTCAGCTGGCGAAGGCGAACCGAATCCGTATTTCGCTGTACCAGTATCTTTTTGCCGCGCTGCTTTCGCTGGTGGTGATTCTTTCGGTGAAGGCGGTCGGGGTTCTGCTGGTGACCGCAATGCTGATCACGCCAGCTGCCGCTGCGCGGAATCTGGCGTCATCCTACGGGAAAATGCTCTGGTATTCGGTTGGAATCAGCCTGTTTTCCGCGGTTGCGGGGCTCCTGCTTTCCGCTCAGGACTGGATGCGGACTGCGGCGGGGGCGACGATCGTCCTTTGTTCGTGCGTGATTTTCTGCATCAGCCTTCTGTTCCGCCGCCGCGGACGCGCATAAGCGCATTCTCCTGAGCATTATTCGTTCTTGTTCAAAAGAGCTGCGTGGGAAGAACATGTTTCTGCCGCGGCGGAAAATTGCGGTCAAACAAGTCCGCTTCCTCTGCGGAAACGCAATAGATTTCTCCTTCGGAAAATGCACCAGCGGGAACGACTGAGAACGCGCGGATCAGCAGAGCGGGGCAGTATCCGCCTTCGGCGTCGGTGATTCCGTATTTTTCCGCAGGCTCAAATCCGAAACGGCTGTAATAGCCCGGATCGCCGTAGATGAGGACTGCAGGAGCTGCGCTCGCAAGTTCGAGTGTGCGGCGGATTAAAGCGGAACCGATTCCGCGTTTCTGAAAACGCGGAGCGACTGCAACGGGCCCCATCGTCAGAACAGGCATAATGCCGTTTTGCGTTTTCAGCGATGCGTCAGCGTACCAGATTCCGCCCGCTAGTTCGCCGCCGTATTCCGCAGCAAAGCTGAGTTCCTGATGGAGGACGGGGGAATTGCGGAGTTTGTGGACGAGAAGATGTTCTCTGCATCCGGGTGTGTATTTATCCCAGAAAGCATCACGGACGAGGCTTTCCATTTCATGGTACTGTTCCGTTTTTTCGGGGCGGATGATGATTGTTTCCCTGTTCATTTTGACAAGATCCTTTCGAGCTGTTCTGCCAGTTTCCGCGGTTCTTCCGCTGTGTCGTAAAGGTTCATCAGGAGAAAGAATGCGCCGTAAAACCGGACGCCTTCCGCTTCCGGATCGGGTGCGCCGCAAACACGGAAGAGATCCGTAACATACTCGAGCGGACCGCGTCCGAAGTACTGCTGAAAGAGTGCGTTCATGGCGGGGGAACGATGCTGTTCCCGTGTGATCATCCGGCGGAAAGCGGAACAGAAGGGGTCTTCGGTCCAGTGACGGAACATTTCAACGGTGAAGCGGACGAGGTCCGCTCGTTCGATTCCTCTCCATTCGCCGGGATTTTCTGCGCGATTCTCGGCTGGAAGATTGCATTTTACCGCATATTCGCGGTCGAATTGTTCCATTTTACGGAGAACGGCCTGAAAAATATCCTCCTTGCTGCGATAGTGCCGGTAGAGCGCTCCGGCTGTGATGCCGAGAGCGGCGGCGAGTTCGCGCATGGTTGATTTTTCATACCCGTTCCGGACGTAAAGTTCCAGAGCCGCTGAAAGAATTCTGTCTTTAGTCTTTTCCATGATGAATCCGGTAATAAGTAAACAATTGTTTACCTGTAATATAGTAAACAACTGTTCACTTTTCAAGCATGAATGGAAAAAAATCTTTTATTTTGCAATGAATTCGCGGATTGTCGAGGTGAGTTTTTCCACGGAAGCGGGTTTTCGCAGACAGCGGTCTACGCCGGATTCTTTGACTGCTGCGAGTTCAGCTTCGGTCATTCCGGAACCGAAAGCGAGAATCACAAGCCCCTGATTGCTGTTTCCCGTCCGGATTGCGGAAAGAAGTTCCGTGCAGAATGCTTTCTGGAATTTCAGATCGAGAAGCAGAAAATCAAAGTGTCCGATTTTGAGTTTTTCGAGGCATTCCGCGGGTGTGGAGGCGTGGACAAGGTTGCAGGGTTCGCCTTCCAGCATCATGCAGAACATGGTGTAGACGGAGTCGGATTTGTCGGCGACAAGAACGCTGCAGCGCTGTCCGGGGCGGAGCACAATCCGGCGTGCGCGGTCGGGGGAGAAAATGCAGAGCGAAGTACGGGCGAGGTTGGAATCGCGTTCTTCGTCATCCGGGGCGTTGGCGAGTGTGATTTCCGCCGGGTCTGGTTTGGGGAAGAAGAGACTTATTTCGGTTCCGCCTTTGTCCGTTTCCTGAACAGTGAGGTGCGCGCCGAGAAGCTCCGAGTGCAGTTTGATGAGTGTAAGATTGAGAATCGGCGCGGCAAAGCCGGTGACGGAGTGTTTGCTTCCGGGAGAGCTTACGCGGTCGAGGAAGAGTGCTGCGAGTGAAACGGAGCCAAGTTCCTTTTCATCGAAACAGCGGAAGAGAATGCCGTTGTCTGTTGCGGAACCGCTCCAGCGAACGCGGGAATCCGGTGAGGCAACGGAGATGAGCGTGGAAGCGGCAAGAGTGAGAATGCGGGCCATGGCGTCGCGGTCGGAAATGATTTTTCCGTGCATTCCGGGCCAGTGAATTTCGAAGCGGACGCGCCGTTCGGCGGCGAGGGGAACGCAGGAGTCGGAGAGTTCGCGAATGACGTCGTTTGCATCGAATTCGGTGTAGACGGGTTCGCGCTGGGAGAGATCGAATTCGGAGAGATTGTTGAGCGCGGCGAGGAGACGTCCGGCGGCGAGAGCTTCATCGTGAATGCGGGCGAGCGGAGCCTGAACTTCGCTGCAGTCTTTGAGTTTTCGCTGGAGCAGACTTGAAAATCCGGTCATCATGCCGACGGGTTCCTGAAGTTCGGCGACCATATCGTTGAGCAGGACGGATTTGAGACGGTTGGAACTTTCAGCATCGCTCCGGGCGAGCAGTTCGCGTTCGTGGCTTTTCTTGAGACGCAAAGTCATGCCGGAAAGTTTGTCGCGCAGATGGTTGAATATGCTGGAGAGTTCGCGGAATTCCTCAGTCGTTCCGGAGCGCAGGTTTTTCGGCGGTTCATCGCCCCTGGAGAGGGCCGTGGCGAATTTCAGGATGCTTTCCACGCATTTCGCAAGATCTCCGGCATGGTGGAAGAGATATGCGAAGAAAATAAGGTATCCGAGCAGGGCGAAGAGAATGAGGTTGCCGATCAAAATCCGTTTTCCCTGCGGGGCGGCTGTGCAGACAAATTCGGATGGAACGGCGCGGACGAGCCGCAGTTCCTGCGCCGGAACGGTGTCGATTCCGAGCGTGGAGGCGGAAAGTTCCCAGGTTTCTCCGTTTCCGGTGATCATGGAGTCCATATCGAACCTCCGTGCGCCGGAGCCGGGAATGAGACGCGTTCCGAGGAGATGCATCCGTGTTTTGAGTTCGGAAAGAGTCTGGCTGTCTTCATCGGTTTCACATTTGAGCATCCGTTTTCCATGCAGCAGAGCGAGCACGCCCGTTTTTCCGGAAGGGAGCATGGATTTCAGCAGACGTGTAAGATCTATTTCGCAGATGGTGTGAACGGTGGTTCCCTGGGCGGAGTTGGAGATTGATAGTCGGATGCAGCCGGTTTCGTTTTCCGGAATAATCAGCGCTGGACCCTGCGGCAGACGTGCGAGGACGGTCTGCGGAATGGAGTTTTCATGAATTCTGCCGTTTTCGGAGCGCGTGAAACGCTGTTCTGTCTGTCCCGGAGCGGTGAGCGAGACAAAGAGTTCACCCGGAAACGGGAAATGCCCGATAGTGCTGCGCGCTCCCGCGGGGTCGATGGCAAGCGCGGCGTTGAGTTCGCTCAGACGCAGCAGAGTATCATTGAAAAACGCTTCGAGACGCAGGGCGGCGATTTCGGATTCCGAGCGGATGCGGCGTTCGGAACTGCGTTCGAGCAGATTGAACATGCGGGAATCTCTTTTTCTGGCTTCGGTATCTGTTTTCCAGACGAAAAGAGTCATGGCGAGGAGTCCGCAAAGAAGCGCCGCCCCGCCGATCCGGGTGATGAACTTTGTACGTATTTTCATAACCTGCCTGCCGATTTTAATTTTGTCATGCGCTGAAGTTTATTCCGGACATACTGGAAGTGGTTGAGGCGGACGTTGACTGTTGCGATGATTTCATTGATGTTTGGACGGAATGCTGGGGTTGGATTCACCATGCGGCAGATCAATTCGGAAATGGAGTCGTTGACCATTTTCTTTATCCAGTCAAAATGAATCAGATGTCTGCCGTTTTCATTGTCTGCCGGAAGGTCGGTTCCGGTAAGAAGATAATAGAAAAAAGCTCCGAGGGAATAAATATCGGACTTTTCGCTGACAGTACCGTTTTCCGCTGTTTCCGGAGCGGTGAAAATATTTACATTGATATAACCGGCATCCAGCAGCAGTTCGTAGAATCCGAAGTGCATGAGGGAGAGCTGTTCATTTTCGTTTATCACAATATTCTGCAGATTGAGTTCGCCGTGACAGATTTGGTGGTCGAGTGCATCGGAAAGACCGGAGGCGATATCAAGAACCCAGGAACAGGCTTTTTCCAGCGGAACGGTCTGCACATTTTGAGAGACGTAATAGTCCTGAAGCGTTTTGCCGGAGAGATCCGGAGTAATGTAATACGGGAGAGCGCCGATGACATCGACGTTGAGAATAGGTGTAACTGCGCAGCTGTGCAGCGACGTGATGGAGCGGGCTACATCTACAAAACGGCGGCAGCGTTCTTCGGAAGCCGCATAGAAAGGGTTTAGAATGTGGAGAGTAACGGTGTCGTTCCGGTTCAAATCCACGGCTTCCGTCATGCTGACGACGTCGTTTGATTCGGTCACCGGCGCATCAATCCGGTAGTTGTCCAGCCAGAGCGGACGGGTAATGACATGGGAGCAGAGCGGGCAGATGAATGTTGTGAGCGGTGCAATTTCTGTCACGTCAAAATGCTGTCCGCATTCCGGACAGCATATTTTCAGAGAACCGGTTGCAGCTTCCTCCAGATATTCATTTAATGACTGGAGCTCTTCCTGCTGTGTTTCTTTGTCCATAAAACTAAACTACCCAAAAAGTATCAGTTGGCTGTGATTGTTTTGCTACTTTATATAAAATATCACATCTTTTTAAATAATCAAGTCTTTGTTCCGCCATTCCTGTTACAATTTCCTCTTTGTTGCACTCCGGACTGAGATGTCCGAAGAGGAGAAAGCGCGAGGCTTCCGTCAAAATGGAATCAAGCGATTCCATGGTATCCTTGTTGCTGAGGTGTCCGTAACGGCTCATGATGCGGCGTTTGAGACGGATCGGACGGTCGGAGTTTGCCAGCATTTTGAGGTCGTGGTTGGATTCGAGCAGAAGCGCTTCCGAGCCGCGGAGCTTTTCGAGTACGGAACCGGTGATCTGACCGAGATCGGTCGCAATGGAAATCTGATGTCCGCTGAACCGGAAGTTGAAGGCGACGGTTTCGCAGGCGTCGTGCGGAACGGTGAAGGGTTCGACTTCCAGCCCGAGAAGTTCGAACGGGGTTCCGGCGGTGAAGAGATTCCGCTTTTCGCCGATGCGGTTCTTCTGCGCGAGCGCTTTGCAGACGGTGTTTGTGATGCAGCAGGGGATTCCGTAGGCGTCGGTGAATACGCGCAGGCCTTTCGTGTGGTCTGTATGTTCGTGCGTCACGAGCACCGCGCGGATGGTTTCGGGGCGGATGGAGGCGCTTTCAAGCCGGGCGCAGAGTTCTTTGGCGGAGAATCCGGCGTCGACGAGCAGGGCGCCTTCGGGAGTGTGAATGACTGTGGCGTTTCCCGAGCTCCCGCTCCCGAGGTTTGTCAGTCCGAAAAGATGTTCCATTGCAAAATCCTTTAAAAAAATATTTTCACAGACTTTTATTATAACAGTTTATGCGCTATATTTAAAACGGAAATCAAAAAAATCTGCAAAATTTTTTTCAGGAGGCACGATGGATTCAGTTCAGGGAATGACGCAGACTTCGGTGATGAGACAGGAACAGACGCTCACGCCTCAGCAGCTTCAGTCGCTTGACATTCTCTGCGCGCCTGTTCTTGAACTTCAGCAGAAGATCAATCAGGAGCTTGCGGTGAATCCCGTTCTCGAGGTGGAGGAACCCGCCGCGGAGGAGCTCCCCGAACCGCCTCCCGATCAGGAGAAGCCCGAACTCGGCTCCGAGCGCGACGACATGGAAGATGAACTTGCCCGCATCGTCGAACTCACCGCCGGCGGACTCTCTCCCGAAGAGGCGTCGCTTCCTTCCGGTTACGACCCTGAGGATGAAGATGAACGGCAGGCGTATCTTTTCGATTCCATCACGAGCGATGTTTCCATGCAGGAACAGCTTCTTGACCAGCTCCGCGTTGCCGACGCCGATCCGGAGACCGCCCGCATCGCTGAAGCCGTGATCGGCGGAATTGACGAATCCGGTTACCTCAAGACTCATCCCGCCGATATTGCCACCGGCTGCGGCTGTTCGCTTGAGGAGACGGAGAAGGCGATCCGGCTGGTGCAGGGCTTTGATCCGCCGGGAATCGGCGCGCGCGACCTCAAGGAATGTCTCATTCTCCAGCTCCGCCGTCTCGGGAAGGATACGCCGGAACTGACTGACCTTGTCGAAAACCATCTGGAGGATATTGCGCGCAACAAACTTCCCCAGCTTGCGAAAGCGCGGAACATCTCCCTGGAGAAGCTCAACGGAGAGATCGCTGAAATCAAAAAGCTCAATCCGTGTCCCGGGAATGTCATTGCCGACACCAAGCCCGTCTATATCGTTCCCGAGGTGACCGTGGAGCGAGACGGCGACGGTTTCAAAGTCATTTACAACGATTCGTACATTCCGCATCTGCGCATTTCGAAGTTCTACCTGAAGATGCTTGAAGACCCGAACACGCCCGATGACGTCCGTTCCTATATCCGGAACAAACTCACGAACGGAAACGGGCTGATGAAGTCGCTTGAACAGCGGCAGAAGACGATCAAGCGCATTGCGGATATCCTCGTTGCAACCCAGCACGACTTTCTTGCGAAGGGCGTTGAATACCTCAAGCCGATGACCATGCAGCAGGTCGCCGACAAGCTCGGGCTGCATGAAACGACGGTCAGCCGCGCAATGGCGAACAAATACATCAAAACTCCCGTCGGGCTGTTTGAATTCAAATATTTCTTTTCCGGCGGGTTCCAGTCGAAAGAGGGCGAAGAAATTTCCTCGCGCGGCGTCAAGGAGATGATCCGCGACCTGGTGGACAAGGAGAATCCCGCATCGCCGCTTTCGGACAGCAAACTTACGGCGCTGCTCAAGGAACGCGGACTCGACGTCGCCCGGCGCACGGTTGCGAAATACCGCGAAGAACTCGGCATTCAGTCCTCCCATCTCCGGAGAAGTTTCTGATGAAGCGCGTCCTGCTCCGTCTTCTGCTTTTCTGTATCTGCGTGGCAACGTCGTTTTTCATCAAGACCTGTCACTACAATATGGAGGCCGCGCGGGTTGCGGCCGCTGTCGGCGACGCGGAGCCGCTGCGTTACCGCGATTTCCGTGACGCCCTCCCGACGAAGCGTCCGAATTTTGTTCCCTACACCATCGAAAGCGCGATGATGTTCGCTTATGCGAAGGACGTCGCGGACGGCAAGGGGGTTCCCGCGCACGATCCGCGTCTTGCGTACCTTCCGGACGTTGCGCCGTATGCGCAGATGAACATGGGGCTGGAATGGGTGCTCGGCTGGAGCTACCGTCTGAAATGCCTTGTTTTCCCGCCCGTCGCGCCATCCGCGGCGGAACTGCGTTACCAGGATTCGCCCGATTTCGCCGCCTTCACCGCGTGGAATGTGCGGCTGTGGACTGCGTTCATTCCGGGGCTGATTTTTCTCTGGCTTCTCGCTCTCCGGACTCCCGCAGGGCTTGCGTTTGCCGGCGGAATGCTGCATGCGGTTGCCGCTTCCGCCATTGCTCGCGCGACGGGACAGGATATTGTGCGCGGCGACCTCTGCATTCCGCTGATTCTGCTGAGCATGGTTCTTGCATATTCATTTTACGTGCGTCCGAAACGCTGGAAACTTGCGGCGCTGTTCGGCTCGACGTTCTTCTGCTTTGTAACGTGGGATCTGAGCCAGCTTCTGTTTGCCGGATGGGCCGGTTTCGAGGTGTTCCGGTTCCTCTGCGGCGGCGTTCCGACGCGCAAGCGGCGGGGCGTCTGGCTGATGATTGTTCTTGCGATTGCGCTGAACGCCCTGCTGGTTCCGTTCAACGTCACTTACGGACTGCTGATGTCTCCGTTCCTCTGCATTCTGCTTCCCCTGACGGTTCTGATTCTGTTTGCCGGAACGGTGTTGCGGAAGACGTTTCTGCGCCGTCTTCTGCTCTGCGGAATCGCGCTGGGATGTCTCTGGAGTTTCCATACAGCATTTGTAGACAATCCGGTTTACCGGGCAAATTACAGCCACTTTTCCGAAGCGATGAAAGCGAAGGTGAAGTTTAAGAACGTCAAGCCCTCCGATCCGTCAAAACTGAATTATGACGCCCGCATGATGTGGACACCGTCCATGCATTCCGCAACATGGAATATAACCGTCAGTTTCTTCCCGTCATTTGGATCATTGCCGTTTTTGAATTCAGTGAAAGCTCCGTCACTTATCCGTCAGTTCTGGAATTACACTCCGGTGACGCTTGGAATTCTGTTTCTGCTGTTCGTTGTTGGCGGATTGTTTACTCCGACACGTCGGGCGCTTCTGCGCGATCTTCCGCGCTCCGCAATGCCGCTCCTTTTTCTGATCGGATTCCTGATCGGATTTGTATTCATTGTCCGTTATCATGAGTTTGTCATCATCTATCTGGCGCTTTCGCTTCCGCTGGCCGTGCAGGCCGTGCGCCATGGTTTACGGACCGGATACCGTCCGCGGAACCGGATTGCAAAGACAATGCGCGGGATTGCCTTTTCTTTGGTTGTCCTTGCGCTTCTGGTCGAATTGACAGCGTCGCTCGGAGGACGGCGGAGGGCGTACAGCGCGGATGTTTATCTGAAACATACGGCTGAGCTGATCGACTGGTTCCGGCGCGAGGATATGCGCGGACAGACGGTTCTTGCAAACTTCACGATCGGTCCTATGCTGATGGCGTACAGCGGAACGAATCTGGTTCTTCAGCCGCAGTTCGGCATGGAGCCTATCCGGCGTCCGGTGGAGGAATACCTGAATATTTTCTATCATCAGAACGAGCGCGCGCTGAGCGGTTTCTGTTCGCGCTACGGCGCAAAATACTTCATCTACGACCACGGCTCGCTCGGTCCGCTGCATCCTTATTCAAGCGCGTATATTGCGAATGCGGTGAACATCCGCCGCACCGCTCCGGCATACCGGATGTATTATGAAGCACGGAAAATGACGGATTTTTATCCCGTCACTCCTCCTGTCGATCTGCGGGATTTGAGCGTAAAATATACGGTTTTCCGTGTCGTCACTTTTGACGAACGCATGGAGGCGATCGGAATTCTGAACCGTGCGGAGAAAGCATTGAGGGAACGCAACCGCGCGGAGGCGTTGCGTCTGCTGAAGAAATCGCTGAATCTGGATCCCTGTTCGGCGGAGGCGCGGATCCTGTTTCGCCGCCTGTGCGGAAGAATGCCGCGGATCGGGCTTAAAGACGTGCAGTAAAAAACAGTCGCGTCATTCTCCGGCGCGACTGTTTTGACGGATTGACGGTTTATTTGACGGAGTTCTTTTTGATGGCGTTCTGAATGAATTCATTCATGCGCTTGTAAGCAAGACCGCCCGGAGCGCCGTGTCCGCCGGTCGGGGTGGTCTGAATGTGCTTCACGATGTTTTTCGGCAGATTGTTGTATGCCGCGTAAACCGAGGTTGGAGCGCAGACGAAATCGACGAATCCGGTGTAGAAGTAGGTTTCGCATCTGATGCGCTTGGCGAAATAGACGTGGTCGTAATATTTGACGGCGTCAATGACTTCCAGATCGGCGTCGTTGAGATTCTTCTTGCTTACATAGCAGGGCCATCCGGGGCGGCGTCCGGCAAGCCGTCCGGCGTGGTCGCCGAGCGCGGGGACTCCGGCATTGCAGAAGGTGACCTGCGGATCAAGCGCGGCGGCTACGATTGCCTGAGCGCCGCCCTGGCTTCCTCCGTGCACGACCAGCGTCTTGCCGTCCCATTCGGGCAGGGATTTCACGTAATCGAGCGCCCGCATGACGCGGAGGAACATATCCTTGAAATAAACGGTGTCGCGGTTTTCCTTGCCCTGCGTGCGGTATCCCCTGAGCACGCCTTTGTTGAGGTTGTCATAGTACTCTTTCGGCTGTCCGTTGAGGATTCCGTGCGCGTTGACGTCAAATGCGATGCGGCTGGAGCCTCCTTTCAGGTTTTTGTATGCGGAGCGGACTCCTGCGCCGTGGAAGGAGACTGTCGCGGGAAGAGAGCCTTTCTTTGCGTTTTGCGGCATTGTGAGGTAACCGGAAACGGGCGCCGGGCCGGCGCATTTGACCTTGACGTCGTAGCAGACAACGTTATCCTTGTATTTTTTCGGGACGGGGACTTCCACGCGTTCGGCTTCGACTGGAATTTTGTCGAGAAGTTCGCGCTGCGCCTTCCAGAACGCGTCAAAATCTTTGGGTTCGGGGGCGGATTCGGTTATTTCGAGCGGGTCGACCATTGCGCCGATTTCCGCTTTCAGGTTCACGTTCTTTCTTTTCGGATTTTTCAGTTTTTTGCCGTCCGGTCCGATTGCGAAGACTTCAATGGAGACCCAGCCGGGCTTGTCGAGTTTTGCGGTTGCGGTGAGAGGTTTGTCGGATTTCGCCTCAAGAAATTTGTCCCAGTTTCCGTTTTCGGAGAGGCGGTAGCTCAATTTGAGTCCCGGCGCGGGTTTATCATCCTTGAGAAGTTCTGCAGTGAAAGTGATAGTTTCGCCCTTTTTATAGATTGCGTCCGGTTTATCGGTTGCGATGCGGAGCGAATAATTTTCGATTTTAGGTGCTTCTTTTTTGACCGGCGCTTTTTCCTGAGCGGGGAGAAGAGCTGTCCCGCAGAGCATCAAAGCCGCGAGCCCGAACGAACGGATCATAGAATGCTGCATTTGAATTGCCTCATAATTAATTGTTGGTTTATGTAAAGTAATGCATCACAGGAATTTTTGCAAATGGAAAATTGCAAAAAATAAAAAATGTGCTAAATTTTCCGTATAACGGGAGCACGCATGACGGAACGGAAATCAAAACGGAATCAGACGCTGTCGCTGTCCGCGGAGGAAATGACGGCTTTGCGCACAAAACTTTTTACGCCGGATCAGAAGATGACGGCGGAGGAGGCGGAGGGAAATGTATTCAACGGAGATTCGTTTGAAGTTGCAAAGCTGCTGCCGGAAGGCGCGTTCGACCTGCTGATTCTTGACCCGCCATACAATCTTGACAAGGATTTCCACGGATTCAAATTTTCCAGAATCTCCGATGACGCCTATTTCGAGTACATTGACCGCTGTCTTTCCGCATTCGTGCCGCTTCTTGCACCGACGGCGTCGGTTTATCTCTGCGGCGACTGGCAGTGCACCGCCGCGCTTTATGCGGCCGCGCAGAAACACCTGAAAATCCGCAACCGCATCACCTGGCAGAGAGAAAAAGGACGCGGCGCGCTGCATAACTGGAAAAACTGCACGGAAGACATCTGGTTTGCCACAGTTGGAAACGACTATTATTTCAATCCGGACGCCGTCAAGGTTCGCCGCAAGGTTATTGCGCCGTATCGCAGCGAGGGGCGTCCGAAAGACTGGGAGGAGACTGCGGAGGGCAATTTCCGCATGACCTGCGCCTCGAATTTCTGGGACGACATCACAGTTCCCTACTGGTCGATGCCCGAAAACACCGATCACCCCACACAGAAGCCGGAAAAACTGATTGCGAAACTCATTCTTGCGTCGAGCCCGGAGAACGGGCTTGTTCTCGATCCGTTTCTCGGATCCGGGACGACAGCTGCGGTTGCGTCGAAACTGAACCGCCGCTTCTGCGGAATCGAACGCAATCCGGATTACTGCTGTTGGGCGCTGAAGCGTCTGGAGCTTGCAAAAGAGAATTCGCGCATTCAGGGGTACTCTGACGGCATTTTCTGGGAACGCAATTCGGAACCCGACCGGAAGCGTTCCCGCTCTTCACGGAAATGAAAGAGGTTTTTCGATAATTCCGGTTGCAAATCCGCCGCAGTGAATTATATTGCGGATATGGAGAAAAACGGAAAAATCATTTTTATCGCGGATGCGCACATTGTCGACGATCCCGCCTCCTCGGAACCCTTTTTCGGGCTGCTCGAGCAGATTGCGGATTCCGGCTTCGGCGTCGTGTTTCTTGGCGATATTTTTGAACTCTGGATCGCTTTTGACGCATACGAAGATCCGGTTCACCGCCGCTTCCTTGACTGGTGCCGCAGGGAAAAGATGCGCCGCATGGTCGGTTTCATTGAAGGCAATCATGAATTCTATGTTGCCAAACGCCACGCGGACGCCTTCACATGGGCGTCCGACCGTACATATTATCTCTCCAGCGGGAAAGTGTGCCTGATGCACGGCGATCTGGTCAACGGAGCCGATTGTGCATATCGCCTGTTCCGTCTTTTCATGCGGAATCCGATGACGCGGTTTCTGGTGCGCCTGTTCGGTCCGCTTGTCGGGCGCCCTCTGTCGCAAAGAATTCTGCGCGGACTCAAGGTGAGCAATATGAAACACAAAAAGAATTTCCCGGAAAAATATTTCTGCCGTCTTGCCGACGATCTGGAGAAGAAACAGATTCCGCTCTGTCTCATGGGGCATTTTCACCAGGAGGCGGAGGTGCGCGGGATCTGCGTGCTCCCCGCGTGGGAGGCGGAGGACGGTGAGGTCGGAGTTTACGATTCAGCCGCGGAACGGTATTATCTTGCTCCGTGGCGTTCACTCTTTGCGAAGAAAGGATAATCGATCATGGAACAGTTGCCGGAATCTCTTCATTTTGTCGGCGTCGGCGGAATCGGCATGAGCGCGCTCGCGCAGATGGCGTCGGTGCTCGGCTGCAAAACATCGGGCAGCGACCGCGCGCTCAATTCGCCCGAAAACAGACGCATCATCGATTCTCTCCGTGCAAAGGGTGTGCGTCTCTATCCGCAGGACGGTTCCCGTTATGCCGATCTGCCCGCGCCCGCCGCACTTGTGTACTCGACCGCAATTGAGGAGGACAACCCCGACTTTCTCTGTGCTCCGGAGGGAACCGCACGCCTGCACCGCTCCGAAGCGATGCGCCTGCTCGTCGAAAAGCTCTCCGCGTCTGTTTTCGCGGTGACCGGAAGCTGCGGCAAAACGACGGTATCCGCCTGGCTCGCGGAAACTCTGGACCGTCTCGGCGCCGCGCCTGCGCTGATTTCGGGCGGACTCGCCAAGCACTTCATCCGCGATGAATTTGCCGGAAACTACGCGCCCGGCAACGGAAAACTCTGTGTTCTTGAAGCCGATGAAAGCGATAAATCCCTTCTGAATTACACCGCCGATCATGCGATGATTCTGAACATCGGAACAGATCACTATTCCAAAGAGGAGCTTGCCGAAGTCTTCCGCAAGTTCCTGCGCCAGACCCGCATCTCCGCCGTGATCGAAGACCGCGTGCTCGACGCTGTCGGAACCGATTGTGTCAAACACCTCAAAGTTGCGCTCTTCAGCACCGCGCCGGATGCTCCCGCGGAACTGCACGGATACAAAGTTTTCCGTGTGACGGATTACCGCTCCGGAGACGGAAAAGTGACCGCAAAGATCGACGGACGCGACGTTCATCTTCCGGTTCCCGGTCTGCACAATGCGGCGAATGCGGCGGCTGTGCTTGCAGGGCTTTCGCTCCTGGGATTTGATCCGGAAGCCGTGCTCCCCGCAATCGAACGCTTCTCCGGCGTGTGGCGGAGATTTGATTTCGCCGGAAGGACACGGGGCGGCGCGGCGGTTTACGACGACTACGCGCACAACGTCGAAAAGATCTGCTCGTGCATCGAAGCCGCGCATGAAGTCTGTACAGGCCGCACGGTTTTCCTCTTCCAGCCGCACGGATACGGTCCGTTCGGTTTCATGCGTCCTGAACTGCTTCCCGCACTCGAAAAAGTGCTGAAGAAAGACGATGTTTTCGCATTTCTGCCTGTCTATTACGCGGGCGGGACAACCTCATTCCGTCCGAAGGCGGAGGAGGTCGCCGCGGAATATGATGCGCATCATCCGGGCGGACGCTACCGCTTTTTTGCGACACGCGCGGAGGCGGCGGACTTTCTGCGTGCGCTTGGCGCATCGGATACGGCGGTTGTCATGGGCGCGCGCGACAATTCGCTTTCGGACTGGGCGAAAGAACTTGCCGGAACCATTTGAACAAAAGGAGTTTTCCATGAAAAAAATTTTTGCGGCTCTTTTCTCGATTCTCTCCCTCGCGGCATTTTGCGAAGACAGTGTCATTTGCACGCTTGACGGGCGCTCTCTTAAAGTGGAGTCGCTCGCCGCTCTTCCGGATTCCTCTCTGGAATACACGCTTCCCGGCTCTAAAGTGCGGACGAAGATTGCGCGCGGACAGTATCTTTATGCGCGGATTCCGAAGCCCGCCGAGATTGAAAAGGCGGATGCTTTTCTGAAGAACGGTTCGTTTGCTCAGGCGGCGGCTTCGTACAAACTTGCATATGACAAATACAAACTGCTTGGCTGGGATCTCTACTGCATCGGACACGAATCGGAGGCGCTTGCAGGTCTGGGCGAGAAGCAGGCGGCTCTGAAAAAACTGGAACCGATGAAAAATTTTGAATTGCTCGACCAGACTCGGAGACCGCATCTGAACTATGTCCAGCGTCTCCGTGCGAGTCTTTGTGTTGAGCTCGGCAAGTACAAGGAGGCGGAGCCCGTTCTCAACAGTATGGCGGCGGGAACCGACGCTTCCAACGCCGCGTTTGCATTCATCCGCAAGGGGGATATTCTCCGTCGCAACGGCAAGCTCAGGGAGGCTTCGCAGATGTATCTCCAGGCCTCACTGCTCTTCCCGGATGTTCCCGAGTGTCCGGAAGCTCTTGCGCATCTGTACACTGTTCTGAAGGAGCTTAAGGATTCCAATGCGGAGAAGTTTGCCGGAATCCTGCGTTCCGAATACCCGAAGGATCCGTGGACAAAGCGCATGGAGAAAAAATAAGAGATTCTACAATCTTTTGAACGCATCCGGTCTTTCGGCAAATGAAAGATCGGATTTTTTTTATTTTTTCTCTTGAATTTTATTATTGAAGAGATATATTTTATTATAAAGCAAAAAAAATTCATTAATAATGAAAATCTGGAGGGTTCGATGGTTCAGACAATTGAACGCTGTGACCGTATTCTGCGGATAGCCGCGCAGTCGGAAGAGGGGATGAAACTGGCCGATGCGGCAGAGCAGACGGGGTTGAAGTACACGACGGTCTACAATCTCGTCGCGAGTCTGGTTCAGTGCGGGATGCTGGAAAAGCGGAACGGCTTGTATCATCCGGGTCCCGCATTGGGCGAACTGAATGCTCTGCGGCGCGAACGTCTGTATCTGGAGCATGTGCGTGTGGAGATCATCCGCCTGAGCAGGTTTTCAAAGCCGCATTCGTTTGTTTACTCGGTGTCGCGCGGGACGCAGATTCATGCGCTGCTGTGGAAAGAGATTGCGGAGACGGAACCGCGGCGGGTGCTTCAGTTTCTGCCGCCGCTGAATTCGGTTGCCGGACTCATCATGCTGGCGTTTCTGCCGCCGCGCGAAGCGAAAATCATGCTGGATGCGCACATGGAAGACCGTTTTTTCAAAAATGAGTGGAACGGTTCGCTGGAGAAGCTGAAGACTTGTGTTGCGCAGGTTCGCGAAAATGGATTTTCAGAGCTTCCGTTTGAAGCGCCGGGAACGCAGCGGATTGCGGTTCCGGTTTTTGGAGACGGCAAGTTTCTCGGCGCGCTCACATGGACGCGCCGTTCGGACGATTACAGCGAGCGGGAGGCGATGATTCCGCATCTGCTTTCGCTCCGGGATATTCAAACGGAAAACAACCTGTCTGAAGCAGAGTTTCAGGCGTAAAGGAAGGAATAGAATCATGGATTTCAAGGTGAACTGTGACGTCGCCGTGATCGGCGGCGGAATCGCGGGAGTCGCCGCCGCTGTGCAGGCCGCGCGCTCCGGAAAGAAAACAATCCTCGTCGAAAAGACCATTCTTCTGGGCGGGCTCGCCACGAGCGGTCTGGTCTACATCTACCTGCCGCTGTGCGACGGATTCGGGCATCAGGTGACGTTCGGGCTCAGCGAGGAGCTGCTCCGTGCGAGCATCAAATACGGTCCGGGCAAAATCCCCGCGAACTGGCGCGGAGAAAAGAACGCGGATGAGCGCAAACGTTTCCGCACGGTCTTTTCACCTGCCGCGTTCATGCTTGCGCTTGATGAAGCGGTCCGCGATGCCGGAGTCGACGTCTGGTTCGATACGCGCGTCTGCGATGCCGTTGTCGAAAACGGGCGGGTCGCCGCCGCCGTGGTTGAAAACGAAAGCGGACGCGGCGAGATTCGTGCGAAACAGTTTATCGACGCCAGCGGCAGCTGTATTCTTGCGCGCCGCGCCGGAGTGCCGTGTCTGAGCGAAGGCAATTTCTATTCTCTGTGGGCGCTGGAGTACCGCAAGGGAGCAAATGCGCTGGAGGAGGCGGACAACCTTACCGAGAGTGTGGTCATGCACTTTGACGGCGCGTGGGCGGATGGCAGCAGCGCCGTTTCCGATGAGAATCTTGCGAAATGCGGTTTCACACGCGAAATGCTCAAGACGAAACTCGTGCACGAAGCGTCGGGCAAGGCGATCTCCGATTATGTGCTTGCGACGCGTCATTTCCTGCTGGAATATTACAAGGATCTTTACGCGTCGGGCAAATACGACCGCAATTCATGCTACGCGCTGAAGGTTCCTGTCATGCCGCAGCTCCGCAAGATCGCATGCATTGAGGGCGCATACGTCCTGAAGGACAACGAGCATGCAACGCATTTTGATGATTCGGTCGGACTCCTTGCCGACTGGCGCAAATCGGGTTACGTGTGGGAGATTCCGTACCGGACGCTGTTCCCCGCGAACGGACTTGGCGGTCTTCTTGCCGCCGGACGCTGCAGTTCCGCGAGCGGAGACGCCTGGGAAGTTACGCGAGTGATTCCCTCCGCCGCGATGACGGGTCAGGTTGCCGGTCTTGCCGCCTCGCTTGCAATCGATGCGGGAAAAGAGCCCGGCGAAATCTCCGTTTCAAATCTGCAGGATGAGTTACGGAAACTTGGTTTTGCAATTCACTTTGCGGATATCGGACTGTAAGAATCCGGCGGAGAGACGGGGCGCTGCCGACGCTTTCAGGCGGCGCCGTCTCTCTTACTTTTCGAGAGGAACATCCAGCATGAGTTCCCGGGAACCGACAATGTATAGCGGCTTTGAAGTCAAGTCGGCATACGAAACGGCTCCGCCTCCGACTTCCAGCCGAGCTTTTTTTCCGGTCGCATCGTAGACGGCATAGATTGAGCCGTCGGAGGTCAGCGGAATGCGTTCCGCCTTTGCATCGGTCCAGAGCATCCATACCCGCTCCGTTGCGGAACGCTGCCAGAAACAGAGATGAATGGTTTCAATCTGCCGTGCGGAAATTTTTCCCGCCGGGGAGAGTTTTTCGAAAAACGCCTGTTCCTCCGCACTCGCCGAAGGAAGCGCGGAACGGTTCAGTTCCGTATAGACCGGACCCGATGCGCAGCCGGTCAGAAGAAACACGGGAAGCAGAAACAGAAAATACTTCATTTTGCACCTCCGAATGATGCGATTATCAGTGAAACCAGTATGAAGACCAGCATCAGCACGCCGTATCCGCGCATGCAATGCCAGAATGCCGTACGGAAAATATTTCCTTTCCGCTCCGGCTGCGACCAGTTCATCAGACGGTGCAGAAGGAAGAGAAAGATCACAATGAACTCCGCCGAAACGATCAGGGCGGAATGCAGCGCAAACATCATCGATACCGTGAAGACGAGCGCGAAAACCGCAAACGCATCCCACAAAAGGAAAAGAGTCTTTTTCAGATTTGCATTCATCGTTTTTCCTGCTCGAATTCATCGACCGCTTTCTGCGCAATTTCCCGGAGGAACGCGGCGTCGCGGTTGCCGATCATATCGGGAACGAACGTGACGTCCGACACGGGGCGTCCGTAGAGCATGGCGAACCAGACGCACGCCTGGAGATACTGTCCGCGCGCATTCAAATGAATCGTGTCGCGCCGGAGTTCCATTTCGCCGGTTTCCGCGTTTTTCGCCCACCAGATGTTGCCGACGAATTCGGAAGCCTGCGGCGGAAGATCCGGCCAGCGGAGGGTATGCATCAGCTCCGGGTCGTAATTCGGGAACAGCCCCTCCTGTGCTTTTCTGGCGAGCTGAACCGCGTATCCCGTCGGAATGATGCGGCAGTTGAGTTCGCGTGCGAGTTTGCGGTATGCTGCCGTGAGCGCATCATACATTCCGGTCTGGTCGATGTGGTACATGCCCGGCTGAACGGTAATGCCGCGTTCTCTGCAGCTTTCGCTGAACCATTCGCTGATTTCCCAGACGCCGCCGGGACGAATGCGCGGATCATCGGCGCGGTACGCCCACGTCTGCTGAATCACCACTTCCGCCTGCGGAGCATGTTTTTTCACATAATCGTAAATATATCCTGCAAACGGCTGCATGGTTTCTGGGCGCCAGCTGAAGTGGCTTGCCTGCTGAATCGTCACGATATCCCACGGTTCGCGCGCGAGGATTTCGCGCATCTTTGCCGTGTAATTCTGATACATCCGGTAGACGCGGTCTCTTTCCTCGTTCGAGATATATTCCCAGTGACGGTGCAGTTCGCATCCGCCGTGGTTTGCGCGCTCAAAATGGAGTTCGCATCCGGCGGATTCCACGACCTGCTGCCAGAAGGGCGAAAGGCTGTCCGTAAAACTGTTTCCGATGGTAAGAACTTTCAGGCTCTGTTTCATGAGTGGAACTCCTCAGCTGCGGGCGATTTTCATGATGTAAATTGCCCCGAATATTTGGTAGAGAGCGGGCGGTATCCAGACGATGTACTGCGGAAACGCCTTGGCGAATGAACTCAGGGAATCGGAAACGAGAACCGCGCCGAAGTAGAGTCCGGCGAGAAGCACGCTGAGGAAGAGTCCGATGGAGGTTTCGCGGCGGGAGGTGCGGATTGCCATCGGAAGACCGAGCAGCAGGAACGCCATCGGAGCGAGTGCGAGTGCGACGCGCTGGTTGAGTTCCGTTTCAATCTCCGTAATGCGTTCCCGGTTGTTGCGTTCCCGTTCGATGATGAGGCGGCCGTAGAGTCCCTTGTAGCCGAGATGCTTGTCGCGCAGGGAAATCCGTTTTGAGTTGAACTGTTTTCCGTATTCAATGGAGAAGGACATCTCCTTGCTGAAACTGCGGCGCGGGTGCGTGTCGGTGCTGTTTTCGTAGGCGATGATCGTGGCGTCGTGGAGGATGATGTGCATGATCTGCGCTTCTTTGTCGATCACGATTTTTCCGGCGGACGCAGTTACGTCCTGCTCAATGCGGCTGTTGTTTTTGTTGAGACGGTATACCTGGATTCCGCGGAGCTCTCCGGTTTCCGGGTTTTTCTGGTCGATGTACATGTTGAGTCCGTTGAATTCAATGGGGATTCCGGGTTCGAAGAGGGCAAGGGGGTGGTCGACGGCGACGCTTTTCACGACCTCCTGCGCTTTGCCGAGGTATCGCGGGCCGACGTCGAGTTCGAGCCAGAGGCAGCAGCATGTGAGGGAGAAAGCCAGCAGGATGATCGGCGCTACGATCTGGAGGATGGAGACGCCGCAGGCGCGCATTGCCGTAATTTCGTTGTCCGCGGAGAGGCGTCCGAACACGAGCATGATGGAGACGAGCGCCGCCCACGGGATCGTGAACGCCATTGCAATGGGGAGGACGTAGATCATGAATTTCATGGCGGTTCCGATATCGACACCGTTGGAAACGTATTCGAAAACCTTGACGAGCCGGGCGCCCGTCATGCCGAATGTCAGCACGCCCATTGCCATGACAAACGTATACAGAAAGTTTTTTGCAACATAAAAATTCAGTGTTTTGAGCATTCTCTTCCCCGCTCTTCCTTGTCTTTAAAATTGATTCTTCCGGATAATGTAGCACACCTTTTGCAAGAATAAAAGTGCGAAAATAAAGAAAAAATCAAGATATTATTTAAAATATGCGGTTTTCATCTGGTAAATTTTAAAAGTTGCGCTAAATTATAGCTTTCAAATAATTTTCACGTCACCAATGGAGGACACGATGAGAGTTGTAAACTTCAGTGCAGGGCCGGCAATGCTGCCGACGGTCGTCATGGAACGCGCTCAGGCGGAATTCTGCGATTACAAGGGAAGCGGATGCGGCGTTATGGAACACTCCCACCGCGGACCTCTCTTCGACGAGATCATTGCCCGCGCCAACGGCAACATCCGCGAAATCCTCGGCGTTTCCGACGAGTATGAGGTTGTCTACATTCAGGGCGGCGCAAGCATGCAGTTCGCCATGATCCCGATGAACTTCATGAAGCAGGGCGGCTATGCGGAATACGCCGACACCGGAACGTGGTCCTCCAAGGCCATGAAAGAGGCCAAACTTTTCGGCGAAGTCAAGACCGTTGCTTCCAGCAAGGCTGACAAGTACACCTACATTCCCGCGTTCAACACCTGGGCTCCCACCACCGAAGAGTCCTCCTACCTTCACATCACCAGCAACAACACGATCTACGGAACCCAGTACCAGGATTTCCCGGAGAGCAAATGCCCGATGATCGCCGACATGTCCAGCGACATCATGTCCCGCAAGTTCGACATGAACAAGTTCGCCATGATCTACGCCGGCGCTCAGAAGAACCTCGGCCCCAGCGGCGTCGCGGTCTGCATCATCCGCAAGGATCTCATCGCCAGAACCCCGGCGAACGTCCCGACCATGCTCCGCTATGAAACCTACACCGCCAACAACTCCCTCTACAACACCCCGCCGACCTACGGCATCTACATGATCGCTCTCGTGACCGACTGGATCAAGGAAATCGGCGGCATCGAGGCCATCGAAAAGATCAACAACGCGAAGGCTGCCGCTCTCTATGCCGCAATCGACGGCTCCGACGGCTACTATCGCAACCCCGTCCAGAAGGACAGCCGTTCCAGAATGAACGTCGTCTTCCGCCTCCCGAACGAGGATCTCGAAGCCAAGTTCGTCAAGGAAGCCAAAGCCGCTGGTATGATCGGACTCAAGGGGCACCGCTCCGTCGGCGGCATCCGCGCCAGCCTCTACAACGCCGTCCCGATGGAAGGCGTCGAAAAACTCGTCAACTTCATGAACGACTTCAAGAAGAACAACTGAGTTTTTCTGTTAGAAAACGGCTAAGCCGTTTGCATTAACGACGAGTACGGTGCATATTAAACGTGTTTTAGTATGCACCGTCTTTTGATTGCGGGAGGATCGCACCATGCTTCAAAAATATTCCGTGATGAACGGCCGGATCGTTCAGGGCGACGAAGGATCCATTCAGGTTGAAGTCTACATCATGCCTGACGAGGCCGAGCGCAGCAGGCTCATTAATGAATACGAGATGAACGAACATACTATTGCTTCGTCCATCGACCCCGACGAGACCCCGCGTATTGAATTTGAGGACAATCATACCGCATTCATTCTGAAATACCCGAAAAATTATTCCGCGGACGACAATTTCCTTTTCCGCGTCAAATCCATGGGCATTTTCGTGTTCGCCGCCCGCGTCGTCATCATTATCGACGAATATGTTCCGCTTTTCACCGGAAAAATCGCAAATAACGTCCACACGGTCCAGGACGTTATCATGAAGACCCTGCTTCTCACAATCCGGCACTTTGAGAGCCACCTGCGCGTCATCAACATGTGCAGCGACGAGCTGGAGCATGCAATTGTGAGTTCTTACGACGGCAAGGAGCTGCTGAACATGTTCACTTTGGAAAAGGGACTGGTCTACTACGTCAACGCCCTCAACGGCAACCGCCGTGTGATTGAGCGCATGCGCGCCGCCGCAATCAAGCTAGGCTTCACCGAAGAGAACATTGAGCTGCTTGAAGACATCTCCATTGAAAACCGTCAGTTTCTCGACCAGGCGGAAGTTTATTCGCAGGTTCTTTCCGGCATGATGGACGCCCGCGCCTCAATGGTGAACAACAATCTGAACGTCATGATGAAGAACATGAACGCAATCATGATTGCGATTGCGATTCCCTCTTTCCTCGCCGGAGTAGGGGGCATGTCTGAATTCACGATGATGTTCGGCGGAAATTACAAAGTCATCTATCCTGTGTTTCTGATTCTTATGATCCTGCTTGCGCTTCTGATTTTCTGGGTCATAAAGATGATTGCCAAGCACAATTGAAGTATCGGGGGCGCTCCCACGGAAACGTGCGGTCCGGGGGCCTTGAAAGAGATTTTTTAAATTGTTCCGTTGGAAAAAGCATAAAAAATACGAAAAAAAATGAGATTCTGCACTGTTTTTTCAAGAAAATCATTTGAAAAACAGCCATTTGTGATATATCGTGTACCTCTGTGCAAATGTCCGCAGATTCTGCGGCCGGTTGAAAAGACTATTGAATCATAAAAGATAAAAGAGTTTTCCGGAAGAAAAACGGAAGACGGAAAGAAGAAGGGTGGACAAAGCATGACAATGGAAACGAAAAACTACTCCGCGAGCAGCAGACGCTCAGGACTCGCCATGAAACTGGCGGTCTTCTCCGCTGTCTACTCGCTGGCGGTCGCTCTGCTGGCCGGATTCTCCGGCGGCGTGTACGACTGGGCCGGATATGGAGCATACGGACTCGGCGCAATCCCGTTCGCCGTCGCAACCCTCTTCGCTGTTGCCGCTGCGGTCTACGGAATGCTCGCAGGAAGCGCATCCGAAGAGGAGTATGAAAAAGAGCTCCTGAAGAAGCGCAAGGAAAACACGCAGAGCCTCCTCGATGTCGCGGAAGACGTCCGCTTTACAGCGGGAAGAACCTTCCGCAACTATGCAAAATACGCGCCGTCGGTCTTCTCGCTTCTCGCGTTTGTGCTGATGGTGTTCGGACTCTGGATCGCATGGTCGGTTGCCGCAACATTCGGCGAGGCGGGACCCGCTCTGCCGAAAGAGCCGGTTGCGGTCTCGTTCGTCTGCGTTGTGATTGCGGTTTTTTCGCTCTTCTTCGGAGCGTTCCTTGCCGGACAGTCCCGCGTTTCCGAATTCCGCTGGCTGCGTCCGGTCGGCGCGTGGATGGTTGCGGGTGCGGTGATTTTCCTTCTCGCGCTTGTCCCTTCGGTCGCTCTGCGCTGGGATAATGCCGGACTTGAGATGCCGTTTGCGAAAATCGCTTTTGCGCTGATCGCCATAATCGCGGTCGAACAGCTCTTCACTTTCATTACGGAATTCTACCGTCCGAGAACGCAGCTTGAGGACCGTCCGGTTCATGAAAGCCGTCTTCTCGCGCTGTTTATCGAGCCCGGAAGCGTGGCGAAAAACATCACGGATGCTCTGGATTACCAGTTCGGATTCAAAATTTCCGGAACGTCTCTCTACCAGATGTTCTGCAAAGTTGCGATTCCCGCAATCGGCGCGTGGCTGCTCATCCTCTGGATTTTCACCTGCGTGGCGGAGGTCGGACCCGGCGAGCTCGGACTCAAGACGCGGTTCGGAGCCCTTGTTGACAAGACACCGCTTCAGCCGGGCGTTTATCTGAAACTTCCCTGGCCCTGCGAAAACATTCAGCGCATCGAAGTCGACACTCCGCAGACTGTTACCATCGGCGCGGTCATCAAATCGAAGAACGAAGCCGGCAAGCCGATCCGCACGATTCTCTGGAACAACGAGCACAGTTCGGGTGAAAATCCGTTCCTCGTGGCGAACCGGGATTCCAGCGGCGACATCGGCGGCGCTGTTTCCATGCTCAACGCTTCGCTTCCGGTGACCTTCAAAGTCAACCACGAAAAGATTCTTGATTACGCGTTCGGTTTTGAAAACATCAAGGGATATGTTCTTGACATCGGAACGCGTCAGGCGACGATCTACTTTGCGAGCACCGACTTCATGAACGATCTCTCGGTCGGTCGTCTCGAAATTACCCGCAAGCTGCGCGAACAGATTCAGCAGGCGGTCGACAAGCGCGGACTCGGCGTTACGATTTTGAATGTTGATCTGCTCGATACGCATCCGCCGCTTCAGGACGTCGCCCCGGCGTTCCAGAAGGTCTTCGTTGCGGAGGAGGAAATGGCAACCGCGGTCATCAAGGCCGAGGCTTACAAGACCAAGACGCTTGCCGCATCTGAAATCGAGACGATTGAGCTTGTTCAGCAGGCGGAAGCCTACAAGTTCAATGCAACCACGGTTTCGAGCGCGGAAGCCCGCCGGTTCTCCAGCCAGCTTGCCGCTTACCGCGGAATGCCTGAAATGTTCAAACTGCGCACCTATCTTTCCTTCCTGGAAAACGACTGCGCTCCGCTGCGGAAGTACATCATTTCCGCATCCATCCCGACTCAGATCCTGGAACTGAATGCGGAGGAGAAGCCCCGCACCGATCTGACTGATACCGACCTTGGCGATTTAAAGTAAAAATAACATAAAGGAGAAATATAAATGGCGGACACACACCACAAGGAACACAAAATCAATGTTCCGATTATGCTGCTCGGACTTGTTGTCGCGGCGATCTTCGGAATTGCGATCTTTTCCTATCAGGTCAACGAAACCGAACGCGCAGTCGTTCTGACTTTCAACAAAATCACCGGCGAACGCGGACCCGGTCTTCACTTCCGCTGGCCGCTCCCGATTCAGAAAATCCAGAAGTACGATATCCGCCTCCGCTGCTTTGACGGCAATATCGGCAAGCTGGAGGAGATCCGCACGGCGGACGGCAAAAACATCACAGCGGGAATCTACACGGTCTACCGCATTCAGGATCTCGTCAGATTCCAGACTTCCGGCGGCAACATCAACGCGGCGGAAGACGATCTCTCCAGTCAGATGAGAACCGTCAAAAGCGCGGTGATCGGCAAATACAACCTCGACCAGCTGGTCAACTCCGATCCGGAGAAGATCATGATTGCGCAGATGGAAAAAGAGATGCTGGAACAGATTGCAGTGAAAGCCAGACAGCTTTACGGACTGGAAGTCATTGCGGTGAACATCAAGACGATCGGCGTTCCCGAAACTCCGGCGAAGGCGATTGCGGAACGCATGATCCAGGAGCGTGACGCCGCCGCCGCCAAGTACAAGGAAGAGGGCAACGTCAAGTCCCGCAAAATCATGACCGAAGCGGATACCGCCAAGCGCAACGCCCTCACTCAGGCGGAGGCAAAAGCAACCGCCCTGCGTGCGGAAGGCGACGCCGCCGCGGCGAAGCACCTCGCGGTCTTTGCGGAAAACCCGGAACTTGCGGTTTTCCTGCGCAAGCTCGATTCCATGAAGCGTCTGATGGGCAGCCGCACGACTCTCGTTCTCGACACCAACTCCGCGCCGTTCGACATTCTGAAGTTCGGCGGCTCCGCGCTTGAAAAACCGGCGAAAAAGAACTGACGGAGATCACCATGCAGGATCTTGAATCAAGAATCAGAGCGGAACGGGCGGCGGAAAACAGCGCGTTTTCCTCCGGCTTCGAAACGCTCAACAAAAGCCTCAAGGCGGTGTTCACACTTCTTGTTGCGGCGATTGCCGTGCTGCTGGTGTGGTTCTTCATATTCAGCGGCTTCTTCACTGTTCAGCCCGATACCGCAGTGCTGACTTTCCAGTTCGGAAAATTCCAGAAGGTCTGCACGGAAAGCTGGCACTGGGTATTCCCCTACCCGGTCAGCCAGACCGTGAAGGTGAAAACGAGTCCCTTCAGCATTGAAACATCGTCGTTCATGCCGGCGAACAAAGCGCTCATCACGAACCGCAAAGAGGCTTCGGCGATGGGCGGCGCTCCCGATGCTCTCAAGCCGGGAATTGACGGCTATCTCCTCACCGGGGACGCCTGCATCGTTCATACCGACTGGAAGATGACCGCACGTGTCGTCGATCCGGAACGCTACTACAAAACATGCATGACGCCGCTCAATCCGGAGAAGGCGGATGACGTTATGACCGCTCCCGACGGCGAACGCCGCGGAACCCGCGGACCGCAGACTCTGCTCCGCGCGGTGCTCGACGACTGCGTTCTTCGCGTTACCGCCGGATGGAACGTCGACGGCATTCTCTACAACAACAACAGCAGCGCTTCGAAGTACCAGAAGACGGTTGAGACGATGGTGATGAAGCGTGTCGCCGATCTCCGCATCGGAGTGGAAGTTCTCCGCGTCGACCTGGAACTGAAGAGCCCGCCGCCGCAGACAATCAACGCATTCGACAATGTTCTGCATGCCCAGCAGCAGAGCAGCGCGGCGATTCAGAAGGCGGAAGCCTACAAAATCGAACAGCTCGCTCTCGCGCAGTCCGAATCGGACCGCATTATTTCCGAGGCGGACAGCTACCGCAAGCGCGTCGTTTCCGACGTTTCCGCGGATGCCGGTTATTTCAAGAGCATTCTCGCCGAATACAGAAAGAGTCCGGATACGGTAACCGTAACGCTCTTCTCTCAGGTGATGGCGGAGGCAATGGGGAAAGTCAAGGATAAATTCATCGTCAACTCCATCGGCAGCGGCCGCCAGGAGCTCCGTCTCAAGCTGAACCCCGAACCGCTGACCGCCAAAGAAAAGAAAGAGGCGGAAGAAAAGAATGAGGAGGCAAAGAAATGAGCTGCTGCTGCGGACATGACCATGATCATCACCACGAGGACGCCTCGATCTGCGTTTGCGGACAGCCGATGGGGGAGGGGGTCGGACACTCCCGCTCCATGGGCCGCGCCGGATTCGCCGTCGCCGGCGGTTTCCTGATATTGAATTCCTTCCTGCTCGAGTGGCTTTTCCCCGCGCAGGAATTCGCTTCCGAACTCAGCGCTGTGCTCGGTGCAATTGTTCTTGCGCTCCCGATTGTCTGGGCGGCAATCAAGGATCTCTGCGCCGGACGCGTCTACATGAACGAGCTCGTCGCGATGGCGCTGCTCGCGGCGTTCGCGGGCGGAGTCTTCCGCGAGGCCGGAATCATCGCATTCTTCCTGCTGATTACAATCATCATCGAAACGCGCACCGCATCGGGCGCTCAGCGTTCGATTGAAGACCTGATCCGCCTGACGCCGCACACCGCGCGCAAACTGGTTGACGGCGACTTCGTCGACACGGAAGTGCTCGATCTTCAGCTGGGCGACATCATCAATGTCCGCCCGGGCGAAAACTTCCCGATCGACGGCGTCATCGTCAAGGGACAGAGCGCGGTCAACCAGGCGTCGATCACCGGCGAATCGCTTCCCGTCGACAAGGGCGCGGGCGATGAAGTTTACGCCGGAACCATGAACCTTTCCGGCGCGATCGACGTCAAGGTGACGAAGGTCGGCAACGATACCACGCTTGGCAAGGTCAAAGAGATGATTCTCGCCGCCGAAACGAGCAAGACGCCGATGGTGCGCATCATCGACAAATATGCCGGGTTCTATACACCGACGATTCTCATGCTTGCGGCGCTCACCTGGTGGTTCTCCGACGGCGATATGAACCGGGTGATTACGCTCATGGTCATCGCATGCCCCTGTGCTGTGGTTCTCGCGACTCCGACGGCTGTAGTCGCCGCGATTGCGGCCGCGGCGCGTCTCGGAATCCTCATCAAGAATGTCGCGCACCTGGAACTTGCCTCCAAAGTCCGCTGTTTTGTGTTTGATAAAACCGGAACGCTGACGAAAGGCGAACTGGAAGTCGCGCGTCTGAAACCGGTTGACGGCGTGGAGCCGGCGGAACTGCTCAAGACGGCTGTTTCCGTTGAAATCGCCAGCAACCACCCGACGGCGCTTGCGCTGCAGCGTCTGGCCAAAGAAGTGGGAATCTCGCCGGAGAAGGGCGAATCCTACGAGGAACTGCCCGGCAAGGGCGTTGAAGCGATGATCGGCGGCGTCAAATGCATGGTCGGCCGTCCCGCCTGGATTTCCGCTCAGAACATTGCGCTTCCGCATGACGAGAGCGAAGTCGAGGGGATGAGCGTTGCGGTGATTGTGCGCAACGGCAAGTCGATCGGCTGGGTCGGGTTCCGCGACCAGATCCGTCCGGAAGCTTCGGAGATGGTGAAGGAACTGAAAGCGGAGGGAATCCGCCAGTGCGCAATGGTCACCGGTGACCGCTCGGCGGTAGCAACGACGGTTGCGGCGAAAATCGGTATCGACGACTTCCGCGGCGACTGCCTGCCGCAGGGGAAAGTGGAATACGTGGAACAGGCGAAGAAGAACGACATTGTGGCGTTCGTCGGCGACGGTGTGAACGATGCGCCCGCACTTGCCGCCGCAGACCTGAGCATTGCGATGGGTGCGATCGGCAGTGACATTGCGATCAACAGCGCGTCGATTGCGCTTATGACGAACGATCTGCGCCGTATTCCGCTGCTGATCACACTTTCCAGAAAATCGGCGTCGGTCATCAACCAGAATCTCGTGTTCGGTATGCTGTTTGTAATCTGCGGCATCATCCTTTCGGTGTTCGGACAGATGAGTCCGGTTCTTGCCGCGGTGCTGCACACGGTCAGCACGCTGATTGTCATCTTCAACAGTGCGCGTCTGGTGAGAACCGGCGAGGAGATCACCCGCGCGGAAAATACCGCGAAACAGTAATTCAGGAGAGTTGAAATGGGAAACGTTGTGGAAGCGGTCGGACTCACCAAGGAGTTCAAGGATTTCTGGAACCGTCCGAAGGCGAAAGCCGTCAACGATATTGATTTCGAGGTCCGGGAGGGCGAAGTGCTCGGTCTGCTCGGTCCGAACGGTTCGGGGAAATCCACCACGGTGAAAATGCTGCTGGGGCTGCTCTATCCGACAGCCGGCCGTCTCACCGTCTTCGGCCGTTCCCCGCGCGACGTCGATACCAAGAAGATGATCGGCTATCTGCCTGAGGAAACGTATCTTTACAAGTACCTCACTGCTGCGGAAACGCTCGATTTCTTCGCGTCGCTCTTCAATCTTTCCGCCGCGGAACGCAAGCTCCGCACGGAGCAGCTGCTCGACATGGTCGGTCTGGCACACGCCCGCAACCGCCAGGTCGGCGAGTTCTCGAAAGGCATGGCGCGCCGTATCGGTCTCGCGCAGGCGATGATCAACGACCCCGCGTTCCTGATTCTCGATGAACCCACTTCCGGCCTCGACCCGATCGGCTGCAAAGAGGTCAAGGATCTCATCCGTCTGCTCAAAAAACGCGGCAAAACCGTTATCGTCACCAGTCACCTGCTCGGCGATGTGGAGGATGTTTGCGACCGCGTCATGATTCTTTACGGCGGCAAAATCCGCGCGCAGGGACCGATCAGCGAACTGCTTACGGTCAAGGATTCCAGCCGCCTCACCATGTCCGATCTGCCCGATGAGGCAATGGAACAGATCGTATCCGTCATCAAAAAGAACGGCGGAACGTATACGCTGGATCACCCGCGCATGAGTCTGGAAGATTTCTTCCTCGACGTCGTGAACAGGGCGAAGCGCGAAAGCGTGGAGACTTCGGGCGCGACTTCGGGAGGGGAAATCGCGGATTATCTCTCCGGCGGCGTCGATTCCAAAGAGAAACTCGAAGTGCTTGCCGGACTCAGGAAGCCGGAGCCGCCGAAACCGGAACCGGTCAAAGCGGAGCCGCGGGTCGACGAACAGCGTCTGACCGCTCTCGAATCCGATGACGTCCCGAAGGAGGAGCCGGAGGATGCAAAAGAGCTCAACGCCGCAAGAGAACAGCTCAATGAGGCGAATCAGAAGCTCAAAGATCTTCTCTCCGGCAAAAAAGATCTGTGACGCGGAGGAGTTGAAATGACTTCGTTTTCTGCCATTGTCAAGCTGACCTGCCGGAGCGCCGTGCGGTCGCATGTGTTCCAGTTCCTGCTCTTCGTGCTTCTGCTCGGCGTCCTGCTTGTGCCGAACACAATTAAGGGCGACGGAACCGCATACGGCTACATGCAGGTTTCTCTGGAATACTGCTTCACGTTCATCACCGTCATGCTGATGCTTTCGGGCGTCTGGCTCGGCTGCCAGACCATGACAGCGGACGTGGAGGACTGCCGACTGCATCTGATCGTTGTCAAACCCGTCTCCCGCTATGTCGTCTGGCTCGGGAAATTCACGGGCGTGCTTGCCGTGCTTGCGGCTCTGCTGCTGATCTCCTCCGCCGTGGTTTACGGCTTCATTCTCTACCAGAGCGGCCGTCAGGATTTCCCGCCGGAGGAGCGCGCCCGCATGGAAAACGAAGTGCTCACCGGACGCCGCGCCTACCGGCCAGAACTGCCGGATGTGAAGGCGATTGCGCTCAAGGCGTTCAATGAAAAGAAGAATTCGCAGGGCGTGCTCATTTCTCAGGTGCTCACCGGGGATGACCGCACAAAGGCGATCGACATCATATACCGTCAGATTGTCGCCGCAATGGCGGAAATTCCGGCGGGCAAGACCCGTTACTGGCTTTACAAGGGGCTTCCGGAAAAGATTCCCGATGACAGCACGCTCTTCATCCGCTACCGCGCGTATTCGGGCATGGTCGATGTTCAGCAGAGTCAGGATCATGGCTACGGCGCATGGGGCGCTGTGGTCAATTATATCGAAAAGCCCGATCCGAAAAATCTGAAGCCCGGTGAAAAGGCTCCGGATCCGGTGCCGAGCCAGGTCTATGTTTCGCGTCAGCCGGAACAGATTCTGACGGCCGCGATGAATGAATTTGAACTTCCCGCGGACGGAATCATTGCGAACGGCGAAGCGGTTATCGGTTTCACGAACCTGGCGCCAAACGGAAAACCGCTCGTCATCCAGGTGGCGGACGGTCCGACTCTGCTGCTCAAAGAGACCGGATTTTTTGCGAACTATGTGCGTGGCGTATTCATGATTTTCCTCGGCGTGACGGCATCGGTTCTGGTGGCTGTTTCGCTCGCCTCGTTCCTCTCCATGCCGACGGCGATTTTCATCACGATTTCGTACATGGCGTTCGGCTTCTTCGCGTCGTTCCTGATTTCGAGCGAGGCAACGTACGGCGGACTTGACATGCCGGCGATGGATCTTTACGGCTACTGGCTAGGACGCACTCTGCATTCTATGATCATTCCGCTTCAGAAGTTCGGCATATCGGATGCAATCGCGAACGGTGAACTCATCGAACTTTCGGTAATCGGTTCGGCGATTCTCTTCCAGATCGTGCTGAAAGGTGTTCCGCTCGCCCTGCTCGGAGCGTGGCTTTACAACCGCCGCGAGCTTTCGCTCGCCGCAATCCGGAGGTAAAATATCATGTATTTCAGACGTTTTCGAATCTGGTTTTTCGCGCTCGCCGCGTTTGCCGTTCTCATCGGCGCGACGCTGCTTGTGCAGAAACGGCTCGACAATATCGTGAAGACCGACAAGCTGGTTGATGAAGCCAGCATTGAGGGTCTTCCTCCGACGGTTGCATTCACCACGGTTGCACTCGGCGGTTTCCGCGGCGTTCTCGCGGATATGCTCTGGCTCCGCACAAACGGTCTCCAGCAGCAGGGAAAATACTTCGAGATGGTGCAGCTTGCATCGTGGATCACCAAACTTCAGCCGAAGTTTACCGGCGCAACCGCCTATCTCGCGTGGAATATGGCGTACAACATTTCCGTCACCTACACTTCGCCCGTCGACCGCTGGCGCTGGGTGCAGCGCGGAATTGAACTCATCCGCGACGAGGCGCTCAACTACAACGCCAACGACCCGCTGCTCTACCGCGAACTCGGCTGGATTTACCAGCACAAAATCGGCAATATGCTCGACGACGCCCAGCGTTATTACAAGTACATGATCTGCAAGGAGATGATGAAGGTCTACAACGGCGATTCCCCCGACTGGAAAGCGCTTGCCGCCGCGCCGAAAACCATTTCCGAATTCCGCAGCCTCCATGCCGATGACACCAAGCTTTTTGAGTCTGTCAAAGCCGCCGGATTCGAGAATCTGGAGGCTCTTTCCGCCGCGTTCCGCAAAGAGGGCGTCCTGCCGGAAAAACTGGCGGAATCGCTTGCGCCGGAAACGAAAAACGAACTCGACACCTTCCTCCGTGCTCTCTGGCTGCGCGAGTATTACAAGCTCCGCCCGGAAATCGTGCTGGAAATCAATCAGAAATACGGCGAACTCGACTGGCGTCTCTCCGATTCCTTTGCGATCTACTGGGCGACGCTCGGTATTATGTACAGCCCGAAGCGCGAGAGCATCGACTGCGACCGCATGATTACGCAGTCTCTGAAGGAGTCGTTCATCGCCGGCCGCATTCTGCTTCCGGGCAAGGAGCCGAGCATGAATTACATGCTTATCCCGAATCTCGGCATTGTCGATGCGGTTCGCGAAGGGTATCTTGACGCCTACAAACGCAACGAAACGCTCACCTTCAAGAGCGCGCTCGACAACTTCATGAAGAACGCCGCCGTAACGCTCTACAGCTACGGCAAATATGCGAAAGCGCGCGAATACTTCCGCCTTATCCGCAAGGAACGCCGCAATGACCCGCGGTATCAGGACTTCGACACGTTCATTCTCCGCGAATGGACCGAGGACATCAAGGACGGCAGTTACAAGCAGGTTCACGAGCTGATCAGCGGCCTGATTTTCCAGAGCTGTCTGCTGCTCGGTTACGACGATGAGGAGGGCGCATCCGCGCATCTGAAACTCGCGGAGATCGCCTACAACCGTTTCCAGAAGGAGTTCGACGACGAGAAGGGACGCGTGCGTCTCCCGCCGTTTGACATGATGAAGACGGAGATTGCGCGCAGCGTTGTCCAGAACTTCCCCGCCATCGGCGAACGGGTGAAAGCCTACATTTCCGCCGCGCAGGCGGAGAAATCGGAGAAGACGGAAGCTCCGAAGTAAAAATCTTTTGGACAATATTGCGTTTTTTGCCCCGAAAATCCGCTTTCCGGACGATTGTCCAAGCGGATTTCGCATTTCGGGTGTATAATATATGCGTAATCAGACAAGGAGAACGCATATGCACCTGAAGAATGTTACGCTGGAGCTCAGCTCCAAACCGTTCCGGGATGACTCGGAAGCAACGATGTATGCGGTTTGCCGCCGCATGTTCACCCAGTGGAAGCCGCTGACGGATACCGCGGATGTGGTGTCCGTCATGCTCTGGACGTCGGACGGAAGCGAGATATTTGAATATTCCGGAGATCTTTCGCAGACGTTCGAGTGGGCGTACTGGGCGGGATGTGCGAACCACACGCCGTGTCCGGAGAATGCCACGGAACGGCAGAAACATCAGACGCATCACTATCCAGTCAAGGTGGTTCCGGACGCGGCGCCGCGCTCCTATGCATGGTTGAAACGCCTGATTGAAGTCATTCGCGAGACGGGTGCGGAGATCGCGCAGAAACCGGTTCGCATCGGCGCGACCTACGACAACGGCCCCGAATTCGCCGTTTCCAGATTCAAATATGAGAAGCATCCCGAGATTTGCGGGGGACACACCATGTTCGCGAACAGCGTCGTCACCTGCACCGCGCGTTTCCATGCGGATTCGGAGCGCTGCGCGGCGTATCCGGACGGCATTCCGGAGGGAACATCGGTCGGAACCTTCCTCGCGAAGCAGTACAAGGCTATGGAAAAAGACCTGGGGTTCGACTATCTCTGGCTTTCCAACGGCATGGGGTTCGGGACGGAGACCTGGGGGATTACCGGGATGCTGTTCGACAAACACGCGTTTCATCCGGAAAAGGCGGGCGAGGCGGCGGATAAAATGCTCTCATTCTGGAAGGATTTCTTTGATGCGTATCCGGAATGCGTTGTCGAAACACGCGGCAGCAACTACTCCGCCGGTTTGGAGATTGCGACGGACGCATGCCCCATCCGCGAACTTTACGGCAAATACAGAATCGCACCTCCGGTCAACTCCCCGTGGGCGGCGCTGAACTTCAATACCGGACTCGAAATTGTCGCGTGGATGTCCCACATCGCGAAACTGCCCGATGACCGTCTCCCGTTCCGCTACTACATACACGATCCCTGGTTCTGCAACAGCCCGTGGCTCGACCGCTATGCGCGGGAACCGTGGGATCTCTATCCGGTTCTCGCAGTTTCCAGAATCGACGAAAACGGACGGACTGTCACAGCCAACAGTGTCGCTCTGCTTTCGGTGGACAGCACATGGGGTGAACTGCCGGATCAGGTTCCCCGTGAAGTCATTCCGCATCTGTTCGAGGCGTTTGACCACGCGCCGGACCAGCCATCGCCGCTCGTCTGGGTCTACCCGTTTGACGAGTATACCGATCATGTGCGCGGCGCGAATCCGCGTCCGGATATCGTGTTTACGGAGGAGATGTTCATTGGCGAATGTGTGCAGGAGGGGCTCCCGCTGAATACGGTTGTCAGCACGCGCATTTTCCGAAAACTGACCGCGGAGAAGAATCCGGTTCTGAAGGGGAAAATCCTTGTCGTTCCGGTTTCCGCCGCCGACGGGGCAAATATGGACGCTCTGGAAGCGCATCTTGCTTCAGGCGGAAAGATCCTGTTTTACGGAGTGATGCAGGGCGCTCCGGAGCGTGTGAAAGCTCTGCTCCAGCTGCGAGCGGATACTGCGGTTTCCGGTGATGCTACAGTTGAAAACCGCATGATGGGCGACGTCTGTCCGGATGAATTGCCTTCGACGGTGCATATTCTTCCGCAGTATTCGTGCGGAGGTCTCACGGAGGTTCCGTCGGAGGGGGCGTCGTTCCGGACGCGTGCGACAGCCCGGTGCAATGGAGCGGAGCGCATTCTTGCGCTGAGCCGGAGACTTGAGAACGGCGCGGAGATCGGATTTGTGCGTGCGGTTCTTCCCGCGTCGAACGATGTATGGGGCGGACGCAACTTTGATTATGCGAAAGACGGCGAGATATTCCCCGCACCGCGTCTGCTGCGCGATCTTGCCGGAGAATTCGGCTGGCGCTTCGGCTGTGTGCTCCGTTCGGCTGAATCGAAGGTTCCGCGCACGAGCGTTTCGCGTCATGACAATGCGTTTTTCTTCTCGATATATGCGCCCGATACGACAGCGGAAATGCACGTGAACACCCCGTACGGCGTTCCGCTGGTGATTGAGGGCGAGACATGGATTGATGAATCCGGGAATGGCGTCTGGCATCCGGAGAAGAGCTGGCGCAAGGAGTGCCGCTGTTTTGTGAAACAGACGGAACCCTCGGTCGTTTCATTGAAACTTCAGCCGCAGAGCTATCCGTACTATTCGCGGTTCGGGCATCTGATGTGTTCGGGCTTGAAGAATGCGGAAATCCGTTTCTTCCCGCCTCTTTCCGCGGGCGAAACCCCGGAGGTCGTATGTGCTCCGGATGTCGGGATATACAACATCTTTGACAAAACGCCGGTTCCTCTGGAATGGGAGCAGACCCCTGACGGTCCCTGCATCGTCGTGCGGAATGTTTCCGGTCGTGTGATGTTTTCGATGGCCGCGAAAGGGTAAAGCGGTATTGGTGGTTTGTGCACAGGAAGTACACAAAAGTAGGGCAAAGAGCATAAATGTGCTATCGCCTGAGAGATCAGAACGAAGAGATATGTTCGGATTCAGTTTTGTGTCTTCCTGTCACCAAGTCAAATGCTGGATGATTTTCGCAATTGGCAATGCCGGTGTTTTTCATGTTTCACATGAACTAACTGTGACGGGTTTGTTTATATCTCGCAAAAAATAAAGCTCCATGGAGCGGTTTTTTTATAAATTGGAAGTACAACTTTAGTTTGTTTATCTTTGGAAAAGTTGATGTAAGTTGTTTAATATTAAAACTTTATGCTTATTTTTTAACTTTTATTGGGTGATGATGGTATGTTTTAGAAATATTTTAAATGTTTGAATGTATAATTCTTGATTTTTATAAAATGTATGATATATTAATTTGAGGGTTGAAGATTCGTTTGCCTGTAATATAGGTTTTGTTGTAATATATTCTTCTTAAAAAGAAAGAAAGGGGAAATTTATGTTTCGTAAGAGAATCTTTGCATATCTGTTGATTTTAGTTTCAACCATTTTTTTTGCACTGAATTATATTTTTGAATGGTTTAAAATGTTTGTTTTTGTTATGAGTATTCATTATATTTTAATAGCAGCTTCTATTTTTGCTTTTCTTCATCTGTTTCCTAAGCATAGAAAAATCGTTCTGGCAGGGTGGTTTTGCTTTTGCCTGATATGGAACTTTATTTTTATAGCCTATCTCGGATTTATTATGGAAAGCGGGCGTGGGTTTGATTTGGATAATTGTTATCACTTGTTTCATATAGGCGGCTGGACAGACTATATATCCATGGATCTTCCCTTTTTTATTATTGGAATAACAGCTGTTCTACTGCTGACGGTCTTGATTATTGCTGTTCTGGCATTGAGTTTCCGATATTTCTCTGCACAAAGAAATACGCAGACTTTATGCGCCGCATGGGGAATTGTAGGACTGTTTATCTTTTTCTTCTGTACGAATAATCCTCCATGCAAAGAACTTTTTAATTTGATTAAAGGTGTCCGTTCCGCACAAAAATATTTCTGTACAGATGCTGCAGACTATCGGGAATGCGGAATCAAGCTTATTCCAGCTCCATGGACGGAGATCCAGGCCCAAAAAGGTAAAAACCTTGTATATATCATACTGGAGAGCACGGAAAACACTTTTCTTGATCAGAACAAATTTCCGGGCTTGCTCCCTCAGCTCTCAGGTTTCCGGAAACACGCATTGTCATTTACAAATGTTTCCTGTGCTCAGAATTCGTTCACTACATCCGCGGCGATGTTCACTGCTATGACGGGATTCTATATGACGCCTCTGCATTTGAGAGGCGGATTCAATAAAGGATACAGCCTCGGTATCGGAGCTCAATTCAGTTCTTTCCCGCGTATTTTGCATCAAGCAGGTTACGAGCAGATCTTTCTTGTCGGGCATTCGGCTAATTTTGCAAGAACCGGCAGCTTTGTTGCGGATCAGCAATATGACCACTTGTGGGAGGGCATAAAGAAGAAACGGATCACCGACTGGACATTTTCCGTCCGCGATTCTGCTGTTTATGAGCAGGCGTGGCGCACTTATCAGGAACTCGCAAAAAAAGGCAAGCCGTTCAATCTGACTCTTTTGACGATAGACGCACATGGACCGGACGGGTTTTATTCTCCGGAAGAGCCGGCGTATCCTCTGCAGGGAAGCAAACCCAACAACCTGTTCAATGCAATGTATGCAAGCGATGTCGCCTTAGGGAGATTTCTAGAACGGCTCCACCGGCATCCCGCAGCGAAAGACACCTGTATTGTCATAACCAATGATCATTTGGCTCATGAATACACAAACTGCACTGATATTCTGAAAACAAACCCCAGGCGCCGTTTGGTGTTTATGATTGAAAACAGTGTTAAGACCTGCAAAAATACGGATGTTGAGGGACGCACCTTTGATATAGCTCCAACGATCCTTGATGCTATGGGAGTGAAGCATGATTATCGGTTTCCGCTTGGAGAAAGTCTCTTCGGAACACCGGACCCAGACGCTTGCAACCAACAGAGAAACAGCAAAAACTTCTCACGTACTATACAATCATGAAGTCTTCCAATATGCTGAAAATGCCGTTGAATATTCAGGTTGCAGTCAAACCATATCCTTTAGTTCAAATCAATCAGCAGATGCATCCTTTGCTGCTTGGGGAAGCGAACGATCTGCCTGGAGATGGAGAGGGAGTGTTTATCGGTTTCAACGGCAATATCATCGATCAGCCGGTTCTCTCTTTCCGGAATGAGAGCGAATATAAAAAAATAAAAAGAAAGAAGTTTTCAAATTGCATTATCGTTGGAAAAGTTGCCAGGAATCAGACAGGTTTTTCGGAAAAGGAATGGGGCAAGTTTTACTTGAAAGCTCAAATAAACGGTAAAGAAAAAATTATTTTCAAGAACCAGCCGGTTGAGCTGGCCCTGATATTCCGGTAGAAGTCTGTGTTTTTTCTGACATCACCGGAGAGGATGCCATTGAAAATTCAGTTTCTCGGCTGTTTTTTGTGCTTGTCGAATACGAAAAACAGTCCGCCGAGGAGGTTGAAGGCGATGATGATCATCGTGAACGAAAGCGCGGTGGCGAGCGCCTGCCGCGCATCCATGCCGGAGGATTCCAGGATGTTCTTCACGATGAAGTCGCGCGCACCGACGCCGGACGGCGTGAGCGGGAGCAGCCCGGCTATGTTGCCGAGAGTGATCGCTTCAATCGTGATTCCGGCTTCGTTCCAGGATGCATCCACACCGTGCGCGACAAAAAATCCGGCGACTCCAAGCACCGCATTGACCAGAATCATGCTGGCGGCTATGCAGATGATGATCTCCTTCCGGTTCCCCCGGTAGGAGTCTATCGCATCCGAAACTTTCGTGAAAAGACCGTGCGTCATGCGGTCGGCAAACGACTGCAGCGCACGGTAAAGCGCAATTCTCTCAAGAAGGTGATGCCAGAAGACAACGACGGCGGCAAGCAATCCGCAGGCACTTCCGCCGAGCAGAAGCCAGATCAGCGCGCGCATCACACCCGAACCCATGTCCAGACAGGTCAGGCAGAGCGGGAGCATGACAAGCGCCATCAGAAAAATGCCGATCATGCCGGTGAAACGGTCCATCAGAATCGTGAACGCTCCCACAAATTTCTGTTCCTTCGGCACGCGCGCGGTCAGAAAGCCGATGCGGACCAGGTCGCCGCCGATCGCTCCGCCGGGAATCACCAGCGAAAAGAAGAAGGACTGCATGGTCAGCGAAAAAGCTTCCGCCATCGAGCAGTCGATATCGCGCACGCGGAGCAGCAGGTGCCAGCGCCATGCGTTCGCCCAGATATGAATTCCGTAAAGAACAAACGCCGCGGCGAGCCAGCCGGGGTGAATCGCGCGGAATGCGGCCAGAAGCCCCTCGGAGTTGCGCGTGACAAGGAACGCGACGATTGCGGCGGCAATCAGAAGTTTCAGCAGCGGAGCCGCAAATTTTTTCATTTTTTCCCTTTCGATTTGCAGAATGCCCGTTGAACGGTTATATTTCCAAGAAACATACAATATACAACAGCTTTGCATGGATTGCAACAAACGGGAAGGATTTTTTGAATGAGCGGACCAGTTCTCAATCTGCTGTTCCTCGGAGACGTTGTCGGGAAGGGCGGGCGCTGCGCGGTGCGCGACCTCGTGCCGGATTTGAAACGGGAATTCAACTGCCAGTTCGTCATTGTCAATGCCGAAAACTGCGCAAACGGTTCCGGCATGACGGCGGCGTGTCTCAAGGAAATGCCCGGAGTCGATATGTTCACCTCCGGAGATCACACATGGGATCAGAAAACTTTCGAGCAGGAAATCCGCGATGTCCCGAATCTGGTGCGTCCCGCGAATTTCTCCAGTCTCCAGCCCGGAGTCGGCTGGCGCAGACTCAAAAACCCGGCGGGCGGCGAAGTCGCCGTGATCTCCCTGATCGGAAAAGTGTTCATGAAGGATTCCGCATACTGCCCGTTTGAAACAGTCGAAAATATTCTCAAACAGATTCCGCTGACCTGCAAGTGTGTTGTCGTGGACATTCACGCGGAGGCGACGAGCGAGAAGGCGGCGATGGCGTGGATGCTTGACGGCAAAGTCACCGCCGTTATCGGGACGCATACGCATGTGCAGACCAACGACGCCCGTATTCTGCCCAACGGAACCGCGTTTTTGACCGACGCCGGAATGGTCGGTGCAAACGACTCCATTCTCGGACGCGAAGTCGAATCCGTTGTCCGTAAATTCCGCACGGGAATGCCGCAGCGTCTGCCCGTCTGCGAAAAAAATATCCGTCTCGACGGCGCGGTCGTTTCCTATGAACTCATGACGGGGAAAGCCGTTGCAATCAAACCGATTTCAAGAATGTACCAGCAGGAGAAATATCAATGAAAACTCTGCCTAAAATCGACTGGGAGCGCGTGGATGCGCTCATCCGTATGGCGCTCGACGAAGACCTCGGCGGACGCGGTGACACCACCACAATTTCCGTGATCGGCGAAGATCTCGTCGTTGACGCCGTGTTCCTTGCGAAGGAGGACTGTGTCTGCGCCGGGCTCTGCGTTGCGGAGCGCCTGATGAAGACCGTTGACCCGAAGATCGAATGGAAATCCGTTGTGAACGAGGGCGATTTCTGTCCGAAGGGAACAATCATGGCGAAATTGCACGGCCCTGCGCGCTCGCTCCTGACCGGCGAACGCACGGCGCTGAACTTTGTGCAGCGTCTCTGCGGCGTTGCGACGGCGGCGCACAAATACCAGCAGGCGGCCGGCGACAAGTGCGCGATTCTCGACACCCGCAAGACCACGCCGGGATACCGTAATCTGGAAAAGTACGCGGTCGCGGTCGGCGGAGCTTCGAATCACCGTATCGGGCTTTATGACCGCATCATGATCAAAGACAACCACCGCGAGCTCGCCGGGCTCGGCGGAACGGGCGGCATTCTGCGCTCTGTTGCGAACGCTCGCAAGCTCTATCCGGATCTTGAAGTCGAAGTCGAAATCGATTCCCTTGCCGAGCTTCCCGAAGCGCTTGAATCGAAGGCGGAATACATTCTTCTCGACAACATGTCCACGGCGGATATGGCGGAGGCGGTTCGCATGACGGCGCACCGCGCGAAGCTTGAAGCGAGCGGCAACATGACTCTCGCCCGCATCCCCGAAGTCGCCGCGACGGGCGTCGATTTCATCTCCTCCGGCGCGCTGACCCATTCGGTCAAGTCCGCCGATATTTCGATGGATATCATTGAACCGGGGAAGTGAATCATGATTTCGCGTCTGAGAGGAACCCTGATTGAATCCTCCTTCACGGAGGCGCTGATTGAGTGCGCGGGAGTCGGCTACAGCGTCAACATCCCGCTCTGCACCTACGACAAGCTTCCCCAGCCGGGAAACGAGGCTGTTCTGCACACCGTGCTTATCGTGCGCGAGGATGATATGAGCCTGTACGGCTTTGCCACGCAGCGCGAGCTGAAGATTTTCCGGCTGCTCTGCACCGTGAACGGAATCGGCGCGAAGACGGCGCTGAACATTCTGAGCAGCCTGAACATTCCGTCGTTCTGCCAGGCGATCCTCTCGGCGGATATCCGTTCGCTGAAGAAAATCAACGGAGTCGGTCCCAAGTCCGCGGAGCGCATGGTTGTGGAACTGCGCGATAAAATCCGCGACATCGACCCCTCCGCCGAGTACGCAGCCGGAGCGGCGCCCGCCGCAATCGACCGCAATACGGAAGATGCAATTATGGCGCTCGAAAAACTCGGTTTCCAGCGCGCGAAGATCCAGAAGTGCGTCATCGACGTCGCCGCTTCTCTTCCCGAAAAGGAGCGTTCGGTGGAAAACATCATCCGCCATTCGCTCCAGTCTCTCAACAAGGGGTGACCCATGGAAGAGCTCATCGAATCGCCCGCCTATATCGTGCTTGACATTCCGTCTCCGATGGCGGAATGGATCAAGCTTGTGCGGCAGCGGTTTGACGAGGAGCGTTCGCGTCTTCCCGCGGAAATCACCCTGACAGGTTCCTGCGGAACCGGGCTGATTTCGAAAGGGCAGCCCCTGCGGGAAATCTCCGCGCTGCTGGACGAAGCCGTGAAGAAAATCGAACCGTTTTCCGCTGAATTCGGCGATGTTCAGCGGTTTGAGAACACCGATATTTACTTTCTTGATGTGAAGAATCCCGAACCGTTCCGGAATGCGCACAGGATTATTTCGGAGAGCGGAATCCGGTTCGAGCCGTCGCCGTACCCGTATCGTCCGCACTGCACGCTCAAGCTCCGCAAGCCGCCGAAGAGCGTTGAGGAGTTTTTTGAGCTTTTCTTCCTTCAGGCTCCGAAAGAACCGTTCACTTTGAACCTGCTTTCCGTCTATTCGCTTCCCGATCCGGATTCCTGCGAGCTTCTTTACAAATCGGAGCTCGGCAGAAGCTGAAACAGTGCGCCGGACGGAACGTGCATGTGAACTTTCCCTTCCGAATCAATCAGAAACGTCCGCGCTTCCGGAAGTTTTTCCGCGAATGCGGGACCGTTGATGAAGAGTGAAGTCGAGAGCGCATCGGAATCCACTCCGCGCGGCGTGATGACCGTCGCGGAAAGCGTTCCGCTGACCGGACGCCCGGTTTTCGGGTTGATGATGTGCGTATAGCGTTTCCCTTCAATTACCACATAGCGCTCGTAGTCGCCGCTTGTCGCCACGCATTCGTTGAGCACCGGGACGACTGCGATGTTGCGTTCCCCGTTCTTCGGGTCGCGCACGCCGATGCGGTACGTTTCAAGGTTCGGCGGCGGGAGCGGCAGACAGCGCATGTTGCCGCCGAGATCAATCCAGCCGCGCCGGACTGCGGTCTGGTTCAGCACCGCTTCGGCGGCCTTGTCGACGGCCCAGCCCTTCGCGATGCCGCCGAGGTCAATCGACATTCCAGGGACGGTGAAGAAGACGCTCCGCGTGTTGTCGTCGAACCGGATCTTGTCGAATCCGCAGATTTTTTTTGCTTCCGCGATTTCCGCGTCAGAGGGGAGCGTGAGGCGTTTCCGGTGGAATCCCCAGACGCGCATCAGCGGACGGATTGTCGGGTCGAACGCCCCGTCGGAAAGCCGGTGAAAGCGGCGGGTTTCCCGGAGAATCTCCCAAAATTCGGGCGAGCAGACGAACGGCGTTTTGTCCGCGGAAGCATTGAGCCGCGCGAGCTCGCTTGAAGGGTCGAAGTAGTTGCAGAGCGCAACCACGCGTTCCATCGCTTCGCGCGCGAGACGGAATGCCCGTTCGATTTCGTCAGGATCGGTGTCGATCAGCGTCACGGAAGCGCGTGTGCTCATTATCGGGAAGGAGAATGTTTCACGGCGGAAACGGTTTGTCTCTTGTTTTTTGAAATACCAGATTCCGCCCATGATGAAGGTTGCAATCAGAATCCAGAGAATCGTGACTTTTGTTCGGTTCATTTTATGCCCTCGGGTGAAATTTGCGCTGCACTTCGAGCAGACGGCGCTGGTCGATGTGCGTATAAATCTGTGTGGTTGCGATGTCGGCGTGTCCGAGCATCTCCTGAATAACGCGCAGATCCGCGCCGTTTTCGAGCAGATGGCTTGCAAACGAATGGCGGAGTGTGTGCGGATGAACGTTCTTGGTGATTCCCGCGAGCCGTGCGGTCTCCTTGATGATCCCCCAGATGCGTTCGCGGTCGAGCCGCCGCCCGAGCCGCGAGAGAAACAAAGTCGGCTCATCGGGAGATTTCAGCAGATACGGACGCGACTCTTTCAGGTAGCGCCCGAGCGCTTTCAGCGCGAGGTGGCCGACGGGCACGAGCCGTTCCTTCGAGCCTTTTCCGACGACGCGGATAACCCGGTCGTCGAGGTTGACGGAGGAGACGTTCAATGCTGCAACTTCGGAGACGCGCAGCCCGCATGCGTACATGAGTTCGAGAATCGCGCGGTTGCGGATGGCGAGAAAGTCACGGTCTTCAAGAGTCCACACGTTCATGAGGGCGTCGACTTCAACGGCCGTGATGAATTCGGGCAGAATGCGTCCGAGTTTCGGGGAATCCATGACGGATGTGATGTTGTCCGGTATGAATTTTTCCTGCGCGAGATAGCGGAAGAAGACTTTGATTGCGACGAGTCTCCGCGCGAGGCTTGAGGGCTCCATTCCCTGTTCCTTGCGAGCGCCGAGGAAGTCGATGATATCGTCGCGGGTGACTTCTGGCAAGGTGTTTTTCCCCTGTTCGCGGAGCCATCCGGTGAAATCCTCCAGATCGGAGCGGTACGCGGCAATGGAGTTTTCGCTCAGCCCGCGCTCCATGAGCAGATATCCGCAGAAATGCTGTAATATTTTATCCATGCTGTATTCCCTTCACCGGAACTATACACGAAGAGCGGCTGAAATCAACCGTGAAGGGAATTTTTTCAGGACTTTTTGCGTTTGAGGAGCGGGTGAATCAGCAGGAGCGGAAGCGGAGTAAGACAGCCCAGCAGCTGCTCTTCAAAGGAACAGGTGCTGTTCCAGGTGCTCGGAGTCATGAATGTGAAAGGCAGACCCGACAGTTTAGCGATTGACGACAGCAGACTGGAACCCGTAAAGACGCATATTCCAAGCAGCAGTCCCGGAATTTTCGGAAGCCATTGGCGCAGCAGAAGTGTAGCGGCGGCATAAAACAGCAAACAGCCTCCGGAAGCAATCAGGAAAATCACTGTGTTCCGGAGGGCGAAAACGAGCGAAACACATACAAAGAATGCCCCGTACAGAAAGCCCGGATATGCGTCGCTCCGGAAGAGAAAAAGAAATGGACTTGATTCTTTCCGGCAGCGCGGCGGAGGCTCCATCGGTTCGGAACACGCCTGGCAGAAGGTCAGCAATCCGTAAAGCAGACAGCATATTGCGAAGTTCTGCTCCGGTTCGAGTGATAAGATCTGCAAGGCGAAAAAGAGCAGAATCATTCCGATGAATCCGCAGATGCGGGGAACCTGCATCCTGTTTGAGTTCGCCGGTTTCAGCAGATTTATTCCGAGAATCCATAGGTAGGCGGAGAGGAATAATTTAATTGTGAACATCGGGAGATACCGGGAAATGATGACAGTTTCCCGGTATCGATGAGGGTATTCCAAAAGGGTTGCAATGATGAATCCTACCGTAAAAGCGACCAGCATTAAGTTTGAGGCGTTTCTTGTTTTGCCGATTTGACCTGGAAGACCGGTTTTCCGTTTTTGAATCATCACAAGAATGGTGTACGGGACGAAGGAAAAGAGCGGGAGATGCCTGAAAAACTCTACCTGCGCAAGAGTTCCCAGCCAAATCAGAACCGGCGATCCGAGAAGCAGGAGAATTCCCGTGGAAAAAAATGCCGACAGAATTCTTCCATTGAAAATTGTTGCAGGGGAAAGGCTGGTTGTGAATTCCGGGAGGAGGGCGTCCTGGCGTTGTTCCCGGGCGCAGCTGACTGCAAGGCTCAGCGTATTGGCGAGCAAGGCGAGTATAAATACAAAAAGATAAAATGAGAAAAGCATTTCAGGCAGATCGCGTTTGTTCGGGAAATCTCCGAGCAAAAAATAGATAAAAAGAACGAGTCCTTCTGTGAAAAGGAGCGCGATTGCCATATTGCGGGTCGTGCCGCTCCGAAGGTTCAGCCTCAACTCCTTTACGAAAACGGGGTTGAGCGACTCCGGAAGCCATGCGGAAATACGGTTTTGAAGATTCATTACTGCACCTCTCCGGTTGTTTTTTCCAGAAACATTCCTTCAAGAGAAAGATCCGGACGGGACATTGCGAGAATCGGCGGTCCGGAACGGAAAATTTCAGCCATCTGTTCCGCGAAATCCGCTTCGCCGCCCGAAAAAGTCAGTTCAATCTGCCGCGGACCCGTCTGGCGGATGCCGGTTACAAACGGATATTTTCCGAGCGTCTCAAGAACGGATTCTGCGGAGCAGCGGAAGGTCAGGAGAGCGCGGGGCTGAGAGCTGACCGGCACGCTTCCCGGTGCACCCTGCCAGGTGATCTTCCCGCGTTCGAGAATAATAACGCTGCTGATCATCTCCTCCAGTTCGCTGAGAATATGCGAGGAGATCAGGATTGTTTTTCCCGTTTGCGCGAGCCGGGAGAGTGATTCGCGGAGAGTTACCCGTGCGCGCGGGTCGAGCCTGGCGGCGGGCTCGTCGAGCAGCAGAACCGGGGGATCATGAATCAGCACACGCGCCAGCGAGACCTGCTGTTTCATGCCTTTGGAGAGTGCGGAAAGCGGGCGGTCGAGCAGTTCATCGAGCATTGTGTATTCGCTGACGCGGCGGAATGCTGCCTCTTTTTCCCTGCCGCGCAGCTGGAACGCGCGGGCGAAAAAGTCGAGGTACTCCCGGACGCGGATATTGTGTGCATTGACGAGGGTGTCGGGCATGAATCCTGCGATGGCGGGGATCTGTTCGGGATAATCGGTTGCGGAAAGCTGATCGAAGAAAACGCTGCCGCAGTCGGGCGTGTCAAGTCCGGCCATGATGCGCAGCGCGGTTGTTTTCCCCGCGCCGTTTGTACCGACGAATCCGCAGACAGCCCCGTCCGGGATCTCAAACGATACGCCGTCAAGAGCGCGGATGTTCCCGAAAGAACGGCAAAGATTGTCTACAATAATTTTCATAGATTTGCTTTCCTTTTTCGGAGACTATACTGCATATTTTGCGGATTTTCAATCGAGGAAATAAAAAATCGCAAAAATTTTATTTTTTGATTTGCATTCTGTGAAACAGCGGTTATTATAAAGATATAAACCGAAAGGTCCTTCGTCCTGACAGGGGGTCTGGACAAGGGGGAAACAGTAAGTAAGTTCAATAAGGGGGGGCTGACTTATGAAAGGACTCACGGAAAAACAGCGTCGGATTCTCAACTACATCGAAGAGTTCATGAACTCTGTAGGGATGGCTCCGACCGTCTACGAGATCGCGGATCATTTTGCGATCAAAACCTCAACCGTCTTTGCGCATCTCCGCGCACTCCAGAAGAAAGATTTTCTGAGCCGCAGTTCGAAGGCGAGGAGCATTGCTCTTCTGAAACCGCACCGCAAACCCAGACATCCGAGCGGGCTCCGCGCGATTCCCGTTTTCGACGATCTGGGAAACGACCGTTCGATTTACAACGGCACGCACAAAGCGCTTTACTGCGATTCCTCGCTGTTTGAAAAAGCGCTGCACTCGGATTGCCGCACGCTTTACGCTCTGCGTGTCCACGGTTCCGGCATGGCCGCCCGCGGGATTCTCGACGGCGACATCGCGATCGTCAAGCGTCATCCGGACGAGTTGAAGAAGGGCGACATCATTGTTGCGCAGGAAAACGGCTGTTCAACTCTGAAGAGCTGTCTCGGCTGTTCGGACGGGCGTCTTTCGTTTGCGGACGGCGCCTCGGAGAACGTCAGTGAGTGTTCTCTGAAGGAGTTTCCGCTTCGCGGCATCGTCGTTGGAGTTCAGCGCGCTCTCTGATTCGTCTTGCGGACGGAGCCTCCGCTCCGTCCGCTGCATGCCGTTATTTCTTCAGGAGGAACAGATCCAGAAAATGCATCATGACGACGAAGACGGGGGCGTTGATCATGAGACTGTCCACGAGGTCGAGAACGCCGCCGATGCCGGGAAGAATCCGGCCGGAATCCTTGACGCCGCAGATGCGCTTCAGGGAAGATTCCGCAAGGTCGCCCGCCGCTCCGAAGAAGAACAGAAGCACTCCCGGAATCACGGGAACCCACACGGGAAACTCATGATGCGTTACTGCCGGGAAAAGCGCAAACGCAAAACCGATGCTGATCAGAAGTCCGCCGATTAAACCTTCCCACGACTTGCCGGGGCTGATCGACGGGATCAGTTTGTGGTTGCGTCCGCCCGTAATTTTGTTCGAAAGCGAGCCGACGACGTAGGCTCCGATGTCGCCGATTTTTGTGCCGAGAATCAGATAGAGAAACAGCATCCGGTCGTCCTGCATCGCCGCTAAAATGAAGAACGGGACAATGAACAGAACATACATTGCCGCGGAATTCATGATCTTTTTCAGGATTTCCAGCCGGTTGCCTGAACAGAGAAGCTGAATCCACAGGCAGACGCAGAACGCAATGACCAGCCCGACCAGAAGAAGTTTGACCTCGACCGGCGCCACGTCTTTCCAGAGCATGCCGAGGACGGGGAGGAGAACGGCGAACCCTGTCCAGAGGGGATAGGAGGGCATATCCTGTTTTTCGATGATTTTCGCGAATTCCCACACTGCGCCGAGGATTCCGGCGATGGCGAGGAGGGTGAAACAGGCGCGTCCGCCGTCACCCTGCCAGAAAACGGATGCGGAGAAGAGTCCCAGAAGAATGATTGTGCTGAAGAGTCTTGGCAGAAACATGATTACTTCCTTCCTCCGAAACGGCGGTCGCGTTTCGAATATGATTCAAGGGCTTTGATGAATTCCGTCCGGTCGAAATCGGGCCAGAAGGTATCGGTTATGTAAAATTCCGCGTAGGAGAGTTCCCACAGCAGGAAGTTGCTCAGACGGAATTCCCCGCTGGTGCGGATCATGAGATCGGGATCCGGAACGTCGGGCAGATAGAGATGACGGGCGAAGAGCTGTTCGTCAATTTTGACGGGGTCGAGTTTTCCGGCTTTCACCTCTTCGGCGATCTTCCGCGCGGCGTCGGCGATCTCGGAGCGTCCGCCGTAATTCAGCGCAAGAATCAGAGTGTGTTTCCGGAACTGGGCAGTCTCCGAAATGGCGTGACGGAGATCTGACGCCGCACGGTCCGGCAATCCGTCAATTCTGCCGGTTACAAGCAGCCTGACCTCATTTTTCTTCATTTCTTCCAGGTATTCATTGAGAAATGACGAAAGAATGTCCATCAGAGCGCCGACTTCTTCGGCGGAGCGTTTCCAGTTTTCCGTGCTGAATGCGTAGAGCGTGAGATACTCCACGCCGAACTCGCGCGCATACTGAAGAATGTCCTTTACGCGCTGTGCGCCGGCAAGGTGTCCTTCGACGCGCGGGAGGTTGCGGCGGGCGGCCCAGCGTCCGTTGCCGTCCATAATGACGGCAATATGACGGAGCGTTTTCAGATCATTTTCCGCCATAGAAGTATTCCTCAAGCATAATGCAGATTGCATGATAGGTCGGGAGGTGGAGTTCCTGAATCTTGTAGGTTTCGGATTCGGGAACGTCGATGACGCAGTCGGCATACTGTTCGCATTTGCCGTGACGGTTTCCGGTGAAGAGGATGCGTTTGATGCCGCGTCCGCCGGCGACTTTGAAGACGTTGCGGATGTTTTCCGCGTTTCCGGAGGTGCTGAGACCGATGACGACGTCGTTTTCGCGTCCCATGACGAAGAGCTGCTGAGCGCAGCACATGAGGGGATCGACGTCGTTTGCATATGCGGAGGAGAGAGCGGGGTGGGCGTCGAGGAGCATTGCGCGCATTCCCATCTGGAGGCGGTCGCAGAGAGGCGCGGCGTCTTCGCCGAGTTTTTCCGACATGGATTTGACGAGTTCCGCGGGGAGTTTGCGTTTGAGTAGGAATCCTTTGGAGAGCTCGCCGATGATGTGGTCGGCGTCGGCGTGGCTTCCGCCGTTTCCGCAGACGAAGACGGTTCCGCCCTGAGCGATGGAGTCGCGGAGGATGCGGTATGCATCCGTGATTTTGTCTGCGCACGCGGCGAGAGCTGGATGGCGGGCGAGCAGGGTTGCCATGGCGGATTCAGCGATGGGATCGTTCTGCATGATAAAAAAACTCCTTGTAAATTTGTTTCAATGGTAATAAACCACGATTTGCGGGAAAGTCAAGGGGAAAAGTTTTTTTTCGCAAAAGGAAGGCGTTTTTATTGAGGGGCGCGCGTTTTCGCCTTCGCGGCTTTTGCCGGAAAAAACGAAAATTCTTTCCCTGTATGCTTGAAAAAATAGGGTTCTTATTGTATAGTAGCAAAAACATTGGAGGGTAATTGTGGTGTATTTCAGTTTTATAAATCTTCTTGTTCTGATTCTGTGGCTGTTGTCCGGTGTGTATACATTGACTTTTGTTGCAAAATATTCGAATTGCGGAGATAAAACAAAAACATATTTGAATACAGCGGCGCTTTTTGCCGGACCGCTTTTTCTGCTTGTTTTCGGCGGATTCAAATTATACAAAATTGTATTGGAAGATATAATTTTCAAAAAACCGCCTCCGCCGGAGATCGACATTCTGGATTCGCGCGGGAAAAGCGTGCTTTCCCTGGATGACGCGTCCTACTCGGAATCGCTTGAGGTTATGAAGGAGCTGATTTTCCTTGCTCTGAAAAAACGGGCGAGTGATATATTCATTGATCCGAAAAAAGATTCCGTTTATACGGTTCGCATCCGCGTGGACGGCGCGCTGCGGACGGTGCGGACTCTTGACGACACACTCGCAAATGCCGTGATCAGCGCCATTAAAGTTGCGGCTGGAATGGACAGCTTTGAGCGTCGGCGTCCGCAGGACGGCTCGTTTACCGCACGGGTGCCGGATGGTCAGGCGGCGTTCCGAGTCGCGAGCGTCGGCGCGTTCGGAGGAGAGAAGATTACGGTTCGAGTGCTCGGCTGCGCGGGCGGTCCGATGAAACTTGAGGATCTCGGCATGATGCCCGGGAATCAGAAAATGCTGAAAAACGTGCTGGGAATGCCGTCCGGAATGCTGCTGATCTGCGGTCCGACCGGAAGCGGCAAGACGACGACCCTTTACGGAATTCTTCAGTCTTTTGATTATTCAATCAAAAATATCATGTCCATTGAGGATCCTATTGAAAATATCATACCGAACATCAGTCAGATGGAGGTGAACAACAAGGCGGAGATTACGTTTGCCGCGCTGCTGCGCAATGCCCTGCGCCAGAATCCGGATGTGATATGCCTGGGAGAAATCCGCGACAGCGAGACTGCGGAGATTGCGGCTCAGGCGGCTCAAACGGGTCACTTGATTGTCGCGACTCTGCACAGTAACGACAATATCGGAACGCTGGACCGCATGATGTCGCTCGGCGTGCCGATGCGCACACTTGCCTCCACCCTGCGGATGATTGTCTCTCAGCGGCTTGTCCGCACGCTCTGTCCCTCCTGCAAGCAGCGCGTGGCGCTTCCGGAGGAGTACCGCGAGTATTTCGAGGCCTCCGGTTGGCGGCAGGATCAGATTTATGGTCCCTGCGGCTGCCGGGAATGTGACGGAACGGGCTACAGGGGGCGTCATGCGATTTTCGAGATGATGCCGATGACAGCGGAGCTGAAGGCTCTGCTTGAAAACGGAGAAGTTTCCCTCACCGAGATCAATGAGTTTCTGGAGCAGCAGAACGGCGGTTCTTCGATGATGCTGAACGATGCGCTCCGGCTTGTCGAACGCGGAGAGACAAGCATCGATGAAGTTGAACGTGTCGTCTTAAGGATGGAGTGAGAATATCATGGCGAATCTCATCGTTTTCGGAATGGCGGTTGTGTTTGCGCTGATCGGTTCCAAACAGCGTTTGCTGAAGGCGTGGATGATTCTGATAAACGCAGTTTTTTCCGTATATATTGCGCTCTGGGGCGCGGATTTCCTCGCGGGCAGCCTCTCTCTGTTCAATGAAAAGAGCGAGGCGTACAAATATCTTTGCCTGATTGGGGGCAGCTGGGTTGTCCTGATGTTTGTTTTCCATGCGGCGGAAAAACAGCTGATGCCGAATCCGGAAGAGTATTCTTTCCCGCCGTTTTTCGATTTCCTCGGCGGATTGCTCTGCGGCGGGGCGGGCGGCGTCGTTTTTGCCGGAACGTTTGCTCTGATGCTGGCAGTTTCTCCGCTGAGCACGCGGATTCCTTCGCTTCCGCAGCAGGAGATCGAGGCGGTGGCCGGCAGGGTGATTGAAACGCTGACTTGGACCGTGGATCGTCTGAGTTTCCAGGCGGATACGGCAAAGAAAATTGCGCATTTGAAGGAACTTTATTATAAAGAGCCCGGCACGGAGGAAGAGGAACCTGAAAATGCCGGGGAATCTGATTCCGGAAAGGCGGAGTCAGAAGAATCCGCAAAGGCTCCGGAGCAGACTGCAGAGGCGGAAACTCCGGCTCAGGAGGTTGAAGAAACTTCCGGGAATGAAAAAAATGCAATTCGCGAAACCGGTTTGCGGAACAACATCAACCGCAAACTGGCTCCGACTCAAAAATACCAGCAGAAACTCAAAAAGGAACTTTAAGTTTCTCTGCCGCTCCGGTTATTTTCCCGCACGGACAAGTTTCATCAGAAACGCGCCGGTGACTTGAATGACGTCGCCGGTCTGTCCCTCGACAGCTTCGATGCCCGCCGCTCCAAGGGTGGATCGGGCGGAGGCATTGAGGGCGCCGCAGAGCAGAACTTTTGCATTCAGTTCCCGGAGAAGCGCAATGTGCGCGTCATCGCCGGGCGCAGCGGAAACCTTGCGGAGTCCGTTGATGCGGTTTTCCAGAATTTCAAAGACTGCAAACTCCGGAGAGTTTCCGAAGTCCGGGCATACGGAATCATTTTCGCAGGCGACGGCAAGTGTGCAGGTCATCAGTCAAGCTCCAGTTCTTTTTCCATGGTGTTGAAGTTGTGACAGCCGTCTTGGGTGACGGCGACGATATCCTCCAGGCGGATTCCGCCCCACGAGGGATGATAGAGTCCAGGTTCCACGCTGACGACGTTTCCGGCGGCGAGCGGTTTGGAGTTGATCGGGGAGACGCGCGGTCCTTCATGAATCTCCAGTCCGAGTCCGTGCCCGAGCCCGTGAATGAAGCCGCACGGAATGCCGTCGGGCGTATGTCCGGTGAGGAATCCGTCGGACGCCATCGATTCCGCGGCTGCGCGGTGGACGTCCGCCGCACAGACTCCGGCGCGGATCATCTTCTGTGCAATTTCCGACGCTTTCAGAACCGATTTGAAAGCTTTGCGGACGACGGGGAGCGCTTTTCCCTTGCAGAAGGTGCGTGTCATATCGCCCCAGTATCCGGAGCGGTCGGAGCGCGGGAAGATGTCAATCACGATCGGTTTTCCCGCGAGGAGGGGACCGGAACCGAGATTGTGCGGCTGTGAGGCGTCTTCACCGCAGGCTGTAATGGTCTGTTCCGCCGTGTAGCCGTGCTGTTTGAGGAATCCTTCGATTTCCGCCCGGAGCATATCGCAGGTGAAGACTTTTCCGTTGCGTGTGAGCACTCCTTTTGAGTTGACCTGTGCGGAGCGGATGAGGTCGCGGGCATAGCGCATGGAATCTTCGGTGACGGCTTCCGCTTCGGCGATCTTGCGCAGTTCCGCGGCGGTTTTGACTTGGCGTTTCGGGAAGAAGGGATCGGGAAGGGCGCAGATTTCCACGCCGCTTCCGCGGAGTGCATCGGCGAGTGCGAGCGGAAAGTTTGCAGGAACATCCCAGCGGGTGACTCCGAGTTTATCCGTGAGATTCTTCAGAACCGCGAGGTCTGAGCGGTCGGCGGAGCCTTCCAGGAACGATTCGCGGCTGAGAACCTGCACGCCGCGTTTGGCTTCAGACTGCCCGCGCGCGAACTCGAGCTGGGAGAGAATCAACCCCTTTTCATGTCCGATTTCAAAGTAAATGACCTCATCGGGGGCATGGAATCCGCCGGCGTAAAGAACATCGGCACAGACCGCGGGCGAGGCGGCGATCAGGCGTCCGGAACACTTTTTCATCTCAAATTCTCCTTGTGGACTTGCAAAAGCGGTAAAAAACTGTACGTTACTATAACGCAAAAATTTAAAAACTCAAGAGGAAACATGATTTACTGCATTACACTCATCGCCGCGGTGCTGACCGCATACCTGATCGGCTCCATTCCGTTCGGGTTCATCATCGGACAATGCCACGGACTCGACATCCGCAAGGAGGGAAGCGGCAATATCGGCGCAACCAACGTCACGCGCGTCATCGGCCCGTGGTGGGGCAAGCTGTGCTTCCTTCTTGATTTCCTCAAAGGTTTTGTTCCCGTCGGCATCGCGGCACAGCTGGTGCAGCTGGAGATTTCGGCGGATCCTCTGCATCTGCTGGCTCCGCTCGCGGCTCTTGCGGTGGTGTTCGGACACATCTTTCCGGTTTATCTGAAATTCAAAGGCGGCAAGGGAATTGCGACTGCCGCCGGAGCGATTTTCCCGCTCTGCCCGTTGGCGGTGATCTGCGGTTTGCTGAGCTGGGTGATTCTGTTTCTGATCACCCGTTACGTCTCCGTCGCGAGCATTGCGGCGGCGGTTGTCCTGCCGCTGGTGGCTGTGCTGCTGTTCGTTCTGAAAGGTCGGGGCGCGCCGGATTCGGCCGTTTCGGTTATTCTGTTCATTCTGCTTGGAATCCTTGCGATTGTGAAGCATAAATCCAATATTGTACGGCTGCTCAACGGAACCGAAAACCGTTTTACAAAGGGGGAAAAGAAATGAGAAAAATCACAGTACTCGGCGACGGCGGATGGGGCACGGCTCTTGCCATGACCCTTCTGAAGAACGATCACAGCGTCACACTCTGGGGGCCTTTCGAGGATAACATCGAGGCGATCCGGTCGACGCGCAAAAACCGTTTTCTTCCGGGCGTGGATCTGCCCGCGGAGCTGAACGCAACCTCCAACATTGCGGAGGCTGTTGACGGTGCGGAGCTGGTGGTTCTTGCTTCGCCCTCGCAGTTCATGCGCGGAACGCTCAATATGTTCAAGGAATATTTCGTTCCGGAACAGATGGTGCTCGTGAACGTTGCAAAGGGAATTGAAACGGATACGCTCAAGTGCATGCACGAAATCTGCGGAGAGATTCTGGGCGAGAATCTGAAATATGCCGCGCTCTCCGGTCCGAGCCATGCGGAGGAGGTTTCGCGCGGAGTCCCGACCGCCGTTGTCGCTGCGTCGGAGAACATCGGAATCGCCAAACTTGTTCAGGAAACATTCATGTCCGACAACTTCCGCGTCTACACCTCCCGCGACGTCATCAGTCTGGAGCTTGGCGGAGCGCTGAAAAACGTTCTTGCAATCGCCGCCGGCATCATCGACGGCATGAACCTTGGAGACAATCCGAAAGCCGCACTCATCACGCGCGGCATTGCGGAAATGGCGCGTCTCGGCGTGGCGCTCGGCGGACGGCGGGAAACGTTTGCGGGACTTTCCGGAATCGGCGACCTTATTGTCACCTGCATGAGCCGTCACAGCCGCAACCGTCATGTCGGCGAGGAACTCGGACGCGGCAAGACTCTGGAGGAGATCACGCATGAAATGGGCATGGTCGTGGCGGAGGGCGTGAAGACCGCAATTTCCGCGCACATGCTTGCGCAGCGCAAGAACTGCGACACTCCGATCACCAACGCCGTGTTCAATGTTCTCTACAACAACCTTTCCGCCCGCGATGCGGTTCGCGCTCTGATGACCCGCGACGCCCGCGACGAAGAGGATTGATTCCGAAAAACTCCGGAAGTCTCATTTGCGAGCGGCGACAGCGGCAACCTGTTTCTGCAGGTTCTGATGCTTCCCTTCGGGGAGGTTGAACCGCTCGCAGACTTTGCGGATGAGCGAGACCGCGTGTTCCGCCGGGGCGCTGGAAAGGTCGGCTGCGGTACGGTCCAGATGCAGCGAGATTTCCGGAATCCTGCAGATGAATTCGAAATTGCGGTTTGCAGACGGCGTTTCGATGAGCGGGACGTTTTCCGTATTCCGCATGGAAAGCTGAATGGAAAGCAGTTCGGCAGAATAGCCGAGACTGTCATAAAGCCGCGCAAGGAAGCTGATCGCTTCCGAAAAGAAATGTACCAGGAACGGGTATGAAATACCCTTTTCATACGGGAATACTGCCGAGAAACAGAAGAGTCCGGACTGATAGAGCTGCCAGAGCCGTGTTCGGTCGCCGGAGAAGGAGCGGAGCGAGACGTTGGTGAAATAGGCGTCGCGGATCTCTTCGGGCTGAATGAAAACGGCGTCGGGCAGGAGCACAAACGCTTCCTGGAGGCGCATCTGCAATTCCGACAGACTGAATTTTTCCGCAATGTATTCAGGCGGCTGAACGGTGAGCATAAGCCGGAAGTTTGAGCCCGGCGGATTGATGCGCCGCTTGGAAAAGAAATCGCGGGTGTGTTTGATTTCCTCTTCGAATCTGGAGCTCTGCTGCCGTTCACTCTGAAAGGTGGGGTCTTCGTAGAGGATTCCGCGGATCATGCGCCCGAGCATTTCCCTTTGATTGCGGAGTGTGCGCTGAATGAGCGCGTGCATTTCGCTGGAACGGTACGCCGGACGGCTGGAGGCGTCGGCGGTACGGATGTAGAAGGTTCCTAGTGCGAGTTCGTTTTCGCAGGAGGATGTACAGACGTGCGGGAGAGCGCGGAACGGGCGGATGACGAAGACGACATAGCGTTTGCCGTCGACGACGGGGCGTTCGAGAGTGAAATTGACGGCTGGATCCGCGAAACGGTTGATGAAATTCCCTACGTCCGTGGGGTCGAAAGAGTGAGCCTCCTCCTCGGTGAGCCCGGTGAAGAGAGCGGGCTGTCCTGCGGCGTCTTCGCCGACGCCGACTACGACGTATCCTCCCTTTGTGTTCGCCATGGCGATGCAGTGCCGGACGAATTTTGCGCGTCCTGCGCGAGTGAGCAGTTTCCAGTTCTGCGCGGCCTTGTAATCGAGTTCATCGGACTCGATGCCTCTGCAGATGATGGACTTCCAGTCTGTATGATCAGCTTCCATGGTACCTCCTGAATTTAGAGCAATGTATCATGTTTTTGCAGGAATTTCCAGAGTTCCGGAAAAATTTTTTCAGGGGAAGCTCGAAAAGCCGGGGCTCATGATAAGTGCCGAAAATGCAGACGCGAGAACATTTTTGGCAGATAAAATGCAGACGCGAGAACATTTTTGGCAGATAAATGCAGATTGAAGAACATTTTCGGTGTTCTAAAAGAGCTGTTGCGCATCTTGGAGGAGGCCGGCAGTCTTTTTGCATCCGCTCCGGCATCCGGGAAATTGCGCGTGTTTTTCTCTGCAATTGCCGCTCATATTTTCATTTTTCATATTTTTTCATAAAATAAATAACGAAAAAAAATTGCACAGATGATAATATCCCGTTATATTATCCTGACATAAACAGAAAACGAGGTCGCTATGTACAAAGATATTCAGGCAGCGCTTCCTGGCGGAAGCGTCAAGTTCGCGGGTCCGCTCGGAAACGCACTCCGTCTTACCGTTGAAAACAGACTCAAAAAGGTTGATTACGAAAAGCTCGTGCGCTCCTTCCGCGATCATGAAGACGGCGATTCGCGCTGGCGCGGCGAATTCTGGGGGAAAATCGTCCGTTCCGCAATCCGGGTTCTCCAGAGCAATCCCGATGCCGAACTCGAAAAGATGGTCCGCGACGCCGTGCGGGGGCTTTGTGACTGCATCGAACCCGACGGCTGCATCAGCACCTATCCGAAAGAAAAGCGTCTGCAGGACTGGGATGCGTGGGGACGCAAATATGCGATTCTCGGTCTCTGCCGCTACTACCGCTATGTCGAACAGGATCCGCGTGTGCTCGAAACGATCCGCCGCATGACAGCAAACTTCATCGCCAGCTTTCCCGGCGGCGCACGTCCGGGGGATAAGCTTCACTGGCATGACGGCATGCCCGCAAACTCCATCCTCGGCGCGGTGGAACTTGCGGCGCGTCTCACCGGAGAACCCTCGTTTTTCGCATGGGCAAAGCGTCTCGCCGATTCCGGATGTGCAAATTCCATGGATATTTTCGCCGAATCCCGCGCCGGGCGCAGACCGGCGGATCTCGGAAACGGGAAAGCGTATGAAATGACCTCCTGTTTTGAAGGTCTTCTCGAAATCTGCCGCGACAACGGCGACACTTCTCTTCTGGAACTCTCTCTCAACTACTTCCGCGACATTGTCCGCTACGAACTCTTCGTCACCGGCGCCGCCGGACTCAAGGACTGCTGGGGCGAATTCTGGGACCACGGCGCGCTCAATCAGATGAATCCCCCGTCGAAAACCGCGCTCGGGGAAACCTGCATCACAACCACGATTCTCCGTTTTGCCAATCATCTGCTCCGCATGAGCGGCGACAGCCGGATTGCCGACGTCATGGAATATTCCCTCATCAACGGCATTTTCGGTGCGATGAAGTTCGACGGTTCCTGGTGGAATCACCGCAATCTCACTCCGCTGACCGAACCCGCGTACAAGTGGCCCGCCGGCGATCAGATCCAGGGCTACGGCGAGGACTGCTGTCTTGCGCAGGGGCCGGAAGCGCTCGGAGTCGGCGGACAGTTCGCTGTGATGCGCCGTGCCGATGGTTTCGCGGTCAATTACTTTGAAGCGATGGAAGTCAATTCGGAATTCGGCGGCAAGCCGTTCGGCTTCAAAATCACCGGCGGCTATCCGGACGACGGTGAAATCAGGATGGAAATCCGTTCCGCCGCTCCGGTCGAATGCGCGCTCGCTCTGCGCATTCCCGGCTGGTGCGAAGATCCGGTTCTGGAGCTTGACGGCCGGACATGGTCTCCCGCCGCAGGACGCTACGCGGAGCTGCGCCGCACCTGGAACGACGGCGATGTGATTCGTCTCTCGCTTCCGATGCCGATTGTGCGCGTTTCCGCTCCGGACAACTCCGGACGTTTCGCTGTCCGCCGCGGTCCGGTTCTGCTGGTTCAGGATGCGCGGATTTGCGAAGTCGGTTCGCCCTGCGTGCTGACGTCTGACGAACCGAAGCGAATCACGCATCCCGGCATCCGTGCCGCTTACGAGTGGCCGAACGGGACGCGTCTCTGCGATTACGCCTCCGCCGGAAATCTTTTTGAGCCGGAAGACACGGTTTGCGTCTGGCTGAAGTAAGCCGGCTGCTTTTTGCCGAGGCGTTTTGCGCCGACTTTCCCGCGCATTGCGCGGGTCTGTGTCTCTTTTTGAAAAAAAACGGAATTTCCTGCGAAAACGCCTTGCTTTTCTAGCGATACTGTGCTAGAATACCGTAAAATAGTAAAGATGGAGTTTTTTCATGGAAATCAAAGACGGGGAAATTTACATCGGCGGCGTTTCCGTCGATGAAATCGCCAATTCGTTTGGAACACCGACTTATGTCTACGATGAGGCGCAGATTCGCGCCAACTACCGCAAAGTCCGGACGACTTTCGAAAAATATTATCCGGATTTCAAAATGTTCTACGCGGTCAAGTGCTGCAACAATCCCGCAATCGTGAACATTCTGCGTCAGGAAGGCGCCGGCGCGGACTGCGCAAGCGTCAATGAAATCCTGCTCGCGAAAAGCGTCGGGCTCTCCGGCGAAAACGTCATGTTCAGCGGAAACTTCCTCTCCGACGACGACATCAAACAGGGACTCGAATCCGGAGTGATTTTCAACCTCGACGACGTCTCCATTCTGCCGCGTCTTCTGAAGTTCGGCAGGCCGGAACTGCTTTCTTTCCGCATCAACCCCGGTTACGGCAAGAGCAACGTCGGCGAATTCGTCACCAACGCCGGACCGAACGCCAAGTTCGGCATTCACCCGGACAAGGTAATGGAAGCGTACCGGCTCGCAAAAGAGGCGGGCGTCAAACGTTTCGGCGCGCACATGATGACCGGTTCCTGCATCACCGACGCCGATTACTTCCCGTTTGTCACGGGGCTTCTCATGGACATCATCGGCAAGGTTTCCAAGGAACTCGGAATCAATTTTGAATTCGTCGATCTCGGCGGCGGTCTCGGCATTCCGTACAAGCCGGGTGAACCGGCGCTTGATCTCGACAAGGCGGCGCGTCTCACGGCGGAAATGTTCAGCCGCAAGGCGGAAGAATACGGCATGAAGAAGCCGCAGCTCAAGCTTGAACCCGCCCGCTACTTCGTCGGAAACGCGGGGTGGCTTGTCGGGCGTGTCCACTCCATCAAGGAGTCCTACAGGAAAATCGTCGGCACCGACATCGGCATGAACACGCTCGCGCGTCCTGCGATGTACGGTTCATATCACCATATATATGTCAACAGGAAAGAGGATCATGCGCGCGCCGTGCTCGGTCTCTGCGGACAGCTCTGCGAAAATACCGATTTCTGGGTCAAAGAGCGCGAGCTTCCCGCCGACATCGCCGAGGGCGACCTCGTCGTGGTGGAAAATGCGGGCGCGTACGGTTTCGGTATGAGCTATCAGTACAACGGACGCCTCCGTCCGGCGGAAGTCCTTATCCATGAGGGCAAGGCCGAACTGATCCGCGACCGCGAAACCTTTGAGGACATGGTTCGTCACACGCACGTTCCTGCGTATCTGACGAAATAACTGCTAACTGGAGAAATTACGATGCTTCGGCAAAAACTGGCAAGATTTTTATCAAGCGATATTGGAATCGACCTTGGAACTGCCAACTGTCTGGTCTATCTGAAGGACAGAGGCATCGTATTTTCCGAGCCGTCGGTTGTCGCAATCAGCAAACAGACACATGAAGCGCTCGCCGTCGGCAACGAAGCGAAGAAGATGCTCGGAAGAACTCCGGACAACATTACCGCTCTGCGCCCGATGAAATACGGCGTTATCGCAGACTACGAGACAACCGGAGTCATGCTGCGTCACTTCATCGAAAAGGCGAAAATGATTCTGCCTCCGCGCAGCCGCCTTATCCGTCCCCGTGTTCTGATCGCGGTTCCCTCCGGGATCACCGAGGTGGAAACCCGCGCCGTCAAGGACAGTGCGGAGCGTGCCGGAGCCGGAGACATCTTCCTCATCGAAGAGCCGATGGCGTCCGCAATCGGAGTCGGACTCCCCGTCTCTGAGCCGACCGGAAGCATGATCGTCGATATCGGCGGCGGAACCACGGAAGTCGCCGTGATCTCCCTTGCGGGTATCGTTGAAAAGAAAAGCGTGCGTGTCGGCGGCGACGAGATGGACGCCGCGATCAGCGAGCATCTGAAACGGGTCTACAACCTTATCATCGGACCGCGTACGGCGGAAGAAATCAAAATCAAAATCGGCAGCGTTCATTCGACGGATGACGAGGACCAGGAGATTTTCCTGGAGGTCAAAGGCATCGACCTCGTTTCCCGCATGCCGAAAGCGATCAATATTTCGTCGCATGAAATCCGTGCGGCGCTGCAGGTTCCCGTCACCAGCATTGTGGAAGCGGTGCGCGCAACTCTGGAGAAGTGTCCGCCGGAACTGGCGTCGGACCTGATCGACCGCGGCATCATGCTCGCAGGCGGCGGTTCGCTTCTGCGCGGTCTCGACCGTCTGATTTCCGAGGAAACGGGACTTCCTGTGTTTGTTGCGGACGACCCGCTGAAAGCGGTTGCGAACGGAACGGGCATTGTGCTTCAGGAGATGGACAACATGGCGCGCGCCATGACGCTCGCCAAATAACCGCGCATTCCGTCGGAAGAACGGTGAGCCCTCTGAGCGCTGCTTCAAGCCGAAGCGGAATTCAGAGGGCTCTTTGTTTCCGGAGCGTTATTTTCTTTGCAGTAATCCGGTACAGCATGGTGACTCCGGCTGGATTGAAGACGTTGACTTGGAAACAGAGTTTGCCGCCGCGCTTCTCAGCCGGGACTGCGGCGAACACGGAACCGTCGAGCGCGATTGCCTGCACGGTCCAGCCGCTTGCATCCGGATCAACATTGAGTGCGATTTCGGCGCGTCCGCGGGCCGCGAGCAGGGGGAGCGAGCCGTTGTCCAGAATCAGCCGCGCCTCTTCGTTCTGGAAAACGGTTCCGCTGTTGAGAGCATCGGTGAGATGAAACAGCAGAATGTCGCGGCTCGTTCCGAGCGGTCTGTCATCGAATGCGTGGACGGAGACTGTGGAGAAGTCAAGAGAGCGCCGGACCGTCATGAAACGTCCTTCCGCACTGCCGCCGGGAAAGGTGAACAGTTCGGATTTCGGTGTGACGACGGAGACGCGCGCGGCTTTGCGGTCGAGGCGGATTTCTCCGGTTGCACTGACTGCAGTTCCGGTTTTCTGATAATGCCTGAACTGTTCCGCAAGCGGGTTTGGAAGAGCGCGTTTCCAGGATTCCGGCGGAAGAATTTCCGCGCCCGGAATGTCAGCTCCGAGCGGAGCGGAACCGATTTTCGAGAAGAATCCGAGGGTGCAGAAGTCCGGATCGAAATTGTCACCGCGGACGGGGTTCCGCCATCCTTCGCAGAGAACGGGACCCGGAGCCGCGGCAACGTCGCCGCGGACGAACAGGAAGTACATGATGCGTCCTGTGAGGATTCCCAGCGGTTCATAGATGTGGTCGAATGAACCGGCAGGCGTTTTGCGGAAGACTTTCCGGCTGTGTCCGTAGGCGAAGCGGTAGAGCCCGTCCCAGTCCTGAAGCGCGGCGTAAGCGCCCGTCATGGCGGCGATTTCGCTGCGGAAGCGGTTCGGGTAACAGAACTGCAGTTCTGTGATGATCATGGGCTTCCCGGGAATGCGGGTCATCATGTTCTTCATGACGGAAGGGTTGCCGTCTGCGGTTGCGCTGCGCTGGGTTCCGGCGATCGGGACGTTCCAGTTGTTGCGCGGGTAAGAGGGGTGGTCGTGGTAGATATGCGCATCGACCAGATCCAGTTCTGCGCGGAAGGGCTGGAGATCGAGTGTCGCGTTGTTGTTCAGATTGGTGAGGAACGCTTTGACGCCGAGTTCTTCGCGCAGAAAACGCATCTGTTCGCGTTGAATCCGGAATTGGCGGTCCTTGAGGAATTCATAGAATTCCGGACCGCGCTTTTTTTCGTCTCCGGGAGAGTATTTCCCTTTTGTGCGCAGGTAATCCGCGTAAACTTTTTCGATGAGCGGAAGAAGCTGCGGATGAGCGTTCCAGGTGTGATAGAGCGCCGCTTCGTTGTCGAGATTCAGCGCAAAGAGCGCGGGGTCCTCCGCCATGCTGAGTCCGGTGTAGGGATTCTTCATGGTCAGGAGTTTCCGGGCGTAATCCTTCCAGTTCTGAAGGGCGGTTGCGGAGAACATGGTGAGCGTTTTGCGGATGCTTTCGCTGTTGGAGGAGCGGCATTCGGCAATGTTGTCGCCGGGGCGCACGATGCGGGTGCTGAGAAGGTCTGTGGTAATGTACATTCCGTTTTCGCGCAGTTTTGCCCAGAGATAGTGGAAGCGGTCGAGTTTTTCCGCGCTGAAATCGAGCGTGGCAGGTTTCGTCCAGTCGTAAATGCGGTTTTCGAACTGGTGGAGCCGTGCGGAGTTGAAACCCTCCATTGCGAGGCGTTCAACCATGAAATCGGTTTCTTCGTGCGTGGGAACGGTCAGATCCTGCGCAAGGTTCGTCGAGAGGAAACGGAGACGCTTTGACGGGTCTTTGGCGAGAACGAAGTGTCCGTGTTCATCAATCCTGAGTGCTCCGTCCTTCGCGGGGAAGAAACGGGGAAAGACGGAAAAGTCCATGACGGAACCTTTTTTGAACTGCAGCGGGACATCGACCGGTTTCCAGTTTTTGTTTTCACGGATGACGAAGCGGCGTTCGGCGGTATGCTGGGGACGCAGGTTGCCGAGGGAGATTCCGGCGATCATCCAGACGCTCTCTCCGGGAACGAAGCGGAGCGAGACGAGCGGTTTTTCGGGAATCCGGAAAGCGGAGACGAAGAGTCCAACCTTGCTGCTGCGGTTGTCGCCGGTCCAGCCAATCGCGCCGTTTTCAAACGGAAAGACGGGAGACCACCAGTTGCCGCAGTCGCGTCCGGCAATAACGGGGATTTCTGTTTTCGAACCGTCCTGAAAAGTCAGTTCCACAGCTCCGACGGCTTTCCCGACTGCGGGAACCCATGCGGAGGCGTGGAGGAGATAGAGATAGCGAGCAGTCTCCGGAGCGGGGAACTTTACGGTTCCGGCGCCGGGAAAACGGCGGAAACGGGAGAGCACAAGACAGGCGCGTCCGCCGTTTGCCTCCGGGTTGATGATTTCAAACGGGATTCCGGCGAAATCGCGCTTCCCGAATTCGGTCATGCAGGAGAGGTCGTTTGCAGGCCCCTGATCGGTCCATCCGCCTTTTCCGTCATCCGCCTGAGTGTCGGCGAATCCCATATTGGCTGCGGAGGCGATGGAAACGGGGTGCGCGGAGAGCGGTTCCCTGCGGATGGTGACATTCATGTCGAAGCGGGATTCCCGGTCGGATTCCGGCACATGAAGAGTGATGCAGTAGAAATTCTCTTTGGTTGAGAAGCGGAGGTCCCGGATCGAGACGGAAAAATCGCCGCGGAACAGATAGCTTTCCGTTCCCGAAACAATGCGGAACGAGTTGTTTTTGCGGACGGGCGACCACTTCAGGATTGTTTCCTTTTCGCGTTTTCCGGAGAGACGGTACAGCGTATCGCCGACTTCAAGATCCGCCGGCTGGTCCGCCGGGATTTTGATTCCCGCGCTGATGTGTTTCGTTTCGCCGGTTCCGCGGAGAACGGCGGTGTAGGTCCAGGCGTCCTTTCCGTTCTGAACGAGCGAGTATTCCGCTTTTGCGCCGCGTCCGCCGGGGAATCGGCATTCGCCGGAGAGCGTGGTTGCATTTCCGTTTTTTTGAGGTTCTGCATGGATGGCGATCATTTTCCATGCGGGATTGTGCCACCATTCGAGTTTGAGTGTTTTTCCGATGCTCAGAGGACCGCGCGGGAGAATGGAAACTGCGCTTTCGGCGGCGCAAAGTCCCGCCGCGGTGAAGAGAAGAAGGAAGAAATGTTTCATTGCGGCTCCTTACATGGAAGTGATTGTACCGGTCAGACGGTTGTAATAATTTTGAAATCCGGAACGGGTTTTGAGTTCGTAAAGCGCCCTGGCGTCAACGTGTCCGTCGAAGAAAAGCGCGTTTGCGCGTCCGCGGTGAACCGGGTCGACGGCGGTGTCGTTGGCGAAACGGTAATAGGGCTTTTTGTCGCTGGCGTGGAAGGAGTCCGCGAGGATGGCAATGTCGCTGTTTCTTCCTTTGGAGGAGGGGAGATAGGGACCTCCTGTGTTGAGTGCGGGGATGCGTTTGATGTTCGGATATGCGGTTTCGTTCCACCACCCGGTCGCGAGGGCGGGATTGAAGGCATAAATGTAGCTGAGATAGAACCATGCGTTGCTCATGGTGAAGCTGTCTGCCGAGGGACAGAGCAGCGGGCGTGTGTTCTGCGGTGTGAGTTCGTTCCAGAGATACGGGAGTCCGGCGGAGGCGCGGAGCTTTTCGCTCCAGCGGCTCTTGTCGTTGACTGCGGGATAGTAGCCGTCGCAGGAATCCGCATACTGCATGAAGTAGAGTCCCTGCTGTTTCAGATTGTTGACGCAGGAGATTGCGCGTCCCTTGTCCCTGGCTGCGTTGAGTGCGGGGAGGAGCATTCCGGCGAGGATTGCGATCACGGCAATTACCACAAGGAGCTCTATGAGGGTGAATTTGTGAAATTTGCCCTTGAGAGGTGAGACGGAGTGTGCGTTTGATTTTGTTTTCATCGTTGCGGACCTTTTGTTCAGGGTTCTTTTTTCAGCATGGGAAACGGACTTGCATTTCCTCTGCTCCGTGCTATAATTATAGCAATAAACAGCGAAAAAGTCAATAGGTGTCAAGCACAAAAACATGAGGAAAAACATGGAAAACCATGAGGGAACATGCATCTTTTCCGCGGGACATCATCAGATGCGCTATACCGGCAACGACCGCTATCTGTTCAAGCGCCGCGAATACTGGCCGACTTCTGCGGATGCGGCGTTTCCGCTCTGCCCGTTCTGCATGGAGGAGGAAGTCCGGACGGGACGTTACTGGTATGCGGAGAATTTCACGCGTTTTCTGCTGATTGTCATCGTGCTGGAAGGCGATATTCTGTTTCGCTTCGGGAGGAAATCCGTGCGCGTTGCGGCGGGACAGGTCATGGTCATTCCGAAAAACACCGCGTATTCGTTTGAAAACGGCTGTTCGCCGACGTCGCGCAAGTTTGTTCTGGAAGTCGTCGGACGCAACCTTGAATCGGATTGTGAAACATTCGGTCTGAACCGGGTTCTCCTCATTTCGACTCCGGAGTGCGGACGGCTAGCGGAAGAGATTGCCGGAATCGGTGACTGTCTGCATGATTGGACGCCGGAGCTCATTCCGGCGCTGATCGGCCGCACGTGCGGTTTTCTCGCAAGGCTTTCGCAGCTTGTTCCCGGGCGTCGGCACCGCGACAACCTGCTTCTCCGTGCGCAGATGCTGCTGGAGAGCGATTTTGAAACAAAATTCACGCTGAAAACGCTTGCGGAAAAACTCAATTGCCGCGAGGACCGCATCAACAAAATCTTCAAGGAAAAGCTCGGAGTGACGCCGATGCAGTACCGGATCGGAAAGAAAATGGAACTGGCGAAACGCCTGCTGGTTTCCACGACGCAGACGGTCAAGGAGATTTCCTTCCAGCTCGGCTATTGCGATCAGTTCTATTTTTCTTCGGAATTCCGCCGCGTCACCGGGATGAGTCCGAGGGAGACGCGGCGGGGAAAAATGCTACTCTGAAAATCAGCGCAGCTTCAATGTCTTGATTTCAAACGGCTTGAATTCCAGCTCAAATTCAGTCCCGGTTCCGAACATCCGCTCCTCCGTCCATTCGAGAAGATCGGTTTCGGCGAGGGTGACGGAACGGCGGAATCTCAGCTTCGCTTTTGCGCTCAACCCCTTTGTTTCGACCAGACGGAGCACATGCGCGTTCTCTTTTTCCGCTTTTTTGACAACTTCGAGCGAGACGGAATCCGAATCCGCGGTGCAGAGCGGTTCCGCGCCGCGGGAAACGCCGTCGAATACACGCGGCGGACGGTTCAGCAGAGCCGCTTCGCGCATCACATCGGAGTGAATCAGGTCGCCTTTGTGCGGATGGAGCGAATAGACGAACTCATGATGTCCGAGGTCGGCGGTCGGGTCAGGGTTCTTTGGAGAGCGCAGAAGCGCAAGGTCGATAACGCTGTTTTTGACCTTGAATCCGTATTTGCAGTCGTTCAGCAGAGCGACGCCGTGCGCGGCGTCGGAAACATCAGCGTAGCGTTGCCCGGAAACTTCGAACTGCGCCATGTCCCAGCTTGTGTTTTCGTGCATTGTGCGGAAAATATAACCGTACGGGATGTCGAATGCGGCGCGGTCGGCGAAAACGTTGACGGGGAACGACACGCGCAGCATTTTGCGGGACTCGTTCCACTCAACTTCGGTCCGGAAGTCCAGACGTGTTCCCTCCGCTTCCAGAACAACGGTCTGGCGGATGGTTGAGCCGGAAATCTTCAGTTCAAATTCGAGCGCGGAACGGAGCGGGCCGGCGAGCACCTTGCGGGCGCGGACGCTCTGCGGACGGATCGGCGTCTGATTCGGATAATACGAGTCAACATCCCACGCTTCGTATGTGAGCGCGCGGTCCACGTAAAGCGCGAACTCGTTGCCATATGCGCCCGGAGCCAGAACGGAGCGTCCGGAGTCTTTTTCCACGGCCTCGATGAGAGTGGCGTCGGGCGCGAAGACGTAGCGGATGCGGCTGTTTTCAAGGACGAGTTCGCCGGAGTCGGCGTCCGCAGGGACGCTGCATCGTTTTCCGCGCTTGAGAACGGAAAACGCGAGTTTCGGAATTTGGACGCGGACAACGGTCCGTCCGTTTTCCTGCTGAACTGGAAGTTCGCATCCGGATTCATCGCATGCGCCGTATCCGTTCCAGCTTTCCGGGAGTTCAACGAGCGTCGAGACGTCGTACGGGAGCGAGTTGAGCAGAAGCGCGGAGCCGTCTTTTGCGGGGAAGAGCTCCGCCGCGGCGCGCTCTTGGAGTGTTGCGCAGAGATCAAGAATTTCGCGGTGCTGCGCTTCGGCGGTGCGGTAGATTTCGGCGATGGAGGAGCCGGGGATGATGTCATGAAACTGATTGAGCAGGAGCGTTTTCCATGCGCGGTCGAGTTCCGCCGCGGGGTATTGAGTATACGGAAGCATCGAGCAGAGGAATTCGGTTTCGGCGAGAGCCTGTTCGCATTTCCGGTTTCCGCGTTTTGTGCGGGCCTGTGCGGTGAGCGTGCCGCGGTGCAGCTCCAGATAGAGCTCGCCGTTCCAGGACGGGAGTTCCGAGCGGTGCGTTTCGAGAAGTTCAAAGAAGCGGTCGGCGCGGTCGAATTTGAAATGCGGAACGCCTTCGAGATTCTCCATGCGTTTTCCGCGTTCGATGAGTTCCGCATACGGTCCGCCGCCACCGTCGCCGACGCCGAAGAGGGCGAGAAAGTCGAAGACGCGGTCGCCTTCGCTGCAGTTGTTCTGCGCGCGGATCATTCTCTCGGGCTGAAGCATGGAGCCGTAGGTGTTTTCGGGCGGGAAATGGGAGAGCACGGAGGAGCCGTCGATTCCATGCCAGAGGAAGCTCTGGTACGGGAAACGGTTGAACTGGTTCCATGCGATTTTTGTGGAGAGGAAGCAGTCGCATCCGGCTTTCCGGAGAATCTGCGGGAGCGAGGCGGAGTAGCCGAAGGCGTCGGGCAGCCAGAGATTGCCGACGTCGACGCCGAATTCATCGCGGAAGAAATTCTTGCCGTGGAGGAACTGACGCACGATGGATTCTCCGCTGGAGAGCACGCAGTCCGCTTCGACCCACATTCCGCCCTGGATCTCCCAGCGTCCGGCGGCGACGGCCTTGCGGATTTTTTCGTAGAGACCGGGGTAGTTTTCCTTGATGAATGCATAGTGCTGAGCTGCGGATGCGCCGAAAATGTATTCCGGATATTCATCGATCAGCATAAGCTGCGAGCTGAAGGAGCGTGCGCATTTGCGGATGGTTTCGCGGACGGGCCAGAGCCAGCCGGTGTCGATGTGCGCATGTCCGACTCCGTGTGCGGTCATGACCGCGCCGGAGGGACGGAGATCAAGAAACTCTTTGAGAATTCCGCGTGCGGCTCCGGAATTCGCGGGAGCCTCGTTCCAGACGTCGGCGGCGCGCCCGAGGACTCCGAGGAGACGGCGGATGCGCCAGTCTCCTTCGGGCAGAGCCTTGAGAAGCGAGAGGAGAACCTGGAGATCAAGCTGGAGGTTCCACGCTTCACGGTTGAAGACTGCGAGATCGCACGCGCCGAGCAGGCCGGTGAACGCATGCCGCGGATGTTCGGTTTCGCGGAAGAAACTGAGCGGATTGACGAGTCCGAAGAGATCGTTTGCCGCGCCTTCGATCCAGAATTCGAGTTTGTCGCCGGCCTTTTGAGAGCCGTTGATGCGGAAAGCGGTTTTGCGGTAATTGGGGCTGAAGACGCTTCCTCCGGTGAGCCCGCAGACAGGGATTCCGTCGTTTCCGAAGATCATGGATTCTCCGCCCGGATCGAAGATGAGCGCGAGTTCGAGACCTTCGAATTTCTGCGGAACGGTTCCCGTGATATGAAACCATGCGCTGGAGCAGTTCTGTCCCCACCGTCCGCCCGGTTCGAGTCTGGAATATTGAAGTTCGAGCCGTTTTTCAAACGGCACGGGCTGTTCGGATGGCGCAAACATGCAATTGAGTCTGACCGCGTTTGAATAAACGCAGGCTTTTACCCGCTCGTAAAAGACGTCTGCGCGCTGTTTATGGAAATTGATCTCTTCGGCGAACATTGGAAAATCCTTGTGAAGTTTAGTTTGGTTCAATCCGGAGGACTGTTCCGGGGGCGGAAACATCTCCGGGTTCTCGTATCGTGATTTTTTGAATGAGTTCGCGTGTGACGAGCAGCGTCCCGTTCACGACGGGGCATTCTTCGGAGAGATCGAATGCGGAGTCTTCCGCGAGATCCTGTCCGGTGACGCGAACCCGGGATGCGGAAACGGGAAGTTCCAGCCGTTCCGGCGTTCCGAAAATTCCGATTGTCCGGTTGCTGCAGTCAAGAGGGAGGCGCAGCGAGCATTCCGGCTGGTAAAAACCCCGTCCGGCCTGTACGCGTTCAGCGACGGCGACCGAGACTGCGCCGTTGGGATTCAAGGCGGCGGTGATGAACGGGAGGTCTTCCTCCGGATTCAGCGGCCGCACTTCCGGCAGCGGCATGTTTCTGGCGATTCCCCACGGCGCGCTCTGGCGGGAGAGACGGCCGATCAGATTCTGATCCCAGGTGTCTTTTTCAGAATATTTCCAAGTGTCGGTGAGAATGCGCGAAGCCGTGCGGATTTGTTCTTCTCCGCTCCTGAACGCGGGGGCGATCCTCTGCCAGCGGAGCGCGCGGCCGACTTCCCGGCAGCGGCTGGCTTCCCCGGTTATGGAGGGCTTGTTGTGCGGTGAGCGCATGACGCCGAACGGGCATCCCGCGGAGGCGCCCATGTAAACCATGTCTTCCACGTTCAGCCATCCGGTTCCGGCGGTCATGAGATAAAATGCGAGACGGTCCATCGCCGCGGCGTTTTTGAGCGGACCGGAGAGGTCGTAGAACCGGGTCATTCCGCTGAATTGCTGAACTTTGAATGCGGCGCGCGGGATGTTGCCGCCCATGTCGACAAAGCGTCCGGAGCCATCCCATCCGTGCTGACAGCGGAGCGCATTGACGCAGGGGCTGCCGACACAATGTTCCAGCAGGAGATCCGGCGCGAATTCTTTTGCGAGTTCCGTAAGGAGACGGCGGAAATCAAGGTCGCCGCCATGAATTCCCCAGTCGACTTTCCAAAGTCCGATCTCCGCTTCCGCCGCCCATTTGAGGCGCTCTGTCCAATAGGCTTTCTGCTGATCAGGGGAGAACGTCTTCTGCCAGCTTTCTCCTTGAGCCTGTGCGGCAATCCAGAGACCGAGTCCGCGCCATCCCCGTGCTTTGAGAGCCTGATTGATTTGTTTCAGACGCTGTGGAGGAGTTCCCTGAAAGCCGGGGAAGCGGGCAGAATCCGGAATGCCGGAACCGAAACGCGAAAGATGTTTGTCCGGATGTGTATCGTACGGAACATCCCAGCCGTCGTCGAGAACGAAGAAGAGATCGGAGCGGCATTCGGGGAAGTAATCCGCCCAGCCGCCATCGCGGAAGAGACAGGCCTCATTCAGATTGTCTCTTCCGAGCTTTGCTCCCTGATCGCCGAAAAAACGGGCGGCCTCGTGTTTTTGTTCGACGCTGTTTTGTCTGCCCCAGGTGCACCAGTAGTTCGGTGATTTCCCCGGAGCCGGTGGAACAATGGATGTTCGGATCTTTTTCATGGCGGATTGCTTTCCCCGAATATTATGTTACTTTGCCGGAGCGGCTTTTACCGTGAAGCTGAGTTCATAGCTCTTTCCCGCTTCGACGGGGAGGTTGAAGAAAAGACGCTGGTCATGGTTCACTTTGACCGCCGGGGTCTTGTCTTTGCCGCCGTCGGGAATATACAGTACTTTTGAACCGGGGTCAAGCGTGAATTTCTTCGGAATGATTTTTCCGTACTGTCCCGTGTAAGTCTGCTTGAAATCTCCGTTTGCAATCAGCTTTCCGTTTACGGTGATGTTGTCGATAAGGAGCCAGCCTCTTTCCGCCTCCTCTTTCGCCCACTGTCCGCAGATGGAGACGCGGAGTTTGCCCGCTTTTTCCGGAGTGAAGGAGAACGAGAAATCCTCCCATTCGGATTCGGAGAGCGGATCGTTCATGGAGGCGGAGAGCGTGTATTTCCGGTTTTCCGCATTTTTGATCCAGTTCATCGGCGACACTACCATGCAGTCGCTGTACGGTTTCGTGAGAGCGATCTGCTGATCAATGGCGTTGATGTCGACGCGCAGGAAGGAGTTTGCCGCCTGGGCGGCGATTGCGGCGAGGGCTGCAAGGGCGAGGGTGATGAGTTTTTTCATGATGTGAAATCCTTTCGTTTGGTTTGATTACATCGGGTTGAGAAATTCATCGACAAGCGTGCTGAGAGAACCTTGGTAGGATGTGACGATTGCTCCGGAGCCGACTGCACGGACGCTGCCGTCGACGGTTGCGATATTGGCGTTCCTGGAATGGCGCAGGTGCATTTTCGTCCCGGAGTTTGCCGCGAACGTCACGAATTGAGTCTTCCAGTCCTGGCGGACGGAGTCGGCAAACAGGATGACGCCGCTGGGACCGCCCTGCGGTTCCCAGGAGTGTGATGCGCTTTTTCCGATCTGGTTCAGCCGGACAAAGCGGTTGCTGTCCCATGCGCCTCCGCCGAGGTAGTTGTTCATGCCGAAGGTCGTGTAGTGCTGATGGAATCCGGTTGCTCCGGCCCGTTGGGTTGCGTAGGCCGGACAGCTGTATTTGAGATAATCGGAAGCCTTCCATGAGCCGCTCTCTTTTTTCCCTTCCGCGAACAGCAGGAGGCGTCTTGACCAGAGCATGTTGGAGTCGATGTCATCGAGGTTCGTACCGCCTCCGGCATCCGGATGCTTGTCGTTTTTGTAATGCGCATACGGAGGGGGAAGGTAGTCGTCGAAGTTGTTCGCATACATGTGCATAAGCGATGCGCTCTGTTTCAGGTTTGAGAGGCATTGTGCGGCGAAAGCCTTTTTCCGTGCGGCTCCGAGAGCGGGCAGCAGCATCCCCGCAAGGATGGCGATGATCGCAATCGTTACGAGGAGTTCTATAAGGGTGAAATTTCTGAATTCCCTTCCGGAAACGAGGGCTTTGCGGGTGCGTTTGACATTCATTTTCATCCGTTGATTCCTTTCATTTTTTATCTTTTGCAATTGTTTTCTGACGGTATGCGTGAACCAGGGTCCCTTCCGCATAACATTCGAGGTTGTGTCCGTCGTAAAGAAGCGGGAACGGCGAGGAGTACTTGCCGTTCTTGACGAGAACCGGCATGAACCGGATCTTTTCTCCCGGTTTCGGCCGGTTTCCGAGCTGATAATTCGGCATCAGGCGGAACGGAACGGCAATTTCCACGCTGTAGCCGTTCGCATTCATTTTCGCTGCGATCTGCACGCCGTCCGGCGTGTAATTGTTGAGATAACTGTTTGCGCCTTCCGCATTGCTGCGGTTGACGAACCAGTAGTTCGCTCCGTCGGGGAGAACGATGAATTCCCAGTAAATCCCGATGTCGCGCGATGTCATGAGGAACAGTTCGGCACAGCAGGCTTTCCACGGGACGGTTGCGGTAGACCAGTCCAGATGGTTCATGACCATGCTGCTGTCGAGAAATTCCCCGGCGGCGTAGAAATACCGGTTGTCCCACGCAAAACGCCATTTTTGCTCGGAGTTTGCGGCGGGACGGGCGGCGTTTTTATGGTAATGCGAGTCGAACATGACCGCGTCATCCCATTCCCCCGGCGCGAGCGTGCCGTCGATGACCGGTTTGACCGTGAGCTTCGGAATGCGCACGGAGGGGCCGGCGGAATAGGGCCAGCGGACTCCGATATTCAGCCGTTCTTCGGTCCCTTTGAGTTTTTCTTCAGCTTCTCCAACCTGCTCCGGAGTTGCGGCAATCTCTTTGCGGAGAATAAGCCAGTCGCGGAAAAGTTTCTTTCCCGGCAGTTCGCGTTGAACGGCGTAATATCCGGGTTCTCCGGGCATCAGCGCGTTTTTGAGCGCAAGCACCCGCTGCTGAAGCGGAGAGTCGGCAAGCTCTCCGCCAGTCAGCGCAAAGGCGATCAGAAGCAGGGCGAGAATTTTCATTTCAGCTCCTTCGTGTACACTCCGCTCGCTCCGGTGATCAGGAAAAGACGTTTGCGGTCAAGAATGGTCCGCATGGAGTGCCCGCCGGGAAGGCTCATGGCGTCTTCAATCACTTCAAACGTTTTTCCTCCGTCGCGTGAGACGCGGAGTTTTCCGGTGCAGCCGAGTGCGACCCAGCCGGGATTGTGTTCGTCGAAGGAGATGGATTCGATCGTTTCCGGAACAGTGGTGAGGCGGCGGAAGGTTTTTCCTCCGTCGAAGGATTCCGCGTATTCATTCGCGGCGCATCCGGCGAGATAGTGTCCGGGAACGAACGGATCCGCGGCGATGACGGGGAGCGCCCAGGAGGTGTAGCGCAGATCGGACGCTTTCCAGATCCCCTTCTCCCTGTCCGCAAGATAGTAGAGCTGTTTCGTCTTGCGGTTGAAGGTGACGGCGGAACCGTCGGGTCCGACTGCGATCTGCGGGTTCGCGGCTTTGTTGTCCCATTCGCCCGAAGCGTAGGACATGTCGGCGGGGAGTCCGGCGCTGAACCAGACCCAGGTGTCTCCCATATCGGTTGATTTGTAGACGCCGCCTTTGCCGGGTTCGACAGGCCCTGAGACGCATGCGAAGATTTCCTCCTTTTTCGGATTTGCCGCGAGCGTGTAGACGGCGCATTTGCCGTATTCGAGTTTCGGCAGCCCTTTCAGCGCGGGACGCGCCCAGGTTTTCATGCCGTCTTTTGAACGCAGAATCGTGGTTGAACCCTGTTTCCCTCCGCAGATGAACGCGACGCCTTTGCTGATGCGTGAGAATGCGATGGAGCAGACGCCGCCGAGGATCCCGCTGTACTGCGAGGGATCGTGTTCAAAAGATTTTCCGCCGTTGCGGGATGTGAAGAACACCACGTCGGCAACGCCGTAGATGAGATTGTTGCCGTCGAACGGATCGGCGGCTACGGTGAATGAGATGAGCTGGCAGATGTTGCGGATTGCGGTCTGCCATTTTTTCCCCGCATCGAAAGTTTCCCAGATGGCGAACCAGTCGGTCATGATCCAGTGTTTTTCATCGCGCGGATCGATGTTGATGGAGGCCGCCGCTCTGCCGAACCACTGTGCGGTGCGGAGCTGTCCGCCCGTTTCGTATTCGCGGTTGATGCGCCGGCGGATGATTACGCGTTTCCATTCGGGATCGCCGATGTTTCTGCGGTAAACCGTTCCGGCGGTGTCGACGGCGAGGAAGAAATCGGAACCTGCGCCGATCGCCTGGAAGCGTCCGTTTGTGATGTATTCTTTTCCGGCTTCAGGCAACCCCTCGGAATAGGGTTTCCAGGTTGCTCCGGCGTCTTCGCTGATGCGCAGTTCGGTCATGTCGAAGATTCCGAGAAGCGGATTGCCTTTTGCGCGTGCCTGTTTGATTTCCTCCGGTGCGGTTTCCTGAAGTCTTTTCCAGGTCTTGCCGTTGTCGTCGCTGCGGTAGAATCCCGTTTGACGGGGCTTGCGGTCGGCGGAACGTTCCGGAGCAACCGCGGGGGCGCAGGCGTAAATGCGTCCGGGTACGGCGAGGTCGTAGCGGATATCGGTGAAGAAATGATCCTTGAGCCCGGCGTTTTCCCATTTTTCCCCGTTTTCGGTTCCCCGGAAAATGCCGTCGCTGTCGGGCGCAGTGATCAGTTCATCCGGGTTGAACGGGTTGCGGTCGAGGAGGATTCCCGTCCAGCGCCGGTAACCGTTTCCGTAAAAATGAAGGTCCTTCACAACCGCGCGGACGGATTTTCCTCCATCGCGGCTGACGTAAATGTTTCCTTTGAGGTTCCAGCTGTTTCCCGCAACGTAGACGATGCTGTCCGGGTTGCGCGGGTCGATGGAAAGCGAGCGCGGATTCATGCCGCGGTAGCGTTCGTTGATGGAATAGACCTGGTGAAGCGGACGCCAGCTGTTTCCCGCATCGTCGCTGCGGTAGGGACCGCAGACGTCGAAATAGGCGTACCATACGTTCGGGCTGGATTTGGAAATCTCGACGTTCTGGACATATCCTCCGCCCCAGATCGGAAACTGCTTCCATTGCGTCTCTTCCGCGAATCCTCCGAGGACTCCGCAGAGAAGTGCGCAAACCAGCATGCTTTTTCCGGATGAATTCATTGTTTTTCTCCTTGGTTTGTTTTTCTCCTTGGTTAAATTATACTGCATGTTTCCGGAAAAGACAATAGTCGCAAACCGGACAAAATACAGACAACATCTGTTTTTTTTATAAAAAACGGCGGTTTTGATTTCATATATGAAAACCGCCTGGAAAATGCGGGAGAGGCTTATTCGGAGACGATTTCGCAGGCTCCGACAGCCTGTCCGTTTACCGCCGTGTCAAGCGCGAACCTTGTGGTTCCGTCCTGAACTGTGAACGGAATTTCGCAAAGACGCTCTCCGCTGAATTTCAGCGCGTAAACCTTGAAGCCGGTCAGATCACGGAAAAGCGTGACTTTTCCGGTCCCGCGCTCGGCAAGCGTCGGAAGCTTGCCCCACGATTCCACGATCTCAAGCGACTGGTTGCGGTATCTCTGATCCGTATTCTGGCAGTACGTCAGGTGGAAGAGTACAAGCCGTTTCGAGGAAGCAAGCTCCTGCTTGTCCACTGCGGCGATGAAGTAGGCGCTGAATGTCTTGCCGTTCTGAACTTCCATGAATTTCCCTTTGAGCCGGCTTCCGGCGGGGGTGACGAAGCTTTCACTGCGCGGAGTGACCGCTTTGAATGAACCCGTCTTGCGGTTCAGCTGAAGCTCCTTCGTGTCGTTGGTGAACTCGTCACGGTCGAGATTCATTTTTTGGATGAAGTCGGCTTGGGTGACGATCTTTCCGTTCCCGGAGGCGCCGGCGCGGAGGTCGAGGACGGTTTCCGCTCCGTCGGTGAATTCCGCGGCGGGAGCTTCGGTGATCACCGTTCCGGTCTTGCCGAGAAGGGCGAGACGCTCCGATTTGCGAGGATAATATTTCTGTTCGTCCGCCTGCATTTCGTTGTTGATGAGGATGGGATAGCGCGCTTTTGAAACTGCAACGTCGCCGCGGAGGAAGAGCAGCGAAGCGGCGCGTTCGCCGAGGTTCAGCATCGGATTCGTTCCGTCAAAGAAGATCATTGGGATGCGCTTGTGGTTTTGCGTTCCGAATCCGTCGCGGCTGCAGAAGCGCAGGAGCGTGGTGCAGTCCTGAGCCGCCGAGTAGGCGCCGACAAGGAAGGAGCCTTCCACGTTGAAGCGGTTCACTTCGCAGAAATCCCATTCGCTGATCCAGTACGGCTTGTTGAGCAGCCGCGCCGGAAGCAGGGGGAAGAAACCGTCGGTTTCAGGGATGACGCTTGCGCTGATGAAGCGCAGCGGAACCCGGAACGGGGAGCCGTTTCCGACTGCCGTGGGGTGCCAGACGTAAAAGTGCGAGTCGGCGTAATCGTACATGTTGCGGTGGAGGACGACAGAGTAGAAGTTGCAGAAATTCTGGTCAGTGAGCGGCTGGCGGATTCCGATCTCCTTGCACAGCGCCGCCATGCGGTTCCAGCCGTTTGTGTAAGTTTCGAACAGGAAGCGGTCCCACTCGGCGTTTTTATTGAACGGGGTGATTTTCCGTCCCTTTTCCTTGCACCATTCGTTGAATTTTTCCATATAGAGCTTATGGACCCGCGGGGAGAAATTTATCGACATGGAGTACATGGTGTCTTCATTGACGAGGCTGATTCCGACGATGGAGGGTTCTTCTTTCCATGCGCGTCCGGTGTAAGGATTCACATGGTTCATGAGGCGTCTGGCGTACTCTTCAAAGTTCTGCATTGCGGCTTCGTTGACGAAGAGCAGAGCTTTGTATTCGTTGCCCGACGGCGGGACGGGGAAGCCCTCGATTTCGTTCGGGAAGATCCGGCGGCTGGTGAAAAGGTCGAGCGTCAGATAGATTCCGCGTTTCGCAGCCTCCGCAAGGAAAAAGTCCAGACGGTCGAAGATATCCGCTTTCATGTTGAGCGAATTTTTCGTTTCCTTGTCCACCATGTGCTTGTCGAAGTGGTGAATGCGGATCAGGTTGTAGCCGGTCGCCGCGTATTCGTCAAGACTCCTGCGGATGTCGTCCCGGTCGGTTCCGGGGACGTTCTGATAGTTGATTCCGAAGAAACGGACCTTTTCGCCGGGGCGTTTTTCAAATTCAAAATGATCGCCTATCGCCTTCACAAAACCGTATTTGCCGGCGGGGGCGTCCATGAGGAACGAAAAGTCGATGGCGCTTCCTTTTTTCGTCAGACGGGGCTCGGTGGAAACGGGAATCCGGTCTTTGTTCGCGGTGATGACGACGGGATATTCTTTTTCGAGCGCGGGCGGGCAGTCGCTGAGTGTTGCGCCGACGATCATCCAGACGGATTTTCCGTAGCTGGTGAAGCGCAGTTTGCGGACGGTTCCGCCGGCGAGGGAGATCGGGGTTGCATAGAGTCCGATTTTCGCGGATTTGTTTTTCGCCGTCCATGCGATTTCCGCTTCCGGGATCCAGCGCGGGTTCCAGAAGTTCGAGACGTTGCGGCCGCAGAGAATTTCTTTGGAAATAATTTCTTTATCGACAAAAAGTCCGTCGGCTTCCACCGTTACTTTCCCGACCGGCGTATCGTCTTTCCCTTCCCAGGCGACGGCGTGGAGTAAATATAAATATTTTGCCTTTACAGGTTTATCCAAGACAATTTCCGCATCCACAGGAAAATACGGACGCGCCGCGCCTTTGAGAACGATGCAGCTCTTGCCTCCGTTCGTTTCCGGATCGAGAATGGAAAAACGGACATTGCCGGAGACGATGCTCCGGCTGGTCATGGCGCTCAGATCGTTTTTCGGACCCTGATCGGTCCAGCCGCCTTTTCCGTCATCGGCGACGGGATCGGCAAAGCCCATGTTGGCTGCGCTGTTCAGAGCGACCGGGGTTTCGGCAAACGGAATGAATTCCATCGTGAATTCCATTTCGTATTTCTGTCCGGCATTGCTGTTTTTGAAACGGATGCGCAGTTCAAAAATATCGCTCTTGTAAACGCGGTTGTCCTGAACCATGAACACGGTTGCATCGCTGAGGTTTATTTTGAGCGTTCCGCCGTTGACGGGCAGCTCACCGCCCTTTGTCCAGCAGGTCATCGCGTTCGGTTTTTTGCCCTGCGTGAAAAATTCGGTTGGGATGTACGGCTTTTTGCCGTTGAATGCGAACGGACGGGTTCCAAGTGTTTTGACGGGGAAGTGGGCGTCGACCAGCATGCCGTTGTCGATGACCTGCGTGTCGGTCTCCAGGCTGATTTTACAGCGGATTTTGTTTTCGCCCTCCGGCAGAATCGTCTGTTTGAAACGGTAGGTAACGCCTTCTTTTGCGTCCCAGAGTCCCTGGATTTCGATGCCGTCTTTGCCGGTTTTCGAGGCGGCGTTATCCAGCTGGAGATTGTTTTCCCGGATTCCGACGTAGTGCCAGTTTTTGAGATGACGTCCCGGAGCGAACGAGACTCCGCCCTTTGAGATCGCCCCGGACGGACTGATTTCAAAGCCGTTGATTTCCGCCGCGTATATAATCAGTGAGGCGAAACAAAGACATGCAGCTGTTAAAATTTTCATTTTGAATTCCTTTATGTTAGAATGTTTTCCAGCCGAAATTGGTCCAGAAAATATAGTATTGAATGGGAAGAACTGCACCGACAGCTTCGGTCGGAATTCGTTTGTAGAGTGTTGTCGCCGCATGACCGTCGACGTACAGAACATTTGCGTAGGTTTCGTTGTGCGTGGGCAGCGGAAGTTGACCTACGAGTTCCGATACATATCCGGTCTTTGCGGGGATGAGATAGCCTTCCGAGAGAGAGCACAGGAAACTCGGGCGTTTCATTTTTTCAATTTTCTGAGGGGCGTTGCCGTCGTGAATCCAGGAGTTGTAGGAGTAGCTTGTCGTGTTGAAGGTCGCCGGAAGATTGTCGAGTTCGAACCGGCGCTGACAGAGCAGTCCTTTTGCGCGGTACTGTTCCGGTTTTTGGCAGCCGAGATAATTGGCGATGATATGTTTCCAGCCGCCGACGGTTCCATTCACCCAGTTGGGCGGGAAATACCCGTCGAAATCCGCCAGATAGGAGTTGAAGGCGAGCCCGTACTGCTTTTCGATGGAAAGACATGAGATTGTTCGCGCTTTTTCTCTTGCCGAATTCAGAGCCGGCAGGAGCATTCCTGCCAGGATAGCGATGATCGCAATTACCACGAGGAGTTCTATAAGGGTGAACTTCGCAAACCGCCTCCACGTGCTTTTTGAAAGCGTTTTCTTTTCTGTTTTAACTCTCATTTTTTTTCTCCTGTTTTGTCGTTTGAAAATTTTCTTTGTCATGTCTGCTGTACATTATAGCACAGGATTTGTGAAAAAACAATACCCTGAAGCCAGACAAAATACAGACAATATAAAATTATTTGCAGATTTTCGGACGGATCATAATTTTGCTGCTTGTAATATCCGGATTTTTCATTTTGAGGACGAGGAGCCGGAGCAGTTCATTGCTGAATTCCTGATACGGATATTCCGCATGACAGGGGATGATTGTCTGAGCGATCTCCTCGTAATCGTCGAGCGGCGAGTTGGAGGCAATGAGGATGCGGTGCGAGCGGATTGCTTCGAGCACCTGCGGGTGAAAGAGAGTGAAGCAGTTCGGCAGAATCGGGCAGACAAGAACAAGCGCGTCGATGCCGTTTCCGTCGAGCCATTCGAGGAATGCGTTGTTGGAATATCCGCGCCGGACATGAAACACATTCTCTTTTCTGAACGGAATGCCCGCGTTTCTCAACGCTTCGCGATATCCGTTTTCGAGCTGGACACTGGAAAAAATATCTTCGCGTACGCGTACGATTCCCGGGTTGCTGCATCCCCTGGCGAGGAGTTCGCGCGTGAAGACGTAACCGGCGAACTGGTGATCCGGGATGACGGAGGAGAAGCAGCTGTTCTGCGGAGGAACGTCGAAGAGCACCAGCGGCGCGGTTTCGGGAAGCGATTCTAGGAACGACGGGTCGGCCCGGTAGATGCTCGGATAGAAGACGGTTCCGAAGCATTCCGCGAGGGAGCGTTCCGCCTGGCGGTTCATAGCGGTTTCATTATCCATGCAGTAGAAATAGAATTGCACGGAATACCCGCCGTTTTTGGCTGCGTCCTGAAAAATGCGGAGCATACTCTGCCATTTTGCATTGGAGCCTTCGGGCCAGACGACGCCGATGTTCTGACGGGGGCTCTGCGAGTCGAACGGGAGCATCTGTGAAGCGAAAACGGTTCCGCGTTTTTTGACCCTGCAGATTTTGTGTTCTTCTTCGAGTCTTCCGAGAGCGGCGCGAATGGTTTCCCTGCTGACATGGAAAGCTTTTGCCATATCGGGTTCCGTGGGAAACCGTCCGTCGGAGCGTCCGTCGGCGCTTTCCATATACTGAGCGAGAAATTCCGCGATTTGGAGATATACGGGCAGAGCGGAGCGGCGTTTGATTTGTGCGTTCCGGAAAACCGCGAGTTGCTTTTCGATGATTTCGGTGTTAAGTCCCATGCTGAATTCCTCGGTTTTGGTGATACTGTAGCATCGGAAACCGGAAATCCAAGAGAAAAACGTCAGATATTTTCATTTTTGCTTGAACGTGGTATATGCCGAGTGTAAGAAAAGAGGCTTTGCGGGCAATTTACGGCTCATTGGCGAAAAACTTCCGTTTAAACGCAAAAAGCGGGAAGCCTTCTGCAGACTTCCCGCCCGATACGCGATCCGGAATGAACCGCTGAAGCAATCACTCAACGGTGATCTTGTGAACTTTGGCGTTGTCGCCCTTCGGAAGATTCAGGGTCAGAACGCCGTCCTGAGTCTTGGCTGTGATCTTCTCAACGTCGATGCTGTCCGAAAGCTGGAACTCGCGCTTGAAGACAATCGGCTGACCGTTTCTGCGGAGCGAGCTTGCGGCGGTCATTGACATGATTTTATCCTTCACTTCGATGTGAACAGTCTTGCTGTTCGCGCCGGGAACCTCAAACCAGATGGTTACGCCGTCCGCGCCGTCGAGGATATCGACAAGCGGCATCAGGACAAGGGCTTCGGGTTCTTTATTTTCAACTTTGACTTCATTCTCATTCATGGTCGTTTCTCCTTTTTATTGAACGTTGACAATGTGCGACGCAGGTTTCACCGCGTCTTCACGGGGCAGCGTGACGGTCAGAACGCCGTCCGCGCATTTCGCTTTCGTCTCGGCGCCTTTCACCTTGACCGGCAGACGAACGGTCTCTTCGTAGGAATCGAAGGAACGTTCACGGCGGATGAAATGCTTGTCATTGTCGGGGTTGACGTTGCAGTGGTGGCTTGCCTTGATCGTGAGATAATCGCCGAGGACTTCAACGCTGACATCGGCAGGCGTGCATCCGGGAACCGCGAGACGCGCCACGATGTTTTCCTTGCCGACCTCCAACTCCAGGCGCTTCTGATCAGGAGTGTTCAGGAAAGCGGGGGCGAAATCGGTCATCTGCCCGAACATGTCATTCAGCAGATCGTCGATTCCGTAAAGTGTCGGCTGATAATTGTGTTCCTTGTGCCATTTTGCCATGTGATGATGCATATCGCACCTCCTGTGTCTTAAATCTTCTGTTTGTCGTTTTCATTGACACGATGAGTTATAGCAGAAGCCGTGCCAACTGTTTTTTGAGTGGAGATAATCTTGAAAAGAGACAATATGTCACTCTTTTTAAAGAGACAAATTGTCTCATGTTCCATTTGTCCGCATATCCCCGCCCGAAAAACGGACGGAAGAGCGGGCGTTTTTTCATTTTTCTGCTTGAAGAATTCGGTTTTGAGAGTATCTTATCAAATTAACATGATGGAGTTTCCGATGCCCGACGATAAAAATTTAACGCCCATGATGCAGCAGTACCTCAAGGTGAAGGCGGAGGCGCCGAAGGACGCCGTTCTGCTTTTCCGGATGGGCGATTTCTATGAAATGTTTTTCAATGACGCCAAAGTGGCGAGTCCGATTCTGGAAATTGCGCTGACTTCCCGTGCGGGATATCCGATGTGCGGCGTGCCGTATCATGCGCTCGATCTCTACCTGCCCAAACTGCTCGAAGCGGGCGTGAAAGTCGCCATTGCGGAACAGCTCGAAAACCCTGCGCTAGTCAAGGGAAACGCCATTGTCAAACGCGGCATCACACGGGTCATCACGCCCGGTTCCATCACCGAGGGTCCGCTGCTCAAGCCTTCCGACAACAATTTTCTCTGTTCCTATTACAGCGTCCCTGCAAAAAATATCTACGCGCTGGCGTGGCTCGACATCAGCACCGGCGAATTCCTCGCCGCCGAATTCAGCTCCATTCAGGAAGCCGCGGATGAACTGGCAAAACTTCATCCGCGCGAATGCGTCGCCCCCGCCTCCCTGCTTGCCGAATGGAAGAAAGATCCCGCATCCAAGCCCGAAACTCCGCAGAACATGCTGTGGACCGAGCTTGACGACTGGATCTTCTCCTATGAAAACGCGTTCGGGCTGCTGACCCGTCACTTCGGGACGCTCACGCTGGAAGGATTCGGGTTCAAACAGAAAGAAGCGGACGCCGTCCGCGCCGCGGGAGCCGTACTGGCGTACACCGAAGACAATCTCAAGTGTCAGACGGGGCATATCCGCAAAATCAGTCTCAAATCGCGCGATGAAGTGCTGCTGATTGATCCCTCCAGCCGCCGCAACCTTGAGCTCGCCGACCCGATGCTGGGCTCCGCGAAAGATTCCACTCTGCTTCATGTGCTCGACTGTTCCAAGACTCCGATGGGCGGACGTCTCCTGCGCCAATGGGTGCTCAACCCGCTGCGGAGTGTGGAACGCATCGTCGAACGCCAGGATATCGTCGGAACGTTCAAGGACGATCCGCTCACGCTTGCGGAACTGCGCGAAACAATTTCCGGCATCCGCGACCTCGCGCGCATCACAACCAAACTCAACATGAACACTGCGAACCCGCGCGATCTCATTGCGCTCAGCGCAAGTCTCGCCTTGATTCCCGGCGTCAAAAACATCCTTGCAATCTTCGATCTGCCGCTGATTGCGGACATCGGCGGAAGGCTCAGCGAACTTGCGGAACTCACCACGCGCATTTTAGACACCCTGATCGATTCGCCCCCCGCAACAGCGAACGACGGCGGAGTCATCCGCGAAGGATGCAGCGCCGAGCTCGACGAGCTCCGCTCCGCGGCAACCGAAGGACGGAACTGGGTCGCTCAGCTGCAGGCAAAGGAACAGGAACGCACCGGAATCAAAAACCTCAAGGTTCACTACAACCGCGTATTCGGATTCTATATCGAAGTCACGAAAGCCAATCTCGAAAACGTTCCGGACGACTATATCCGCAAACAGACGCTCGTCAACTGCGAACGCTTCATCACGCCCGAACTCAAAGAGATGGAATCCAAAATTCTCGGAGCGGACGACAAGGCGAAGGCGCTCGAAATCAAGCTCTTTGAAGAGCTCCGCACATACGCAGCCGGATTCACGCGCGAAATTCAGCAGAACGCCGAAGCGCTCGCCGAAATCGACGCCCTCTGCGCTCTCGCCGACTGCGCTTCGCGTTACTCCTACTGCCGTCCGCACGTCGACGACAGCGACATGCTCGTCATCCGCGGCGGACGCCACCCCGTTCTCGACGCCGCGATGCAGGACACCCGTTTCATCCCGAACGACACCGTTCTCGACGGCGAAGACAACCGCATGATGATCATCACCGGTCCGAACATGGCGGGTAAATCGACTTATATCCGCCAGACAGCACTGCTCGTCGTCATGGCGCAAATGGGCTCGTTCATCCCCGCGGACAGCGCGGTCATCGGAGTTGCCGACAAAATCTTCACCCGCGTCGGCGCCGCAGACGACATCTCCCGCGGACAGAGCACATTCATGGTCGAAATGCTCGAAACCGCGAACATCCTCAACAACGCCACCGCGCACAGTCTCATCATCCTGGATGAAATCGGACGCGGCACAAGCACTTTCGACGGGCTCTCCATCGCCTGGTCGGTTGCGGAATACATTCTCGACCACACTCACGCACGGACGCAGTTCGCCACGCACTACCACGAACTGACCGAACTCGCAATGGTTCGGCAGGGCGTCAAAAACTACAACGTCGCCGTGCGCGAATACGGCGATCAGATCATCTTCCTGCGTCAGATCGTCCCCGGCGCGGCGGACAAGAGTTACGGTATTCATGTGGCGAAACTCGCCGGTCTTCCCGACGGGGTTGTCTCTCGGGCAAAAGAGATCCTCGCGAACCTGGAGGAAAACGCCATCGGCGAAGCGAACCTGCCGTCCGTCACCGCCGCACGCGAAAAACGCGGACGCTACCGCACGAAGAACGGTCCGCCCCAGCCGAAACCGGCGATTCTCCAGCCGTCGCTGTTCGATTGATGAAAATAAAAGGGAAGGTTCTTACTTTTCCGCATTGCGGATTTTTTCGAGAACCTTGTCCGTGTCCAGTTCAATGGAATAGTTTTCAAGCGCGCGCTTCCAGAAACGGAGCGCGCCTTTTTCGTCGTCGAGCATCAGCCGGATATCTCCCGCATGATCCAGAATGACGGGATCAACCGGACCTTTCCCCGTCTTTTTCATTGCTTTTTCGATGAATTCCCATGCTCGGGAGTAATCTTTCGCGCGGTAAAGCGCCCACGCCATGCTGTCGAGAATCGCCGGCTCCTCCGGCTGCACCCGGAGCGCGCGGGTCAGCAGCTCCAAAGCCTTGTCCGTTTTGACTCCCGCCTCCGCATAGATGTAGCCGAGCAGATTGAGATATTCCGCATTTTCCGGTTCCTCCTCCAGCGCCGGCTGCAGGAATTTTTCCGCGATATCCACGCGTCCGGTCTTTTCCGCAAGCAGAATTGCACGCATAATCGCCGCGTCAAACGCTTCTTCTTCCTCTTTGCCTTCCGGTTCCGGAAGAGACTCAATGTACTTCAGCTGAACTTCCAGAGCTTCGGCATAACGCTCCAGTGAACTGAGTGCAAGCGATGAGAATCGCAGAAGTTCCGGCTCCGGATTCCTGATTGCCGCAACGACTTCCGGGAACTTCGCAAAATCCTGCGAGGCCCAGACAGCACGCGCATAGACAGGTTCGAGAGCATGGTCTTCCGGAAATGCCTTCAGATGTTCCGCAAACGCGGACGCCGCCTCGCGGAAGAATCCGCCGGTATGCAGTGAATGCGCCAGCAGCGCACTCTCCGTCCGGCTGAGTTTTCCTCCGTTTAAATCTTTGATTTTCAGCCAGATGCGGGCGGCAAGCGCGGGCTGTCCGGTGATTGTGTAGAACGCGGCAAGACGCCGCAGACTGTCCACCCGGTTCGGGTTCGCGAACAGCGGATCCGTGAACATCGGAAGCGCAGCGTCCGCCATCTTCCGGTTGCCGATTGCGGATGCGTACGAAAAATACCTGGCGGGGTCAAGAGCCGTTTCCGGGGCGGTGAGCGCGGAGACGACTTCATCGAAGAACCGTATGAACTTGCGGCTGAACTTCTCCTTGTCGCTCTCCATGAACAATCCGATCAGGAACGGCGTTTCATCGGATGAATTTTCCCGTGCATCCAGATAAACGTTCACAGCAAGCGGAAGAAGCTGCAGACGCTGTGTGGCGGATGCGAATTCCAGCAGTTCTGAAATTTCTTTATCCGCCTCGTCATATTTTTTCAGAGAGGAGAGAAGACTCGCCAGCAGGGAGCGTCCGGCGAACATCGCCTTAGCTTCCGGGGAATCCGCGGAAAACTTTGCCGTCTGGGGCTTCAGCGCATCCATCAGGCGGACGACTTCCTCTGTGAGATTCGCATCTCCCGCAAGCGCATGAAGCATGATATTTGCGGCAAGGATGAGTCCGAGCTGTGTATGTTCCGGATGCTCCTGCGCAAATTTCAAGAGCCGCAGGGTGCGCGGCGGAAGCGGTTTTTTCTGTTCTTCCAGATCGCCTTTGACCAGCTCCAGCAGCTCTTCCGAGTCCGGCGTTTTTTCTGCTGCAAGATAGAGCTTGTCGAGAAGCGGCTCCGGGATCTTTTTTTCATCGTCACTGGCTGTGAGAATGCCGTTGACGAATACAGCAAAATCGGAGAATGCCTCCGCGCGGTCAGCCCCCGCGGAAGAGAGGGAAAAGCTTTCCTTCCCGGCCGGCGCATCGCCGGCAAAATCAAATTGAATATCCGCGCCGGAAAGCATTCCCGCGCAAAGGACAAGAAGAAAAATCCGTTTCCGCATTCAAAACCCCATGAGAACTGTCAAAATCTCCGGCGGAACTGAAAAACCGTTCCCCGTAAAAGAAAAAAGGACGTGATGCAAAAATCACGTCCCAGAATCACGCGAACTTATTTGTTCTTGTGGCGCATCGCCTTCAGCATTTTTCTGCGCTTATGCTGAGCGATCTTTCTGCGACGTTTTTTTCTGAGGTTTCCCATATCGACTCTCTTGGTTAAAGGTTTCAAAAAGGTTAATGTAAAATTTATCATACTATCCGGAAAATGCAAATGCTTTTCTTCAATTTTCCGCAATTTTCTTGAGAGAAGACCACGGAGAGCGGCAGCTCCAAACGCCGATGCAGCCGCTCTCCCGCAAAGTTCAGATTTCCACGCCGTTCGCTTTCAGCACGGCCTGCACCTTCGCGACATCGACGTCGCGCGGCTGAACCCCGTCGCGGGCGGCAATTGCGGCGGCGACGCCAATCCCCTGGCCGATGTTCATGCAGATCGGCATGACGCGGTAGTTCGAGTGCGCCTTGTGCGTGCCGGAAATGTCGCGTCCCGCAAGAAGAAGTCCGTCGATTTTCACGGGCACGCAGGCGCGGTACGGAATCGTGTACTGTCCCCTCGACTGGAACTTGTGCTGCGCACCGTTTTTGTCGAGCCCGGAACCCTCGACGTTGTGAATGTCGAAGTTGAACATGTTGCGGGTCGCGATCCAGTCGTCGAACACGCGCGCCTCCACGATGTCTTCCGGTGTGATCGTGTAAAGACCCTTGAAATGACGCGTTTCGCGGACGCCCATCATCTGGGCGGAGGTGACAAGATAGCAGTTCTCGTAGCCGGGGGCATACTCGCGCAGGAAGAGGATGATGTCGCTCATCTGGCGGCGGCAGACCTGTTCGGCTTTCGTCAGATCGGCGGCGCTGGTTCCGTCGATGTCGGTGACGTTCGTCATATTGACGCAGACTTCTCCGGGAATCCATGTCGGATAAAGCAGAGTGTGTCCGGCAGGGGCGGGAAGATGCTCTTTCGCAAGCGCCTGGATTTCACCTCTCGGCACCTGGACGCGCGTTTCGAAGCTGCCGGGCAGAATGGCGCGCGAGTAATCGACGCCTCCGATGCGGAACATTAGAGTGACGGGCTGGCACTTGCCGTCGCCTTCGCGTCCAAGCTGGTATTCCGCTCCCGCTTTTGCGGCGACATCGCCGTCGCCGGTGGCATCAATGACGACTTTTCCCATGATTGCGGTGCGTCCGGATTTGCTTTCCGTAATGATTCCCCTGACCGTATCACCCTCCTTGACGACGCCGCAGACGAAGGTGTAAAGTTTGAGAATCACGCCTGCTTCGGCGAGCATGTCGAAGAGCACTTTTTTGAGGATTTCATGGTTGATCTGATGTCTTCCCGCACCCTGGGTCGGACAGAAGATTCCGGCTTTTTCCGCCTGGACGCGCGCCATCATCTCCTCGAAAACAGGCGAATCGGTGCAGCCTGTGAAGTGAGACATCATGCCGCTGGTCGCCATTCCGCCGACGCAGTTGAACTGTTCGACGAGAATCGTTTTTGCTCCCGTCCGCGCAGCGGCGATTGCGGCTGTGTATCCCGCCGGTCCCGCTCCCGCGACAATGACGTCCGCATGATCGGTGACTGGCAGTTTGTGTTCCGGTTCCGTGTAGAATTCCATAATGACAGCTCCTTGTTGGGGTTTCTGTCTTTACTTTATCACTCCGCAAGTGGAAAACCTTTGATTTTTCAGGAATTTTTCTTGAAAAATCACGGATTTCAGAAAGGCATGCCGTCCGCCGACCAGACGTTGTTCATCGACCACTGTTTCTTGAACGGACCGGATTCTGCATAGAAGCTCTCCGAAATTGTCTGCGGAGTATAGCCTCTTCCGTAAACGGTCGTAACATGTCCGTCTCCCCATGAAACGTTGACCGCGCTGGTATTGTGACGCGGATAAACAACCGTGTTCGCCCACTCGGGATAAATGTGGACCCGGTAAAACGGTCCTTTTTCTGCCTCTCCCAGTTTTTTGGCCTCTGTTGCCGTGAGGAATCTGGACGAGTTCTTGAGTTTTGTGGTTTTCAGGCGCGGGTTTACATCACCCATTGCGGAAAAATTGATTGCAATATTTGCAAACATCCAATCAGAGGCGTAGATGGATCCTCTCAAACCATTTTCCCATACCTTGAGATATGCATCTCCCATATCTTTTTTGGCGGAGGGACAAAGCAGTGTCTTGGCAGTCAGATACTTTCCTCCGAGGACAAAATACCTGCTCCATGTCTTGTAACCGGGATCGGCGTCCGGATCGGAGGCTCTGCACGGCGGATAGAAATCGTTGAAATCCGAAGTGTAGTTCGCAAGAGCAAGTGCGAACTGCTTGAAGTTTCCGGAACAGGAAATCGTGTTCGCCTTTTCTCTTGCGGAATTCAGCGCCGGCAGCAGCATCGCCGCGAGGATTGCGATGATCGCAATCGTAATCAGGAGCTCTATGAGGGTGAACTTCTTTCTGCGTTTGAAGAACGCTGTTTTTTGTGTCTGTTTCATACAATGCCTCCTCTTGGTTATTTTGCAAGTTCAAAGTAAAGCGCTGGACCGTCCGGCAGTTTTGCCGTGTCGATTTCCGCGACGAACACGCCGTTTGCAGTGGAAACGGGTTTGATTTCACCGCTGCGCGCACCGTTCATCCGCAAAGAATAAAGTCTCAGATTTTCCGCGTTCCGGTTCCGGATCTCCACGCGGAAACGTCCGGTTTCCACAAGCGTCGGGTTTCCGCCGAAGTAAAGACATTTGCGCATGCTTTCATCGGCAAACGTCATGCCCGAATTGAGTGCGTTGGTCGCGTAGACGATCAGCAGTCTTTCCGCGTTGGAAATGCTCTTCTCCTTCTGGAGCGAAGCCACGCTTGCGATGCCGCGGGTCCGGAGCAGTTTCACGGAGACGTCGTTCAGTTTCGCCGACGCCCCGGCTTCGCCGCATACGCCCTGAAAACGCGGAGTGTTGACCGTCATGAAACGTTTGTCCGTATCCGCATAAAGTTCACCGGTGGAAGACTCAAACACATACGCGCCGTCGCTGCGGTTCCCGGATGAGATGAGACCCGATTTTTTCAGCAGGGCAATCCAGTCTGCAAGCGTCTGACCGTCTTTGCTTTCAACCGAGTAGGCGAATCCCTGCGTGTTTTCGACAACCGAAGAGCCTCCGGCGAGCGGGATTCTCAAGTCTCCGTTTTCAGGCTTTCTGCTGGAGCCTTCTATCCGTTCCAGTCCGTATTTCACGATCAGAGCAAGACGCGACTGCGCACCGTTGACCGCATCCGGCCAGATTTTGTTTTCGGCAATGCCTTTTTCCGAGAAGGCCAGCCGGACGCCGTGTCCGCCCTCCTGAACATCGCGTCGTCCGTAAAGCAGCGCAGACTGAACGAACGACGCTTTTGTGACAGGATCGTGGAACATCGTCCACGGAAACATGAGTCCGCCGTTCTTGACGCTGAGCGGGGAACCGTGGCGCGAAAGCATGTCGATCCCCTGAAATCCGGCATAAGCACCCATCGCGAACGCCTCTTCATAACGGTACCGGTTCCAGAAAACGGAGGCGTATTCATTGACCATGAAGGGGCGTCCGGCGACGCGCATGTCCAGAAGAGTGCGCAGCTGCTTGCATCCGGCCTCAATGTCGCTTCCCTGCGCCAGAGCCGTGCAGTTTTCCGTTGTGTGTGCATGATACGCATGAGCCATGACGCATTCCAGATCGTTCCGGAGATTGTTGTAGTGCATGGAGCCGGTCATTTCCCACAGAGTGAGCAGACCTTTGTAACCGATCTCATCGCGGAGGGTTTTCCGGTACCACACGAGGATTTCGCGCCATTTCATCGTGATGAATTCGTTGATTTTCCGTCCTTTTTCATTTTTTGTGTTCCACTCTTTGCGTGTAAAAAGCGGTTCGGAGGGATTGCCGGTGAATTTGCGCCATTCAGGAAGCGCTTCATCCCACGGAAGCTCCCAGATGAACGCGAATTCCTGCTCGTTGAAACAGTTGATGACTGCAAGAACCGGATCGTCGCGCAGCGTTGTTCCGGTGTAGGGGTTTACATGTTCGAGAAGCGTCTTCATCGCCGTCTTGAAATCCCGGCGGGTTCTCTCGTTGAACAGAATCCTGAATTTTGCATTGAATTCCCGCACGCCTTTCGCCCACGGATTGGGCGCGCCGGAAAGTCCCGTCGAATCAATCGTATCGATTTGAATATAGATTCCCGCTTTTCTGCATTCCGCGACACACCAGTCAAACAGATCAATTTTTTCCGGATTCAATATTGCTTTTCCATTCTTAACAGAAACAATTCCGGTTCCGTGCAGACGCATCATGTTGCAGCCGTGGCGTTTCACCTCCCGGACCAGCGCGGAGACATCCTCCTTGCTCGACCAGAACGCCTGAGCCATCAGCTTCCCCTTGCCGTCATCCTGACCGACAAACAGTTTTTGTGTAGACGTCGAGACTTCCGCGCCGAAGAAGCGGAACGGAACTTCCGGTGCGTTTATGCGCGCAAGACGCCCGTCCTTATTGATAATCACACGTTCAATTTTCCCATCTGCGAGTTCCGAAAAATCCAATGCGGAACCGGGAACGATCTGCGGAGTCGCCGGACGCTTCAGCGGCTGAAAACGTTCGCCCGCCCGGATCACGAAATTCTTTTTCAGCGGATGCGGATAATTCTGTTTTGCAAGCGTTGCGCCCGCGACAATCCAGACCGCATTGGCTCCGCCCTTCTCAAACACGAGTTCCTGAATTTTTCCCAGCCCGTCTTTCAGCGGAAACCGGCTGACATAGAGTCCGTTGCTTCCGCCCGCCCGGTTGTTCCAGACCGCCCCGACAAGCCCGTTCGGAAGTTCAGACGGGTTCCACTGATCCCCGAGATCCCGTCCGAACTGAACGTCGATTTTCTGCTCGCCGGAAGTCCCTTTCACGGTGACCGAACCCGCCGCGGCGCCTTTCGCTTCCGCCCAGCCTGCGGTATGCAGGAGATAGAGGTATTTCATATTTCCCGCCGCAGCCGGAATGGCTGCGGTAGAAATTCCAGCCGGGAAGTTCACCGACTGGAACACGAGAACGGATTTCCCGCCGTTCTCTTCCGGACTCACAATCCGGAACGGGACGTTTGCGTAAATTCCTTTTTTGAAATCAAAGCCTGCGCCGTCGTTCTCCGGTCCCTGATCGGTCCATCCGCCGACACCGTCTTTTTCCTTCGCATCCGCAAATCCCATATTCGCCGCCTTTGAAAAATCGGCGGATACGTTCAACTGTTCAATTTTCAGATTGCGGACATACACCGTTCCGGTAGCGCTCTGCACTCCGACAAACAGCGTAACCCAGCCATGCGCCGGAACTTTGAAGCGGAATTCGGCTTTTTCCCAATCCGCAGTTCCATACTTCACCGGAGCTTCCGGATACTGTGTTTTGCCGTTCTCCTTGTAAATCGCCATGAATTTCCGTCCGGAATAGTTTGCTCCCGGAAGCTGGAAAACATTCTCCTGTTTGATTTCCGCGGAAACCAGAACTTCCGTTCCCGCATATTTCTTCAGGGAAATTCCCAGAAAAATGCCGTTTCCGCCTTTGTTCTTCAGTGCGACCTCTTTCGGAACATCGATCCTGACGGCTCCATCCTCCAGAACCGTCACGTCTTTGACGTTCGGGTTCCACGATCTTTTGTTCCCCTCCTGCGGAAGAGCAATATCTTCCGCCTGCAGCCAGCATACGCCGGACAGCAGCGCCAGAGCAAGAATCCTTTTTAGATTCATCTTTTTCTCCTGTCTGTTTTGTTGTTTTTTATATTACAATGAAAAACTTTTTCATTGCAAACTTATGCAAACAATCCCGTTCCCGTCATACCTTTGCGGAACCGGTGGAGCGGCGGAGAATCAGCTCCGGCTCAATCTTGCGGTAGAAAAGTTCGTTCGGCTTCCGCGAGGAAAACAGATACGCAATCGCCTCCTGAATCAGCGCGTCGAGATTGCCCGAACATGTCGTCAAAGGAACCGGAAATGAAGCGGACTCGGAAATTCCGTCAAACCCGGCGACGGAAATATCTTCCGGAATCCGGAATCCGGAGGAAAGCAGCAGCTCCTCCGCACAGAGTGCAATGGCGTCGTTGTTCGCAATCACCGCCGTTTCACCGTCAAGCTCCGCAAGAAGTTTCCGCGCAAGACGCATCCCGTTCTCCCGCTCGCAGACCGAATGATCAACATCCAGCAGAATCTCCCGGAGAGCTGTTCCGGGAAGCCTCTGTTCTTTCAGAGCCCGTACAAAACCAGCACGCCGGACAGGGTCGTCGTATCCGAGATAGATCACCCGGCGGTGTCCCAGCGAAAGCAGATGGCGCATCAGCAGGAAACATCCTTTTTCAATATCCGTTTCAGCCGAAGAGAGGTTGAAGCCGGTCGCATCCCAGCGCAGACAGATCCGTTTTTTCCCGCACTTCGCCACATGTTCGCGGATGACCGGGGAGAAGCTGCAGAGCATGTCCACAATCACAGCGTCGCACTCCCGCAGATAGGATTCCAGAATTGGAACATCCACGTTTTCTTTGTCGAGCATCAGAACGTTTGTGCGCAGTTTGCTTTTGCCGAGGCAGTACAGCAGCTTCCGGAACATCTCCTGCTGGTAAACCGGCATGGAGACATCGTAAATCAGCAGAATCCGGCTGTCCTCCTTCAGCCCGGAAACGGGATGAACGAGCGTTCCGATTCCGCGCATCGGCTGGAGAATACCCTCTTTTGTCAGTTCGGAGACTGCGCGGCGGAGCGTGTTGCGTGAGACGTCAAAACGCTCCATCAGTTCGTTTTCGCTCGGAAGAATGCTCAGATGTTCCGTCTCTACCAGATCCAGCAGTTTCCGCCGCACAATCTCGTACAGTGTTGCTCCGGGCGACTTTTTGTTTTCATCTGTCTTCACGCTCATTCATCCTCTTGAAAGTTCCAAACATACCATCAAACATTCCTTTGCTACATTATACACCAAACCTGCAAAATTGTCAATAGGCAAAACGCAAAAAAAATGAAAAAAAAGCGAAACCCGGAGAATTTTTTGCGGGAGTTTTCCGGAAAAAGTGCTGCCGCCGCTTGATTTTCTCCGGAAGTGACTGTAAATTTCACATTCACGAACTTTCACAAGGATGATGATATGGATATTCAGGATTTGAGAGTGCAGATCGACGCGATCGACCGGCAGATCGTCCGTCTGCTCAACGACCGCTACAAAGTCGTCAAGGAAGTCGGGGAGTGGAAACGGGAGCGCGGACAGCCCCTTTATGTCCCCGAACGGGAAAAGGCGCTCCTCGAAAAACTGGAATCCCTTAATGAAGGCCCCATGCCGGATTCCACGCTCCGCGCCGTCTACCGCGAAATCATGTCCGGCGCGCTCCGTCTCGAAAGCCCGCTCAAAGTTGCATTCTTCGGACCCGAAGCAACCTTTACGCATCAGGCCGCGAAAATGAAATTCGGTCACGCCATCGACTACATTTCCAAGCTCAGCATCGGCGACGTCTTCCATGAAGTCGAAGCCGGACGCGCCAACTACGGATGCGTTCCCGTCGAAAACTCCACCGAAGGCGTGGTCAACCACACACTTGATATTCTCGTCGATTCCCCGCTCAAAATCTGCGCGGAAATCAACATGCGCGTCCAGCAGTGTCTGCTTGCGCGATGCGACAAATCAAACATCCGCGTCGTCTACAGCCATGCGCAGTCGCTCGGACAGTGCCGCCACTGGCTCACTGAAAATCTGCCGAATGCGGAACAGATCGCCGTTGCCAGCAATGCGCGCGCCGCCGAACTTGCCGCGCGCGAAGACGGCGCCGCCGCAATCGGAAGCGAACTCGCCGCTGAAGTCTATCAGCTCAAGCTCCTCGAACAGGGCATTCAGGACAACCCGAACAACACGACCCGCTTCCTCATCGTCGGAAGACAGGACGTCAAGCCGTCTGGAGAGGACAAGACCTCAATCTGTTTTGCAATCAAGGACCGCATCGGCGCGCTGTACGACTGTCTGCTCCCGTTCAAAACGGCGGAAATCACGCTTTCCATGATCGAAAGCCGTCCGTCGAAACGCCGCAACTGGGAATATTTCTTTTTCGTCGACATGCTCGGTCACGCCGGTGATCCGAAGATCGCCAAAGCGCTGGAAGAGCTCAATGTTCTCGCACACTCGCTCAAGATTCTGGGCAGCTATCCGTGTGCGCTTCCGCTGAATTAAGGAGATGTTGAAATGCAGGAAGAATACGCAATCGAAATCAAAAACGCAACCGTGAAACTCGAAGGTTACGAAGCGCTTCATGATTTCTCCTGGAAAATCAAACGCGGCGAACGCTGGTTCGTCCTCGGTCCCAACGGCGCCGGCAAAACCACGCTCGTAAAACTCATGCTCGGGCTTGTCTGGCCTCTCTACGGAGCCTCCGTCTCCGTTCTCGGAAGCAGATACGGCTCATGCGACATCTACGAAATCCGCAAAAAAGTCGCCTGGGCGAGTCCCTTCCTCAACACCTGGGCGGCGGACAGTACCTATCGCCGCTGGACCGCGCTTGAAGTAGTGCTCTCCGGACTCGACTCGACCGTCGGCTTCTTCCGCGACGCAGAACCGGAGGAGCTTGACCGCGCCCGCGCCGCTCTCGAAATGATCGAAGGCGGCGCAATCGCCGACCGTTACTTCGACCGTCTCTCTTCCGGCGAACAGGTCAAAGCGCTCATCGCCCGTGCGCTCATCGCCCGTCCCGAACTCGTGATTCTCGATGAAACCTGCGTGTTCCTCGACCTCACCAGCCGGGAAATTCTGCTGAAGGCGATCGACGATCTCGCGAACAGCCCCGACGCCCCGACCATGGTCTTCATCACCCAGCGCATCGAAGAAATAACAAAAAACTTCGACATGGGCATGATTCTGAAGGACGGGCAGATCTACAAGCAGGGACACCGCGGCGAAATTCTGACCGAGGAGAATCTCTCCGCAACTTTCGGAATGCCGCTGAAGCTGGAAGAATCCTCCAACGGACGGATCTGGCCGGTTCTCCGCTGACCGGATGCAGCAGGCGGTTCCCTTTTCCCGGGAACCGCCCGTTTATTTTATTTTGAACATTTCCCCATCCACCGGGTCTATTAGTTATAAAATTATGAAAGGGGAATTCCATGAGATTTTTAAAACCTGAAATTCTATGGCATCTGCTTTGGATTCTTCCGGCGATGCTCGTTCTCTACTTTATCGCGGCGCACAAAACCGCACGGACTCTGCGGGCGTTCCTCGGGAAAAATGCGGAAAATCCGGATTATGTCCTGCTGTCAAAAGGCAGACGTGTTTTCCGTTTTGTCCTGCTCTGCCTCGCCGTGCTCTGTCTCGTCGTCGCGGCGGCAAGACCCTCCTGGGGCGTACAGATCCAGGAACTCAACGGACAGGGACGCGACCTGCTCTTTGTCTTCGACGTCTCCCGGAGCATGCTCGCAAAGGACGTTCAGCCCTCGCGTCTCGCGCACGCGAAATGGCTCGTGAAGGAGCTTGTCAAGCTCAATCCGGGCGACCGGTTCGGGCTCATCGCTTTTGCGGGGAAAGGCTTCCTGGAGTGTCCGCTGACAACCGACCGCACCAGTTTTGAACTCTCGCTCGACGAACTCTCGACCGATTCCATTCCGCTCGGGGGAACCAATATCCAGGAGGCGCTCGCCGCGGCGCTCCAGGCGTTCAAGGCGGCGGAGACCAGCCACCGCGCCGTCATCCTCGTCACCGACGGCGATGAACTCGAAGGCAACAGCGGAAAGGCCGTCGACGAAATTGTCGCGCGCAAGATTCCGCTGTTCATCGCCGGAATCGGCGATCCTTCCCAGCCCTCCATCATCCAGGTCCCCGACGGACGCGGCGGAGTCAAGACTCTGACCGATGCGAACGGAAATGTTGTGAACAGTCCGCTGAACGAAAAACAGCTCGGCGAGCTCGCAAAACGCACGGGTGGAATCTACGTCCGCTCCACTGCCGGAGATCCCGGTGTTGCCGCGCTCGAAAAACGCATCCGCGCACTCGCGCCGCATGAGTACGAGACCGTAAAAACCACAAAACCGATCGACCGCTTCGGCTATCCGCTTGCCGCGGCATTCGTGCTGCTTCTGCTCCGTTTCATGGTCGGGGAGCGACCCGCGCGCCGGAAACTCGCGGCGTGCATGCTGTTCGCGTTCTGCCTTGCCGTCTCCGGAGCCGAAGAAGCGGCGCCCGCAGCTGAGGAATCGTTCAACAAGGGCGTGGAAGCGCATGAGAAAAACGATCTGAAGACGGCGTCCGAATCCTATGAAACCGCTCTCCGGACCGGGGTTGACCAGGCGGAAATCCGCGGACGCGCCACGCAGAATCTTGGCGTGATTGCGCACACGAAAGCGCGCTCCGAACTAGCCGCTTCACTTCAGGCGGTTCAGGGACAGAACCTTGATGAAGCGCAGAAACAAGTCGAAAACTCTCTGAAAACGCTGAATCAGGCGGAGGGAATGTATCTTGATTCCATGCGCGAATCCGCAGAGCGCAATCAGCTTGCAAAAAACCAGTCGATTCTTCTCGCCGACCGCAAACGCGCCGAAGAGCTCAGAAAGAAAATCGAAGAACTGAAAAAAATGCAGCAGCAGGCTCAGCAGCAGACGCAGCAGGCAAAAGATCAGCAGAAAAAAGAAAATCAGAAGCCGCAGGAACAGCAGAATCAGGATAAACAGAACCAGCAAGGTCAGCAGGATAAACAGAACCAGCAAGGCAAGCAGGATAAGCAGAACCAGCAAGGCAAGCAGGATCGGCAGAATCAGGATAAACAGAACTCGCAAGGCAAGCAGGATCGGCAGAATCAGGATAAACAGAACCAGCAAGGCAAGCAGGATCGGCAGAATCAGCAAAACCAGAACCGTCAGTCCGCTCAACAGATGACGGATCAGGCGAAGAAATCTGCGGAAGAATTGCAGAAGAAAGCGCAGGAGATGGGGCAGCAGAATCTTGCAAAGTCTGCCGAACAGGCGAAAAAAGAGCTTGAAAAGGCTCAGCAGGAACAGAAACAGGGCAAGGGTGAATCTGCTGAGGAACACCTGAAAAAGGCGCTCGATGCGCTCGGCGGCGAACAGTCCGGAAAAGATAAACAGGGCAAGCAGCCGCAGGGACAGCAGGGTAAAAAAGACGAGGCCGGCAAGGATCAGAAGCCCGAACCGCAATCCGGCAAGGACGGCGGAGACGGTCAGAAAGAAGATCGGAAAATCGAACAGCCGCAGCCTAGGTCCGCAGAAAAAAAGCCCGAAGAGGGCGATATCGACAAGAACCAGGCGGCTTCCGTCCTCGAAGATATGGCGAAGGATGAAAAGGATCTGCGCGACGCCATCAAAGCGTTCCGGAAACAGCGCTACAAAAATGCCGCGCCCGCAAAAGACTGGTAAAAAGGAGAAATCATCATGATACGGAAAAAAATACTCGTGGCCGCGCTCGCCCTTCTTGCGGGCGTTTCCGCATGGGCGGCGGAAATCACCGCTCAGATAACCTCCGGAACGGTCTACTCCGGGCTCCCGGCGGAATTTTCAATCACAAACGCGGGCAGCTCCATGCCCCGGGCGGAGCTGCCGCGCATCCCCGGTCTCCGCTGGATCGCTCAATCCAGCAGCCAGAGAATGCAGAACATCAACGGCCGCGCCTCCTATGTCGCGACAGCCGTCTACACCTTCGTTGCGGAGAAGCCGGGCGACTACACCATTCCCGCACTGAAAGTCCACGCCGGAAAAGAGACGCATACTACGAAGCCGGTTTCGTTCAAAGTCACAGAGCCGCGCATCACATCGTCGCGCCGGACGGCCGGCGGCAAAACCGAGGCGGAAGAAGTGACTTTGGACAAACTGCTCTTCTCCGAAATATCCGTTCCGGACGGAGCGCGCACCTTCTACATGGGCGAGGAAATCCCTGTCGAAGTGAAGATTTACCAGGCGCGGAACCTGCGCTGTCAGCTCTCGTGGCCCGAAATCGCGGCGGACGCGAAATCGCAGATTCTGTTTCACGATTTCCGCACGCTGAATCCCGACAATCCTAAATTCGAACCTCTGCAGCGGGGAACCACGGAGATCGACGGGCGCGCATTCAATGTGTTCCTGTTCAAAACCGCGATCCGGCCGATCTCGTTCGGGCATCTGACCCTGACGGCGGAGACCGTTGTCGGTATCGAAACGCAGAACCGCCGGAGAAGCGCATCACCGTTCGACGATTTCTTCGACGACCCGTTCTTCGGAGGATCTCGCACAGTCCGCCACACGCTCCGCGCCGCACTGCCGCCGCTTGAAATCAAAGCACTGCCGCCGCGTACCGGTGACGCGCAGTTCCTCGGACTCGTCGGCAAGTGGAACGTCGAGACATCGCTTTCCTCGGCAGAAGGGAAAGTCGGAGAAGCTCTGACCCTTTCCGTGAATTTGCGGGGAGACGGCGCTCTGGAAACGCTCAAAGCACCTGAGCTTGAATTTCCCGGCTTCCGCGTCTATTCGCCGGAAATTGAAAAGCATCCCGTTTCCGGAACCGCACGCATCAAGTACATTCTCATTCCGACGCGCGAGGGAACGGAGGAAATCCGCCTGAAATTCAGCACCTTCGATCCGGCTTCGGGAAAGTATGAGGACGCGGTTTCCGCACATGCGGTCAAAGTCGCGCCCTCCGCCGCTGTCTTCAGCGGCAGCAGCGGACCGCGCGTCATTGACGCCGCCGGAACAGCCGCCGAACCCGCCGCGCCGCAGGAAAAACGCGCTCCGGCTGGAGTGCTCTATCTGAAACGCGCTCCGTTCACCGAAATTCCCGTCCCGCTGTGGCGCAATGCGCTGCTTCCGGGGGGAATTCTGCTTCTGCTTGCGCTCGCTTTCTGGATCGGCGTTGAACTCTGGAATCTGCACCGCAAGGCTCGTGAAAACGATCCCGGACTCCGCCGCCGCAGAGACGCCGCCGGACGCAAGAGCAGTCTCATGAACCGCCTGAACGCCCTTCCGCCCGACCGGATTCCGGAACTCGATGCGGAAATCGCGGCGTATGTCAACGATGCGCTCAACCTTCCGCCCGGATCCAGCCTCGGCGAAAGCGCGGACATCGCGGAACAGGAGGACAGGGAACTCGCTTCCATCCTCCGCACGCTCTCCGACTCCTCGTGGTCCGGCGGAAACGCCTCGCTCACCGCCGAGTTCAAAACGACTCTTCTGCGCAAGCTTTCAAAACTCGTCTGCGTGCTCCTGATGTTCGGCGCATTCACCGTTTCCGCCGCACCGGTGCCGCAGAAGATCACAACGCCCGAAGCCGCAATGACCGCTTACGACGAGGGGCATTTTGCAGAGGCGGAGGCATATTACAAATCTCTGATGCGCTCCACAGCTCCCTCGGCGGAGCTCTTCTACAACATCGGCAACTGTCTCTTCCAGCAGGGAAGATACGCGCCTGCACTGGCGTATTACGAAAGCGCCCTGCGTCTTGCGCCGCGCGATTCGGACATTCTGGAAAATCTGAATCTGACACGCCGCAAACTTGCGCTTCCGGAACGTCACACCCTGGAGAGCCCGGCAGAGGGACTGCCGTATCTGCGCGATTCGCTCCGCCCGGATGAATGGATGTTTCTGGTCATGGTGGGCGCGGCTCTGCTGTTCGTTGCGCTTGGACTGCGCCGTCTCGTGAAAGCTCCGGTGTGGGGAACTCTGCTCGCAATCGGCGCACTGACAGCGGCGGTTTCGTTCGCTGCGGTGATCGCGCAGAATCTGACGTCGTACGACTCGGACACCGCCGTTCTCCTGACGCGCAACGCTCCGCTTCACGCCCTGCCGTCCGACAAGTCGCCGCGCCTGAACGACATCTCGCTTCAGCCGGGCGAAGAAGTGGACATCGCGGAAACTCGGCAGAATTGGGTCCGCATCCGCTCCGGCTCCGCCGAAGGCTGGATCCGGAAGGAGAACATCCGCCGTCTCTGGGATTTCTGAGAAGGGGTGCGCCATGTCAAACCTGCCCGCCTACATGCTGATCCGCCAGTATGTCATCGAAATGGTTTTTTCCCGGCAGAACCGTTCCAAACCTCTGCCGACGGAGCGCGAACTCTGTGCGCGTTTTCAGGTCAGCCGCACGGTTGTGCGCATGGCGCTCGATGATCTGCGCCACGACGGATTTCTTGAGGCGCGGGCGCGGCATGGACTTTTCATCGCGCCGGACTGTGAAATTCCAAGCAGCAGCCGTTTCCCGAAACTTCTGCTGCTCGCCGGCGACGGACGCTACATCTTTCTTGACAATGCGCTCTTTGAAATTCACGCGTGGCTGTTCGACGCCTTCAAGGCTCTGCCGTTCCGCCTGAGTCCTGTCACTCTCAACGCAGGATGTCCGCCCGATGAGGAACTGCTGTTCCATTCCGCCTCCGGCATTCTCTGGCTCGACCCGATGGAATCCGTCATGCCGTCGATCCGGAAACTGCGCGAAAAAATCCCCGTCGTCATTCTCTTCGGCGACGATCCGGCGGATCCGGATTCCATCTGCTTCGATTACGCCTCCGTCGGACGGCAGGCCGCCCTCTGGTTCCAGTCGCGCGGACTCAAGCCGCACCTGATTGGCTCCAGCCGCGGACACCGCCGTCTCGGATTCCGCAAAGGCTGGCTTTCGCTCTTCCCCGACACGGCGGAGCGCGAAGTTCCACTTCCGCAATGCTCTCGCGAACACTTCGATTCCCTGTTCAGCAACGCTGTGCCGGAAGGGATTTTCACCTTCAGTTCCGAACTTCCGATCCTCGCGGAGTCAATCCGCAAATCCGGCTGGAACGGCCCTGTTCTCACCGACAGCATTCCCGGGCCTTCCGATTATCCCGTCGCGGAGAAGATTGATCTCTATACACGCGACCTTGTTGAACGCGCCGTCCGGAAATTAACCGCCGCCGTCCGCTGATTCCGCTTGCATTTTTCCGTTTCCGGTGTAATGTATCCTTGCTGGTGTTTTTTATAAACCAAAAATCAAGGAGCGGTCATGAAGGAGCTTTTTTACGATTCCACACTTCAGAAGTTCAACGGCGCCTGGGAGTTTCTCTCTCCCTCCGGCGAGAAAAGCGCGGTGGAACTGCCGCACGGGTGGAACACAATCGGCTGGAGCTATGAAGCCGATCAGAATCTCGCCCCCTCCGGGACAGGCGTTTACACGAAAAAGGCGGGTGATGAACTCAAGAGCGGCGACGTTTTGAAGTTCGAAGGAGTTTCCGCCCAGGCAAAAGTTTTTCTCGACGGAACGCTCCTTGCCGAGAACAAGGGGGCGCACCGGGCGTTCGAAGTAGTGCTCCCTGCCCTCACACCGGAAAGCGAACTGCGCATTGAAGTGACCGACAAGGAATCCATGGCTCCGCTCGCGGAAGGGCAGGATCCCGATTTTGCGCAGAGTCCGCGTTACGCGCTCTGGCCCGTCGCCAAAGGCTCAAGCCTGAAAGCGGGCGGAATCTGGCGTGACGTCTGGCGTGTGCGCCGTCCCTCCACCTGGCTCGCGACACCCGAAGTCCGTCCCTCCGGAACCGCGTTTTATGCAGATTTCGAACTCAACGGAACCGCGGAAAACTTCTCCATCCGCTGCACGCTTTCCGATGACGCCTCCTCCGTTTCCGCAACCGTTCCCGCCGCGCGGAAAACGCTCCGTCTGGAACCGGAAAATCCGGTTCTTTCATGGCCGCTTCATCCGCATCTCTATCAGTGGAAGACCGAGCTGCTGGACGCCGCCGGCGGAGTTGTCCAGACCATCGTCCAGCCGGTTATGCTCATGCGCCTTGAAGTCCGCGACAGCGGATTCCGTCTGAATGGCAAACCCTACTTCCTGCGCGGACAGAACGGTTTTGCCCACTGCAATGTCCACTACGACCGCGAATACATTGAACAGTACGTTTCCGCATACCGCGCACAGGGTGTTGAAATCAGCCGCTTCCACACCGAGCCGCCCGCGCACGCCTGGCTCGACGAGTGCGACCGGCAGGGAATCATGGTGATTCTCGAAATGCCGATCCACGGTTCTTTCGCCTGTTACTCTTTCGGCTCCAAAGAGTTTGAAAACAACGAGCTCCCGGAAATTCTCTCCATCGTCAAAGAATACCGCCGCCATCCCTCCGTTGCGATCTGGTGTATGGGCAACGAACTCATCGTCGCCTGCGAGCGCGACCGCGGACTCATGAAACCACTTTTCAAGATTCTCGACCGCTGGATCGGCGAAGTCCGCAAGCTCGATGAACGCCCCGTTATCTCCAACTCCAACGGTGACGGCGCAAACCTCACCCGGCAGAGCGTCGGCGACATCGACGACGTTCATCAGTACGGCGGCTGGTACACCGAAAACATCCGCGATCTCCGTCATTTCGGCGAATACACACGCAAAAACGACATGCTCTTCCAACCCTGCATTTCGACCGAAAGCATCGCGGGCTACACCAACGACAAAGGCGAATTCTTCTGCAAACACTCCGATGTCCGCCAGCAGAAGATCGTCGCCCTCCGGTTCGGGAAAATCACCGATCTCGCGCGTCAGGCGCAGGAGTACCAGTCCTTTCTCCTCAAGGAATACAGCGAGGCAATGTGGCGGCTGCGCAACCCCGAAAGCTCTTTTTCCGGCTATATTCCGTTTGGTCAGTACACCTGGTTCCGCAAACCGTTCGGCAAGGGAAAGAACGCGCTTGTGCCGAAGATGATCTGGGACACCTACCGTCAGGTGCTCGGCCCCGTCCACGTCCAGCTCGAATGTTTCAGCCGCCACGTTTTCGCAGGAAACACGCTCAAAGCGACCCTCCGGGTCTATCATGAAAATATTCATCTGCCGGAAACATGCGCGTTCAGCATCCGGATCTCCTGCGAAGGGGCGGTCCTTGCGGAGCGGACATGCACCATCCGCTATCATGAAAGCTTCGCCGAAGAGCTCGAACTTCCGCTTCCCTTTGCCAACGGACCGCACACTCTTAAACAGGAAGTCTCCGCGGACGGTAAAACCGTTGCGGAAAACACGCTCGCCGTGCGAATCTATCCGGCAGTGACCTTTGCCGAATCCAAACGCCGCCGCATCGTTTATGACCCGGACAACCGCCTCGCCTCAATCTCCGGCGAACGCATCGACGATCCGGCAAAAATCGTGAACTACGACCCGGCTGCGACCTGTCTGTTTGCCGGACCCTATGCGCTCGGCGCCGACGCCCGCCGCGCGGCTCCCGCGGTTGGCGAATGGCTGCGGCGCGGCGGACACGCCGTTGTTCTCGAACAGAATCCCGGCACGCAGGGGGCGGACAACATTTTTGACACAGGAATTGGAACCGTGAAGGCGTGCCAGCCGCAGTGGTCCCGCTGGGCGATGAATCTCGTCAAACACGCCGACCGTGCGGATCTCGCCGTTGCGGGGCATCCGTTCTTCGATGGTGTAAGCGAATCTGATCTTTCGTGGTGGAATCCGGAGACGTTCACTGCACACAGTTACCTGATTCGCGGCGGCGACGATTCCCGCGACGTGATTCTTTCGCGCATCGGAAACGGACTTGAGGAAAACGAGCTTATGCCGGTTGAATACGAATTCCGGGATTCTGGTTACAGCATCATCGCCCTGGAGCGTCCGTTCGGCGCGGGACGGGTCATTGCCTCTTCGCTTTTACTTGGTTCGCTCTGGCAGATTGAGCCTGTCGCCGCGCATCTTCTGAACAATCTGCTGAAGATGGAGTAAAAAATAGCAGTATTTTTGCAATTCCTGCTTGACAAACGTCCGGATGATGCTATATTACTGCATACTTTGAAAGAAGTGTTTATTATTGCGGGGTAGAGCAGTGGTAGCTTGTCAGGCTCATAACCTGAAGGTCGTAGGTTCAATTCCTACCCCCGCTACCAAAAAATTCCAGGGGCTGTTGCAAAACCTCATTAAGAGGAAGCGACAGCTCCTTTTTGCTTTTCATGCTCAAATCATCTATCTTATGGCCATGTTCAGGAGAACGACATGGCCTATTTTACAACTCAGCAGGATTATTTTTTCCTTTGCTCAGACATTTCGTCTGAGCAAAAACAAAAATTGAACGATTTTCTTTTTATTCTGGAAGAATCCGGGGTGGGCAGAATAATCGAGGATGCAGTCGGCAGAAGACAGGAAACTGGCGGTCGTCCATCTTACAACCCTTATCGACTGTTCGCGACCCTCCTGTATGCCTTCTCTCGACATACCGGCAGTCTCCGGCAGATAGAGGAGAGCATGAGATTCGATACGCGCTTCATGTATCTGATGGATCAGAAGGTCCCGTCCTATTCCACTATTTCCAGGTTTTGCAACAACGTAGTTGTTGCACGATGGCGGGAAATATTCCCCTGTATCATGAAGGAAATAGTCGGGAAATACTGTGTGGACATTTCAGATGCCTTCGTCGATGGCACGAAACTCGAGGCGAACGCCAACAAATACAAGTTTGTTTGGAGACCCGGAAAAAGACACGACAAGCTGAATGAAGGACTTAGGACAGTAATTTCGGTCTATTTTCCTTTGCCTGAGGGGAAGAGGGCATTCATATCGAAGGAAGTGGGCGGCTACCTCTCGATGCTCAGACAGAAGATAGCGGATGCGGGGCTGGTCATCGCCAGCGGGTCAGGACATCGGCAGGAGCAGATAGTCAGGGACTTCCACTCTCTTGAGAAAATGCTGCTCAAGACTTTGAAATACGAGGAGATAGAAGCCATCTGTGGGCCGGGGCGGAATTCTTACTACAAAGACAGATAGGGACGCGACGGCCATGTGTCTGAAGGAAGACTACTATTCCGGTCTCGGAAGCAACATGCATGCAGCGTATTCTCTTCAGATTCTGGTTTCCAAGGGACTTGTGCTGGACTTCCTCGTGTCGCAGGAGAGGGCCGATTCCAGGGCTTTTATCCCGCTGCTCGACAACTACCATGCCGACTACGGCAGCTATCCGAAAAGAGTGTGTGCAGACAGCGGATACAGTTCACTGGAAAACTACAGATACATGTCTGCGGCTGGCATAGAAAACTATGTGAAGCCGCAGACATGGCAGAGGATGGTTGGCGGCGAGTATGTCGAGCTATACCATTTTGACGAGGAGAGGAATCTGGTCTGCCTGAACGGACGGAAGGCTGTCGTATGCGAAAACAGCGGCACTCATCACAGAGGGCGAGAAACTCATTTCTACCGCATTGAAAAGTGCTGGCGATGCAAGTTCAAGCCCTATTGCATGAGAATGCTGAAGAACGGGAATCGTCAGGAAAGGGTGTTCGAGGCCAGCTACGACCTATGGGTGTTCAAGAGTGAGGCGACGACAAACCTCCTGTCGCCGAAGGGAATAGAAATGCGCATCAACCGTTCGTCGCAGGTTGAAGGGGTCTTTGGCGTGATGAAGCAGGACATGAACTACGACAGAGTGCGCCGCAAAGGGCTTGACAATGTCAGCATGGAATGTATGCTGGTCTGTCTTGGATACAACATACGGAAGTTGTTCACCTTCATCGAAGGCAAGGGAAAAACAGACTATTGGACGGCACCGGATGGACTTGAACCGGAAATTCCCAAAGAGCCAAATATGGAAAGGCTGATAAAGAAGCTGTCGAAAAAGAAGAATGGAGGAAAAACTAATAACTTATCCCTAAATAAAGACTTGAAATGAAAGAAATATGTGCTATATTACGTTG